>ERZ1674163.296-NODE-297-length-13107-cov-6.845924_pt1 | contig 13107 bp, 6 predicted proteins | sample MGYA00581294_ERZ1674163 | MGnify/ENA primary metagenome ERZ1674163 (study PRJEB41354, sample SAMEA4873312) | human saliva metagenome | biome: human-associated habitat [ENVO:00009003]; feature: mouth environment [ENVO:08000002]; material: saliva material...
GCGACCGCACCGGCGGCGGATCGGGCATGCCCTTCAGTTCGGAACTGCCGGGCGGGTGGAGCATTCGCTTCTCGGCGAGTCCCGCACTCGACGTGCACGGCGAGCACACGGAGTTCGGCATCGCACCGGATGTGCGCGCCCACCTTTCGGCCGACGACCGACAGCGCGGCAGGGACAGCATGATCGAGACGGCACTGCGTGCACTGCGTGAGCACCACGATTCGTTGTCGCTCGAGGCCCAACGCCGATAAGCCCACTGCCCTTCGACCGATGCGCGCACCCTCACGGGCGCACCGAAAGGAGTACACCGATCGCGAGGGTGAAGACAGAGCGCCCTCGCGCGCGCATAACGCGCGCGCGTCCACACTTTTTCGTTTTTTGCCTTCACCGCTTCACCCACATTGCATAATGCACTGAATGGCATCTCAATAAGGGTGAAGACTTTGGTGTTTCATCCTTCACCGCGGTCGACTTTGGAAAACAGCCTGTTTTTCCTCGAAAACGCGCGCGAAATAAGGCATCTCCGCGAGGAAAAATGGAATAACGGCGCGTGAACTTCCGCTCACGCGGTCGACCTGCCGAGGGGGTGAAGGCTTTGCGCAAAGATCTTCACCCCTAATCACATGAAGCACAAACGTTTACGTCACATGGGTGAAGGAGTGAAGGCAAAAAAAGCAACTTCGAGTGGAGTGCGCGTGCGATCGCGCGACACGTGCACGCGTGAGAAACGCCTCTCAGCGCAGAGTGGCCACAAAGTGAAGGGAGGGGAGCTGACGATGCGGCGTTGCTGAACGACATCGGCCGTTTTTTCTCCGCTACGGCGGCGTCGGCCGGCATCGACACACAGTCTCCCACCGAGCATCGCCTCCCTTTCCGTCGTTTACCGAACAGACCTGGGGAACGGCACAAACGGCGCGCCGAAGCATCCCCTTCTCCCACACGAAACCGGAAAAACACAAGGACAGATTCAACACTTTTCAGTTAATCCACCAACAAGATCAGCGGAAATCATTCAGATTTTTCAAAAAACACAAGGGGTGACAAAGTATAAAATGCAGTGCTGTCGGGCAGAAACTCGTCGTTTTTTAGATGCGAATCTGCCATGTGTAGTTTTTTTTCTCTATCTTTGTCGCACGAACACCCTGCACTAAACTTCCGTGACCCTTCTGTTTTCGATGGGGGAGGTACATGGAAGTCGCATCGTGTCCCATCGAATTATCTCTATGTCTAACTTTAATGTTAAATCTTCAATGAAAAAGGTTTGCAATTTGTTTGCTTTGACCGCCCTCCTGGTGGCCGGAGCGACAAGTGCGTCTGCTCGCCATTGGGGTGCTAACGTCAACGATGGTGCAGTGACCAACATCGTAGCCGGACAATCGTATGTGCTTCAGCCTGCGTTCTCCGAAGCTGCGAACGGCAACTGCTTCCTCGCCGGACAGAAGTTCACCACAACGACCAGCTTGACGCTCGACAACGTTTTCGTCTTTGAATCAACGGGTGACGGTAAGACCTTCTACCTCAAGCGCAAAGGCGTGAACGAAAACCAGTATCTTGCAGATCCTTCGAACCAAAACTTCTACACCTCCGCCACGGATCGTGCTTGGAAGATCGAAGTGAAGCAAGTCACTGGAGTCAAGGATCCCGAACACTCCTACGAGTGGACGCATGCCAAGGCTGACGGTGTTGACACTACCGAAACCATCAAGGGCGTTCGCGCTTACGTGGAAGAGGCTCGTGCCAACAACGAGGATCTCGACTTGAGCACCTTCACCTTTGTGAATGGCGACAACACCGTCGTGCTCGTTTCGCCCGAAGCGAAAAAGAAGGACGACAAGTACAGCGAGTACAACTTCTTGCTCACCTGCCCCAAGACGGCGCTCAACGGCGATGCCGGCAAGGGCACGGACTACAACCGCAACGCATGGTTGGTATACGCCGCCAACGAGCTCACTGCCAAGGAAGACCTCCAGGCTGTGATCGCCGAATCGCTCGGTTCCAACTTCAACGTGGATGAATTCTCCGAGAAGTTCCCCCGCGGTAACAACATCGGTGAGTACAACCAGGCGAAGTACGACGCCTTCATGGCACTCTACAACAAGTCGCAAGAGATCCTCAACGGTGGCGCAACGGCTACCGACGACGAGATCGATCAGCTCGTGGTAGATCTGCCCAAGGCTTACACCACCTTCACCACCTCGGGTAAGGTGCTCGAACCCGGTTACTACATCCTCACTTCCTACCGCTCGCAGGGTACCGGCTATGACGACGGTGCACTTTACGACGGTGGTGCAGTGAACGATAAGGACAAGCAACTGCATTGGACTTACAAGGGTGGCGACATCACCTACAAGAAGGATGCTCCGCTCGACTACAAGAGCTTGAAGTACATCTGGAAGGTGACGAAGAACGATGCGAAACCCGGTTACTTCTTCTTCCAAAACTTGGCTACCAATCGTTACGTGGGTACGGCTGAGAACATTGCCTCCAACGGCAGTATCGTTCCCAGTGCACGTATCGAAATGACGGATGGAGCCGAGGCTTCCTACAACATCGTGACCAGCCGCAACTACCCCGGCTACTTCTGCTTCTACTCGCCCGACCTCTGGCGCGGTAAGGGTAACTACTGGGGTTACAACGGCGGCGACCGTTGGGAATTCGGCGGTGTGCACACCGGTAGCGACCACAACGGTACCGTGGTTTGGGACTGGCAGGCTGACGGTTCGACCTTCAAGGCACGCACCATCACCGACCAGGAAGTGGCTGACCTCCTGAAGAGTGCCGAACAAGACATCAACAACGAAAAGGCCCAGAAGCTCCTCCAGCAGGCACAAACTGCTTACAACAACGGCTTCGCTTACATGGGTGTTGACGCTTCGGGCAACCGCATCGAAGATGCTACCAGCGGCAAACTCACGAAAGACGGTCTGATCACCGACGGCACGAAGCTTTCGAGCGACATGGCCGACAAGGAAGAAGGCGTGGGCGCTGAACACGAACCCGCTGTGCTTCTCGACGGCAACCCCGAAACCTACTTCCACACCAGCTGGCACGGTGACGGCGACGCTTGGAAGGGCGGTCACTACCTCCAATTCCAGCTCGACACCCCCGAGAGCGAACTCCTCCTCAAGTGGGTGAAGCGTAACCACAACAACGCCAACGGCGGTGCACCCGAAAAGATCACGATCTGGGGTGCCAAGACCGAAGCTGCCCTCGCTGCCAACAAGGCCGACAAGCACGACCAGGACGGCAATGTGGTAACGGACGAAAACGGCAACAACGTCGTTGACTTCGACGCTTGGAAGAAGAACCAAGGTTGGGATTCGCTTGCGGTTTCTACGTTCAGCTATCCCTACACCGTAACGTGGGACAACAACGGTACGGAAGTGAAGAAGACGAACTTCGCCGGTACGGCTCACTTCGTGATCCCCTCTGACAAGGGTGCCTACAAGTACTTCCGCATGGAGGTGACCAAGACAGTAGGTAACGGTGAAGCCAACGGCAACAAGTTCTTCTACGGTTCGGAATTCCGCGTTTACAAAGGCGCTTACGACGGACAGAACTCGCTCATCGACGCTGTTCCTCAGGCTGACCGCGACGCCCTCACCGGTGCTATCGCAACGCTGAAGAACGAAGTGAACAACAAGCAGGCTACGAAGGCTTCGATCGAAGCACTCCAGGCTGCCTACGACAAGTTCCTCAAGAACTATCCTGATCCCTCTCGCGTGACGAAGGCACTCGAAGCTGCCAAGGCTCTCGAAGCTGCTGCTGAAGAAGGCACCGACATGGGTTACTACGCTGCCGGATCGAAGGCTACTTACCAGGCTGCCATCGAAGCGGTTGCCGGCAAGCTCAAGGCCATCACCGATGTGAAGCAGCCCACCGTTGCTCAGGTGAACGACCTCCTCGCTCAAGTTGACGCCGCCAACAAGGCATTCGCTGAAAAGCTCAACGTGCCCGCCGACGGTATCTATCGCATCATCAGCAAGTCGTCTGACGCCAGCGTAGCTGAAAACAGCGTAGTGGCTAACACGGCTTCGACGCAAAACTACCTCAAGCTCGACGGCCGCGTGAAGGACGGCAGCACCTACAAGGATGTGGCTGACTTCAACTCTCGCCTCGGCGCTTACTGGAAGCTGACGAAGGTGGCCGGCGGTTACACTTATCAGAACGTTTACACCGGACTCTACCTCGCTCCGAAGGAAGAGAAGGGTACGCGTGTGATGAGCCTCCGCAAGAACCCCTACACGCTCGATCTCCGCTATGCGAAGACTTCCGGCTGCTTCAACCTCGTGGCTGACACGGCCGACGTACAGGATAAGGCTCACGTCTACCTGAACGCTGAACCCGGTTCGAAGAACCTCGTGCTCTGGAACGAAGCCAACGGTAAGGACAACTCGGCCTTCACCTTCAAGGAAGCTTCTCACGATCTCGAAGAGGCCCTCGCTGACGGCTTCACGCTGCCCATCATGAAGGGTGTGCCCCAGATCATCACGCTGCCCATCGCAGCTGATCCCGGTGCAAACAACTTCTACACTGTAATCGGTCAGGATGCCAACAACCGCATCCAGCTCAAGAAGCACACGGGTACCCTCGAAGCCGGTCAGGCTTACGTGCTCATCCCCGAAGACGGTGACGAAGAAACGGTGATCAACCTCGTTTCGCAGGCACAGACGCTCGCTACGCTCGCTCCCGTGAGCACGCCCGCAACGCCTGTCAACGGTCTCGTTCCGGTATTCGAAACGACCAAGGTGAACAAGGACAGCGGTGTCTTCAACGCTGACCACTCTAAGGTGCTCCGCTCGGAAGTGGGTGAATCGGTTGCTGCCGGTTCGGGTTACTTCACGAAGATGCCCGTGACTACCGAAACCGGTGACAAGTACCTCGAAACGAACGGTACCATCACCACCGTGGGTCGCGTAGTTGCCAACGGCAAGCAAGTCAACGCTGTTTACACCCTCTCGGGCGTACGCGTGAAAGACACGAAACACCTCCCCGCCGGTCTCTACATCGTGAACGGTAAGAAGGTGGTTGTGAAATAAGCGCACAGCTGACTTACTTCTCTCCTATTGATTTTCCGCCTCGTCCTCTCGCAGGACGGGGCGGTTTTGCGTTTCGGCAAGAATGCGTAACTTTGCACATGGCGCCGACCGATGCGCACAATTGTTTCACTCCCCCTTATTTTTTCCTCCTATGGCCAAAGACGAACTCACTCCGATGATGCGGCAGTTTCATGACATGAAAGCGGCCAACCCCGATGCGATTCTGCTGTTTCGCTGCGGCGACTTCTACGAAACGTATTGCGGAGATGCCGTCACGGCCTCGCAGGTGCTGGGGATCACCCTGACGAAACGCAACCAAAAGGGGGCGAACGCCTCGACGGAAATGGCAGGTTTTCCCCACCATGCGCTCGACAACTACCTGCCGCGCTTGATCCGGGCAGGATATCGAGTGGCCATCTGCGACCAGCTCGAAGACCCGAAATTGACCAAGAAATTGGTGAAACGAGGCATCACCGAATTGGTGACGCCGGGGGTGGCGCTGGGAGACAATGTGCTCTCGAGCCGGGAAAACAACTTTCTGGCTGCCGTGCATTTCGGCGCGGCCGATGTGGGACTTTCGCTGCTCGACATTTCGACGGGTGAATACTTGGTAGCTGAGGGCGACACGGAGTACATCGACAAACTGCTGACGGGCTTTGCCCCGAAAGAGGTGCTCATTCAACGCGGGGAGAAAGGGAAATTCGAGCAGTTGTTTTCGGGACGTTATTTCATTTTCGAACTCGACGACTGGGCTTTTTCAGAAGGCTCGGCACGCACCAAGGTGCTGAAACATTTTGAGGTGAAGAATCTCAAGGGCTTCGGCGTGGACCACCTGCACACGGCGATCACGGCGGCGGGAGCGATCCTGACGTATCTCGACCAGACGCAACACCATCACATCGAACACATCACCCGCATCACCCGCATCGAAGAGCAGCGTTTCGTGCGGCTCGACAAATTCACGATTCGCAATCTCGAACTCATTTCGACCAACCACGGTGACGGGACGTCGCTGCTCGCGGTGCTCGACCGAACGCTCTCACCCATGGGCGCGCGACTGATGAGACGGCAGGTGCTTTTCCCGCTTCGTTCGGTGAAGGAAATTGAACAGCGACTGGACAGTGTGGAGCATTTCTTCCGCGAACCGGAATTTCGAGAACTCTGCGAAATGGAACTGGGGAAGGTGGGCGACTTGGAACGCATCGTTTCGAAGGTGGCAACGGGACGCATCAATCCACGAGAGATGCAGCAACTGCGCTGTGCTTTGGAAACGGTGGTGGTGCTCAAAAATGCGTGCAAGCAGGCTGCGCAAGAGAGCATTCGCAACATCGGCGAACGACTGGACGCCTGCACACCGTTGCGGCAGCGCATCGAATGCGAATTGCGTACCGACCCACCGCTCACGGTGAACAAGGGACAGGTCATTGCCAACGGAGTGAATGCACAACTCGACGAACTGCGCAACATACAGACCTCGGGAAAGGACTATTTACTCCAAATACAAGAACGCGAAATTGCACGTACCGGCATACAGAGTCTGAAAATCGGTTTTAACAACGTGTTCGGCTACTACATGGAGGTGCGCAATACTTATAAGGAGTTTGTGCCGCCAGAATGGATACGCAAACAGACGCTCGTCAATGCGGAACGCTACATCACGCAGGAGTTGAAGGAATATGAGGAGAAAATCCTCGGGGCAGAAGACAAAATTCTGGTGCTCGAAACCCGACTTTACGGCGAACTGGTGGCGGCGGCGGCCGAACATATCGCGGCGCTGCAACGCAATGCGCATGCGCTCGCGGAGTTGGACGTGTACCACTCGCTGGCGGTGCTGGCGATGGCACAACACTATGTTCGACCGGTGGTGGACGAAAGCGAGGTGCTGGACATCAAGGCGGGACGACACCCGGTGATCGAGACGCTCATGCCGCCGGGTGAGGAATATGTGCCCAATGATGTGCGACTGGACACGGCGGAACAGCAGATCATGATGATCACAGGACCGAACATGGCGGGTAAGAGTGCACTGCTTAGACAAACGGCACTCATCACTTTGATGGCGCAAATCGGTTCGTTCGTCCCGGCCGACTCGGCGCGGGTGGGCATCGTCGACAAGATCTTCACGCGCGTGGGCGCATCGGACAATATTTCGGTGGGCGAGAGTACTTTTATGGTCGAAATGAGTGAGGCGGCGAACATCATGAACAACATCACGCAACGTAGCTTGGTGCTTTTCGACGAATTGGGACGCGGCACTTCGACGTACGACGGCATTTCCATCGCCTGGAGCATCGTGGAACACTTGCACGAACGTCCCAAAATGCATGCGCGTACGCTCTTTGCCACTCACTATCACGAGCTCAACGACATGGAGGCGCTTTTCCCGCGCATCAAAAACTACAATGTTTCCGTGCGCGAAGTGGATCACCGCATCGTCTTTCTCCGCAAATTGGCGCGCGGCGGTTCGGAACACTCTTTCGGTATCCATGTGGCACGTCTGGCAGGGATGCCGAATGCGATTGTGCAACGGGCAGAGGTGATTCTGCACCAATTGGAACACAACAACGCAGACAACCGACAAGTGCAGCCTCCCACAGCAGAAAACAGACAAACGAACGGTGCTCCCAGCGGAACCCAGCTGTCGTTTTTCCAACTCGACGATCCGGTGCTCGAAGCCGTGCGCGACGAAATTCTGCATCTCGACGTCAACCACCTCACTCCGGTCGAGGCGCTCAATAAACTCAACGACATTCGCAAAATCATCACGGGAAAATGAGTGCGCAGTGCGCCGCCGCTTGCGCCGCGCGGATGTGTCTTCGTGGCGGCACCCCTTGATCGCGTAAATGTCTGCCTGTCATCGACCGAGCGCAGACACCTTCGACGGGGCGCAGACCTGTTCAACAACGTAAAGGCTCATTCAACTGAACAGAGCAGAGGCGCATTCAACTGAGCAGCGACTCTTTCACGAAAAAACAAGGTCTCGAGCTCCGATTCCTTCCCACCTAGCTGCACAAAACACGCGCAAATGAGCAAAAAACGCGCTTTTTATAGGGTAAACCTTTGCCGGTTTGAAGAAATACCACTACTTTTGCAGCTGTAACCTCAGAAATGACTAATTTCTAATCATCAAAATAAGAACAACAATGTCTGAAATTGCAGAAAAAGTAAAGGCAATCATCGTAGAAAAGCTCAGCGTTGATGCAGCTGACGTACGTGAAGACGCAAGCTTCACCAACGACCTCGGCGCAGACTCTCTCGAAACGGTAGAACTCATGATGGACCTCGAAAAGGAATTCAACATCACCATCCCCGAAGAGGAATCTGAAAAGCTCTCCACCGTAGGTGACGCTATCGCGTACATCGAAGAACACGCCAAGTGATCTTGCCCGCGCTCAACGAGGTGAGCTAACGCTCATCTCTTCGCAAATGTGCTAATGCGCTATGGTACCCATTCGGCGGCACCGGCGCATTAGCACATTTCAGCGTAGCATCCTCTCATCTCCCACTAATCCCCACACCCCTATGGAACTCAAAAGAGTAGTCGTCACCGGTCTCGGTGCCATCACCCCCGTCGGCAACACCCTCGAAGCCACGTGGAACAGCCTTCTCAACGGCGTTAGCGGCGCAGCACCCATTCAAGGCTTCGACGCTTCACGGTTCAAAACGCAGTTTGCCTGCGAAGTCAAAGACTTCAAGGCAGCAGATTTCATTGACCGCAAAGAGATTCGCAAAATGGATCTCTATGAACAATATGCAGTCGTGGCGGCAATGCAAGCTGTACAAGACAGCGGTATGGACCTCGAAACGATCGACAAGGACAACATCGGTGTAGTGCTCGGAGTGGGCATCGGCGGTATCCACACTTTCGAAGAGCAAATCAGCGAATACGCCCTCACTCACGAAGAGAAGGGACCTCGCTTCAGCCCCTTCTTCATCCCCAAGATGATCGCCGACATCGCATCCGGACAGATCTCCATCATGTACGGATTCCACGGTCCTAACTACACTACAACTTCGGCTTGTGCCTCGTCGACCAACGCCATTGCCGATGCCTTCAACCTCATTCGTCTCGGCAAAGCCAGCGCCATCATCACCGGCGGTGCAGAAGCAGCCATCACCCCCGGAGGACTCGGCGGTTTCAACGCCATGCACGCTCTCTCCACCCGCAACGACGATCCCCAACGCGCCAGCCGCCCCTTCAGCAAGAGCCGCGACGGTTTCGTGATGGGTGAAGGCGCAGGTATTCTCGTGCTCGAAGAACTTGAACACGCCAAGGCACGCGGCGCAAAGATCTATTGCGAAATTGCCGGCGCAGGTATGAGCGCAGATGCCCACCACCTCACGGCTTCCCACCCCGAAGGACTCGGTGCCAAGCTCGTGATGCAGCGCGCCCTCGAAGACGCCGGACTGCAACCCGAAGACATTGACTACATCAATGTGCACGGCACGTCCACACCCGTCGGCGACGTCTCCGAAGCCAAAGCCATCACGCAGGTTTTCGGCGACCACGCTTACCAACTCAACATCTCCTCCACCAAGTCGATGACCGGTCACTTGCTCGGTGCCGCCGGTGCTGTAGAAGCCATCGTTTGCTGCCTGGCCGTACAAAACGACATCGTACCGCCCACCATCAATCACGATGAGGAAGACCGCGACGAAAACATCGACTACAACATGAACTTCACCTTCAACAAGGCTCAGCAACGCACCGTGCGTGCAGCGCTTTCCAACACCTTCGGATTCGGCGGACACAATGCCTGCTGCATCGTCAAGAAGTATCAAGCCTGAGAAGACTGAACAGAACGCCTTCCCCGCTGTGGGATTGAAAAATACGGATTGTACGCTTGGTTGTTACACACGTAATGACCAAGCGTACAAAACTATTTTTTCGCTCTCGTCCCCCATGCGCTGCGTTCTCTCGTCCTCCCCACCCCATTATGAAAAATCTATTCGACCGAGCCAAACTCTTTTTCTCTAAAGATCGGGAGTTTCGCTCAGCCCTCTACGACATCATGGGCTTCTGCCCACACAACATCGATCTCTATCGCACGGCATTCGCCCACAAGTCACAAGAGTATCGATCGAAAAAACTCGGCAACAAGCCGCTCAACAATGAGCGACTCGAGTTTCTCGGAGACGCCGTCCTCGAAACCGTCGTCAGCCACATCGTCTATCGCCATTTCCCCAACAAGCGCGAAGGCTTCCTCACCAATACGCGTTCGAAAATCGTATCGCGCGAATCACTCGGCAAACTGGCCAAAGAGCTCCACATTGATCGCCTCATCCAGAGCCAGACCCACAGCCGAACCCACAACTCCTACCTCGGCGGAAACTCCTTCGAAGCCCTCATGGGCGCCATCTATCTCGACCGAGGATTCCGCTACGCCTTCCGCTTCGTCGAGCAACGCATCATCGGCGCGGTCCTCGACCTCGAATCCGTAGCAAGCAAAGAAGTGAACTTCAAAAGCAAGCTTTTGGAGTGGAGCCAAAAAAACCGCATCCGACTCGAATTCAAGGACAGCGCCACCGACACCGACAAAGCCAACGGACCCTCATTCCTCACCACCATCGTCATCGAAGGACTCTACGCCGGAGAAGGTAAGGGCTACTCGAAAAAAGAGAGTCACCAAACCGCAGCCAAGGACGCACTCACCAAACTGCGCCGCGAACCGCAGTTCCTCGACAGTGTCTTCCGCGCCAAAGAAAAGCGCACGGCCATGGGCGCCGAAGAGTTCTTCACCGTCCCCAAGATAGACGAGATCGAAGCGGAAATCGCCAAGGAACAAAGCGAAGGCGCCCCCGCCCGCAAAGACAATGCGCGCAACGAACGCAGCCGCAAAGAGAAAGGCGGAGAGCAGCGCAACGACAAACGAGCCGACCGTCAAAAAGAAAATCGAGAAGACAAAAACACCGAGCGCAAAAACACGAAAGCGCGCGGTGAAAAGCAAGACGAAGACGGAGCAAAAGGCAACACCGAGCGCAAAGACCGCAAAAACAAAGGCGCCGAAGCACGCAAGGAACGTGAGCAACGACGTCGTGCTGCGGAGCGCGAAACGGCCAACGGCGAAAGCAAAAATGAGGCCGCTGCCGATGCGCCCAAGGCGAAGACAGACGAACGCCTCAGATCGAAAAAGAACGCCTCCGCGCAGGAACCGAAGGAAACTCCGGCTGCTGAAAACAACACCGCAGCTCCCGAGGTAGGTACGCCCGGCGAAAGTGCAACGACTGCGCCCCAAAAGGAACAGCCCCACGATCGCTCTCAACGCAAAGAGCAGCGTGCTGACGCCGAACCGACGGCCGTACAAAATGCCGATACACCGCGCAGCGAATCAGCAGTTCAAGCCAACGAGACCTTAGCGAACGAAGTGGCGGCGCCCACGACGGCTCCGCAAAGCGAAACGGCGGCACAAAGTGAAAAGGTGGCACAAAGCGAAACGCCTATGTCTCGCCACGACGAACCGCTGCCTCAACCGGAACCTGCACAGACCCTGCCCGACACGCCCAACATTCTGCCGCAGTCGGATCGCATTGAGGCCCAAGGTCAGGCAGCAACGCCGACAGTTCAGCCTGAAGAACCCACGGCAGTGTTTGCTCCCATGCAATTGCCCGCTGCCATCACCGACGAGCTGAAGCCGGAACAGCCGAAGGAATCCGCCACCTCTGACGAGCCGGCCACACCCGTCGCCGAGTCCACCGACGAACGCGATACATCTTCCACACAGGAGAAACGCGATGCTTCGCCCGACGAAAGCTCAGTTTTGCCGGTGGAACAGCCCACTGCGCAGGAAGCTGATCAGAGTGTAGCATCAGCGACCGATCGTTCTACCGAAGAAAGCGAAACACCCGCCGCTTCCGCTGACGAGGTACTCGAAGAGGCACCCGCACCGCGCACTGAACAACAGAAAAAACGTGCGCGCCGTCAGAACAAGACACAAAGCGCCGCCGGCTACACCAACACTACACCGCCGCCGGCCGAACAAAGTCGCCGCGCCGAAAAGGCCGAACGCCGTTTGCGCGAAGAAGCCCACCGCCGCGACGTGGAACGAGCGCAAAACGATCTCGCCGACGAGGCAGAACGCACCGACTCATCGGAAGAAGAATCGTCGGACGCGCAACCCACGGCACGACGCAACAACCGCCGACGCCGCGGAGGTGCCCGCCGACGCAAAAATGGGCGCAACAACGGCAATGCCGAAAATGGCAACGCCGACAACGCCCCGCAACAGGATGCCGACCCCAACTAATCGCGGCACCCACCTCACATTTTTCAAGCACGCTAACCCGAATATACCAACATGGCATACATGACCCAAGAGGGCTACGACAGCCTCGTCGCCCAGCTCCGCCGTATGGAGCAAATCGACCGCCCGGCTGCATCGGCAGCCATCGCTGAAGCCCGCGACAAAGGCGACCTCTCCGAAAACGCCGAATACGACGCGGCAAAAGAAGCGCAGGCTCACCTCGAAACCAAGATCAACGAACTCAAAGCCACCATCGCAGCGGCCAAGATCATCGACACCTCCAAGCTCCGCACCGACATCGTCCAGATCCTCTCCACCGTTGAGATGAAAAACGTGAAGGTCGGCGCCAAGATGAAGTACACCATCGTCTCGGAAAGCGAAGCCGATCTCCGCGCCGGCAAAATTTCGAGCACCACCCCCATCGCCCAAGCCCTCCTCGGCCACAAGGTGGGTGACATCGTCGACGCACAAACACCCCGCGGCGTCATTCAGCTCGAGATTCTCAATATCACCGTCTGATTCCCTGCTTCGCCGTTCCCTACTCCACCGAACGGAAACGAGGCACTCATCAAACCACCGAAAATCCCGCAGGCAATTCCACATTGCCTGCGGGATTTTTTTGTCCGTCCCTTCACCTCTATCTATTGCTGCACAGCCGTTCTCCAAAGCACCATCTCCTCCCCATTATGAAAGGAGAAAAGAGAACGACTTCCACGCAAATTAAAAATTCCCGCCACAAAACATTGGTTCATTAAGAATAAAGCCATATATTTGCGCACATGGAGATCGGAAGAGCACACGTCTGAACTCCAGTCACATTACTCGAT
>ERZ1674163.304-NODE-305-length-12841-cov-5.295558_pt1 | contig 12841 bp, 7 predicted proteins | sample MGYA00581294_ERZ1674163 | MGnify/ENA primary metagenome ERZ1674163 (study PRJEB41354, sample SAMEA4873312) | human saliva metagenome | biome: human-associated habitat [ENVO:00009003]; feature: mouth environment [ENVO:08000002]; material: saliva material...
TCCAATAATGAAACGGGACGCGCGGCAATCTAATCTTGTGCTGCTTGCACCGCTTCTTCGTTGCGCTTTTTCTTAACCAGCATTTCCACGAACGAGCGTTCGGCCATGAAAGACGAGCGCACGAGCGGCGAACTCTCGGCACTGTCAAATCCTAAGTTGAGCGCGTAATCTTTATATGCTGCAAACTGATCAGGGTGTACGTATTCTTTGACGTCAACTTGCGCCGGACCGGGCTGCAAATATTGTCCGATCGTAATCATGCGGCAACCCGCAGCGTGCGCATCGCGCAGGAGTTCCTCCACCTCTTCCGGCGTTTCGCCCAATCCCAGCATAATGCCTGTTTTGGCCAGAAATCCGGCGGCCGCCACTTCCTGTAAGACGCCCAAACTGTTCTCATACGTCGCCTTGCTGCGGATAGACGGCGTCAGGCGGCGCACAGTTTCCAGATTGTGGCCTATAATGTCCGGCCGCGCCTCCAATACGGTGCGCAGTTCCTCGCCGCGATAGTCAGGAATCAAGACCTCAATCACCACATCCGGATTGGCCGCCCGTATGGCGCGAATCGTTGCAGCCCAGTGGGCCGCCCCCTTGTCGGGGAGGTCATCGCGGTCAACGGAAGTTATCACACAATGCTTAAGCTCCATCAACCGGATGCTGCGCGCCACCTTTTCCGGCTCTTTCGGTTCGGGCGGAAGCGGCCGGCCCGTGAGCGTGGCGCAGAAGCGGCAAGCCCGCGTACAGCGGTCGCCGAGAATCATAAACGTAGCCGTGCCACATTTCCAGCAGTGCCCTTTATTCGGACATTTTCCGCTTGAGCAAATCGTATGCAGTCCGTTTTCCTCTACCGTTTTCTCGACGAAGCTAAACTTTTCTCCGCCTTCGATCTTGCTATAGAGCCAGCGCGGTTTGCGCAGATAGCTCCCGCGTTTTATTTTGTCGTGTTCCATTTCTTGCAGTATACGCTTGTAAATTATCAAGCTTGGGTAAGTCTTGCAAAGATACATTATTTTTTACGTTCTGCTCAAACCCGCCGCCGATAAAGTGAGGCCAGGGTTGCCGACGTCTCGTTTGTTGGTGGACACAGCTTTTATTTTCTTGCCAATAGTCAGCTTTCGGCTCGCCAATGGTATAGACTCCTTATCGTTTGCTCCCGCCAAACGATGGTTTGCTCCCACCAAACGGTGGTTTGCTCCCACCAAACGATGGTTTGCTCCCACCAAACGATCGTCGGAGGTTGCATTTTGATACATTATCAAACGATAGAAGTCCAAAAAACGAGGCGTTTGCAGGGCCGCTTGCCGCCTTCTCCACACCGCCGCAGATGGCCTTCTTCGCCAATACATCGTCCGTGTTCGTAAGTCGATACCGGTGTGCTATCGCTTCGCTTCGCCCGCCGCCTTGGTGCAAAGAAAAGAGAGAAAGAATTGGTCGTGTTGTGTGCTTTACCTAACTTTGGAGGCTGAATGGCAAACATAATAGCATACGAGTTTTTCAGAAATGCCCTCCTTGGCGGCTTGCTCGTCAGCATCCTTTGCGCGATGGTCGGCACATACGTCGTCACGCGCCGCATGGTGATTGTTGGCGGCGGTATGGCCCATGCTTCGCTCGGCGGAGTGGGCTTGGGAGCTTATTTGGGCTTCTCTCCGTTGCTGGGTGCGGCGCTTTTTGCCGTGTTTTCCGGTTATAGCATTGATTTTCTCAGTCGGCGCAATGTGCGCGAGGACGCGGCCATCGCTATGCTTTGGACGCTTGGGATGAGTTTGGGCATCTTGTTCGCTTATCTCACGCCCGGCTTTATGACCGATTTGCCCTCCTATCTTTTCGGCAATATCCTCTTCATCTCGCGCGAAGATCTCTGGCTTCTGCTCCTGCTCGTGGTTGCCGTAGGCCTGTTCTTCGGCCTCCTGCTTACGCCCATCGTCACCATAGCCTATGATCGCGATTTCGCCGTCACGCAGGGCTTGCCCGTCAGATGGATCGAGGCCCTGATGATCCTGTTTATGGCGCTCACGCTCGTCGTTTCGCTGCGTATGGTTGGGATCGTGTTGGTCATATCTTTGCTGTCAGTGCCGCAACAGACGGCCGCCATCTTCTGCCGCACGTTTCGCAGTATGATGCTTTGCGCCGGTCTCTTTGCCTTTTCCGGTATCGTTTGCGGCTTATGGGTCGCCGCTCTGCAAGATCTGCCCGGCGGGGCGTCTATTACGATCTGTATGATCCTGCAATACGGACTTTGTCGCTTCATCAAAGCAATAAAAACAAGGAAAATAAGTTAGTATAGTCATCAACCCTCGTTGTTCGTAAGGTGAAAAAGATTATAGCGCTCTTGATATTGATCGTTCTTCTCGTTGGATGCTCAACGAAGGAGAACACGGCAAGCACGCGTTTTTGGCAATCCTTTACGACGAAATACAATACCTATTATAATGGGCACGAAGCCTACAAAGAGGGCTTGCAATCAAAGGAAAATACGAACAAAGACAATTATACCAAACTCCTGCCCGTATTTCTCGTGGGCAATGAAGCCTCGCGCAATGCCGGGAGCGGGCAGTTTGACGTCACCATTGAGAAGTGCGAAAAAGCAATTCGGACTCACTCGATTAAGCGTAAGCCCGTCTTGAATGCCAACAAGACCCGCTCGCCGGAAGTGAAGGCCTACTTAAAGCGCAAGGAGTTTAACCCCTTTCTCAAAAATGCTTGGCTGCTGATGGGCAAGGCGCAGTTTCAGAAAGGCGACTTCCTCGAAGCAGCCTCCACCTTCTCTTACATCACACGCTTATACGCAGCCGAACCCATCGTGGCCAACGAAGCCCGCCTGTGGATGGCGCGCTGCTATGCCCAACTCGATTGGTTCTATGATGCGGAGGACGCACTCAATCGCCTGCACCGCGACTCCATACCCGGACGCTTGCAGCGCGAGGTTGAGACGACGCAGGCTGATCTCCTCTTGCGCCAAGCGCGCTATGCGGAGGCCTTGCCGCGACTCCGACTTGCCGCGAAGCGCGAACCGCGCCGCTTACTTAAAGCTCGCCTCTACTATTTGCTGGGCCAACTCTGCCGGCAGCAGGGCCGCAACGACGAAGCCTATAAAGCCTTGGGGCGCTGCATTAGTTTGAGTCCGCCTTACGAATTAGCCTTCAATGCCCGCATTCTACAGACTGAAGTGGTCGCTTTTCAAGCCGTCCCTACCGGCCAATCGGATTCGCTCCGCAGTCCGTCAGACCGCCTGCCGGCGATTAGTACACGCGCCGCTTCGGAAGGGATGATCAGACGCCTCCGCTCAATGGCGCGGGCCGATAAGAACAAAGATTATCTCGACCAAGTCTATTACGCTATGGGTAATATCTACTTGGCTCGCCGCGATACGACAGCTGCGATCACGGCGTATGAACATGGGCGAACGAAAGCGACGAAAGCGGGACCTGAAAAAGGATTGCTCTTGCTCCGTCTCGGCGAATTGTATTGGAATCGTGAGCGCTTCGACTTGGCGCAAGGATGCTACACGGAGGCACTTGCGTTGATAGATAAAAAAGGTGCGGACTACGAACTGACAGAAAAGCGCACGAAGGTTTTGGACAAACTCGTGCCGCATACGAGTGCGATACAGTTGCAGGATAGTTTGCAGGCCTTGGCCGTAGCTCCGGAATCAGAGCGCAATGCTGCGATAGACCGCGTCATCACTGCCTTGAAAAAGAAAGAAGCGGCGGAGCGCCGCGAGCAAGCTGAGGCTGAGCGCCAGCAGAATGGAGGTGCTGATATAGTGACTGAGACGACGCCGCAGCCGGGCCAAAGACGCTCGACGCAGGATCGAGGCTTCTATTTTTATGACCCGATGCTCGTAGCGCAGGGTAAGCAAGATTTCGCGCGGCAATGGGGCCGGCGCAAGAATGAGGACTACTGGCGCCGCTCGCAGCGGGGTCCGGGCGCTTCGATTGGGGCTAACGGCGAGGGAAATTTGAAGGCTGACAGCTTGAGTCGGGTTGCTGATTCTTTAGCGGCGGATACGGACGATCAAAAGCTAAAACCGGAGGACGACCCCCACAATCGGGCGTATTATCTAAAGCAACTTCCTTTCACGGAAGAGGCAAAGGAGGCCTCAAACTTAATCTTGCAGAACGCGCTCTTCAATGCCGGCGTCATTGAGAAGGATGATTTGACTGATTTTCCCTTAGCTGCGCGCACGCTGGAGCGACTTGTGCGTAATTATCCTAAGTTTGACCGCTTGCACGACGCATATTATCAACTCTATCTCTTGTATATGCGCTGGCAGAAGCCGCTTGAGGCTGAGCAATACAAACGCCTGCTCGTCGAAACCTTCCCTGATAGCGCGATGAGCAAGCGCTTGCAAGATCCAAACTATTTGCACGATGCGCAATTTGCGGTGCAGATGGAAGATTCCTTGTATGCCGCTACGTATAATGCGTATCGGAAAGGCGATTTCGCGACCGTCGGCGCCAACTTTGAACGCTCGACGCAGAAATATCCGGATGGGGCAAACCGCGACAAGTTCTTGTTTGTTCATGCCTTGACGCGCTTGAACCGAGGCGAATATAAGCCGGCTGAAGACGCGCTTTCGACGCTCGTCAAGCAGTATCCCAAGAGCGAACTCCAACCTATGGCGGCAGAAATCGTGAAAGGCCTGCAAGCCGGTCGGAAAGTTGGATCCGGCGGTATGGACTTCGGCGGACTATGGGCGCTTCGCAATGCGCAAGGAGACTCTTTGAGCGCGGCGAAAAACGGAAAGGCGCCTACGTTTAATGGGAACCGACGCGCCAACTTCTTGTTCTTTGTGGCTTATGTCAGAGATTCGCTCGACGACAACCGTTTGTTGTACGATTTAGCCCGGTTCAATTTCTCAAATTTCTACGTTCGCAATTTCGATATATCGAAGCAAAATATGGCGCTCTACGCCGGCGAACTCTACAACTTGAAGGGCAAGAACACGGAGAAAGAACGCAGTCGCGTGCTCAACGTTGTCACCTTCTCCGTAAGCGGATTTAGGAGTTTTGATGAAGCCCACCGCTACGCACAAAGCGTATTCAAGTCGCCGGCATTGGCCGAGCAGTTGCGTCGTGCCCACGTCTATCTGATTTCAGACGAGAATTTAGCGCTGATACCTCGTGTTTTCAGCTTCGTAGACTATCAGAAATTCTACGACAAGGCGTTTGCGCCGCTTAAGCTCAATACAGATTTGCCGCTGGATGAGAATTATGCGCCCGGCAGTCAGCGTTATGAAGACAAGATCAATCCGATCTATCCTAAAGTCGTGAAACAGACGGACCAAAAAGATAGTTTGCAGACTACAAAACCCGGTTTGCCGACCGAAAAGGTCGATTCCGTTGCGACCAAGCCTATAATTATCTCCGATACAGATAAGAGTTATCCCGAGAAAGACAACGTTAATTCTGTAGAGAAGGCGTCGAAGAAGGAGGCGCGTCAGGTAGAACCTGAGCAGAATCAAACTGAACCGTCGAAGGATAAGACCGAGCAAAAACAGGATAAGCAAGAGCCGTCGAAGGATAAGGCAGAACCCGCTAAGGATAAGACCGAGCAAAAGCAAGATAAGCAAGAGCCGACGAAGGATAAGCAAGAGGCCGACCCGAAGGCTGAACCCGCGAAGCAGAAGCAAGAACCGACGCCTCCGCCACCGCCTGTCGTTCCCGAAGATGATGATACTTATCCGGACGATCCGCCGGTGAAGACGGAGAAACCGGTAAAGCAGGAAGAAGAACAACAACCGGCTAAAGAACCGGCTAAGCAACAGCCGGCGAAGCAGCAAAAGAAGGGCACGCCGACAAAGAAGACGCCGGCCAAGACTAAGCCGCAGCAGCCTGCAAAGCAAAAGACGACTGATCCGACGCAAAAGAAAGAGACCAAGACCCAAGAAAAGCAGTCTGAAACGCCGAAAAAGGATACTCCGCAAAAGGAAAATCCACAAAAGCAAGAGGACGATGGCGAATGGTATCCCGCATAGCAATCACAAACTAAAGAGACGAGATATGAATAATCAGTATGTTGTAGGTATGGGTGAAGTTCTTTTCGATCTTCTCCCCGCCGGCGCCGCCTTAGGTGGCGCTCCCGCCAACTTTGCTTACCACGCCCGCCAACTGGGGTTGCGTAGCTGCGTCGTAAGTGCTTTGGGTGATGACGACTTAGGTCGTTTGGCCCAACAACTGTTGGCTGATAAAGGCTTAGAGGTCAGTTTGCAGATCGTGCCCTTCCCAACCGGGACGGTCGAGGTCTCGCTGGATGCCGAGGGAATTCCTTCTTACCAGATCTTTGAGGGCGTGGCGTGGGACAACATCGCCTTTACGCCCAGTTTGAAGGAGTTGGCGCGCGATACCGTCGCATTCTGTTTTGGCAGTCTCGCACAGCGTAGCGATGTATCTCGGCGCACGATCAACCGCTTCTTGGAAGAAATGCCCGTGGAGAGTTGCAAAATTTTCGATATCAACCTTCGCCAACACTTCTACAGTGCCGGCGTTATCGAAAGTTCGCTTAGGGCCTGCAATATCTTAAAGATCAACGATGAGGAACTTGAAATCGTGTCCCATTTGTTCCAATTGAAAGGCAGCATAGCTGAACGTTGTCGCCAGTTGGCCGAACATTTCTCTATCAAGATCGTCGTTTTGACTTGCGGCATCCAAGGTAGTTACGTCTTCACGGCCGGCGACGAAAGTTTTCTTCCCACCCCCTGCATAGAAGTGGCTGATACGGTAGGCGCCGGTGACTCCTTTAGCGCCGCCTTTGTCGCTTCCTTCCTTTGTGGACGCGATATCCACTTCGCCCATCGCTTGGCTGTCGACGTCTCCGCCTTTGTTTGCACGCAGCATGGCGCAATGCCCATTTTGCCGGAGAAGATTCGCACCTGCTTAAAATGAGATACAGCTGCCCTTAGTGGCAAGTTTTTATGCTGCCGACTGCATTTCATCAAGTCGCATCTATGGCGCGCCTCTCGCACACCTTACGCATAATCACCTCTTCGCGTTTGATGATCGCAGTATCGTAAAAGCGGCCTACGTTTCAGTGAAAACGTAGGTCGCTGCTTTGTTTACGTACTGCACTGTTTTGATCTGCGCGTGCGCACCTTTGGCTTTTGGCGGGCAAAGATCGGCTCTGCAGGTTTTTTATCACGAGCGCAAACCTTTTTTATCGTGAGCGCAAACCTTTTTTCTCACGAGGTGAAGCCTTTTTTATCGTGAGAAAAAACTGCCTGTGCCAACTTTTCGCGCGGTCAATGATGATGCGCGGCGGTGCAAAATGGAAATGTTGTGCGTTGAAAATCAGTTTGCCACTTCCCTAAAAAAGACGGAAGCATAGACCGTTCGTGTTTTGTCGGGGGCGTGATGACACTTCGCGGTGGTGCTGCCAAGCGGAGGATTCGCCCATCGGGGCAGCTGCTTTCTCGATTGGGGCGGGGAGGGGAGTAGGCGGACCTGTTTTGTCGGTATGCCGGCCTAAGACTTTTCCGATTGATTGCCTGAAGGTGGGAGATCTGTAGCGGTCGGCGCCGATTGAGCCTCGGCAGGCGGTAGAGGTGTCGGCGTGATGGATTGCAAGAAGCGGCGCACGTCGGCTTGCACGCGGAGGTAAGCCGGACAAGCCGTGTAGCCCGTTTGTCGCCTCAGCACATCTTCAATCGGGACTATGCTGTGGCGATAACCGGCGAGTTCGTTTTGCTCTTGCGTACAATGTACGGCCAAACGGTGAATTTCGCGCTCCCGCTCCTTGCGTAGTGTGTCGCAAATGCCTTGCAAGAGTGGCGCAACGACACCTTCAAACAAATCGTGGCCACGCATATATAAATATGTATGGTCTTCGTCTAAGCCTAAGCGCTCCAACTCCTCAGATAATGGTTTGTAGGTGGATTTTGCTTCGGGAAACTGCTGCTGCAAGCGGGCTATTTTTGCGTTGACTCTGCGACGTAGTGAGGCGATCGTGCGCTCGGGGTGAAAGTAGTCGAGCTGCGTGAGCATCACTATGTGATAGAAATCAAGCATCGAAAACTGTGGATACCGGCCGGTGCGATAGCACCAGATGCTCCATACGAACAAGGGATAAATAGCCCGTGAATAGTCGGCCAGAAAAGCCTCGAAGTCGAAGAGATGGTGGTCGTTGAGTGTGGCCATAACGCAAGCTGCGTGGAGCGAGGGGGCATAACACTGATAGTTTTCAATAGCATAGACGTAGGTATGAAAGACATAAGGATTGGTACACAGGATTCTTGAGGTGAGCGTTGCGCCCTGCAGGGCATAATCATAGTCGGCATCGACGCAGGCTATCATATACTTACCCAATTGCGGCCCCAGCTCGTTTTGCAGTACGGTCTTCTTGCCCTTGCGCAAAGAGGAGCGCGAGGGGAGCATAATCTCAAAATAATAATGCTCGCTCTCGAGCGGCTGGAGCAGGTTTCGCCAGAAACTGACATCGTCGAAACTTTCGACATAAGCAATGATTCTGTGCCGGCGGTGCTTGCCGTCGAGGCGATTCATTGCTGCTATGTAGTCGGAATTAAGATTGCGCGAAAGACGTTTGGCCATAAAGCATTCAGTAAGAGGAGTAACAGGACGTGGCGATGGGGTTGTTAATGCTTATGTCCGTTGAGCGTAATGTCGGATACTTCCGTGACGGCGTCTTGCCAACCATCCATGATCACGGCGGGCGAGTGTGTGGTCAGGATAATCTGCGCTCGCGGATTTAGTTCGCGCACGAGGGAGATCAATTGCTTTTGCCACTCGAAGTGTAAACTGGCTTCGGGTTCGTCCATAAAGAATACGTAGGGTTGGCGGTCCTCCGTCAGGGCCGTTAAGAGGATGAGCAGGATCTGCTTTTCGCCACTTGATAAGACGTAGGGCGACAATGTTTCATCGTATTGCTGAAATCGGAGTTCGTTGCTTTGACGGTCTATCGTTTTCCCCGTTTCTGCAAACAAATCATCAATCATGTCGTGGAAGCGCGTCTTGATCTGAGCGGCTTCTTCAGCCTCTTGGCGAGCTTCGGGGCTGCCCTTGGTGAGTAAAGCTATCATGCGGTTGCCCACGTTGACTTGGTAGTCGAGATAACGCCGCTGCAAGAGATATAATTGCCAATCGAGCTCGGTCCACAGCTTTTGGTCCGTGATCTTAGAAAGCGCCTCGCTCTGGATGATCCGGCGATCGAAACTGCGAATCAGGTCGTAGCGTACGCAATCGGCATCTTGCGGATGGAAATCAATGCGCACGCCTTGTCGCGTGACGTGTTGTAGTTCGCCGGTTTGCGGCACGTCGCGCAAATAGTGTACGAGTTTGTTAAGAATAGTGGTTTTTCCTTCGCCGTTTCTCCCGCTTAGGACGTTTACATCAGGATGCAAGGTCCAGGCAATGTGCTTCCTGCCGCTCCAGAGGCTTGTGATCTCAACTTTATTAATGTATTCGGCGTATTTCATAATAGATTTTGTTGCAGAATTGTGGGTAAATGGCTCTTCAATGTTTGACTTTGAAGGTTCAAAGCCGGCTTGCAAGCCCTCAAAGCGAAGATACGAGTTTTTTTCGGCGCTATGAAGTTTTTGATAAGAAAAACGATGAAAGATTTTCCTCCCGTGCTCACTTTGCGTTGTGGCGACGTATTTCTTGCTAAAAAAACCGCTGTTTGTAGAAAGTTTTGTATATTTGCGACTTTAACAAGAACTTCTATCTCTTAGCAACATTCAATTAGTCATAATGAAAAGAATTGCTTCCTTGCTTCTGCTGCTTTCTGCCTTCTTTTCGGTGCAGGCGCAGCGCTATCAAGTACAGGGGTCGGTCGAAAATGGGCAGACGATGGCCAAACTCCCTTATGTTTCGATCTCACTTTTGCAACAAAGCGACAGCGCCTTTGTCAGAGGTGCGCTGACTGATAGCCTTGGGCAGTTTGTAATCCATATGGACAAGCCCGGTAGTTATCTTGTGCGGTTTAGTTATACGGGCTACGAAGAGGCGCTTCGCTACATTACGATCAATGATCACAACGAAACGGCTGATTTGGGCATCGTAAGTATGAAAACGGAAGAGAATACGCTCGCAGCGGCCATCGTCTATGGACGCGCAGCGCGAATGCAGCAGGTTGGAGATACGACGCAGTTTAACGCTTCCGCATATCGCACGCCGACAGGCTCGACCGTCGAAGCGCTGATTAAGCAGCTGCCGGGTGTAAGCGTGAGCGACGATGGCACCATCCGATGGAACGGCAAAACGGTCAAACAATTCTTGGTCAATGGTAAAGACTTCTTCAAAGGAGATACCAAAACGGTGATGAAAAACTTGCCGACGGACATCGTAGGCAAGATTAAAGCGTATGACAAAAAGAGCGACTACGCTCAACAGACCGGCATAGACGACGGGGAAGAGGTGACGGTGCTGGATATTTCGACAAAGCAAGCGCTCAATGATTCTTGGATTACAAATATTGACCTCGGAGTCGGCAATAAAGGGCGCTATTCCGATCGTTTGTTTGCTACGCGCTTTACGGATAACAGCCGAATATCGCTCTTTAGCAGCCTGAACAATACAAATGATCAGGGCTTCGGCGGTCCGCACTCGTTTGGCGGAAATAAAGGCTTGACGGCCTCGAAAATGATCGGCCTCGACTTTTATTGGGACAACAAGATTGAGCAACAAAAAGCGGGGCACTTTGAGGTAGAAGGAAATGTGCGCTATTCGCATCGCGACGTAGATTTAAATTCTATTTCTTCGACGGAAAATTTCCTGACTTCGGGTGGAACCGGCTCTTTCGCGAACGGAAATCAGCGCAGCTATAGCCATACGAATAGCTTTTGGGCCAATGCTGAGCTGCGTTGGAATCCGGATTCGCTGACGTTTATTGGTATAGAGCCCGGCTTTAGCCATAATGCAACCCGCAACAACGGGAAATCGCGCTCGGCAACGTTCAATCAAAATCCTTATACTTTCGCCGGCGTCGAGAATCCGCTCGATTCTATCTTTAGCGTGCATAATACGCTACTTACGCCTATCGCTGTCAACCGTAATCTTGCGGAGACGTTCAGCCACGGCAATACAAATTCCGCCAATCTTGAGCTTCATCTCGTTCGGCGTTTTGGTAAAAAAGGCCGCAACGTGAATTTGCGCTTGGATGGTGAATATACGCACGCCAACAACAAGCGATTCAACGTTTCAGACATTAACTATTATACCGGAAAGCCCGCGAGTTTTCTCAACCAATACGAAACTTCGCCATCCGAGAGCTATGGTTATAGCGCTCGCCTTGGTTACGTAGAGCCTTTGGGTAAGAATTGGTACGCCCAGTTGCGTTACGAGTATTCTTATAAGTATCAAGACGGCCGCAGGTCGCTGTACGATTTAGATAGGCTCGATCCGCTGACATACGGCAACTCTGCAGCTTATCCCCGCCTTGGAACTTTGCCGACCGATGCGCAGATTTTGGAGACTGTGCGCGATTTAGACAACAGCCAATACGCTACCTATCGCTATTTCAACAACAGAGTAGACTTCGATATACGATATGATACGAAGGCAATTCGCTTCAACGCCGGTCTTTCCTTCAATCCGCAGCGCACAAAGATGCAATACACCCGTCCAAGTCAGATCGATACCCTCATAACGCGCTCTGTTTTTAACGTCTCTCCGACCTTGCGCTTCCGCTACCGCATGTCCAAGACCAATTCTCTCGACATTCGTTATCGCGGCACTGCCGGCCAGCCTTCGATGACCAATCTGCTCGACGTCGTCGACAATTCTGACCCGCTCAATATCTCGATGGGTAACCCCGGACTCAAGCCTTCTTGGACCAATAGCTTGCGTGCGTCCTACTATGGTTATAATCCGGCCCGCCAAGCCGGTATTATGGCCCACCTTGCCTTTGCACATACGACCAATTCCATCAGTACACGCGTCATCTACAACGATGCTACGGGGGTGCGATATTCGCGCCCGGAGAACATCAACGGCAATTGGGATTTAGATGGTACGTTTATCTACAACTTTAGTTTTGGTAAGAATAGGCAATTCTCTTTGAGTACTAACACCGACTTCCAATTCCGCAACGACGTGGGCTTCATTAGTCGCATCAGTTCGCCCACTTTAGCGCCCGTATTGTTCCAATCATTGTTGCGTCCGGCTGCTTCTCTCAAAGCCAACCCGCGTGCATCCTATTATAATAGTGTGTTCGACTCCACGCCGGCCATAAAAAATTCCGCTCGGAGCTTAGATCTACGCGAGGACCTCAACCTTACGTATCGCGCTTCCTTCTTTGATGTCGGCCTTCTTGCTTCTATCGACTACGAACATACGCGCAATTCGCTCCAATCTGCCGGCAACCTCAACGCTTGGCAGTATGCTTACGGCCTTTCGGGCAATCTCTCATTGCCTTGGGGTATGACGATTGCTACCGATGTTCAGATGAGCAGCCGTCGCGGCTATGCAGATCGCGCGATGAACACAAACGAATTGTTGTGGAACGCGCAAATCGCGCAAGGCTTCTTACATGATAAGTCCTTGACCTTAAGCGTTCGTTTCTATGACCTGCTACATCAGCAGAGCAACGTGAGTCGGAGCGTCACAGCTCAGATGCGGCGCGATTCGTGGACCAATGCCATCAACGCCTACTTCATGCTTAATCTCAGTTACCGCCTCAATATCTTAAATGGCAAGGTAGGTAGTCGCGAAAGGGGTGCAGGTGATCATCGGCGCGGTGAATTCCCCGACCGACCTTCAGGTGGATTTGGCGGCGGTCATCGCCATTGATCCTGCCGGCAAACTACTGACATAACATATACAGCAAGGGGCGTCTGCGAGGCGCTCCTTGCTGCATCAAGGCCGAACGCGCCCGCCTCGAATCGGCGCAGAAA
>ERZ1674163.331-NODE-332-length-12271-cov-7.671005_pt1 | contig 12271 bp, 13 predicted proteins | sample MGYA00581294_ERZ1674163 | MGnify/ENA primary metagenome ERZ1674163 (study PRJEB41354, sample SAMEA4873312) | human saliva metagenome | biome: human-associated habitat [ENVO:00009003]; feature: mouth environment [ENVO:08000002]; material: saliva material...
TAGTGTCCTATAACCCCCAACTTCAATACCGACTTTCCCGCACCAGAAAGCCGAAAAGTCACCCTTCCAGCAACACGCAGTGTCCTATAACCCAACCAACACGTCTGGTCCTTTAACCCAAGCCCGGACCATCTGTACCGCCGCCGCCTCGCCGACTAACTGCACATACTCGAAGGGGCCGACCCTATGGCCGACCCCTTCGAGTATCCCATCAACACAGTGCAAGTCTCCCGATGCTGTCCCTTTCTCGGATCGCCTCTCTCAGCGGATCCTGTTGCTTAACGACTTTCACTGTAGAGGGTCGAGCTGTGGGAAGCATTGAACAAACCTGATAATTTCCTGTGAGTTTTTCACTCGCTGGTTCCGGCCCGCGCACGCGCCCGCAGCGTCGTGGACACCCCCAGAACGCTCACGTCTTCACCCACGACCACCCGGCAGTCACTACCGAGCACCTCGCACGACTCCACACCCACGCCGTTTGCTGCGGCGACGGCTGCGGCGGCTTCGCAGGGTCGCCCACCAACGTCTTCCCACAACGCGGACGCGGAATGTTCAGCACCCGCGAGCGCAGCCAGGTCTGCGACGGCCTGGAGCTTCACTGTCGCGGTATGTGCACAACCCATTCCCGCTAGGACAAAAGCGAGCGTCAGCGCCAGGGTGATGAGTCCGAGGCTGTTGACGGTCCCGGACCCGTCCTCTCCCGGGCGTGTTCGGTCAGGGTGCAGAGGCAATGCGCCGACTGGTGGTCTCACGAAACCGTGCCCTGTAGTGGTCACGGCAGGTTCTCCTCGTCGATCGTGGTGACGCTGCACCGTGCCTGTCCGCCGACCCATCCGCCAATTCCCTGGTAGGGGGCCGTGCCGGTGACGGTCACCAGGCCGTCCCCGCGTGTGAGGGTGTAGGAGCCTGCCGCGTAGACCGTGGTGGCGACGGTTTGCGGGTTTTCCTCACCGATGGAGGCGGCGCGGGCGCCCTCGCGGACGGCCTGACACAGGGAAGAGTTGGTTAGTCCAGCCTGGGCAGCCGCGACGATGACGCCGACCACCAGGGTGACGGCGACAAAGCAGAGGGCGTGTTCAACGGTGACGTATCCGTTTTCGTCGCGTGTCATCGTGTGTTGAGCGCCTCCTGGATGAGGGCTTCGAGGGCGGTGCGCACTGCGTCAGATTTGAGGATCACGATGAGTAGACCGGCGAATCCTGCGGCGGCGATGGTGCCGATCGCGTATTCGACGGTGGTTGCGCCCTCCTCCGGGTCTGAAAGTTCGGCGGGTGAGTCTCTGTGCGGCGTATCTCGACAGCGTTGGGCTGTTGTCCGCAGAGTGCTCATAATGCTGCGCTGCGCCCTGGTCGCGGCGCTGTTGATGCGTTCGATAATCGTCATTGATCTGTCCTTTCTTGAGCGCGCTTGTGCGCGCAGGGCCAGTGTGCTCGGGGAGTTAGTGGTATTCCAGCCGGATCGCTGACCCTGTGGATAACGGGAGTTCTGCGCGACCCCCTGTGGATGGCGACGGTGCGCGGGCGTTGCACGCCGTGAAGGCCCCGGGTCCCTGGGGACAATGTTCGGCGCGGGATACTACAGTGGCACCGTTAATTGTCGGCAACCTTGGGACAGTGAGTCAGCCGTGAACACAGACGACGAATACATCAAGATCGGAAAGCTCCTTGACGATTGGCAGAACCAGGCAGAGAGGCAGGTGGAGGTTAATCAGCGACTGGTCGCTGACCTCGAGCAGGTGGAGGTTGTCGCAGAGTCGCGGGATCGCTGTGTGCGTGTCGTCGTTGATTCGAATGGTGCGCTCAGCGACCTGTCGCTATCCGACGATATGTATGAGTATTCCCCCGATGAACTCGCGGGGACGATCTTGAATCTGTTCGTGCAGGCGCGTGCCGACGTGGCCAACCAGATTCATGAGCTGACGAGTGCGGCTTGGGGCGCTGATAGTCCCGATGTTAAAGCTACGCTGCGTTCCTACCGCCCTCCTCGCCGCCGCTGATCGTGAGTGTTCGCTCCTAGGCGCTGATTCCCACGACTAGGTGAGCGAAGAGGGGTGCGATCCCCAGTAGAAGGAATGCGGGTAGGAAGAACGCGCCGAGTGGACCGACCAAGCGAACACTGAGTTCTTCTGCCCTGGTCTTTGCGTCGATCAGTCGGGTGCGCCTCTCCCAGGAGGCGCATCGCGACAGCATTCCCTCGGGTGCGGTGCCGCAGGTCCACGAGGCCTCGAGCGCGTCGCGCAGGGGATACACCCACGTGGGTGCGTCCTCCCATGCGTCGTCCCACTGGGCGCCGAGGCGCAGGGCAGAGGCGGTCCACGCGAGGGGTTCTTGGTCGCAGGCGTGGGCGAGGGCATTCAGGGCGCGCGGGATCGAGGCGCCGCAAGCCAGAGCGGATGCGATCAGGTCGCATGCGAGCGCAGCATCGGTTGCGACAGTGCCGGTGGAGGTGTCGGACCTGCGGCTCTGCGCGAGGATGCGTCGGCACGCGGCGATGCCTGCCCCCCACGCGAACAGGCCGACGACGGCGCACACACGTCCGGGGCCTCCCCCGGTGAAAAAGGACCAGGGGGAAGCTCCGAGTGCCAGTGCGGCTATGATTCCCACGAGGGGCAGCGCCGCCAGCACGCGGGCGGACATGAGCGGTCCGGCAGAGGCGACACGGCGGGCTTCCTCGACTGCCTGGGTGTCATCGATCGCGTCTCCAATGGAGTCTAGGACGGCGGCCAGGGGCGCGCCGAGGCCGTGGCTGAATCGACAGGCAACGATGATTGAGCTGGCGCTAAGTCGCGCGGCAGTTGCGTCGGAGCATTGTCCTCTCGTTGGGAGGACGCGCCACCGCCTCTGCTCGTGCGCCCAGGTGTTGAGGATCCGAGGGTAGGCCTCGTCAGTGTTTCCGGCGCTGCCCACACCGATCCGGGCCAGTGCGTGGCTCCACGCGGTCGAGGCCGGGGCGCCCGAGCGTAGCCTGGTGGAGACCTCGGCGACGAGGAGGGCGAGTTCGCGAGGGGTGGGTGGTCCCTTAGCGCGACCTCGATGGCGGGCGACATCGGTTCGCCTGTCGGTGGGGCGCGGAAGGAGAGGTAAGAGATGCCGACGCCGCGCGTGCGGGCGAGGTGGACAGAGGTCTCCCTGTCGACCCGCCGCGCTGGCTGCCAACCAGGCTCGCACGATGCGGCGTTCGCGTCTGGTGCGCACGACAGTGATGATGGAACCGATCAGGAGGTGAAGAACGCACGCGGTGAGCGCGAGGCCAGCCATGAGCCAGGTAACCCGCTGAATGCCTGCGGGGGCTGTCATGTCGGGTTCGTAGCCCCCTATGCGCATGCGCGCGCAGAAATCCACACCTGCGCAACGCGGTGCCCACAGCAACGTAATCCCAACACACGTCACAGTCCTATCCTTCCGGCCAGGTAACCCCAGGCCTCGTGCGTCGTGACGTGCCCGTCGGGCCTGGCGCTGAGGGCAGGTACACACGTGAGGGAGCCGCTCTCGCGCGTGAGGATGCCGACCTCGGACACCCAGCGGTGACCGGTGGTGTTTCGGCGCATGTGGAGGACGGCGTCGAGGGCGCTGGAAGCTTGCGAGGCAAGCGCCGCCTCGCTCATGCCTGCGAGGGCGCCGAGGGCTTCGAGTCGGGCGGGCACGTCGCGGACGCTGTTGGCGTGCAAGGTTGCCCAGCCGCCGTCGTGTCCGGTGTTGAGGGCGGTGAGGACGTCGCGTACTTCGGGGCCTCGGCATTCCCCGAGGACGAGGCGGTCGGGGCGCATGCGCATGGCGGCTCGCACGAGGTCGGTCAGGGTGACAGCGCCTTGTCCTTCGACGTTGGGTGCGCGTTCGAGGAGGTGGACGCAGTGCGGGTGGGAGGGAGCAAGTTCGGGTACCTCTTCGATGCAGATGATGCGCTCGCCCGTAGGCACAAGTGAGAGCGCGGCGCTCAGCAGGGTTGTTTTGCCGCTGCCTGTCGCCCCGGAGATGAGGGCGTTGGAACGCGCGCGGATGAGCGCCCGAACGAGGGGACCGATCATGCCGGGGAGCGTGCCGCGCGCCTCGAGGTGCGTGACTCCCAGGTGATGGGTGCCGAGCACTCGTAGGGAGATGAGGGTGCCGGAGTCGGAGATGGGCGCGAGGACCGCGTGTAGTCGGACCCCTCCGGGAAGTGTTCCGTCGGCAATGGGGCTCGCGTCGTCCAGACGTACGCCGCACGCGCTCGCCATACGGATTGCGGTTCGCCGGGCGTCCGCTTCGTTCCGGATGCCGACGTCGACGCGCGTGAGTCCCCCTCCTGTGTCCACCCATGTCTGTCCACTGTTGATGAGGACGTCGGTGACGTTGGGGGTGTCGAGTAGGTCAGCCAGTGCCGTGTTCATGCCGCGCTGGCGGGCACGCAGATCGTCGAGGGCGGCCACGGCTTCGGCGGCTCCGCACCCCGGTCGGGCGCAGTGGGCGGCGGCCTGTTGGGCTGGGGTGTTCCGGGCGAGGAGTTGCAGCGCGCTACGCATGAGAGTGTTCTCGTAGGAGCGGGTGTCCACGATTGGGAGCGTCGGAGGGGTCGAGTGCGTCGAGGGTGGCGTGTGAGGTATCGGGTTGGACGGGGTGGAGCCCCTGGGAGGGGTCGGTTGCGGGTGGGGGCGCGATGTCCTCGAGGGATCGTCGTAGCGCCCGCAGGTAGCGTCCTCGCCGGGTGGGGGCGCGCAGGATGGGGGTGGGTGCACACTCGACGAGGCCGGGACTGGGTTTCGCTCGCTCCCCGACCACGAGCGTCAACGCAGGAACGGGGGGAGGGACGACAGCGAGGGATACCGCCATCGCTGCAGCCCCCTCGAGGTCGCCGTGGGTGAGGAGGACGATGGCGTCGGCATGGATGAGCGCGGCGAGGCGGGCGGCTCGAGTGTCCCACCGGCCCGCGTCGACGATGAGGGGAGCGCCGATTGAGCGGCACGCGGCTGGCACGCGTGGGTCGCCGGCGTCCGCTCCCCCACGCGCGTCCCCAACGAGGGCTGGAACTCCGTCGATGATTGGCAGGTGGTCACGCAAGGCGGGCAGGTAGGAATCCTCGCCAGCGTGCAGGTCTGCCCACCTCACGCCCGGGAGGTCGTGGTGGGCTGCTCTGGCGATGCCGGGGACGGACCCGGAGGCGTCGACGGCGACGGGTACGACCACACCTTCGCGTGCAGGTTCGCCGCCGGGCGCACGCTTCGGGTTTCGGGCCTCGCCCCGCCATGGCCTCGTCCCTGCTGTGTGCAGGCCGCGCCCCCAGGGAAGACGACGGCTCCACTGAGAACCGGTGTTCTCCCGCGCGAGGAGGCGCACGACGCTCGTTGTTCCCACGCCTCCGGCTATACCGGAGACCACCCAGACAGCGCCGTGTGTGCGCGAGCGCCAGGAAGCTTCGGCGATGAGGGACACCAGCAAAGCCCTGTCCCTTGGCAAGCTCACCTGTCCCCCGTCGCCCACGCGCACGCACGGCACGAACGCGGGGACAGGGGCGCTCGGGGAAGCGAGAACAAGCGACGCTCGAGCAGGGTCCTCGCACAGGGGCGCGCCCGCCAGGGTGACGGCGTCGCGGGCGCTCTGCCGCTCCGGCGGGGTCAGGCCGACAAGGGCGACGAGGCCTCGGTTCGGTTCGGTGATCGCGTTCATTTCTCTACGGTGCGCCAGCCGCGGCGCGCCCGTCTACTCGCACGCACGCCCCTGTGGACAACGCCGACATGAGGTGCCACCCTGTGCATAGAGGGGTCTGATGGCGGACCCCTGTGGATTGTCCCGACGCTGGAGAGATTGCGATGGCACGTGCGGCCTTTTTTGACTTGGATAAGACGATTCTGGACACGTCGTCAAACGTGGCTTTGTCCGGGCCCTTCATCGAGGCGGGCCTGATGAATCGCCGCACGGCGATCGCCTCCGTCCTAGTTCAGCTCCCGTACCTGCTGTCCGGCGCGGACGAGTCACGGATGGAGCAGATGGCCGAAGCGATGGGCCGCATGGGCCGCGGCTGGAACGCGGCGTTCCTAGAGGCGACGGTCGAAGACGCGCTGGAACGCACGATCGAACCGGTGTGTTACGCGCAGGCGCTGCGCCGCATCGCCTATCACAAGAGCGTGGGCGACGTTGTCGTGATCGCATCGGCGTCCGTCGAGCAGGTGGTACGCCCGATCGCGACGATGCTGGGTGCGGACGAAGTCTTGGCGTCACAGGCAGCCATCGACGAGGACGGATGTTTCACAGGCGAGATGACACACTTTAACCAGGCACAGGGTAAAGCGGACGCCTGCGCTCAGTTGGCTCACGCACGCGGATGGGATCTGTCGCAGTGTTCGGCATATTCGGATTCGGTGTCGGACGCTCCGCTGCTGCGCCTGGTCGGCCACCCCTACGCGGTGAACCCCGACCGTGCACTTCGCGACTTGGCTGAGCGCGAGGGCTGGCCAACATTGACTTTCATGTCAACCGTGCGCGTGTTGCCCCGCCGGGTGCCAACCGCCGCGAAGATCGCCGTTCCGTTCATGGCTGGCGTGGCGGTGGGAGCCGCCGTCAGCGCGTTGTTGCGTCATTAATTGTCTAGGTTCAAGTGGGGTTACTATCGTTCGACGTACATTACTTCGCACAGTGTTGGCACCAGTAGTTGGTGGTAGTAGATCACTCACTGACTGCTACATTAGGTCCCCTGAAGTGATGTTTACTGAGGGTGATTATGCGCGGTTGGTTGCCCGGGGGTTGATCACCGAAGGCAGCTAACCGAGCCTGCCCGCCTGCACGTGCCGGGCAACGTCACGCCCGACCTCGGCGCCGTACACGACGCCCGCGCAGTAGTGGATGATCCACCGGGCCAGGCCGGCCTCGTCGGCACTCACCCACCCGGCGAGCGAATGCCCCGCGCGCGCTGGGTCGAGTGCATCGTAGGCGCTTGGCACGCACACGCCGCTCGGGTCGACGCCGCGCGTGACCAGAATCCACCGCGCCAGACCCGCGCCCACGACAGACGAGGCCGGGGCAAACACACGTCGGAAACGGAAGTGAGCGGTCAGGGCAGCTGCGACGGCCAGGGCGGGTGCATCGCAGCTCGCGTACTTCAGGGCGGGGGCCACCAGGGCGGGATCAGTCGGCACCGCAACCGCGCGCGACGGAGTGAGTCCGGCGGCGATCAACCCGGAACAGGTGTCCCTGTGCAGCCCGGCGATGAGGGCAGGCAACGGCGCGGGAGCGACGCGCGCGCTCCCCTGCGAGCGCGTGTTGAGCGCCGGGAAATGCGAAGCAAGATTCCACTGGGAGCGCCAGATACCCAGCGCCAGGGCATCCCCCGGGTCCGAGGCCGTCCCTCCCTTGTCCATCATGGACAGGGCACGCACGTCGTCCACGGTGGTTCGGGCGCCCTCGATGATGGCCAGGGCGGCGGCCTCGCGGACGGCTGCCTCGGCTCGAGCTTCCTCCCAGCCTCGACGTAGTCCCTCCGAGAAACGCAGCTGCGCGAGCGCGGCGTAGGCTTCGTCCATCGCGGAGGCGACGGCGGGGCGTGCGGCTGCGGCGCGCAGCGTTGCGGGGGCGGGGTCGATGAGGGCTTCGATACTCACACCTCTACACTAGGGGTATGACGCTTTTGCAGCATCGAAACTTCTCTGCGCGCCTACGCTCGGGCTCGTTCGCTTTCGTGTTTGCCCCCATCGCCCTCCTCTTCCTGGGTTCGTCGATGGTCGACGTGCAAGCCCTTGCCGCCGTCGGACAACCATTGGCCTCGGTTGAAGGCCTGATCGGTATGGCGCTCGCGTCACTGCTGCTAGCCCTGATCGCCCTGAACTGCGAGGAGTCCAGCGCGGGAATGGTCGTGACTTTCCTGTGGTCGCTGGCGGTGGGGGCCGCCCAGTTCATGGGCGTCGCGCGCATCCCTTTCTTCATGAAGTCCTCCGTTCAGTCGGACGACATGGCGGCGGGCGTCTTGTGGAGCCTGTACCCGGTGTGCATATCCCTCATGCTGGGCGCCTGTGCGCTGACGATCAAGTCGGTGCGGGCGCGTGCCGGTCGTGAAACACGAATGCCGCTCGCGAGGGTACACCGCCACGCGTTCGGCACGACGGTGGCTTTGCCGGCGGCACTCGCCGTGAGTGTGCTGATGGTCAGCGCATCGCCCTCGGACACGACGAACGTGGCGGCACTGGGCCTGGAGGGTGTCCTGGCAGGCCACTCGATGGGCCATGGCCTGGCGTTGAGCGCAGGCCTGGCGCTTGCTCTGCTGGTTGTCAGTGCCCGATGGTCAATCACGGGTGCACAGTTGGCGACCTGGCTGATTCTGGTGTTGCCTACGTACGTCGTGGTACCAGTGTGGGCATCGTTGACGGGCAACGTGATTGTTCCGGGTCCGTCGATCCTGACGAAACTTGCCTTGGCATCCCCTACGCTTGCGGCGCTGGGGATGGCCACCGGTTGCGCGTCGATGGGCGTGCTGTGGGCACGCGTCCGAGCCCTGCGTTCCCTGGACAGCAGCGAGGACACGACTCACAAAGAGGGGCCTGCCGAGGACTAATACGCGCAAGAGGGCACGACAAACGTAATATGTGGGCAGATGTTAGGAGGAAGCATGTCCGAGAACGAGTTTGCTGTCCAGCCAGACCGCGAGAAGGATACCCGCGACGACCTGGTGTTGACCGGTGAGGAGATCGAGCTGCCAGGTGAGGGGTCCGACGCGTCGGCCATCATCGGTGACACCACCGAGCCTATTCACACGGGCGAGATCGAGTCGGTCGCGATCGGCGGTCTGACGGGCCGTGCACCCGCAGCTGCGCCGCTTAAGCCCACGATCGAGGACAAGATTTCCACGGGCGAGTTGCCCGTCGTCTCCAAGCCCGCGGGCGCCATCCCAGTCGTGTCCGCGGCGGACGAGGCCGACTCCCCTTCCACTCCCGACGCAGGGCGAGCGGATCAATCCTCCGATGCCCCCCAGGTGGGTGCCGGCCCGAAGCAGGGGGGTGCAGACACCGCGAGCACGGCTAACGACGCTCCTGCGCAGGAGACCGAGGATGCGTTCGACGGTGTAGCACCCGTCGACGAAGCCCTCGCACAGGAAACCCACTCCGAGGAAACACCTACCGACGAGCCCGCCCCGGCCTCGTCGGACAAGGACAATGAACACGCCGACGTCACCCCCATGGCCACGGAGGGGAACGACGCATCCGCTCCGAATGCAAAAACCGAGTCGATCGACGAGGAACCCACGCAAGAAGAGGCCGCTCAAGCCCCGGTCAGCGACGCCCCCTCAGCGTCGGTCGAGAAGGCGACTGAGGCCCACGAAACCGGGCGTTCACGGGTAATGACTCCCGCTCAGGCGGCTGCGGCACTGGGCCTGAACCTGGATTCTGTGCGTGAAGCGCGCGAAGAAACGGTGACAGAGCATGCCTCCGCCACGGACGCCCCCAACGAGACGCCCGCGCCTGGGGGCGAGTCCGCTGACGATGAGGAAGTGGATGAGTCCGCCGAGGCCTCGTCCGCTTCCGCGACCGAAGCTGGCGAGGAACCCTCCTCCGCCGTTGGTGGTGCCGCAGCGGAAGCGCCGCACGTGCTGCCGTCGCGCCGCTCAATGATTTTCGGCGACGACGAATCCTTCTCCCCTACGATCCCCGCACTTACCCCGAGCGAGCAGCAGGCTGCCAACCCCGCCGCGTCGGTCGGCGGCGCGGTCGATGCGGGTTCCGAGGGTGCCCCCGTCGATGAGTCCACGACACAGCAGCCCACCCGGGGTTCCGTGGCTTCGTACTCTTTCGAGGATCAGGATAAGGCCGAACGTCCGCGTCGTCGCTCTGTGCTAACCGCAGACGAGGACACGCGCGAGGCCGCCACCCTGGAAGCGATTGCCTCCGCGAACCGGGACCGTGCAGACAAGCAGTCCACCAGCCTCGACGACGAGCTCTTTAGCGCGGCTCCCGAGATTACCGAGATGCCCTCTCGCGGCGGCGCTCACTTCCTGTCGTTCCTGCTTTTCCTGGTGCTGACACCGATCGGCTGGTACCTGGCCGCCGACGCCGGGGCTCGCATGACGTTGGCCGACGGCGCGGCGATGTACACGGGCGTCGCTTCGATCCTGGCACTGGGTGAACTCCTGGGGGCTGTCATCATCACCGTGATTCTGTGCGCCGCCGCGCGGCGTTCCTCCCTGGGTGCCTGGCTCCTGGGAGTCGTGTCGCTCGTCGTGGGGCTTCCGTGGGTACTCGCCCCGGGTATGACAGCCTCGTCGCTGCTGGCGGCCCTGACCACTCTGAGTGGCTCCGGCCCGCTCGGCGCGAACCTGTCGCACCATGTGCAGGCGTCCGGCTACTCGGGCCGCTTCGTCCTGCTGGGCGTCCTCCTGATGGGCCTGGGCTACGTCTCCCACTCCGTGCGCCGCACCGGTCGCACCGAGGAGGCGCTGCGCACATCCATTGAGGCTGTCAACCCGGCCGGAGCCTTGTACTCCAAGCGCGCCCGTAAGAAGGCAGCGAAGGACCTGACGCGCAAGTGAATACCCTGATTCCCGCTAGCGCGATCGAGCTTGAAGGACCCTGGACCCACCGGCACGTGAGCGCTGGCGGGGCCACGTTCCACGTCGCCGACATGGGTGAGGGCATGGACCATGCGCTGGTTCTTCTCCACGGGTTTCCCGAGCACTGGTGGTCCTGGCGACAGGTCCTTCCCCTCCTCGCAAAGCAGACTCCGCGCGTTTTCGCCCTCGATTTACGAGGCTTCGGTACCTCCGACCTCACGCGCGGGGACTGCGACCTGACTCAGATGGCTCTCGACGTGATCGGCGTCGTGCGTGCCCTCGGCGTGGCATCGTTCTCCGTCGCCGGCCTGGGCATGGGCGGAACCGTCGCATGGATGGTCGGGGCTCTCGCACCGCTTGAGCTTCGCTCGGTGGCCGTTCTGTCTGCCCCACACCCTCTCGGTGCCCAACCTGTCATTGCCAGCGTCCCTTGGGCGGGCGGTCGTGTCCTGCGTAGTCGCCTCGCCCTACCAACGGGCCGGGAGCATGCTCTGCGCTCCGGATCGCTCCTGACAACCGTGTACCGCGCGTGGGCGTCACCCGGGAACGTGGATGGCCTTGTCTCCCAGTCGGGTCCCTACCGCGCAGCGCTTCGCCGTCCCTTTGCCGCACACACGGCTCTGCGTGGCCTGACCGCTAGTCGTTCACTGTCGCGCGAGGCTCGCCGAACGCTGTCCGAGCCCCTACAGGTGCCTGTCCTGTCCCTCGTCGGACGCGACGACGGCGCGTGGTCTGTGCTTGATCACGCGGCTGACGCGCAGTTTGTGGATGCTCCCCTCACCCAGGTCGTTATCCGCGAGGCCGGGCATTTCCTACCCGAGGAGGCCCCTTCCGCGGTTGCCGAGGCGTTGGCTGAGCACGTTGACACGCGCGCGCTTTAACTTGTGTTTCATTAGACAGGTCACACAAATCGCACAATGAAACATGTTTCACCTGATAAATAGGGCATAATGGTGTGAGCGGCACCTCCTAGTGACCGGTGTAACGTATGGGATTCGCCGCACACCTCAATCGGAACGCCCGAGCAATCGGGCACGAGCGGAAGGAGCTCCGCACCATGATCGGTGACGGCAACTTCATCAGCCAGGTGCCGCTGTTCGGTGGCCTTGACGATGCACAACAGGTGTCCCTCCAGCAAAAGATGGGTCATACAACCCTTCGCCGCGGTGAGACCCTCTTCGACGAAGGCGATCTCGGTGACCGCCTGTACATCGTGACCGAGGGCAAGGTGAAGCTCGGCCACACCTCTAGCGACGGACGCGAATCTCTCCTCGCTGTCCTCGGCCCCGGTGAAATCATCGGTGAACTCACACTCTTCGATCCGGGTCCGCGTTCGACCACTGCGACCGCCGTGTCCCCCGCCTCCCTCCTGTACCTCGAGCACGAGGACCTCATGCACGTGCTCGACACCAATCCGACGCTGGCCAAGCACATGCTCCGCGCCCTCGCGCAACGCCTGCGTCGCACGAACGAATCCCTCTCCGACCTGGTCTTCTCTGACGTTCCAGGTCGCGTCGCCAAGGCCCTCCTCGATCTCGCGGACCGTTTCGGTACCGCGACTGACAAGGGAGTCCACGTCCCCCACGACCTCACGCAGGAAGAACTGGCCCAGCTGGTGGGAGCCTCCCGTGAGACCGTCAACAAGTCGCTCGCCGACTTCGTTTCGCGCGGCTGGATTCGCCTTGAAGGACGTGCAGTGACACTCCTCGACGTTGACCGACTGGCGCGACGCGCCCGCTGATTTCTCACACAATGGGGGGTCCGGTAC
>ERZ1674163.349-NODE-350-length-11760-cov-5.099359_pt1 | contig 11760 bp, 9 predicted proteins | sample MGYA00581294_ERZ1674163 | MGnify/ENA primary metagenome ERZ1674163 (study PRJEB41354, sample SAMEA4873312) | human saliva metagenome | biome: human-associated habitat [ENVO:00009003]; feature: mouth environment [ENVO:08000002]; material: saliva material...
TGAATATTGCCGACTATGATGTGGTGGCTAGTGAATTAGCAAGCCTTGAGGAAAAACATCCAACGGTATTTACAAAGGAACGTGTTCTGGAAGAGTATACATCGATGCGTTACTACACATCTATCGATAAAGAAACTGGTTCTACTGTTGAAGGTACATTACATAATTCACGAGTTCTTAATCGTGGCCTTACTTTCATAGGCAAGATTGATGTAGTGGATATGACTGATACAGAAGGATTCATTTTGAGTTGTGCTGTACGAAATTTGACTGGCATCGGTGGAAAACGAAACCGTGGTTTTGGTCAAGTTGAATGTACGATTGATGATAAGGCTTTTGATTTAGAAACTTTAGGGGGTAAGCTATGGAACAAGTAAAGGTTACAATTACTGTTAAATCCCCAACATTGATTGCGAATTCCTCTACGGCTGGCGTATTGACAGCTACGCGTGGTTCTATGGATGGTCGAATTTTACGTGGTGTTTTTGCATCTCAGTTTATTAATTCTCATAACCTTGGTAAAGAAGCGCATAAGAATCAAGAGTTCATGGACTTATTCTATGGTGATTTGCGCTTTGTATCTGCTTATAAAGATACTGTGAAAGGTACATCTTTCCCTGCACCACTAAGCCTACAAAAGTGCAAAAACGCAGAAGGTTATAAGAGTGATGACGTAGTCGATTTTTATACAGGTAAAGATCTACTTGGATTTAAAGGTATTAAAGGTTTTATCGTCCAAGATGGTAAGGAATGTAGTCAAGTACAAATTGAAACGGCAATAAAACTACACATGTCCCGCTCTTTAGAACAAGAACGTGTACAAGGGCGTAGTAAAGAGGGTAATATATTCAACTATGAATATTTAGAACCAAATCAAGTGTTTGTAGGGGCTATTATTGGGCCTAAAGAATCTCTAGAGACTTTTGTTCGTCAATTTCCTAAGGCGTTAGATTGCTATATTGGTCGTTCCCGTCGCACCGAATATGGTCATTGTGTAGTAGAAATTGGTGATGTTGAAACTGTGCCATTACCTGTATGTAATGGCAATTCTGTATATGTGCGACTTCATACACCATTATTATTAGGTAATGAGTCTATTGCCACTGTTGTAAATCGTTCTGTAGAAATAATTGGAACTGATATTTCTTTGGGAGCTATATTTGCATCCTATCAAGAGGAACAAAGCTTTAATAGTATTTGGGGTGTTCGCAGCACTAGTGAATCAGCTGCATCTGCAGGTAGTACTATCGAACTTGTAAAAGCATCTGGCTGGACTCAAGATGATTTGGCTAAATTACAAGACCTCTTATATAACGGTATGGGAACACGGTTACAAGAAGGTTATGGCCAAGGTCGCTTGTGGGTGCCTGGTGAATTTAAGATGGTGAAATTAGGCAAGGCAAATCCGACTAAAATTACATCTTTACATACATCAACGCAAGGTATAGTTAAAAAAGTACTAGAAAAACAAGTAATCCTAAATGCTCGTTTGCGTGCTGCTCATGATGTAAATACATATATTAAACATACTATGCAAACCAAGTCTGTATCTAGACATTTTGCATCTGTATTATTAGCCAAACTTGGTACTAAATACGATTGTGGTCATAAGCAATTACAAGCGTTCGTGGCTCAAACAAAAGAGGATAAAAAGGTTCTAGAAAAGAATTTGCGAGAATTCCATTTAGACCATGCGTATACAACTAGCGAAACTAAGCGTGTTAATTTGATGGATTACATCATTGACTTTGACCCTAACGCACTAGTAGCTGCTTGCTTAGCTAAATCTGGTGAAAGTGGTACATATTACGAGATTCCTGCTGAATTAGTCGATATGGTAGGTATTAATAAACATAAACTTTCAAATATTGTAGCCTACGAATATTGGACATATTTCTTTAGACATATTAGAAAGATTAAGTAAGGAGGACCGTCATATGTTAAACTCTGCAAGTGTAATAGGGCGGTACACTCTAACTGGTACTGTCAAACTCACAAGTCCACTTATTATTCGGGCTGGTGTAAATAATGATATTTTAAATGATACGGTAGATGATATCGTGGTGACCTACCATGATGGGCAACCATTCATTCCTGGCACATCCTTGGCAGGCGTATTGCGTCAAGCCTTGCAAGGTCTTGTACCTGATGCGGAATTAGTACTATTTGGCTCCATCGATGATAAGGGAACTCAAAGCGCACTACAAATCAACGACATTCCTTTAGATGATACGAATATTGTCGTACGTGATGGCATTCGCATTGATGATGTGCGTGGCGTTACCGTAGATGGCGCTAAATATGATTTCGAGGTTATCGAATCCGGTGCTACCGGTCAATTGCGTATTGATTGTGTCATCCGTCATTGTCACGAACAACAAGGCGAAAAAATTGAAAAGGCCCTCGCTGCCTTGGCGAATGCCTTGCAACATGGCATCGCTATCGGCGCTCGTACGGTGAACGGTTTCGGACGTGTTGCTTGTAAGGATATTGCCTTAGAACACTATGACTTTACGAAACCAGACCATGTGAAAGCGTGGTTAACTGGCAAATCTGGCGCTGCTGTAGCCATTCCTAAACAAGCTCTCGTAGCTGACCGCGATTTAGTCATCAATATGGATGCCTATTTAGAAGATACGGTGCTTATCAAATCCATCTTTGAAGAAGCGTGGGAAGACAAATCGGTTGCACTTTTTGTTCCGGGTACATCCGTTAAAGGGGTATTGCGTCACCAATGTGGTCGCATTCTCCAAGCTATCGGATTGAATGATGCACTCGTGAATACGCTCTTTGGCTATAGTAATGATGATGATAAGGACAGCCGCAAAGGCCGTGTCATGGTAGATGAAATCTACTTTGATAAACAATTCAACCAAGAGGAACAACCTCGTATCCGCGTGGATCGTTTCACCGGTGGTGCCATGAATGGCGCCTTGTTCCAAGACCATCCGGTGCGCAATACTAAGGGCGATGCTGTGACATTCCCATTGCGTATGACCGTTAAGAACTGCAATGATGCAGAGGCTGGTCTTGTCATGCTTCTCGTGAAGGACCTCATGACGGGTCAAGTTACATTGGGCGCAAATCGTACAATCGGTTATGGCCGTGTGCAAGGCAAATCTGTTACCGTTCAGTATCATGGTGAAAGCTACACCATCAATGGCAGTGGCAAGGTAACATCTGGTGAGGCTGCTCATCTTGAAAACCTAGTGATGGCTCTGCAACAATGTATTAAGGAAACTGTAAACGGCTAAGGAGGTTGCCATGAGTAAAGAATTACAACGCCATGAAGGCGTATATACGAAAACTAGCGGCACCTGTGGCGCCCTAGCAGATGTGAACATCGCTTCTGTTGCGAAGGAACACATGCAACACGATGGCCTCGTCGTTATCTGGTCTGTTCACGAAGTAAAATGGGGTTATTACAAGAATGGTGCATTCCAATTCTCCGATGGGACCAATGCCATTGAAAATGCCTATTTGCAAGAAATGCGCATCTTTAACGATATAGAAGAATTGCGTATCACCGTTCAAAATGGATCTGTAGTATATCGCTACATTTCCGATGCCTCTGGTGAAAGCGTATCCTATGTGGATTCCACCTCTCGTATGATTGGCGAAAATGATGCGGGCTATGCCCAATTACACAAAATAGAAGGCTTTACCCATTTGGTGGATACAGGGCGTAAGCTTTCACAAATCATCCCTGTCACAGCAACGAAACAGTATTGCTATTTAACAACGCGTAATTACATTGGCTATTTAGATAATTATCAAGCGAGTTATACGGATTATCGATATGTCAAAATTGTAGATAAGGAGGTCTAGTATGGCAAAAACGATGGCAGATAGACTGAAGGCTAGTCGTGCTCGAATGGAAAAAGTTAATGGTCAAGATTTTGTAAATCAACAGTCTAAAAATAATGGCCGTCAACAAGGGTCTCAACGCAATTATAATAACCAAACTAACCGTCGAGATAATTCCTATAACAATAATAAGGGCAATCGTGGTGGAAATAATAAATATCCTGATAAACCAGCCAGTGCAGCATATAACTTTGTACGCCTACCCGACACTGTAATTCCTGCTGAATTTTATAGTGGTAATTTAGAAGGGGTTACAAAAGAGGTACTAAAGGCATACTGTGATCATGTACAGCAACCTACTACTCATACAGGCTATATTGATCTTACAATTACTACAGAAACACCTTTGTTTATTGGTGGACCTTCTAAACAAGATGAAACGACACCACTTGAGTTCTATGGTGGGGCAGATAATCCGACAATTCCTGGTGCTAGCCTTAAAGGGATGGTTAAGCAAATATTTAAGATTGTTACTGCTAGTAGTTTTAGACCATACCAACGTGGTTCGGGTCTAGGTGATTTTGAAGATAGACATCTATATTTCCGTGATTTTGCGAGTTCCATAAAATCTCTTAAAGATTACTATGCCATTCGCATGGTAGGATCAGAAATAAATGGCCGAGGCGAAGAAAAGGCTGCAACAAAAGCTACACCGGGATTTATTATTCAGACTGTGAATAATAATTACTTTGCTATTCCTAGTGTATCTAAAAAGATGTCTTATACTGATGATTATGAAATGCAGAAAAAGAAGGATAGACCATCTATTGATTGGACTGATAAGTATGTAAATATTCATACTGGTAAAATGAATTCCAAGATGTCTTATATGCGTATTACACGTCCAGGCAATTTTGAGGGTCAACGAATCCCAATTTTACAGGACTGTCTTGATAGCTATGCAGATGATAAAAATCGTGGTACATTAAACTTATTGGACAAAAAAGTAGGTAAAACTGGCGAAGCCGCAAAGAGTTATACGCGGTGCAATGATGTTAAGTTTGTAGTACCTTGTTTCTTTACTGAAAAAGATGGTGTTGTAATACACTTTGGTCATGGCCGCTTCTATCGTATTGCTTATGACTTAATGATTAGTGATCATTTACCAAGTACATTAAAACAACATAACAATGGCGTTGACCTATGTGATAGTGTCTTTGGTTATGGTGATAATTGGACAGGTCGTTTATGCTTTTCTGATGGACATGTAGTTGGTCCTGTTAGAATGTGTCAATCCGAATACCCACATCCATTGATGGGACCTAACCCAACATCTTTCCAACTATATTTGGAGCAAGATGTAGATGATCATGTTAGATACAATCACTGGGGGCATGAAGGGACTTCTTTACGTGGATACAAAATGTATTGGCATCAACCTCTTGCAAAGGCAAAGGCTTGGACCCGTACAGAGGAGGAGAAGGCAATTAAAGGTACACGTAAAATTCGACCGGTAGATATTGGTGTTACTTTTACAAGCCGTATTCATTTTAACTGTCTCAGTGATGTTGAATTAGGTGCATTGTTAATGACTTTGAATCTTGATCAGTACTCAGGGGATAATCGTTGCACATACTACAAGCTTGGTATGGGCAAATCCATTGGCTTTGGCAGTATTAAATTAGAATCTAAGGTGACATTGCTTGATGGGCAAGAGCGCTATGCTAATTTATTTGCTGGTGATACTTGGAATACTGGTAGTAGCACACCTATTAATGATGAGTTTATACAATCCTTCACTCAATATCGAGATGATGTGCTAGGATCTCATTTGTCCTCTTATAAAGATATGTTAAAAGATTTATATATGATGATGGATTGGGACATTGCTAACGGTTCAAATGCGGCTAAAAATTGGACTGAAGGTATATCTATGATGACCATTAAGAACAATAAAATGGATGATCGCATTAAATACCGTAGTAAGCTCGATATGCCACAATCCTTTATCGCAAAATGGTCTAAATAATGTTAGGAACTATTATCCTTACGCTGCGTTCTCACAACTCAGGTTCTCTACCTGAACTCCCAGGTCGTTTTCTTCATGCTGCCGTCTTTTCTCTTATCAGTTCCGTTGATGAAGATGCAGGCAATTATTGGCATGATATGTTTGGCATAAAACCATTCACAGTGGGGCTAGATTATCAGCGACGTCGCCATGATTATGTGATTCAAAAAGGAGATATTCTCTTTCTAAGAATTAATGTATGGCACCGCGATTTGTGGTATGTCTTGGAAGAAATTTCAGAATCTATGCGTGTACAAATCGGTCCTTTACAAGCAACGATTGTCGATGTTCACTATGAAGCACCTTTTGAGTTGCCACTATATGAAGGAAATACTCTTGATTTGGTGCAACAGAGATTAGAATCTAAACTAGCACGCAAAATTGAGTTTGAATTCTTAATGCCTACTATGTTTAATGGTACGCATGGTGATATCACCTTTCCCACAGCAGAGCTTATCTTTGCTTCTATTGTTGATAAATGGAATGCTGGCGATGTAGAGGATGCATTGGATAAACCACGTATCAAAGAAATTTGTGAACGAGTTATATTGTCAGACTGGAAAGGTCAGACACAACGGATTTACTTTGGTCGTGATCGAGGGTATACAGGATTTGTTGGTGGATTTACCTTTAATCTAGCTAAGTTAAGTGCAGAGGAGAACCAACTCATCACCATTTTGGCACTCTTTGGACAACATTGTGGTGTCGGTAGATTGTCTAGCCAAGGTCTTGGGCAAGTACGGGTACAGCTAAAGAATAAATAGCGTATGTAGATATATTAGAACCATAAAACGTTCATGATTATATACCTCCAAATGAAAGAAGCCTTAGATCCATCTCGTGCAGATGTTTTTAAGGCGTCTTTTCTTCCTAGTTTTATTGATTACAACAATCTCTCTTTTGTGGATATAATGAGTCTACAAGTTAAGCCTGAAGGGTTGGAACAAAGTGTAGTCATGATTTTTCTCCTTTCAGATATAAATAGATTTTCCTTTCGGAATGAATAATAAAATTTTACCTCCTATGAAGTCCCGCTGAGGCGGGCAATATAAATTCTTGTTCACCCAGCAGGCTTAACGATTATTAATTTGTTTGTATGTTGTTATATATGATTTTTATTGCGATTTTGATAGCCATCATTATAGCTATTATCAATAGTTTGAGGTTTTCTAGCCTCTAAAAAATGCTGAAAACAGCGATAAATCCAGTAAATCCCTATGTTTTATAAAAAATAGCCCTTTTGGAAAACCTCCCTCCATATTGACGTAATTTCAGAAAACCCTTATAATTACTGTATCCTTAGAAAAAAGGTTTTCCACCAGTATTTACCTAGGTTTCTAGACACTTTAGGACCTAATGCGGAGAAAATTTACCGTTTACGGTTTGAGGTTTTCCAAAACTAGCTTTTGAAACCGCATAAATACTGGCTTTTCAGACCCTGCTGTTGCAACAGTACTTACCGTTTACGGTATTGAAACAATAAGGCCTGAAATAGATCCTTGCAAGCTATCCATGCGTTGCAACAGTACTTACCGTTTACGGTATTGAAACTCTGGAGACTTGTCTCCATTGATCGCCCTCCCAGAAGGTTGCAACAGTACTTACCGTTTACGGTATTGAAACATGGAACAAGCAGCTCCATTATTCGTTAATCGTTGCGGTTATCTTGTTGCAACAGTACTTACCGTTTACGGTATTGAAACTGGTGTACTTTCTATGGTTAAAGATATAGGTGCTATAGTTGCAACAGTACTTACCGTTTACGGTATTGAAACTCACGTCTTTAACGTGTTTCACTTTTAGTCCTGTATGTTGCAACAGTACTTACCGTTTACGGTATTGAAACTCACGTCTTTAACGTGTTTCACTTTTAGTCCTGTATGTTGCAACAGTACTTACCGTTTACGGTATTGAAACATGGAGTTGTAATAATGTACAGACTACCATTTTCTCTAAGTTGCAACAGTACTTACCGTTTACGGTATTGAAACGAGCAACACCTACTGTTACTAAGATTGCTACTGTTGGTTGCAACAGTACTTACCGTTTACGGTATTGAAACGTTTTATACCTTACGGGAGAGGACGCCCTCCGGGGCGGTTGCAACAGTACTTACCGTTTACGGTATTGAAACGATGCGAAGGAGGTAGCATGACAATCACGACTAGCGACGTTGGTGTTGCAACAGTACTTACCGTTTACGGTATTGAAACGTGTAAGTATTGGTCTTATCTTTACAATCGTTCCAATTCGTTGCAACAGTACTTACCGTTTACGGTATTGAAACGAAACATCTTCTGTAACCTTCAACAACTTCTCTGAGTTGCAACAGTACTTACCGTTTACGGTATTGAAACAGGAGATTGGAACATATCGATCACCTTCAAATGTAAAGTTGCAACAGTACTTACCGTTTACGGTATTGAAACTATAAAGAATGAGTTAGTATTTATATAGCGTCCTAACTCAGTTGCAACAGTACTTACCGTTTACGGTATTGAAACTAACTAACTCTTCTAGCATTTCCATAGTAAAATGAGTTTTCGTTGCAACAGTACTTACCGTTTACGGTATTGAAACTCGTTGACGGTGATGAAGTTGAATTCACTAATGGAGAGTTGCAACAGTACTTACCGTTTACGGTATTGAAACGGGATACTATGTCGACATTCACGGCATGGTACTCCTGTTGAGTTGCAACAGTACTTACCGTTTACGGTATTGAAACACATACCCACAACTTCCAGTTGTGCCAATGTATAAGTTGCAACAGTACTTACCGTTTACGGTATTGAAACCCGTAATTAACGGACTTATCGGCGAATAACTCTAAGGTTGCAACAGTACTTACCGTTTACGGTATTGAAACCTTTCTGTTATCACTTGGAACTACTGCTGGCTCGTTTTGTTGCAACAGTACTTACCGTTTACGGTATTGAAACTAAACCCTATTTCGATGTCTGCATTTGAGATTATAAGCAGTTGCAACAGTACTTACCGTTTACGGTATTGAAACGAATATAATGAATGTGTACCAGCTCTAACTAGATTTGTTGCAACAGTACTTACCGTTTACGGTATTGAAACTCACCGCTCATGGTGTAAAGTTCACACATTAGTAGACGTTGCAACAGTACTTACCGTTTACGGTATTGAAACTTGGCCGACAGGATCGCCTAGACCAGAATTAACTGCTTGTTGCAACAGTACTTACCGTTTACGGTATTGAAACGTAAAGGAGTATTTCGAACTTCTTAGCGTGACTTGAAGAAGTTGCAACAGTACTTACCGTTTACGGTATTGAAACTATATTGCTCTTGATCTAATACACGATAGATTAGCACATTGTTGCAACAGTACTTACCGTTTACGGTATTGAAACTAAAAAGACTAAAAAGAAAAAAGCTGATAAAGAAGCTAAGTTGCAACAGTACTTACCGTTTACGGTATTGAAACAGTATATTATGATGGCACACAACAAGAATTAGAAAGTTGCAACAGTACTTACCGTTTACGGTATTGAAACAACAACGTCTTTCCCAGATAAAAGATATACTGCTTCTTCAGTTGCAACAGTACTTACCGTTTACGGTATTGAAACGACCGTGGCGTAGCAGAAAACGGTGTCAAATTGGCATGTTGCAACAGTACTTACCGTTTACGGTATTGAAACTTTGTAAAAAAGGAGTTTAAAATGGATACAGAAAGAGAAGTTGCAACAGTACTTACCGTTTACGGTATTGAAACCTTCCTGTCAAACATTTATTGTTTGAACACAATATACACGCGTTGCAACAGTACTTACCGTTTACGGTATTGAAACTGTTGTTGCCATGATAGACCTCTTTCTACGCTTTCAAGCGTTGCAACAGTACTTACCGTTTACGGTATTGAAACTGATGAAGATAAACATTCCTTAGCGATTGACGATGTAGTTGCAACAGTACTTACCGTTTACGGTATTGAAACTTAAAGCAGAAACAAAATCATCGTATTCTTTTTCTGTCGTTGCAACAGTACTTACCGTTTACGGTATTGAAACTCGCAAGATTTAGCAAAGATTTCAGTGCCACGAGTAGTTGCAACAGTACTTACCGTTTACGGTATTGAAACACCAGAACACGCGGAATGTTACAGGGTATTCCGCATAAGTTGCAACAGTACTTACCGTTTACGGTATTGAAACCCTTGATACATCCAAAACATGTATCTCATGGCTGTTTTTGTTGCAACAGTACTTACCGTTTACGGTATTGAAACCTTATACCTCCCATGGATAACATTAAAAACATAAATAGTTGCAACAGTACTTACCGTTTACGGTATTGAAACAAATGAAGATATATTAGCAGTTTCAAACTGCTGGAGAGCGTTGCAACAGTACTTACCGTTTACGGTATTGAAACTTTTAACATTTTTTAATTCAAACATTTTTGTTCTCCTTGTTGCAACAGTACTTACCGTTTACGGTATTGAAACCGATAATATGACCAATAATACTTGGCGCAATAATCAAGTTGCAACAGTACTTACCGTTTACGGTATTGAAACTGCAATCGAGAACCATTTAAACTTGGATGCTAACTTAGGTTGCAACAGTACTTACCGTTTACGGTATTGAAACACACAACATATTGACAATGTTGCGTGGAGATCCTCCGTTGCAACAGTACTTACCGTTTACGGTATTGAAACAGCTTCAAAATGACGTTCATATGCCGCTTTAGATATATCAAGTTGCAACAGTACTTACCGTTTACGGTATTGAAACCTTTGGAATTATTACCACCAGCAAAGCTATTCGTTCCAGTTGCAACAGTACTTACCGTTTACGGTATTGAAACGTTCAGTATTAGATTTATTGATAAGATTGTCTAGAGAGTTGCAACAGTACTTACCGTTTACGGTATTGAAACTACCCGTATTGACCTTCGTGATTATAACCATCTCCAATAAGTTGCAACAGTACTTACCGTTTACGGTATGCGACGAAGGGTGCGAGGCACAGAGGAGCAAAGCGACGATGGGGTCCGCACATCTCTAGTCCCTGACCAAAGGGAAGGAAAAACAAAGGTGATGAAGTAACAGTATTTACCGCTTGCGGTATTGAAACTAGCCAACAGACTTGTTAGCATATAGCTCAACTTCTTGGTTGCAATAGCACCTACCGCTTGCGGTATGCGACGAAGGGGGCCAGCAGAGGAGTGAAGCGACGATGAGGTCCGCATATCTCTAGTCCCTGACCGAAGGGAAGGGGAAACGATGGAGTGAAAGCATTTACTGCTTGCTGCATTGAAACTTAAAGCCTGGAGGAAATACAATGAAAGATTTAGAAGCGAATCTGAACTTTCTGTACAAACTAATCAACGAGGAGGTTTATTGGCTGGACGCAGACAAGATAACTCCACAAATGATAGAGGAGTTCAAACCACACTTGAAAGAAGTAATGGAAGTACAATGCAAGGACCAAACTCTATTGGAGTTAGCGGAAGAGGAGCCTTACTTCGCGAAAGTGAAAATGGCAGAAATAGTGACAACAGCACAAGAGAAAATGTCAGCGGAAAAAGCAGGGTACAAACTACCACATCTCAATCGTTATCAAAATTGGGGAACCATTCCCGTTGGGGGGGGAGCTTGGAATTCACTCCGTACACGATACTAATGGACAAGGGAAGCTTAGAAATCTTAGACGCTATTCCAATGAAGTAACTAGCGGAACTATAGATAATATAGAGTATGTGAGACGAGGGAGACGTGAGTTTTCAGTAATTGAATCTAACCCAGATATGTATATGTTAGACAAGGCTAATGCTTTAATGTCTATTATTGACGAAGTCGCACATGTGGACATCGCATTAGGACTAAAAGGTGAAGATAGACTATCA
>ERZ1674163.356-NODE-357-length-11596-cov-5.715536_pt1 | contig 11596 bp, 9 predicted proteins | sample MGYA00581294_ERZ1674163 | MGnify/ENA primary metagenome ERZ1674163 (study PRJEB41354, sample SAMEA4873312) | human saliva metagenome | biome: human-associated habitat [ENVO:00009003]; feature: mouth environment [ENVO:08000002]; material: saliva material...
TTTATGCCCATCAAAGAAAGGCCGTATTGCGTTTCGTATAGAAAAAACAAGCGCAAATCCTGTACGACACACGCACAAAGCACACTTTATTCATTCTATTTGCCTCCACCCAAAGAGCACCGAGGATACACAAAATTCCCACTACGTGCACGCCTATTATAGGCCTCACATTTTTCATTTCAACCCCTTTATAGACCATCATAAAGGGACGAAAAACGATGCCCAATTGCAACTTTTAACAAAACACGCTTAGGGCAAACGCGCACGATCTTACGCAGAAAAGCACTACCCTATGCCTTTCTTTTGCTTATCGGCGACCGTGTTCGATGGAAATCTGCTAACTTTGCAAGCAAATAACATCTTGAACGTATGAACATTGCCGTCATTTTTGCCGGAGGAGCGGGCGTAAGGATGAATACCAAGTCGCGCCCGAAGCAGTTTCTCGAACTCAATGGCAAGCCTATCATCATCTACACGCTCGAATTGTTTGACAATCATCCGCAGATCGATGCCATCGTTGTGGCTTGTTTGAAAGAGTGGATCCCCTTTCTGAAGAAAATGCTCAAGAAGTTTGAGATCAACAAAGTCGTCAGCATCGTTGAAGGCGGGAATACGGGGCAAGCATCTATCTACAACGGCCTTGAAGCAGCGGAACTTTTCGCCCGCAAACAAGAGTCGGCAGCGACAGAGTCGCCCATTGTATTGATCCACGACGGCGTGCGGCCGCTAATTACCGAAGAAACCATCACAGACAACATACAAGAAGTTCGCCGCTCCGGAAGTTGCATCACGTGCATCCCGGCTACGGAGACCTTAGTCGTACAAGAATCCGACGGAAGCTTAGAAATACCTACCCGCGCCAAGTCTAAAATAGCGCGTGCCCCACAAAGTTTTTACCTCAAAGACATTATCGCCGCCCATCGCCGCGCTCGCGAAGAAGGACGCGAAGACTTTATCGACAGTTGCTCTATGATGAGCCATTACGGCTATAAGTTGGGCTTGGTAATGGGGCCGATGGAGAACATCAAGATCACAACGCCGACCGATTTCTTCCTGTTTCGCGCGATGGTGCAAGTACATGAGAATCAGCAAATCTTTGGTTTCTGACACGTATGCCCACGTTTTCTACGCTCCGGCGCGATGCCGATGAATTTGTAGCGCACACCCGCTTCGCGGAAGCCCTCCGCGAGCAAACGATACTCATCACGGGCGCAACGGGCTTGATCGGCGCCACGCTCGTGCGCTGCTTGTGTGCACTCAATCAAGCCCACGCGCTCGGCCTGCGCCTTTTGCTACCCGTAAGAAGCGTGGAAAAAGCGCGCCGGCTCCTTCCTGCCGACTGCGGACTCTTTTTCCAAAGCTCGCTGAGCGAACTTTCTGCGACTTGTCCCGCACGAAGCGTCGACTATATTATACATGGAGCAGCCCCGACGGCCTCAAAAAGTTTCGTAACACAGCCGGTCGAAACCTTAGACGCCATTTTCAACGGCACACGCGCCGTACTCGATTTTGCGCGCGCCGCAGAAGCGAAGAGCATTGTCTATCTGTCGTCCATCGAAGTCTATGGGCGCATCACCAACGACGAAGTGCCGATCACCGAAGCCGATCAAGGCTATATTGATCCCCTCGCCCCGCGCAGCAGTTACAGTTTGGGCAAACGCGCAGCCGAATGTCTTTGTCGAGCCTACGCAAGCGAATACGGCACACCCGTAAAAATAGCCCGCCTCACCCAAACTTTCGGCGCCGGCGTAGGGCGCGAAGATGGGCGCGTCTTTGCCATGTTTGCCCGCGCCGCACTTCAAAAGCAGGACATCACATTATTGAGTACCGGAGAAACGCGCCACAATTATTTATATACGACCGACGCGGCCGAAGCCTTGCTCACCTTACTCTTCAAAGGCACTGACGGCGAAGCCTACAACGTAGCCGACGCCGACAACTATGCTTCGATCCGCGAAATAGGCGAAAGCGTGCTGCAAAGTTTCGCTCCCGCGCAACGACTACGCATTCAGTTGCAGCCCGATGCCCCCTATCCACCCACCACGCGCTTACGCCTGTCTACGGAGAAATTGCTTGCGCTCGGCTGGAAGCCGCGTGTAGGCCGCGAAGAGATGTTTCGCCGCGTCATAGAAGCCATGAAAGAGGAAGAATAATGGATAATCTGAAGGAGAAAACGGCCGGCGGCTTGCTTTGGGGCGCACTCAACAGCGGCAGTATGCAGATCCTCAACGCCTTGATCGGCTTCGTGCTGGCGCGGATCTTGGATCCGGCCGACTATGGTATAGTGGGGATGCTCACGATCTTTATCGCCATTGCCGGCAACCTGCGCGACAGCGGCTTTGCCTCGGCTTTGGTCAACTTAAAGCGGATTACGGACAACGACTACAACGCCGTCTTTTGGTTCAACCTGCTTTCCAGTCTAGCCATCTACGTCCTACTCTTCTTCTGCGCGCCGCTGATTGCCGACTTCTATCATCAGCCCGCCCTCGTCTCACTTTCGCGCGTCATCTTCCTGAGTTTTGTGATTTCAAGTTTCGGACTTTCGCATAGCGCCTACCTCAATCGCAATATGCTCAACAAGGAAAAGGCGCTCATTACGCTGGTTGCGATGATCGTCGGCGGACTTGTGGGCATCTTGGCCGCAGTTGCCGGTCTGCGCTATTGGGCCTTGGCCTGGCAGAGTCTGACTTACATCACGCTCGTCAGCATCGGGCGCTTCTATTATTCGGCTTGGCGCCCATCATTCCGCATTGATTTTGGCCCGATTCGCAAAATGTTTGGCTTTAGCAGCAAGATTTTGGCAACAACCATCATCAACACCGTGGGCAACAACGTACTCACCGTCATTCTGGGCCGACTTTATCCGGCGCGCACCGTCGGCAATTTCTCGCAGGCCTATAAATGGGACGCGATGGGCTATGGTTTCATTTCCGACATGGTCTTGCAAGTGGCCCAACCCGTAATAGCCGCCATCGAAGGCGAGGAAGAGCGTCAGTTGCGCGTATTTCGCAAACTCATGCGCTTCACGGCGATGCTGGGTTTCCCGGCTTTGTTCGGCCTATCGTTCGTAGCCAAAGAATTTATTTTTGTTACGCTCTCCGCCAAGTGGGCCGACAGCGTACCACTCCTGCAAATGCTTTGCGTAAGTGGCGCATTTATGCCTTTTTATACCATCTATCAAAACCTTTGCATCGGGCGCGGGCGCTCTGATCTCTATATGTGGGGGACGCTCTCGCTGGTTCTCACTCAACTATTGCTCATTACGGGGCTGCATACCTTTGGCGTGACGACGATGGTGGCGGCCTATGCGCTGCTCAACATCTTTGGTCTACTCATTTGGCAAGGCTTTGCCAAGCGCCTCATTCATCTTCGATTCCGTCAGGCCTTGGCCGACATTCTTCCCTTTGCCGGCGCGTCGGTCGCAGCTATTCTTATGGCCTACGGACTCACGTTTTTTCTTTCCAACATCTACTTGCTACTCGCTTTGCGCATCATCTTAGTGGGCGGCATCTACTTCGGCATCCTCAAGCTCTTCCGCGTGCAGCTGCTCGAAGAGGCTTTAGACTATTTCCGCAAACGCCGCAAGGTATAAAAGCCCATTTTCTATCGATTTCATCGCCGTTCTTCGATGCGTGCTCCCGCCAAACGTCCATCGAAGATTATCCATTTGATCTTCTGAAGCCCGTTCCTCCATGCTTCCATCGCCATTCTTCGATACTTGCCACCAACAAAAGCCCATTGAAGATTATCCATTGATCTTCTGAAACCCGTTTCCCCATGCTTCCATCGCCATTTTTCAATACTTGCCACCAACAAAAGCCCATTGAAGATTATCCATTGATCTTCTGAAGCCCATTCTCCATTCATTCGCGCCTCAAATAACCCCATCAAACTCAATCCTATTTCCACACACGACCATCTCCAAACGCTTCCCGCCTAAAATAACCCCATCGGGGTTAGTCTTTTGGCAGGGCAGGGTTAAAACGCGAGGCGCTTTAACCCTGTCAAACGTCGCCCGACATTGACAACCCCTTAGGGTTGGTCTTTCAAAAACAGCCGCAAACAGAGACGCGCTCTAAAACACGCTGTAAAAACGCAACAAACGCCGATTTCATCGTAAAAATCACTGATTTCAAAACGCTCAAACAGGAAGAAAAACCGGCGCGTTCCCACCGCCGCCGCTTTTCATCACGAGCGCAAACCTTTTTTATCGTGAGGTGAAGCTCTTTTTCTCACGAGAACAAACCTTTGTTATCACGATAAAAAACGCCAAGCACAAACTTTTCAACTACATCCATCCAAATCTGCGACAAAACTTTTCCACCCTTTGCATATCGAAAAAGCGACCTACACCAACAATGGCAAACACCGCAAAGCGAAAAAAACAGGCGGTTTCATCGCATTTTAGGACCTTTTCTTGCGCGACAAAACGGGGCGCAACAATCAAGCCCACGAGGCGAAAAGAAAAATGGGACTACAATTGGCCACTTGTTTTCATCGCTCTGCATAGTGCAATTCTTATGAGCGAAACTTTGCGTCTACTCGCTCGGCAACTACACGAACGCAAAGAGAACCTTTCGCCGGTCGACGATTGCAACGCGAAATAAGGATAATTCGCGAGTTTTTCCTTTGGCTATCATAACGATATATGTACCTTTGCAAGACAATAGCGGGAAGAAAGCCCCTTCTACTCAAGGACTATGCCTGAATTTAAGATTTTATCTCACATCAATACGCCGGACGATCTCAGACAATTGAAGCTCGAAGACTTGCCGGCACTCTGTGAAGAACTACGCGAGGATATCATTTACGAATGCTCGCACAATCCGGGCCATTTGGCTTCGAGTCTGGGTGCGGTCGAATTGACAGTAGCTCTACACTACGTCTTTGCTACGCCGTCTGATCGCATCGTATGGGATACGGGGCATCAGGCTTATGGACATAAGATTCTCACCGGCCGTAGAGAAGCCTTTCATACGAACCGCAAGTATGGCGGCATTCGCCCCTTTCCTTCGCCCGAAGAAAGCCCTTACGATACTTTTGCTTGTGGCCATGCGAGCAATTCTATATCGGCGGCACTCGGTATGGCCGTCGCGGCAGTAAAAAAGGGGGAGGACGATCGCCATATCGTAGCCGTCATCGGCGATGGGGCGATGAGCGGCGGACTGGCCTTTGAGGGACTTAACAACACGTCGGACACGCCGAATAATCTGCTGATCATCCTCAACGATAATAATATGAGCATCGACCGCAGTGTGGGCGGTATGAAGCAATATCTGCAACGCCTGCACACGTCGGCCGCATATAATGATTTGCGCTTCCGCCTTTCGCGCCGATTGATGCGCTGGGGGATGCTCGATGATACGAAGAAGAAGAAGGTATTGCGATTCAACAATGCCATAAAAGCGCTCGTCACGGATCAACAAAACATCTTTGAGGGGATGAATATCCGCTATTTCGGGCCGACAGATGGACACAACGTCATCCAACTGGTCGAAACGCTGCGCCAAATCAAGGAGATGAAAGGGCCAAAGCTGCTCCACTTGCACACAATAAAGGGCAAAGGACTCAAACCTGCGGAACAGGCGCCGACGATTTGGCACGCTCCGGGCAAATTTGACGCAGAAAGCGGTCAGCGTTTGGGCGAAGGCACGGCACAGCAAGCCCCGAAATTTCAAGATGTGTTTGGAGAAACGCTGCTCGAACTTGCACGCACGAATAAACAAATCATCGGCGTCACGCCGGCAATGCCTACGGGCTGCTCTATGAACATCTTGATGCGCGAAATGCCGGATAGGGCTTTTGATGTGGGCATCGCGGAGGGTCATGCTATGACGTTCTCGGCCGGTATGGCGAAAGAGGGATTGCAGCCCTTTTGCAACATTTACGCATCCTTTGCACAGCGGGCGTATGACAACATTATACATGATGCGGCATTGCTCAACTTGCCGGTAGTCTTGTGTTTGGATCGCGCCGGCTTGGTAGGCGAGGACGGACCTACGCACCACGGCACTTTCGACTTGGCCTCATTGCGCCCCATTCCGAACTTAACGATTGCTTCGCCTTATGACGAATGCGAATTGCGGCGCTTGATGTACACGGCGCAAACGCCGAACAAGGGCACTTTCGTAATTCGTTATCCGCGAGGACGTGGTCGTTTGCTCGATTGGCGTTGCCCGCTGGAGGAAATCCCCGTCGGGAAGGGACGGATTATGAAGGCGGGAAAGGATCTGGCGATCGTCTCACTCGGACCTATTGGCAACGTGGCGGCAGATGCGATCGCGGAACTGGAAAAGGAGACGCAGGCATCTATTGCGCATTACGACTTGCGCTTCTTGAAGCCCCTCGATACGCAAATGCTGAACGAAATAGGCGAACGCTTTGATAAAATCGTCACCATCGAAGACGGCGCACGCATAGGCGGAATGGGGACGGCAATTTTAGAATATATGGAGGACAACGGCTGGTCCCCACGCATCAAGCGCTTGGGCTTGCCGGATCAGTTTGTACCCCACGGTAGCCCGGATGAACTCTATCGCCTCGTAGGCTTGGACAAAGACAGCATAAAGCAGGCGGCAAAGCAGCTCCTGGCCGACCCTACGCTCACCAAAAGCTGACAACTTCGACGTATAAGCAAATTGGGCAGACCGCAACCGGACACACCCATTGCAATAACGCTCTCTGAAAATGAAAATCATTATTGTAGGCGCCGGCGCAATAGGCCGGCATTTGGCTAAACTCTTCACAAAAGAGCACCACGACATAACTCTCATCGATGAAGATGAGGATAAGTTGCTCAACATCGGAGCCAACTTCGATTTGCTTACGCTCTGCGCATCGCCAACTTCGCTCACCACGCTTAATAATGCGGAAATAAAGAAGGCGGATCTGTTTATAAGTGTGATGCCGGACGAGGCGCATAATATCATGAGCTGCATTTTGGCCAACCGCTTGGGCGCCAAGAAGACCGTAGCGCGTGTAGATAACCCGGAATACGCCCTTTTGCAAAACGAAGAGATATTTCAGAGCGTAGGCATCAACTCTATTGTTTATCCGGAGCAACTTGCCGGCTTGGAAATCATCCATAATATTAAGCGAAGCTGGGTCCGTCAGTGGATAGAAGTGCAGGACGGAGAGCTACTCTTAATCTGCGTGAAAGTACGCGAAGATGCGCGCTGCTTAGACGTGCCTTTGCGCGATCTTTGTGCGCCCGATATGCCTTTACATGTTGTCGCCATTAAACGCCACGGCGAGACGCTTATCCCACACGGCAACGATGTCTTGCGCTGTTTGGACGCCGTTTATTTCATGACGACACCAAAGTATGTTCCTTATTTGCGCGAGATAGCCGGAAAAACAGACTATCCGGACGTCAAGAACGTCTTCTTCCTCGGCGGCGGAAAGACTACGGAGCGCGCCCTTGTACATCTGCCCGACTATATGCGGGCTAAAGTCTTTGAAGCCGATGTTCACCGCATCGAACAATTGGATTCGACGCTCACGAATCCACATATAATGTTTATACATGGGGATGGGCGCGACATAGACCTGCTTATCGAAGAAGGCATTCACAATGCGCAAGCTTTTGTGGCAGCTACCGGCAACTCAGAGACCAATGTGCTGGCCTGCCTTGCCGCCAAACGCCTCGGCGTTCGCAAAACCGTCGCCGTAGTTGAGAATTCCGACTACATAGCAATGGCCGAAAGCCTCGACATTGGCTCAATTATCAACAAGAAGCGCCTCGCTGCGGGCCACATTTACCGCATGATACTCAAGGCAGACGTAACGACGGTAAAGAACCTCACGGTTGCGGCCGCCGATGTCGCAGAATTTGTCGTCAAAGAAGGATCTAAAGTGACGCGGCGTCCGGTTAAGGACCTCAAACTCCCGCCCGAAGTGACGTTGGGCGGAATGGTCCGCGGCAAGGAAGGCGTCCTGATCAACGGTAACACACTCTTGCAGACCGGCGATCGCGTTGTAGCGTTCTGCCTCGAAGGTTCGCTCAAGCGATTAGAGAAATATTTCAATTAACGCCCGACTCGCGCAGTGGCAATCCCAACCCGCGGCGGCATAACTCTAACCAGCGACGCGCCGCCCTCATCTGCCGCCTGCCAAACCCGAATTCAGACATATTATATATAGCGATCAAACAACAATACCCGATTATGAAGAAAGTTATATTAGCCCTTTTCGTCCTCCCTATCGTTGACGTAATGTTTCACACCGAGAAAGCAAAAGGATTAGACGCCTACACGCTCAGTTTAGCCGGACTTCTTTTCGCTTTCACCTTTATCGTCTTCCTGCTATACCTTTGGAAGAGCCGTAACTTCGGACAACATTTCGCGCCGGCTGAAGCAGAAGTACGCGAACCCGACTTGATGCCCGCCCGCTTCGCAGCCATCGAAAGCGAATTTGGCCCCATCACGCGAAAAATCGCCTTCAGCCACTACATAGACGACATTGCAGCCAACGCCTTCGCCTTCGACGAATCACGCACCCTGCTTGTGTTCAACCGCCCCATAAAATACGACGACATCGAGCGGACAGATTTAGAATGTAGCGGAGAATATTGCGTCAAAGTTTGGCTCCACAGCGACCACGGCCACTATGTAGCCTTCTCTTCCTCAAACGGCCGCGCCGCCAAAGCGCTAAAAGACGAACTCGACCGCATTTTCCCCGCCGGAAAAACGGCTTAACACCGACCACAGCAAGTTTTCACGCCTAAAGCGCCCATTTATGACCAACATTGCCATCTTTGTCTCCGGCAGTGGGACCAATTGCGAAAACATTATTCGCTATTTTCAAGACTCCAAACGCGCCCGCGTCTCACTCGTGGTGTGCAATAAAATCGACGCCTACGCTTTGGTGAGGGCGCACAACCACGGCGTACCCACCGAAGTGTGGACAAAAGACCGATTCTCCGATGCAGCCGCCACCATCGAACTGCTTTCATCTTACAAGATCGACTTCATCGTCCTCGCGGGCTTTCTCCTGAAAGTGCCCGACTATCTAATCGTGGCCTACCCTCAGAAAATCATCAATATTCATCCCGCCCTCCTGCCCCTCCACGGCGGAAAAGGAATGTATGGGCACCATGTTCACGAAGCCGTAAAGCGCGATGGCGACACCGAAACCGGCATTACGATCCACTACGTCAACGAAGAATTCGACGCCGGCAAGATTATTTTTCAAGCCCGCGTGCCCGTGCTCCCCACCGACGATGTAGCGGCCATCGAAGCCAAGATTCACACCCTCGAACAACGCCATTTTCCGGAAGTAATCGACAGTATTTTGCCCGAATAGGCCCATCCGGTTTTATCGAAGTCCACTGCCGAAAGCGCAATGCCCCGACAGGCTTCGACAAGTTCCCATCAGCGTACCCCTTGCACCAAACATCGCCGCAGCGGGTACGCTGATCGCATTTTCCTCCGCCATCGGCGGCGCTTTTCGTCTGATTTTCAATTACAGCAAAGCCAAGGAGCGAATCATTGTCTCGCATTTTGCTAACTTCACCGCGCACTATGTAGAAAAAAAAGACAAAAGGCAAACCTTCACAGACAATTTGCCGACGCCCGCTTCTTTTTATCCCGTTTTTACAGTAAATTCGCCGACAAGACAGAACAAGAAATCAAAATACGACAACGATATGGTACGCAAAAAAGCATTGTTAATGATTCTCGACGGTTGGGGAATTGGCAACAAAGGCAAAGGTGATGTGATCTACAACACGCCGACGCCTTTCCTCGACAAACTTAACGCGGAGTATCCTCACAGTCATTTGTTAGCAAGTGGTGAAAACGTCGGACTTCCCGACGGACAAATGGGCAACTCGGAGGTGGGCCATTTAAACATAGGCGCAGGCCGCATCGTCTTCCAAGACCTTGTGAAGATCAATCGTGCAATTGCCGACGGCTCCATTCTTAAAAACAAAGAAATCGTTTCGGCTTATCAATACGCAAAAGAGAAAGGCTGCGGACTACATATTATGGGACTCGTCTCTAACGGCGGTGTGCATTCCGAATTGTCCCACTTATTCAAGCTCATCGACATAGCCGGCACTTACGGCGTCGGTGATAAAACTTACGTCCATTGCTTTATGGACGGCCGCGATACGGATCCGCGCAGCGGAAAAGGCTTTATTGAAAAACTCGAAAAGGAATGCGACAAGCAGGGCGCACACGTGGCTACGATCATCGGCCGTTTCTACGCGATGGATCGCGATAAGCGCTGGAACCGATTGAAGATTGCTTACGACAACCTCGTCAACGGCGAAGGACGTCAGGAAACGGACATGGTGGCAGCTGTGCAAGGCTGCTACGACCGCTCGACGGAGGAAAACAAGGACACGGATGAGTTTATGGAACCCTTGGTTAACGCCAAAGTCGATGGGCGTATCAAGCCCAACGATGTCGTTATTTTCTTCAATTATCGCAACGACCGCGCCAAGGAGTTGACCACCGTCCTCACGCAGCAAGATATGCCCGAAGAAGGTATGCAAACCATACCGGGACTGCAATTCTATTGCATGACACCCTACGATGCATCGTTCAAAGGCGTCCACATTCTCTTCCCCAAAGAGAACGTACAAAATACGCTCGGCGAATATCTGAGCAGCCTGGGCTTGAAGCAGCTCCACACGGCCGAGACGGAGAAATATGCCCACGTCACGTTCTTCTTCAATGGCGGACGCGAAACGCCCTATGAAGGTGAGGACCGCATACTCGTAGCCTCTCCGAAAGTAGCAACCTACGATTTGAAGCCCGAAATGAGTGCTTTCGAGGTAAAAGATAAGCTCGTCGAAGCCATTCGCACAAACAAATACGACTTCATCGTTGTCAACTTTGCCAACGGCGATATGGTCGGTCACACGGGCGTCTACGAAGCCATCGAGAAGGCTGTGATAGCCATCGACCAGTGCGTGAATGAGGTCGTGACGGCTGCCAACGAAACCGACTACGAGACGATTATCATCGCTGACCACGGCAACGCCGACAACGCAATCAATCCGGACGGCTCGCCCAATACGGCTCACTCGCTCAACCCCGTGCCTTTCATTTACGTCACGGCAAATAAGGGTGCGAAGGTGAAAGATGGCGTCTTGGCCGATGTAGCGCCGAGCATCTTGCACATCCTTGGCCTGCCGCAGCCCAAGGAAATGACCGGCCACGACTTGATCGAAGATTAAGCAATTTCTTTTTCATTATTTTGATGTCTCCGCGCTTGCCCATTCTCTTTGGGCGGGCGCGGAGTTTTTTTGCATCTCGACTATCGCCCGGCCTATTACGCGCCCTGCAAGCGCCATCGGTCTGCGCAGGCCTCTCCACGCTGCTTCCGCCTATCGCCGGACGTTTTGCGCAATGTCCGCCTCGCGCGCCGGATGCTTCGCAGGTCGTAGCGGATTTCATTTTTAGGCGTCAACAGCACGCATTATGTATCCACGCAAAACCCGAAAAGGTCTTGCGCCCCGTTGCACGATGGGGTACCTCGTTCTCACTTCTGAGGTTTTTCATAGTGATAAAAAAGGTCTGCGCTCGTGATGAAAAAGGTCTGCGCTCACGAGCGTAAGTGCTTTTCATCGTGAGCGCAAAGGTAAAAG
>ERZ1674163.360-NODE-361-length-11542-cov-6.673892_pt1 | contig 11542 bp, 11 predicted proteins | sample MGYA00581294_ERZ1674163 | MGnify/ENA primary metagenome ERZ1674163 (study PRJEB41354, sample SAMEA4873312) | human saliva metagenome | biome: human-associated habitat [ENVO:00009003]; feature: mouth environment [ENVO:08000002]; material: saliva material...
CCCATACTGCCCCCTAAAATACTTATGGTAATTATATCAATTACTGCCCGTTATGCCAAGAGAATTGACATTATGTTGTTTTGGTGGTAACATAAAATGGCTTTTGCTCGAGGCTTTCCTAGGGGCAAAAGAGCCCTTTGGTCTTGAGCGCCTCATAGAGAGGAAGAAGAAAAAATGCACCCTGTCGTGAAGATGGTTAAATTCATGTTCAATGTATTTTTCGCCATTGTTGCACTACTCTGTGCGACATGGTGTACGGTCCTTATCCACCTCTTCGCAGTCTACGGGACACAAGAAGGCATTACGTTCGCGTTTGTGAGCGTCTCGTTCTTTGCGCTCATCTGCAGTATGGTATATCATGACCGCGAATGACGCACACACCCCCGTCAGGACTACCGCTTTGAGGTCTATTAGATCTTGGCAGTAGCTCCTGGCGGGCTTTTTACTGGAGAAAATTGACAACACTACAAACAATTGAATCGACATCCAAACCGTGTTTTCGCCACAATTCAGACATTTTGCCAGACTCGCCAAACGCATCATTGACACCAATTCGTTCCATCTTCACTGGCAAATTCTCACTAAGAACCTCTGCCACACTCGAGCCAAATCCACCAGCAATCTGCCCTTCTTCCGCCGTAATGACGGCTTGGCATTTTTGAGCCGCGTCAAGTATAGCATCCTCGTCCAGCGGCTTAATCGTCGGGAAATGAATCACTTCCGCCTGAATGTCATATTCATTCGCGAGCTTTTCCGCCGCCAACAGTAATTGATAAGTCATCACGCCAGTTCCAAACAAGGCAACATCTTTGCCGCGCCTCAACGTATAACTTTTTCCAATCTCAAAAGTAGATTGACTTAAGAATAGCGGCGTTTTTTCTCTTGGCAATCTCACGTAATTCGAGCGTTTATCTCCAGCCATTGCCGCCGCCATTAGCTTAGCCTCATTGGCATCACCGGGCGCCAAAACCACCATATTAGGCAAACTTCGCATCAGCGCAATATCCTCCAACATTTGATGCGTCGCGCCGTCCGGACCGACATTTAACCCAGCATGAGAACCCACCAGCTTAACCGGCTGATCGTTCAGACAAATAGTCGTTCGAATCTGCTCCCAATTGCGACCCGGACTAAACGCCGCATAACTGGCCGCAAACGGAATATTTCCCATAGCCGCCAACCCAGACGCCACGGTAACCAAATTCTGCTCCGCCACGCCAACTTCAATTGCCCGCGGTTTCCCGATTTCCTCATAAAACTTGCCAAAGCCAACGCTCTCCATTAAATCCGCACTCAGCGCCACCACCAAATTATTTTTCTTCGCAATATCCACCAAGCCTTCGCCAAAGCCAACGCGAATTGCCGCAAGTTCTGAATTCTGCCAATTCTCCATTAAGAAACTCATTCGCCACCTCCTTCGCTCAATTGAGCAAGCGCCAGCTCCGCCTCCTCGGCGTTTGGATATTTTCCATGCCAACGGTAATCATATTCCATAAAATCAACGCCACGACCAGGAATTGTATGCGCAATTATCACGCTTGGCTGTCGAGAATTCTTTGCTTTATCAATCGCTTGAATTATTGCCGAATAATTATGTCCGTCAATTTCCTGCGCACCCCAGCCAAAACTTCGCCATTTATCCGCCAAATCACCCAGTGGCATCACCTTTTCCGTATCGCCACCAATCTGAATATTATTTCTATCAACAATCGCAATCAAATTCACCAGATTATATTTTTTCGCAAACATCGCCGCTTCCCAAATATTCCCTTCATCCAGCTCGCCATCGCCCAAACTACAGTAAACGAATCGCTCAGAATTGCCGCCCAAATATTGCAATGAATACGCCATACCGACCGCTTGACTCAGGCCGCAACCCAGAGGACCGCTAGTTGTTTCAATTCCTGGTAAGCTGCCGCGCTCTGGATGACCTTGAAGCTTGGAGCCAAATTTTCGCAAATTAGCCAACTCTTTTTTATCGAAAAATCCTCGCTCCGCCAGCGCGGCGTATAAAAGTGGCGCATAATGACCATTACTCATCACGAAAATATCCCGATCTTCCCAATTAGGATTCTCAGGATCTAGTCGCATGGCGTGAAAATACAAAACCGCCATAACGTCAGCGAACCCCAAACAACCAGCCGAATGACCCGAGCCAGCCGCCGATAATTCGCGAATAACAGACTTTCGTAATTGTTGCGATATTTTCTTCAGTCTCGCTATTTGATCGATATCCATTAAAGCACGCTCGTTTTATTAATCTCCTGTTGCAATCTGGAGAAAATAGTGCGCGGATCTGAAGATTTCTGAATAACGCCGCCAATGTTCAAAACGTTAACGCCGCCCTGAACTAGACTGTATGCATTATCTACCGCCACTCCGCCGTCCCAGCCGATTTCAACGTTGGGGTTAATAGCTTTAATAAGTCGTATTTTTTCTAGTTGCATAAGACTAGCAGTTCCGCCAAATCGCCCCAGCTCACCGCTAAAAATCATCACATGATCTGCTATTTTTATCAATTCCTCAACCGTTCGCGGAACCGTCGGCTTTAATAGTGCCAGCCCCGCCATAATTCCAGCTTGACGAATCTGCATAAGCGCAGTCTTCACATCCCCCGTCGCCTCTGCGTGAATAATAATCATATGCGGTCTTAAGGCAATCAACTTCGGAACATACTCAGCAACATCATTAACCATTGCATGAATATCAATCATCCAACCCTCTGGCGCCCATAATTCTGGAATTCCGACAGTCAAAGTTGGAGCAAATTCGCCATCAGAAATATCAATATGCACACGCTCAACAAGCCCAGTTATTTTATTAACCTGCTCTTTATATTGTTCGGCATTTTCTGCCAAAATTGCTGGTGCGATTACAGAATTACTCATGACAATTCATCCAATTGCGCATTACGCCTATTAAATCGCGGAGCATTCGCATAAGGAGTGTTTAGCCACGTTTCCACAATACCCTTCCACGCCGACTCATTATCTTCCAAAACTCGCGCTGGCAAACATAGAACATTTGAATCGTTATCTTGGCGCGTCATTTTTGCCTCGAAAGCATCCCAAATCACGCTGGCACGAATTCCCTTAAAGCGGTTCGCCGCCATGCACATTCCTTGACCGCCGCCGCAAATTAATATCGCACGCGGATCTTTACTATCATCACCAATGACCTTCAACGCCGCCGCCTGCGCGAATTGCGGAAAATCGTCATCAGGATTTAATTCTACACCGCCGACGTCTTGAACATCATAGCCATTCTTAACCAAATAGGCAAAAACTTTTTCTTTCAACATAAAGCCGCGGTGATCAGATCCGAGGTAAATTTTCATAATTTTAGTATAAGCGTTTTCGGTGATTTTTGCAAGGAAAAGTTAGGTATTTTATCAGAGGTAGGGTGTAGCTATTTGACAAAGAGTATTGACATTTCGTGGCTGGTATGATATATATATTAACTTTTGCTCAAAGTTTTGTCTTAGGGCGGAAGTCGCCCTTTAGCTTTGAGCTCGCCTTTTGAGAGGAGGTGAAAAAAATGAGATACAGATTCTCTTTTGATGTGTCGATGGCTGCAGTAGTAGCCATCAGTGTGGCGTTTTATGCGATCATGATCTCAATGATCGCCTGGGGGATCGTATTTTTGACCGGAGCCCTGCACAGCTCCGGTCTTGCCTCCATCCCCGCTCTGTCGTTCTGGCAGAGCGTTGGGGTGCTCGCCCTTATCTACTTGCTAGCCATCCCGCTGCGAGCGGGGAGCAGCAAGGAGGGCGAGGATGAGCGTGGGCGTTAACGCCCGCACGAAAACAGCTCGCTGAAAACTGGTCAATCTGAGTTGAAACGCAATTTCCGCGTTTCCTGGATTGAATTATCCAGTTTCAGCTTGAGCACGTTTTCGGCGGGCTATTTTCATAGGAAATTATGCGTAGTTATTCGCTACGTTTAAGATAGTATCCAACATCAGCTACCAACTCGACCAAGCGGTTAGAATAGCCCCATTCATTGTCATACCAGACCATAACCTTGATCAAATTACCACCAACTACCTTCGTCAACGGAAGATCGACAATCCCAGAATATGAATTGCCAATGAAGTCGCGGCTCACCAAAGGTTCCTCAGAAACACCCAAAATGCCTTGATAGAAATTACTCTGGGCGGCTTTTTTGAACGCGTCATTTACCTGCTCGACAGTCACATCGCGTCGCAGAAGCGCCGTCACATCGCTAAGCGACACCACTGGAGTCGGTACGCGCACACTAAGTCCGTCAAATTTTCCGGTTAATTGCGGTAAGGTTTTAGTTACAGCAATTGCGGCGCCAGTCGTAGTCGGAACAATGTTTTCGGCGGCGTTGCGACCTTCTCTAAGATCCTTGGATGGCGCATCCTGAAGCTTTTGGCTAGCCGTATAACTGTGCACCGTCGTTAGCATTGACTTTTCAACGCCAAACTCCGCGTCCAAAATCGCCATAACCGCGCCCAAAGAATTAGTCGTACAGCTAGCGTTAGACACAATTGGTGTCGCGTTTTTCACCTTGTCGTCGTTAGTTCCCAAAACGATCGTATCGACTCCCTCAGACTTCGTCGGACCACTGATAACCACACGCTTTGCGCCAGCCGTTAAGTGCTTACTCGCACCATCTTTATCGGTGAAAAATCCTGTCGATTCAATCACCACGTCAATTCCCAAATCTCGCCACGGCAGATTTTCTGGATCTTTCTCAGCCAGCACCTTAACCGACTTACCTTCAATAATCAGCTCGTTTTCCGTAAAATCAACTTGACGTCCGTACTCGCCGTAATTGCTATCATGCTTCAACAAATACGCCAAAGTTTTCGTGTCAGTCAAATCATTGATCGCGACAATCTCCAAGTCGCTTCGCTCGTTCGCAATCTTAAACGCATTGCGTCCGATTCGCCCGAAGCCGTTAATTGCTATTCTCGTTACAGCCATATCGCCCTCCCTGTTAGATATTTTCGCTTTAGCTTTTCTTAATTATACTACAAAGTTGTATAATATAAATATGACGCGCGAAGAGTTATTGTCAATCGCTGAACAAAAATACGACGAAGTGCCAGTATTGGTTTTGGCAAGCGCAATCGATTACGCCACGGAAAAGCACGCTGGACAAAAGCGCAAAAGTGGCGAACCCTACATTAATCACCCATTGGCAGTGGCGGGAATTCTGATTGAATGGGGCATGGACATCGATACGGTTGTGGCGGGAGTTCTGCACGACACCGTTGAAGATACCGACGCAACTTTGGACGATTTGGAGAGTTTGTTTGGGCGCGATGTGGCGTTTCTGGTGGATGGCGTAACTAAAGTTTCACAAGCTCGCGCCGGAATGCGAAATTTGGATAGTTATTTACCGCACACGAAGGACAATTTGACCAAGTTGATGATTGCCGTGGGCGAAGATGTGCGCGTGATAATCATCAAGCTAGCCGACCGCCTGCACAATATGCGAACGCTACAATTTATGACGCCAGAAAAGCAGAAAAAAATCGCCAGAGAGACGATTGAAGTTTTTGCGCCGCTGGCTGACCGCTTAAACATGGGACGAGTTCGCGTTCAATTGGAAGAGCTGAGCTTTAGATATTTGATGCCGAAAGCTTTTCAGGAAACCAAAAATTTGATGGACAGTCGACTGAAAAAATCGCAACGAAAATTGGATCACGTTCGTCGTGAAGTTGAAGCGCGACTAAAGGCGGAAAAGCTGGTTTTCCAGATGGACGGACGCGTTAAGAGCGTTTATAGCCTGTTTAAGAAATTGGACAAAGTTGGCGATATTGATAAGATTTATGATTTGATTGCCCTGAGGATAATTGTCGACGATTTATCGACTGGATATTTGGTTCTGGGAATTTTACACGATATGTATCAGCCGATGTACGAGAGGATTAAAGATTACGTCGCCAATCCAAAACCAAATGGCTATCAAAGTCTTCACACAACCGTACAAACGCCGAGCGGACAAATTGTTGAATTCCAGATTCGCACCAAAGAAATGCACGAATATGCCGAGCGTGGTTTGGCCGCCAGCTTCCACTATAATGAGCAAAAATTGACCGACGCCTATAAAAAAGGAAAAATCGGAACTATGCCAGCCGATTTATCGTGGATTCGCGAACTTCAGGAGGCTGCTGCCTTAATTAGCGAAGGAAAACGGTTCGACTCCAACAAATTCCGAATGAAGTTGTTTTCTGACAGGATTTTCGTATATTCACCAAAGGGCGATATTTATGATTTACCAAACGGCGCGTTTCCTTTGGATTATGCCTACCGAATTCATTCCGATATCGCGGCGCGCGCAAGCGGATTTAAGATCAATGGCGTGATGAAGCCGTTCAATTACAAATTACAGCACGGCGACACAATTGAAGTTTTAACAAGTAAGTCCGCTCATCCAAAACCAGATTGGCGAGACGTCATAATTACGCCACACGCCAAAGATAAACTACGCTTACAATTATCCCGCTCAAACAGCATCTTACAACAGTTAACTGGCGGCGTCTCCTCGTTCTTCCGATACAAGTAACGCTCGCCAGTTCCTCAGTTTTAACCAATAATCAAACGCGATCTTATTTTTCGTTCCAACGAGTAATTGACTCGCGGATAATTTGCTTTGCCCTTTCTACGTCGCCGAATCCCTTGACTACTGTTGAACCAGGCTTCTTCAAATCCTTGTAGTGATTGAAATGGTGTTCAATTTGCTTCAACAATTGTGAAGGTAGATCTTCTAGTGAGTTGATTGCGTTGCCAGTGTTTCGGTCGTCGGCTGGCACAACGATAACCTTGTCGTCAACTTCATTGTCATCAACAAATTCCAACACGCCGATAACTTTTGCTTCCATAAAAATACCGGTCGTCAACGGCTCGTCGGTGATAATTAGCGCGTCCAATTCGTCGCCATCTTCATCCAAAGTTTGTGGAATGAAACCGTAGTTTGTTGGCTTTGCAAAAATAGCTGGCTCAACACGGTCCAACTGCATCACTGCAAGCTCACGATTCCACTCAATTTTATGACTTGATCCCTGTGGAATCTCAACAACTACATTCACGATGCCATTTTCGACATCACCAGGTGTTAAAATTTGATTAAAATCCGCCATTTTTTACTCCTCTCTGGCTTTTTCTTGTAAATATTCACGAATCTGCACCGCTGCCACCGCACCTTCACCAACCGCCGAAGCGATTTGCATAGTTGCCCCCGAGCGTACATCGCCAGAAGCAAAAACGCCAGGAATATTAGTGTGCAGATGTTCGTCAGTAATGATGTGTCCGCCCAAATCCAACTCAACATCCGAATTTGCTAGGAATTGCGTGTTCGGAATTAGCCCGATAAACACAAATAATCCATCAGCGGCAAATTCTTTCTGCTCGCCGTTTTGGGTCGATTTAACGCCGTAAAACTTATCGTCCTTGACAATAATTTCATCAGTCGTTGCACCGATGTGAACGGTAATTTTTCCATCATCGACATATTTCTGCAAATCTTTTTGCAAAATGTCACTGGCGCGTAATTTGCTGCGAACCAACAGATCAATATGACTAGCGTATCGCGTCAAAAATATCGCCTCTTGCACCGCTGAGTTTCCGCCACCGACAACGATTAGATTTTTATCACGATAAAACGCGCCGTCGCAAGTCGCACAGTAATGCACGCCTCGACCATATAATTCGTCTTCGCCTGGAACGCCTAATTTGCGGTGGTTCGAGCCAGTCGCTAGCAAAACTGACTTCGCGCGGACAGATTGACCGTCAATTGTCAGCTCCAACTCGCCATCAACTTGCTTCAATTCCGTCACGTCACCATACTCAATCTTCGCACCAAATCGCTCCGCCTGTTGTTGTAATTCGGCCGCCAATTTCATTCCCGTAACGCCCTCGGCAAATCCAGGATAATTGTCAATTTGATCAGTAATCGCCGCCATTCCGCCGACCACGCCACGCTCATATAATGTTGTGTCGACATCTTCGCGCGACAAGTAAATTGCCGCCGTTAACGCGCTTGGACCAGCGCCAACAATAATAACATCTTTAGACATTGAAACCTCGCGATCGATAATATTGCTTCATCACTTCTGGCATTTCTGGCTCTGGAATATCAGCCGGCTTTTCAATAGCCATCACCACGAACTTGAGTGGAGAATTTGCAGGAATTTTATCGCCCTGAGCTTTGTTGCCATAAGCCTTGTCGGCTGGAATTGTTAGTTCGCGCACGCCGCCAATTTTCATACCAATCAAGCCCTCTTTCCAGCCTTGAATGACTGCAGTATTTGCCGGGCCATCCATATTGAGCGGAGCTTTCAGTTTGCCGTCAGTGATTGATTGATCAAAAATCTCACCCTTAGCGTTCCAGCCAATGTAATAAACAGCCAATTTGGTGTCGTCCTTAACTTCAGCGCCTTCTCCCTCGACCAAATCTTCCTTAACAAGCTCTTTCACGTCACCGGCTTCAAACGCGCCAACTCGTGAGCTAAACTCAGAAAACTTGCTGTAATATTTTTGGCTCAATTCATTAGCCTGAGCCTCTACTTTCTTTTTCCGTTCGTCAGTAGCCTTGGTGTATTCATCCTGAGCTTTCTTAAACGCGGCTTGATCTTTAGCTTCATTTCCAGGCGCTACCATCATAGCGACGAATCCGCCAACGGTCCCCAAAAACATCATGCCGGCAATAACCCAAATACCTATTCTCTGGCCTTTTGTAGTTGCCATATTCCTCCTTTATTTACCTTTCAATTATAGCAATTTTTATCAAGCGCAACAAATCACATTAAACCTGAGCAGCATCGAATTCTTCCGCAGCCATCGCGGCAATCTCCTCAATAATCGGCGCAATGTCTTTATCTTCCAGCGTCCGCTCGGCACTCGTAAACTTTACATTCAAAGTTACAGTTTTTGTCGAATCGTCATTTTTTGGCTGATATATCGCAATCGGCGTTATGTCAATTTGTAGCTCACCGTGTTTTTTCGCAACTTCTTCGGCGCAAGCATAAACCTTCGCATAATCAACATTCGAATCCATTTTCAATGAAATATCTCTGGCGGTAGATGGGAATCGACTTAACGGCTGGTAATTATAGCCCTGATTTTTACTCAGATTTTCCTGCAATTTTTCAATATCAATAGAAAACGCTGCCGTGTAATCTGGCAATTTGAAGTTACGTCGAGCAGATGAAACCAGCTCGCCAACAATCCCCAAATTGTCGCCGTTATTCGCCACAATCCAAGCACTGCGTCTCGCATCAAATGGCGCTGGAACGTCGCCATCAGATTCCGCAATCTTCACAAAATCAACCTCAACACTCAAATCTTTCATCAGCCTTTCAGCAATTTTCCCCACCTTATAAAACGGCGCGCCAGATTGAGGCTTTTTATTCGCATAAACTCCGTCAATGAAAGTCTTTTCAATCGGCAAATTTTCATCGTTAAACCCTAATTTCTTATCGTGAATTTTGCCAATTTCAAACAGCATAAATTCGTCATGTCCAGATTTTATATTGGCGTGAACTTTATCCAGCAAACTCGGCAAAATGCTAATTCGGTAATATTGCAAGTCTGGGCTAAGCGCGTTGCTCAAGCGATACGCACGGCTCGGATCTTGCTCGGAATTTTTCAAAACTCGCTCATGGACAAAGCTATATGTCAAAACTTCATTCGCTCCAGCTCGCGATAAACTTTGGCGAATCTTCTGCTTTAATTCACGACGTTCATTCTTCGGTGCAGATTTAATACTACGCTCTGGCAAATGACGCGGCAATCTGTCAAAGCCGTATAATCGCCCAACTTCCTCAACGACATCCTCAGGAAGCTCAATATCTGTTCGCCAAAATGGACTGTAAACCATCACGCCAGCTTCGCCATATTTATTACCATCGTCAACGATAAATTCAACATTCTTTAGTAGTGTCTCAATCTCATTCTCGGCAAAGTCAACACCCAGACGTTCTTCGACAAACCTTTTAGGAATCAACAATCCACCGTGCCAGTGCCTACCATCGACCAACACTTGTCGCAATGAAGAATGATTCTTAAATAGCATAGGACTAGCTTGAACACCACCAACCATACCAATTAACCATTTTAAGACAGGGTCAATTTGTGCTGGCGACTGCCCCTTATTAAACCTAGTCAGGGCGTCGGTGAAAATTCCGTGACGCATAGCCGTGCGACGTAGCGCGTACATGTCAAAATTGGCACATTCAAGGACAATATTCTTCGTTTCAGCCGAAACTTCCGTATCAACACCGCCCATAATTCCCGCTAGCCCAATCACACCTTCACCATCAGCAATGACAATATCGTCAGCCGTCAATTCATATTCCTTGCCATTAAGCAAACTGACTTTTTCGCCATCGTGCGCCATTCGCACGCCAAGTTTATGCCCGCGCAACTTGTCATAATCATAGGCGTGAGTCGGCTGCGCCGTCATAAACATCACGTAGTTTGTCGCGTCAACGATATTATTGATAGGCTTTCCGCCCATCGCAACTAATTGACATTGCAGCCACAACGGGCTTGAATGAATATCTACATTTTTTATAGCAATCACAGAGAATGCGGGCGCAAGCTCATTGGCTTCATTAAACACTTCAAGTTCTAAACCATCGCTATCTGCGAATTCTTGAATAGCATTATACCAGTCAGGACTATTAAACTGCTGATGAAAAATACCAGCAATTTCGCGCGCCACACCAAGTTGCCCAAAACAATCCGGCCTGTGCGTAAACATCTTATTCTCAATTTCCAGCACGTAATCATCCAGCCCAAACACTTCCGCAAAACTTGCGCCAGCCTGAAGTGTAACGCCCGCCGGAATATCACACTCATTGATCTCAATAATTCCCTCATGATCCGCACCAATCGCCAGCTCATCAGCCGCCGCCAGCATGCCCTGGCTTAAGATTCCACGTAGCGGTCGCGCATCCAGCACGAATGGCTCAGCATCATCAAAACTTGCTGGGACGGTGCTTTTTGGCGGCAACCAAATTGCCCACATATCAGCATGAACGTTCGGCGCGCCGCAAACCACTTGCACATAACCATTGTCATCCCTTGGAACGTCCGCTACGCCACCATCGTCAATTTTAGTCACACTCAAACGATCCGCATTCGGGTGCTTTTCGCACTCAACAACTCGCACAATGCGCGCGCCACCATATTTGGCCTTCAGGTCAATCACTTCCTCAACACCACCAAGCTGCTGATTGACACGCGACACCAGCTCATCAACTGGCGGCAACTCAAAATTAATCAATTGTTTTATAAGATTTAAGCTAACTTTCATACTAGTATAATTATATCATCTTACCGGCAAGTAATCGACCTTAGAAAACTACAAATAACCAAGGTGAAAAATCATAATCTCATTCGCCAAATTCATACCTATATCACACCCCGAGTATCTTGCATAAATTCTTCAAATATAGATTTTAATTCATCATTTTTCATTATTCACGGTACGTCACATTGATCAAATATTGCCTCTTCATTACAATTGAAATATGGTTAAAGTAGTATCAAAAGCGCTTATTAAGA
>ERZ1674163.364-NODE-365-length-11444-cov-5.280183_pt1 | contig 11444 bp, 6 predicted proteins | sample MGYA00581294_ERZ1674163 | MGnify/ENA primary metagenome ERZ1674163 (study PRJEB41354, sample SAMEA4873312) | human saliva metagenome | biome: human-associated habitat [ENVO:00009003]; feature: mouth environment [ENVO:08000002]; material: saliva material...
TTGCTGACGTGAATCCAACATCGCCCGTAGTAAAAGCAAGTCGTCTATACTCTAATTCTGAAAAGGTTGCTTTCTGTCTTACATTGAGTTTATCAACCTCTGCCACCGACTTACCATACTCATCCTTGTATATTCCAAAGCCTGCACCATCCAATAGTCCAGCGTGGAAGTCTGCACTCCTTAACGCATCCGCAATGATATTTAATAATATAGCGTTTCCATTGCTGTCAATCCCTTTCCCTTTATCACCAACGGCTACGCCCTTTAAGAATGTAATAACCTCTTGGGCGGTGTCGGGCTTTAATTTATCGAGAAAATTTTGCCCACCATAACTTTCTATAAGTCGTTGTATTTGCGGAACAGTAAGATTATTCCCTCCAACGCCTGATCCACCACCATTACCACTCCAAAGAGAATTAATTTTCTCCTGTATCTTCTGGATAGTGCCAACTGATTTGTCTTCACGAAGAGTTATTTCATATGAAGGTATTTTATCTTCATTTTCACGAATTGTAAGCTGATCTATCGCAATTTTCCCATTGATATTCAAATCGTTGTCATCAAATTGCATAATATCTCCCTCCTTAATTGTATCATGGAGAGAAACAATAGTACCAGTTGTGTCGGTAATAGCTTTGTCGTGTTGTCGAGCCATAAAGACATCATCTATCTTTGGCGCGTAGATGTATCTTGTATAGTCGTTCTTGTCAAGATATTCTAATGCATATTTTAATAGCTTTCGAGAAGCTGCCTCAACATAAGAATCGGGTAGGGGAATGCCTAACAAAACAAAGTGGTCACCTTCTTTTATCAAGTAGTCATTATATGGAAAGTAAAGGTTAAGACTTTCGTCCTTAACTCTTTGACAACTAAGCTCCCATCTTCCGTCTACTAACTTTTTGGCAGAATTAATCTGGAATGTACGTCCTCCACACATTCCATCTTTCATAGAGATTGTTGGGGTCTCTGTTGAATTACCTATAAGGTCATTAATATCAAAATCAATAGCTGATTTTAGATATATATGAAAATTAGGAATGGATGCTCCGTCTTTGAAAACACCGTTATCCTCTATTTTGTCAGCAGAGTGTATCTCATCTATTCTGACACCGCCAATCTCCATTTCTTCAATGGTCGGGAAAATTTCCACAAGACCTTCCTGCAAGTTTTCTGTATCGAAATATACTGAGTTTGGACGTACTCCTATTTCTGCTATATTTGTGGAGTCTACATATGGACGATACTTGTTTTCTGAAAATAAGTGTGATTTTTCTCCGCTATAAATCCTATTCTTTACATCATTAGGCTGCTCGTCCCACCATTGCTTTAGTGACTTATTAGGAAATCCCGGAAGCATCAGGTGGTCAATCGCCATATTATTTGGCAGGTTATCTGTTGCGTACGTTTTGTTATCTCTTGGGAAGTTTTCTTTTTTCACCCCAGAGATAAAAGTGATTCTTTGACCAACTTCAACTGCATTTCCGAAATTTTGAATATCGGTAAGGTCGTTTTGATGACTTGCAAGATTTAACGTGTTATTATGAGCTGCAAAGAAACAAGTCTTTTCCGAGTTCTTTGCCTTAAAAACAGAGGCTTTTACCTTAAAGCCACCACATTCTATTGTTACTAAATACGACTTCCTACCATCACTTAAATCCTGTAATGAATTGTAGAAATAAGCGATTGAGAATGGTAAGTCAAGATGAGCTTGTATATTATAATTCCCATCAGAACTTCCCTTTGTTTCGATAGAGGCTACAGTTGCGAATGCTTGTAAATTAAGCGTTGCGTAATATCTGTTTGGTAGATTCTTTGTAGAACCATATGCTCTTAAACGTGTAGTGATGGCTTGCTCGCTATCTGCATTTTGCTCTATCTGGTACAAGCCTCTCCCTTTCCCATACTCAAAAATCATTGAGGTTGGTAAGCCTGCTGTTCCAATAAAGATATTCCTACCTTTTACGATGAAATTTATATCAAACTGGCTATTTACCAAAGCCAAAGCACTCCAACAGTTTAAGCCATCAGCGGTTATTGAAGTTGATTTTATGATATTGTCAGAAACGCCTGAGCCATAGGTTTTATCCCATACTGCATCTACGCACCCACGTTGACCAGAACGTAGCTTATTACGACTATATATTTTCCATTCACCCTCTCCCCATTGTTCATTTAGATTAGCTTGTATGCGGTCCAACAAATCATCAAGAGAGGAAGCGTAGAAAGAGAATTTTGTTAGCGATGTATAGTGGATATTATTATCATGCAACACAATGTCAAGAAACTCTGTCCTTGCCAGTTCGTCTTGCTTCGCATTAAACTTGACGTTATTATAAACAAAGGCTTCTCCGTGCTCATTTCGCTTTGACTGCTTTATCTTGCCTGGGTCGTAATTAATCTCAAAAACTTCACCTCTATAAGTCAAATAATCGCCAATTTTGAAAGATATTGGGGCTGGACTGTTGAAAGTTATAGTCACGAAGCATTCACCCATCCAAGAACCGCTGTATTCAAGAGTCTTAGTGGTTACATCGTTGCCATTTGCATCTTTCAAAGGACTACCGTCGCTATGTTTAATAATCCATTCGCTCATTATTATACCTTTCTTAATTCAGTAACTACACCACTTGCCGATATAGGAGTTATGTTGCTTACTGGGTCGTTAACCTTAAATGTAATTGTGAACACGAGGGTATCACCATCGCTATCTCTAACAAGTTCAGCCTTATCATTGAGTTTGTCAAAACGAATCTCTCGACGACCTATCTTGGTCCAAGTGCAATACATCGTCATAACTGCACCAGAACCATCCATACCTGTCAGGTATTCAACAAACTTTTGTATTTTTGCGTTTGAAGAAAACTTATCCCCTTTGCAGCAAAATTTAACATCCATAGTGTAGGCTTTCAATTTAAGCCCACTGTCTGGTATATATTCATCATCGCCATGCTCGTCCATCCAATCTCGCTTTGATGGGTCTTTTGCCTCAACAAACAGCTTAAAAGGAATGTCTGCACAGTAAATGTCAAAGTCGGCAACTGTTTCTTTTACAGTCGAACCGTTTTTTGTTTTTTGGATATATACCTTATCGTATCTCATATATTTGCAAACTTATTGTGCAAATATACAAAATACCGCATAAATATACAATAATTAATGAATAAATATTCTATTATGTATTCTTATGGCATAAAAAAATGCGAAACCCTCTGGTGACTTCGCATATTAACATATATAGCATCAAAGTCGTGTTATTTCATAACAACCATTCAGAGTAAGAAAAATAGCAGAAAATCAACATAACAAATAGAACAATCTCAAAATATTTGCAAGGGTGGTGTTTTATCACTACCTTTGCAAATATATTTTAACTAAAAACGATAAATTATGAAAAAGTATTTACTTTTATTGCTCACCGCTTTTGCGATGGCGGTAACATTCACAGCGTGCTCATCAGACAACGATGAATATTTTACAAACAATTATAGAACTAACGATTCAATCGATGTTACAAACAAACTGATTGGAACTTGGGTTAAAGATTCTGCTAATTGGACTAACCACATGAATAATTGGGTAGGATGGACACATGATAATGATGTAGTAGACACACTAATCTTTCAAAGAGATAATACGGTTGTCCAAAAAAGTAAATTTTATTCGGTTTATTCTACATTTACCAATATTTGGAAATATTCTCCGGGAATTTTAGAGATTGGAGATTTAGAAATATACTATTTGGATAAGATTACAGAAAATAAAATGTATTTATCATATTCTTCAAGCGGGACAAAGTTCATATATATATATAGAAAAACAAACTAAGCACAAAGAAAAGCGGAGCTACAATAAGCCTCGCTTTTCTTTTCTACACAGCCAGATGTTTCGTTCCTCCCTCCTTGGTGACAGACCGCATCCAGTCGTACATGTCGTCAAGCCTGCCGTTGCGGTACTGCGCAAGGGTTACAAGAGTTGTCATTTGACTGAGTTGTGATTGTGCAATACCACTTATTTCTGGTATACTTGCAACAGCATCTGCAATTCTTTGGATATTTGGTCTGTCAACAGATACATCAAGTTTAATAGCATTAAGATAGCTTGCGATAATATCACCAGTATTCTCCGTAATACCCTTAATGTTGCTTCCAGAGCGAGATTTACTGTCCTTGTCAGACCATCCATAAATCTTCTTTAAAACGTCTCGAGTCTGACGAGCCTGTTCTGATAATTCTTTGTATGCTTCGGCTGAAAGACGATATTCTTCCGCTGTGTACTCTGATAAGACATCTTTAGAATCATCACCGCCAGTGTGCTGTTTTATGCTACCATCTTTTGCAATGTATTTATTTCCTTTTTCGCTTCCGCCTCTTTTCGCATTTTCCTCGTTGAGCTTTTTAAGTTGGTCGCTATACTGATTGGCAATCATTCCATTGAGGATTGCATTTCTCATGTGCTTCTCGAAGTTGTCAGCGAAATCTTCATTTGCAGAATCGAGATTGTTAAGAAGGTCTACCCATTCAGATTTCAGAGAACTCAAATCCATGTCTGTTAGAGCCTTCGCAATGTCATCGGTAATCTTCTTAACCTCGCCTTCTTCACCCTCTATTTCGATAAGCCTATTAAGATATTCTTTTGCGGTAGAGTCTATAGCTGCCCAAGTTCCAGCATGTTCATTTCTGTATCTCTCCAAAAGTTTACCATCAAGCAAATGAAGTTCCTGTGCTCCGACAGTCTCGATATACTCTCCTTTCTTGCCTCTATGGTTCCATCCTACCTCATTAAGCCATTGGTTAACCTTGTCTGCGAAGCCAAATAATTTAACACGATTCCTATGTCCTCCACGTCTTTCTTTAGCATTACTCCAAGACAAATAAGTGTTTCGGACCTCATCAGCTTCCATATCAAGATTTTTTCTCACCTGAGAACCGAGCGACTGCGCTTGTGAACCAAACGAAGAAGATACCTTTTCACGAAGATTACCATTTATCTCCTTAACAGAGTTCTGAATATTCTTCAAATATTCCGCTTGTCTTTCGTAGGCTTTCTGCGATGATGTCTTTTTACCCCATAAGGATGTAAAGATGCTTATAGCACCAGCGGCTACTGCGGCATAAGGACCAGCTGACCCGATAGCTTTACCAATAGGAGAATCAGAGCCTACTAACTGTCTTATGTTGTTAAGACCTCCAGCAACATTTGAAGCACTGCTAAATGCTTTACCTGCTATTTCTGCACCTTCTCCAATCCCTTTATTACCGAGAGAATCAAATAGGTCAACTACTGGTTGTAGTACTGTTTGTAATGATTGGAAACCATCAGAAATGGCCTTAATTGATGCATCGAAGCCTCTAAATACATTTGCCTGCGCCTCATCAAGGTCTGCATCTGAATACTTATTGTCCTTGCTAACCTTTAATCCAACCGAACGTGCCTTTTGAGCGTCAATAGTGTACTGCCCATTTTTATCCTTAGTTCCATTGCGAATAGAATCAATGGCCTTAACAATATCATAACCCTTGACTATAGAAGAGAATGGGTCACTCTTCTCAAACTGTTCATTTAGCTTTGTAAGAGCTTCGTTGAGCTTACTTCTCTCGTCATCTGACAGATTACCTGCATCAAGTCTTGTTTCAATCTCTTTTCTAATCCTCGCCAAAACGCCACTTGACATATCTCCAATATTCCCCAAAGCCGCACTCCAGCCAGTCTCCTTCTGCATTTTCTTAAAGGAAATATCGTTGTTATCTCTGATAGTTTTCTTACGGAGGTTCAATTCTGCCTCAGCAAGAGTATCGTTACTTATATGCTGAGGATTGTCGCTTGATAATTTGTTTCGCTCTCGCAGACGTTCAATCTGTTCTTCAAGCTGTTTGTTATTAAACTCAATCTGTGCAGCGTAGTTATCCTCGAACTCATAACCTTTCGACAAGTCTTCTGCGATTTCAGAATCAAGAGTTGCCCGCTCCTTCTTATAATCAATAAGAGTTTTTACTAATCGGCTTTCTTTTCCGAACTTCTCCTCAATATCCGCATCTGTCATAGCAAGCACGCCCTCCAGACCATCAGGACCGAAATCAACTCGCTTTGTACTTGCTGTAACAAGAACATTACCAAGCTCCCTTTTGTCTTTATCACTATCTGGCACACTGTTATCGACAAATGCTTTTGGAGTAACCTTCTTGCCTTGCAAGCTATTTAGCGTATCACGTAGATAACCATAATAGCTTCCCTTTCCTGCACGACTTACATTGTAGGAGCCGAAGGCGTACTCGGCAGCAGCAGCACTCGTTGTAAACTTTGAAAGCTTCTGGTAAATATCATATTGCTTTGATAATAAGTTAAGTTGTTCATTAAGAGATTTAACTAACCTTTCTGCATTAATAAACTCAAGGTCTGCTTCTTTCTTAGCTGCTTCTGTACGTGTTTCTGCAAGAAAATTACGCTGATCCTCAGTTTTTGCAAGTCTCTTATATCCTTCTACAAGTTTCGATAAATTTCCTGCTAAATTTTCTGGGTCAGTGTAAGTTTTGCTTATACTACCGAAACGCTTATCGTTACGAAGACGTGCCTTTGCATCCTCTTTGCCCTCAATGTTACGCCATTTATTCCACGTTTCGTAATATTCCTCAAGCAATTTCTTGCGGCTTTGCCAGCTACGGAGTATCTCACGCTGACGACGTTCCTCAGCTCTCCTTGCTTTTTCGGCAGCACGCTCAGCTTTTCGCTTTGCCGCCTCAGCTTTTCTCTTTGCTGCCTCAGCTTTCTTGTCTGATTTAGATTCAGGGGTGATACCATTTGCTAACGCAACCTTACGCCACTTTTCTTGTTCTTTATACAAAGGAGCAAGCTCTGAACTGGATGCGTGTCCTGCGACAGCTGCGAGATACGACTCCCTATTAGAGCTATATTGTTTTTTTATGTTAGAAGCTACTTTTGCCCAATCATCCTCATCCTTAGCTATTGTATTAAGTTCTGCGGTGGTAATAACACCGTTTCCATACTTATCTACGATGTTACGCATCAAACGTTTACCTATATCTGTCTGTTTATCGTATGGTGTTAATGGCTTTTCTGCTTCTACGTCTGACGCAACGGCAACTCGAACCCTATCAGCATATTCTTTCGCAAGTCCAAAAAATGCTATAAGTGCCTCTGACAACTTGCCCTTTGTTTCAGCAGAACCATTTTTCAACTGATGAACAATTGAGCGTATCATGTCTTGAGTGTACTCTGGATTACGTTTACAGTATTTTTTATAATCCTCTAAGTCCATTCCGCGCTCGTAGGCAGCCTTAGCGAACATTCTTGGAATATCATCGTTGACAATCTCATTCCAATCGTCTGTTACTTCCTTAGAGCGTGATTGATATGTATCTGCAAGACCACTAAAAGACGTATCACTCTGTGATATTCTCCTATTAATCTCTCCCCACGCATCAGATTCAGAAAGAATACGTAACTGTTCCTCAAATGGTTTCCCTTGAATTTCCGTGTAAACATCAGCGTAGCTTTCCTTTATCTCGTTCATAGCCCCAACAATCTGACGCTTGTACGCTTCAAGTTCTCCACCTATGTTTTGGAACAAACCCTGAGACCGTTCGTAATCTGTGATGTTTTTTTCAATATCATCATTAAATAAGAAGTCCCAAGCGTAGTCAGTAGCAAAACCAAGATCAAGTCCCAGCATTGGGTTAAAGCCCTGCGAGGTAGCAGAAACAGACGTGGCTTTAATCATTTCGGAAGACTCTTGCGAATATCGAATCATTGCCTTTGACTGCTCACCCATCTGCTTTATGACATCAAGTAGAACGTCATACTTCTCTTGCAATGTCTTCGCGTGGTCAACTTGCTCTTTCATTGACTTAGAATATAAATCGCTATTCTCGACAATGTCTTGCATATTTCGCACAGACTCTTCTGTTACGCCACTGCTACTTGCAGCTTCTATACCTTTAGAATATATTTCTATCTGCTGCCTTGCGTGCTGAACAGCAGCCTCCATCTGTTGTTCTATTCGGCTATTCCATTGGCTATACCCCATCCATAGAGCCAAACCGACAGCAGCTCCCATCATTGCAATATTTCCAGTAGACATGAGACCTCCAAGTCCACTTCCTATTCCAGATGTTGACAAACGCATCATAGCGAGATTACTTTTTCTTGTATTGCCCTCTTGTGCTGCTAAAAGAATGAGTTTCTCCTGCTCTGCCGAAATGAGCTGCATCTGTCGAAGTTGAACGATAAGTGAGCTACTAACCTCTCCTCTACGCATCAATCCTGCTATTTGGGCAGCATTAATCTTCCCTTCTGCAAACAACTGTGCATAAGCCATCTCTTTTATAGCCTTTGAACCTAATAGTTGTTGTTGACGTAGAATATTTTGTTGGGCAACCTCTGCTGTGATTTTACCCTCCATAACAGCCTGCATTTGACTGTTAGCATACATTTTCAGTTGAGCTGCTTGCACTGATGACATTTGCAAGGCTATGCGACCAGCGTTTAAGCTAAGAGCATTTAGCCCCCAATTGACAAGTTGCTTACCGGCAAGAACTGCCCCGAAAGATAAAAGCAATGGGCTTATTTTATCAAGTTGAAGAATAAAGGTTGTTGCGCCTTTTATTGCAGTTTTGAATATGCCACCAATAATACTCTCACCTTCAGCAAATTTACCAAGCATGATTTCCCACGCATCTATCAATTTGTTCCATTGTCCTAACAATGTTTCAGATAAGACGAACTGCATATTGTAAAACTGTCCGCCTTTATCTGTCATTTTCTTGATAACGGAATCAACATCGTCAAAAGAGACCTCACGCTTGGAAATCATCTTACGTACATCAGCCGTTGTATAATCAGATTTTCCGTTTTTCTTATTTTCGTTATAAAGGTCGGCTATTTTTTGCAACATTGGTAAGCCGGCATAAGCAAATTGACGCAATTCCTTTCCATCAAGCCAGCTTCGAGATTTAACCTGTCCGTATGCAAGACCAAGTCGCTCAAATGACACGCCAAGACCTGATGCAATATCTGCAAGACGCTTTGTCGTGTCATACAGCTTATTTGTTTCTACACCAAAAGCGGCTAATTGTTTAACATCTCTGTTAAGTTCTTGAAACTTAAAAGGAGACTGCAATGCCAGTTCTTGCGTTTGAGAGAACAGAGTGTCAGCTTTTGCAATATCACCAATAATAGAACGTAATGCTATGTGCTGCTGAACAATGTCGCCACCAGTTTGAATTACGGAGTCTGCAAACTGTTTTGCACCATATACTATTCCGCCTTGCAGTAACAAACTTTTCATGTCGTTCATGACACCAGAAGTCTTACTTGCAGCATCATACGCTTGACGGAAGGCAGAAGCTAAATCTCTTGCTGCACGCGCATTAGCCTCGACGGCTCTTTCTGACTGGATAGCAGTTTCCTTGTACGCCTTTAAGGAGGTATTTGCTTCTTGAATAGATCTTGCGCCATTTGAAAAAATAGCTTGAATGCGATTCCCGTCAAGGAGTTTATTTCCATCAATGCTATTAAGGGTGCGTAAATATCCTTGCAGTTTATTCAGAGACGACATCAGATTTGCGTCCTTCATGAAATTAGGAATAGCCTTTATCTGATTGATAGCATCTGCTGTTTTTCTAATTTCGCTTCTGAGGCGCACTATTCTCGTGGCGGCACCATCAATAGCATTCGCCATTTTGAGCATTTCCTTTGAAGGTCCTTCACCATTCAAATTATTAGCTTCGCGAAGTTTTGCCGAGAGTTTGCGAATGGAATCTGTTGCCTTGTTAACAGATATATCCATATTCACAAATTTCGTCATTATGTTGTTTAGCTCTTTCGACACATTATCCTGTATGCCGAGGGAAAAATTCAAATCCCCTAAATCTCCACCTGCCATATCCTGTTATCCTTTATTATCCTGTTTTATATCGTTATTGAAATAATCGTTGAGAGAAATTTCCTGACCAACACGTGAAGCCTTATGTTTCTTCTCCCATGCCTCTGTTAATTCGTCTATCTCAGCCTTGCTTGCGTGCTTACTATCATTTTTCTTAGGATAAACAATAGTTGGTTGATCTATTGCCATAAGGTCAATCTGCGCTGATGTATAACCCCACCAATAATCGTATGCACGTATCCCGAAACGTCGCTCAAAGAGAAATCCAAACTTCTCAGCTAAGCTAAACGCTCCTCCCCAGCTTGTTCGGCTTGGATATGCTCTGCTTCCGCTTTCGTCATCGTCATCATCGCATCCGTCATTGCGGTCGCTAATATGGTAGTGAGTTGAAATGCTGCTGATTGTATTTTTTTTTTAGCAATATTAAGAACACCTAACACCTCCCATACGTCAAGATCAATGATGTAATAGTAGTATCTCCACAAGAGCCAATAGAAAAAGCGTATCTTCCAGACGTTGTTGAGCTGTACAACTGCACACTGTTTGATGCGTTTCTTCCACTCGTTTTTCTCTTTTAATTCAATATGAGTAAACTTTCTCGTTGTACCCTTATGAAGCCAACCAAGCATCCTCTTTTTACCTCTGAAAGTATATTCTGTCGGAGTTTCGTTTAGAATATCATCAAGGACCTCTTGAAGTTCTACGCTTGGCTGTTCTATCTTCTTTGTTGCCATGTTCTTTTAATTAGTAAAGGGCGACGGCTCTCTTGTTAAGCCAGCCGCCCTTGCGTTGTTGTTATCCTAAAAATTAATACCTATTGAGATTCAGCTTACGCCTTCTTCAACCATGCGATAGAAGGCTTATCACCAATCTCAAGCGTACCAGTAAGACCGATAGCATAAACCTTACCATCATCGAGCATAGGCTTAGCCCAAAGAGAGACACCAGAAAGAATCATGATATTCTCCTGTGCGTCGTCCTCGATGATAAAGGTACCGGTAATCTTGTGCTTGGTTGGAGTGAGTGCCTGACCCTTGTAATTCGTGCTGCCAATAGTAGCCTGAACGTTGTCCTTAACAGCGTCCTCTCCGTGCGCCCATTTCAAAACATCTTTGTGCTTTGTTGGTACGGTGAACGAAATCTCGAAGTCGCCAATCTCTGCGGTTGACTGCCAATCTCCATTCATACCAATTACCTTGTAATGAGTCAACGATGGGTCACCTTGCTCAATCTTCAGTGAATCAACCTTTACAGGTATGTCAAGCTCTGGAGCAAGTGCGATAGCGGTTGCGCTGCTAAGGTCTACAGCTGCCTTCTGATACATAAGGGATGAAGGTCCAGAAAACATGTCCTTCAATTCTGTCTTCTTTTTTAATGCCATAATGTTATACTTTTAAGTGTGAAAAATTAATTTACTTTGTTCTTAATTGCCCTTGTATGAATGTTACATGAAATCCTGACTTATCACTCGTCTGTAGGGTTATCTGTGGATTGTTTATCTTGAAATCATTAGTATTGATAGGAAATAATTTTAGAACAGCGTTCA
>ERZ1674163.365-NODE-366-length-11441-cov-8.118742_pt1 | contig 11441 bp, 7 predicted proteins | sample MGYA00581294_ERZ1674163 | MGnify/ENA primary metagenome ERZ1674163 (study PRJEB41354, sample SAMEA4873312) | human saliva metagenome | biome: human-associated habitat [ENVO:00009003]; feature: mouth environment [ENVO:08000002]; material: saliva material...
CTTTTCTCACATTTTTATTTGCCACAGACAAAAGAAATGCCCAAATTCGCAGTAAGTATCATTCTAAAACTTTGTTGTATGGTTAAATCTTTACTCTCTATCGCAATGTTCCTCGCCGTTGGTCTCACGGCTGCCGCCCAAGACAACCTCGTGAAGAACGGTGACTTCGAAAACTGGGACGGCGGTGTGCCCGCCCAATGGCAGAAAAGTGCCAAAGGCAGCCCCTCGAATGCCACGGTGAAGGAAGCCGCAGAAGGCCGCAGCGGAAAGGCGCTCGAAGTAGAGCACAAGGGCAAAGGCAAAAACGCTCAGAACTCGCGCTACCACTGCGATGCGCTCCAGCTCAAGGCCGGCAATTACACCCTTTCGTTCTATGCCAAAGCGGCAAGTAAGGGAGTGGTCAGCGGCGGTTGGCACCCCACCGGAGCAACCGGCGTGAAAGGCTACAACTACGGCCAAGAGCTCGAAGTGGACAACAACGAGTGGAAGCAATTCACCCTCCAATTCACTTTGGACCAGGACGCTTCGATCGACGTCTTCGTGGTGAACAAGCAGAAATCGGAAGGCGCAGTCTTCTTTGACGACGTGACGCTCACGGCCGTCGGCACAACGCCCGCTCCCGATCCTAAACCGGAGCCCAAACCGGAACCGAAGCCCAAACCTCAACCCAAGCCCGATCCCAAACCGGAAACGCCCGTCGGTGCCACCGTTTACGAAAAGGCACTCACGGACAATGCCGACGGATGGACGCTCGAGCAGGGCAACCTGCCCGAAGGCCTGACCGCTGTATGGGCGCAAGACGCCAAATTCGGTCTGAAGGCTACGGCTCACACCGGCAGTAAGAAGAAAGGCAACGAAAAGATCTACGCTTCCGAGGCTTGGGCCATCTCGCCCGAGGTGGAACTCACCAAGAATTCGTTCGTGAGCTTCGAACATGCCCTCAACTTCAAGACCGACGCTTCGACGCAAGGCTTCTACATCCGCGAGGGCGAAACGGGCGAATGGCAACCCCTCGAAGTAAAGAACTGGCCGACCGGTAAGAACTGGAACTATGTCAACTCCGATGTGATCGATCTGAAGGCCTACACGGGCAAGAAGGTGCAGTTCGGCTTCAAGTACACCAGCACCACCGAAGGTGCCGCCACTTGGGAGATCAAGAACTTCGTTGTGGCCCAGGATCCCGAAGCCGTAAACCGCGTCAATGCCCGCAACGGTCGCACCGTGATCTTCGATCTCAACGGTCGTCGTGTCGAGAAAGCCGAACGCGGTGTCTACATCATCAACGGCGTGAAGACCGTCGTGCGCTAATCGCCGCGGCCTCGCCACGCTGCCTGCGTGCAGCCCCCTCTTTTCATCGCCTCCCGGCGGTCGTTCACCCGACCGCCGAGGGGCGTTTTTGCGTTGGCGGCTGTACATTTCGACCCTCGTCACTACTTTTGTCGCTTTTGAGTCGTTTTTCCGCACCTATCTGCGTGAATTACTGCACAAAACACAAACGCGCGTCGCGCTTTTTTCGTATTTTTGCACCGCCGTCCTCCCCAACTTCTTCGTGACGACGGCACACTTTTGCCTTATTCTTCCATCCCTCTTCCCCATCCCCCCATGACCGACCTCGAAATTGCACACGCCACACCGCTGCTCCCCATCCGCGATGTCGCCGCCCAAATCGGCATCGACGAAAACGACTTGGAACAGCACGGCAAATACATTGCGAAAGTGCCCCTGCGCCTCATCGACGAAACGCATGCGCACAAAAGTCGCCTCATCCTCGTGACCTCGATCTCGGCCACCCGCGCCGGTATCGGCAAGACCACGGTTTCGATCGGACTCGCCCTCGGACTCAACCGCATCGGCCGCAAAACCGTCGTCGCCCTGCGCGAACCCTCGCTCGGCCCCTGCTTCGGCATGAAAGGCGGAGCGGCCGGCGGCGGACACGCCCAGGTGCTGCCCATGGAGAAGATCAATCTCCACTTCACCGGCGACTTCCACGCCATCACCGCCGCGCACAACATGATCGCGGCCCTGCTCGACAACTACCTCTACCAGCATCGCGCCGAGGGCTTCGGACTGAAAGAAGTGCTCTGGCGACGCGTGCTCGACGTCAACGACCGTTCGCTCCGCAGCATCGTCACCGGGCTCGGCCCCTCGGTCAACGGCATCCCCACACAAGCGGGCTTCGACATCACCCCCGCCAGCGAACTCATGGCCATCCTCTGCTTGGCGGCCGACGAAGCCGACTTGCGCCGGCGCATTGAGAACATTCTCCTCGGTTACCGATTCGACGGTTCGCCCTTCACGGTGAAAGATCTCGGCGTGGCGGGCGGCATCGTGGTGCTCCTCAAAGATGCACTCGAACCCAACCTGGTGCAGACCACAGAAAACACGCCGGCCTTCGTGCACGGCGGACCCTTTGCCAACATCGCCCACGGGTGCAACACGGTCGTGGCGACAAAAATGGCCCTCTCGCACGCCGACTACGTCATCACCGAAGCCGGATTCGGCGCCGACCTGGGGGCGGAGAAATTCTACGACATCAAGTGCCGAAAGGCTGGACTCCAACCCGCACTCACGGTGCTGGTGGCCACCGCACAGGGACTCAAAATGCACGGTGGCGTGCCGCTCGACCAAATCGCGGAACCCAATCTCGAAGGGCTCCGCGCCGGACTGCCCAACCTCGACAAGCACCTGCGCAACCTCCGCTCGTTCGGACAGAACGTGGTGATCGTTTTCAATCGCTTCGCCGCCGACACCGACGAAGAGATGGAACTGCTGCGCCGCCACTGCGAGGAGGTGCTCGAAGCGCCTTTCGTGATCAACAATGCCTACGCCGAAGGCGGGGTCGGCGCCGAGGAGATGGCGCGCATTGTGGTCGACGCCGTCGAAAAAACACCCTCCGCGCCGCTGCGCTTCGCCTATGAAGACAGCGACTCCCTGCGCACCAAGATCGAGAAGGTGGCCCGCCATCTCTACGGAGCAGCCTCGGTGACCTTTGCCAAACCCGCACTCACGCGCCTGCGCCTCGCGGAAACGCTCGGCATGAGCCATTTCCCCGTCTGCATCGCCAAGACACAATTCTCCTTCTCCGACGATCCCAAGCAATATGGAGCCGCCGAGGGATTCGATTTCCTCATTCGCGACGTGGTGATCAACGCGGGAGCAGAGATGATCGTGGCCATTGCGGGCGACATCATGCGCATGCCCGGACTGCCCAAGGCACCCCAGGCACTCAATATTGATTATATCAACGGAGAAATCACAGGACTCAGCTGATGCACATCGTTCTCAACCCCAAATACGACCGGCTTCGCGAGCAACTCGTGCAGGCGGTGCGACACTTCGACAGCGTGGGGCAGGAAATCTACCACGCGCGCAACGTGATTCGCCTCATCGAAATCGACGGCTGCCGACTCGCCGTGAAACGCTACGGACGCATGCCGCTCAAACACCGAATGGCGACCCGCGTCTACAAGGCCAACAAGGCGAAAAAGGCCTTCGTCACTTCGCTCATGCTCAAGGAACGCAGTTTCGAAAGCCCCGAACCGGTGGCTTTCCTGAGCGATCGCCGCGGACTGCTCGATGCCACACACTATTTCGTGAGTGTCTATTCGGACTATCGCCACTCCATGCGCGACATCCCCGGCTTCGACGGCGCTTTCCGCGAAGAGGTGACCAAGCACTTCGCACGCTACGCCGCACAGCTCCACGCCAGCGGCTTCATCCACAAGGATTTCTCGGCGGGCAACATCCTTTTTGACCGCATCAACGAGCGTTTCCACTTCTCGCTCCTCGACACCAACGCCCTCAAATGGGGCAAAAAAATCAGCGTGGAGCGCGGTTGCCAAAATTTCGCCCGATTGGTGGGACCACCTGAGTTCTTTGAGAGTCTGGGACGCCACTATGCCGACCTCCGCCAGGCCGATCCGCAAAGGTGCATCCAACTGATCAAGGCCGCGCACGACGACTATCGCAGGAAACCCCACCCGCACCACCAACCTCTATTCGACTAAACACAGCGCCGCCCCGCCGTTTTGGTAGGGCGGCGCTGCCTGCCGAATAAATCCCCCTTCATTCATTCGCAACATCACAACACACAAACACACCCTTCATTTGAAAACATTCGCCGAACTGGGCTTAAAGGAACAGATCCTCAATGCCATCACCGAAATAGGCTACGAACAACCCACTCCCGTGCAGGCCGCGGTGATTCCCGTCCTCCTGGGCGAGGAAAACACCGACGATACCGCCGACGGCGCCGCCGTTCCGACGCAAGACATCATTGCGCTGGCACAAACCGGCACCGGAAAAACGGCTGCCTACGGACTTCCCGTGCTCCAAAACGTGGATGCCGACGACCGCAGCACACAAGTGGTCATTCTCAGCCCGACGCGTGAACTTTGTCTCCAAATTGCCGACGACCTCAAGGACTACAGTCGATACATTGACGGCTTGCACGTGGTGGCAGTCTACGGCGGTGCGGGCATCGAAAGCCAGATTCGCCAACTCCGCAAGGGTTGCCAGATCATTGTGGCCACGCCCGGACGCCTCATCGACCTCATTCACCGCGGCGCCGCCCGACTGGAAGCCGTTCGCCACGTGGTGCTCGACGAAGCCGACGAGATGCTCAACATGGGATTCACCGAAAGCATCGACGAAATCCTTTCGGCCATCCCGTCCGAGCACCAAACGCTCCTCTTCTCCGCCACCATGGGGCCCGACATTGAGCGCATTGCCAAAAACTACCTCCGCCAATATCGCGAAATCGTGGTGGGTAGCCGCAACGAGGGCGCGGAACACGTGAACCACATCTATTATGCGGTGCGCGCACAGGACAAATATGCCGCGCTCAAACGCATTGTCGACTACTATCCGCGCATCTATGCCATCATTTTCTGCCGCACCCGCCTCGAAACGCAGGAAGTGGCCGACCACCTCATCCGCGACGGCTACAGCGCCGAGGCTTTGCACGGCGATTTGGCCCAGGCACAGCGCGATCTCACCATGCAGAAGTTTCGCACACACCGCACGCAACTCCTCGTGGCCACCGACGTGGCGGCGCGCGGCCTCGATGTGAACGAGCTCACCCACGTGATCAACTACGGACTGCCCGACGACGTGGAGAACTACACCCACCGTTCCGGACGCACCGGCCGAGCAGGCAAGCGCGGCACCTCGATTTCCATCATCCACCTCCGCGAGAAGGGGAAGGTGCGCGTCATTGAGCGCGTGATTGGCAAGAAGTTTGAGGTCGGAACCCTCCCGGAACCGAAGGAAATCTGCACGAAACAACTCTACAAGGTGATCGACAATCTCGAACACACCGAGCCCGACGAGGAGCAAATCGCGCCCTTCCTGCCCGAGGTGATGCACAAACTCGAGTGGCTCACGAAGGAGGAACTGGTCAAGCGCCTGGTGCAACAAGAGTTCGGCCGATTCCTCACCTACTATGCCGACGCTCCCGAAATCGTGCAACCCACCGCGCGCGAGGAACGCGAGGAGAAGGGCAACAAACGCGACCGACGCGACGACAAACGGGCACGCAATGCCAAGGGAAATCCCGTGGCCGAGGAGGGATACACCCGACTCTTCCTCAACTTCGGTAAGCGCGACAACTTCTTCGCCCGCGAAATCATCAACCTGGTGAACCGCTATGTGAAGGGAAAGGTGGAGATTGGACGCATCGACTTGCTGAACAACTGCTCATTCTTCGAGGTACCCGAAGAGCAAGCCGAGCTGGTGATGGGCAAAATGGCGAAGGCCAAGGTGGGCGAACGCCGCGTGGTGGTGGATTTCGCCGATCGCGCCGACGGGAAAGCCGACAGCGCCGCACACGGCCCGAAGGGACGCGCACGCCACAACGAAGATCGATATGCCGACTCGCGCAAAAAGAGCAAGCCCAAGGCACGGAAAAACGCGGAACGACGCGAGCAAAACGACAAAGAACAGCGCTTCGGCAAAGACGATTGGAAGCAATTTTTCGATTGAACGCAGCCGCGCGTCACAAATGCCCACCGGGCTCCGCACTACCCGATTGTGAGGAGGCAATACCTACTTTTTGGTGAAAGAATGCGGAGCATAAACGGAAAAAATCGGTAAGCTCCCGCGAAATCGCTCCGCATTTCCACTGATTGTCAGCAGTTTGCAGAGCGTATGCGGTGGAAACCTACGCACAACGGGGGCACATCGCACATCGGGCGCCCACCTGTGCTAAATCACTGCAAATGGGTATTGCCAAAAGTCAAGAAAGTGCCTACCTTTGCAGTGCATTCTGATAGAAGAGCCCGACACTTCGGTGGCGGTTGTCCGTCAGAGTAAGAATTTAAATTGTTATGTCTATGTTCGAAAGATGGCTGTCCTCAGCGGAGGATGGCCACTTTTGTTTTTCGCCCCGCGGCTACGCGCCGAGATCGCGGGAACCGACGCTCACAAAGTCCCACGGCCGAACGAAACAAGGCCTGCGACGAACGAAGGATGCCCTGCGACGAACCGACGGCGGGACGAACGGGCAGAAAATGGGCGTCGGACAGACGGAGGTCGGCTTTTTCGCCGGTCGCATGGGCAGAGTTTTGAAAATATGTTGTTCCTTTGCCACCACACACGGGCGCTGTTGCCCGTTTTCTCTCCGCCACACTATTATAATATACCGACTATGAAATCCAACCTCCCTCCGATGATCCTTCTCCTCGTGGCCATTGCGCTCCTCGCCTGCCTTTTTCCGCTCGCCTACGGCATGTTTATGCTCATTCGCTTCGTGGCGGCGGTGGTTTTCGCCGCATTGGCCTACGATTACTTCAAGCGCGACCGCAATACCGCGGGCTGGGTGTTTGTGGCGCTGACGTTGCTTTTCCAACCCCTCTTCAAAATCGCGCTGACACGCACCGTCTGGAACGTGGTCGACGTAGTGGTGGCGATTGGGCTCGTGGTCGTGTTGCTCAAACGCGACTGATGCACGCCGCTTCCCCACACGCCGCCCTAAACAATCCGACCGCGACCGAACATTGCGTTCGGTCGCGGTCGTTTTGTGCGGGTCGGCTGCTTCGCATGGCGGAGCTCAAAGCCCCGCGACGAGAAGCGGCGACGTTTATTTGGAAGGTGCAAGTTCGTCTATGTGCACTCCCTCCGGTAAGTGGAAGCGATATTTGCTATCGTAGATGGTGCTCACCTTATTGATCTCGAGGAAGCTCGTGCCGCCCCCGTCGCCGAAGCTACCGCTGAGGTAAGCGATCTTGTCGTTGAGCTCGAGGAAACCTTTCTGGCGCATCATGCGGATGGCAGCCGTGAAGGTGTATTGCGCCGAAACGTGATTTTTCTGGTAGATGGGGATCACACCGTAGGAGAGATTGAGCAAACGCATGGTCTTCTCCTTATAGCAGATGGCAATGACGGGCGTGGGGCCTCGGAACGAGGCGAGGGCGCGTGCCGTTTGTCCCGTTTCGCTGTCGGTGAGAATGCCCTTCACACCGAGTTGGCGCGTAGCTTCGACGGCAGCATGCGCCAAGAATTCACGCTGGTCGGTGGTGTCGATCATCGGATCGAGGTCGTGCTCGCGCATTTTGTCGCGTTCGGCCTGCTCGGCAATGGCGGCCATGGTCTGCACCGCCTCGAGGGGATATTTGCCCGAGGCCGTTTCGCCGCTGAGCATGAGGGCATCGGTGCGATAGTAGATGGCATTGGCGATGTCGGTGACCTCTGCTCGCGTGGGACGCGGGTTGTTGATCATCGTGTGAAGCATTTGCGTGGCCACGATCACCGGTTTTTTCTTCACCACACACTTGTGAATGATCTGGCGCTGGATGCCGGGGATGCGTTCGATGGGCACTTCGATGCCGAGGTCGCCGCGCGCGATCATGATGCCATAGGAGGCGTCGATGATCTCGTCGATGTTGTCCACGCCTTCTTGGTTTTCGATTTTCGAAATGATCTTGATGTCGCTGCCGTGTGCGTCGAGAATGTCCTGCACAGCCTTGACATCGGCGGCGTTGCGCACGAAGGAGTGGGCGATGAAGTCGATGTCTTCTTCGATGGCCAGGAGGATGTTGGCCTTGTCTCGCTCGGTGAGTGCGGGCAAATCGATGTGTTCGCCGGGCACGTTCACGCTCTTGTGCGCGCCGAGCACGCTGTCATTTTGCACCGTGACGTGCAGGGCCTCGTCTTTCGCCGTGACCAGCATGTCGATGGCCCCGTCGTCAAAGAGCACATGATCGCCCACTTGCACGTCGCGCACGAAGTGGGGATACGATACATTGATGACATCGTGCGTGGTGTCGCGATCCGGACAACCATAGATGCGCACTTCTTCGCCGGCTTTGTATTCGAGGGGGGCTGCCAGTCCGGTGGTGCGCACTTCGGGACCCTTCGTGTCGATGAGCAGACCGAGGTGGGGCGAAACGGCACGGACGTTGCGAATGATTTTCTTGATGCCGTCGGCAGAGGCGTGGGCGGTGTTCATGCGCACCACGTTCATGCCGGCGAAAAACAACTTGCGGAGGAAATTTTCGTCGCAGCGCAAATCGCTGATCGAGCAGACGATCTTGGTTTGTTTCATTATTGGGAGATTTCTTGTACGAGAAGTGTAGTCTTTGCTCGGCGAATTTACGAAAAAAACTACGGACTATCGGACACGACTTCCCGATTTTCAGCCGAAATATGGGAGCTCTTCCAAGTTGTCATTTGCTCTTTGCAATTCCTCCTCCCACAATCACTATTTGTGGGTATTGCATTGCGCGGGAGAAAGCCGTAACTTTGCACACTACTCCTTATATATGAGGACGTCGATGCGCCTTTTTGCACGCAACGACCCAACGACATAACAACGCATGAACCTTTCACACATCAAAGACGGGGCCACCGCCTACGTCACCACCATCAAGGGCAGCCCTTCGCTGCGCGTCCGCCTCGAAGAACTCGGCTTCGTGCCGGGACAAGAGGTGACGCGCGTCTATGCCACGCCGAGCGGTTCGCCCGTGATCTACGCCATGCTCGGACAGCGCGTCGCACTCAGAACCGGCGAGGCGCAACTCATCGAGGTGAGCACCCAACGACCCAACGAAAACTATGCCGACGAGCAACGAGTGGCCCGCACGGCCGCCGAGACGAACGCCGCGGCGCCACTACCCTCGGGCCCCATCGTGCCGGCCACCGGCTGCGCGACCGAAAGTTGTGGGGGCTGCCCGGGGTGCGGACCGCGCAAACCGCTCGCCCCCAAGGCAGAAGGCACCATCACGGTGGCACTTGTGGGCAATCCCAACTGCGGAAAAACCACGGTGTTCAACGCGCTCTCCGGCGGACACGAACGCACGGGCAACTATGCGGGGGTGACGGTGGCCAGTGTGGTGGGCGAAACACACATCGACGGGCGCACCGTGCGATTTGTCGATCTGCCGGGCACCTACTCGCTGCGCGCCTACTCGCCGGAGGAGGCTTATGTGATGAGCGAGCTCTTGAAGGGCGAAATCGACGCGGTGATCAACGTGCTCGATGTGAACAACCTGGAGCGCAACCTGCTGCTCACCCTGCAAGTGCGCCGACTCGGACTGCCGATGGTGGGGGCGCTCAACTTGTGGGACGAGTTTTCGGAGAGCGGATCGACGCTCGATGTGGACCGACTCTCGGCGCACATGGGCATGCGCTTCGTGCCTTGTGTGGCCAGCCGCGGCGAGGGGCTCAAAGCCCTGGCCGAAGCGGTGATCGAGGCCTACGACCGTCGCGAGGAACAGCCCACACCGCCGCCCAACGACCCGCACTCAGCGGCCGACCCGCACGCACTGGTGCACCACTATCTGGCGGACATTTACCGACTGCGAGAGAGCAAAGCGGTGCGCTTCACCACGTGGGTCGACCGCTTCTTGGTGAAGAACCCACTGTCCTATGGCGTCTTTTTCCTCGTAATCCTGCTGGTTTTCTGGGCCACATTCACCATCGGACAGTATCCGATGGGCTGGATGCAGGCCGGAGTGACGTGGCTGACCGAGACGCTCACGAACGTTCTGCCCAAAGATCGCTGGTATGTCGATCTCCTGGCGTCGGGAGTGGTGGGCGGTGTGGGCACCGTGATTGTCTTTCTCCCGCAGATTTTGATCCTCTATTTCTTCATTTCCATTCTCGAAGACTCGGGCTATCTGGCACGCACCGCGCTGCTCTTCGACCCCTTGCTGCGGCGCGTGGGACTGCACGGCAAGTCGTTTTTCCCGATGCTCACGGGTTTCGGCTGCAACGTGCCGGCCATCATGGCCACACGCACCATTGAGAACCGAAAGAGCCGATTGCTCACGATGATCACCTTGCCTTTCATGTCGTGCTCCGCGCGACTCACGGTCTACACGGTGTTCACAATGGCTTTCTTCCCGCATCAAGCCACGTGGGTGCTCTTTTCGCTCTACTGCGGCGGCATTGTGATGGCCCTGCTCTCGGCTTGGCTGCTGAGTCACTTCATTCGCCGACACGATGAGAGTCATTTCGTGATGGAGATCCCGCCTTATCGGTGCCCGGTGGCGCAGAGTGTCGTGAGCCACACGTGGGAGAAGGGTCGCCAGTACCTGCGAAAAATGGGCGGCGTGATTCTCGTGGCTTCGATCGTGGTGTGGATCTTGGGCTATTTCCCGCACCCGGACCGAGCGCTCTCGCCCCTCGAACGGCAGGAGCAGTCGTATTTGGGACAGGCGGGACATCTCATCCAACCGGCCATTGCGCCGCTGGGTTTCGACTGGAGAATGGGCGTGGGGCTCCTGACGGGCGCAGCGGCCAAGGAGTTGATGGTTTCGACGCTCGGCGTGCTCTACCACATGGACGAGGACAGTGCGGCGGCTGCGGGATCGGGCAACGACGCGAAGGCGGACCGGGCAATCTCTGCGGCCTTGCGTGAGGCCACTTCGCCCGCGGCTGCACTGAGCTACATGGTCTTTGCCTTGCTGTATTTCCCTTGTCTGGCTACGATTGCGGCCATCCGCGGCGAGAGCGGGCAGTGGAAATATGCCGTGCTCTCGATGCTTTACACCACGGGCGTCGCCTATGTGGCGGCGTGGCTCACTTTTCACATCGCGCGCCTCTGTACGTGAGGCGTTCTCCAAAACAGAGCGGCGACGCTCCGCAGTAGGGAGCCGATCCCTCGCGGCTACAGCCTTCTCCCACGAGCCGACCGACAGTTTGCACGGGGCGGGGCTCGAAAAAGTCACCTATAAACGCGATAAGCGGAGTAGGTAGATCGATAGGTGGCGCGCGTAGATTCGGCAAGTCCCCTCGTTCGGCGCAGGGCTCGGAAAAACACCCATTCGTCGCCCAATAGCGCCACCCAACACCGAGCACATCGGGCAAAAAACGAAGCAAGCACGTATGATCTGTACGTGCTTGCTTCGTTTTTACGTAAAACAGCCCTTCATTCCGCGCTCGCTCACACTTTTCTCCGCAGCTTTTGTCCATCGCCTCCGCACACGCTGCACTCCGAATCG
>ERZ1674163.370-NODE-371-length-11364-cov-9.856840_pt1 | contig 11364 bp, 10 predicted proteins | sample MGYA00581294_ERZ1674163 | MGnify/ENA primary metagenome ERZ1674163 (study PRJEB41354, sample SAMEA4873312) | human saliva metagenome | biome: human-associated habitat [ENVO:00009003]; feature: mouth environment [ENVO:08000002]; material: saliva material...
AACCAGTATTCAACTGCTTGTCCTGTGTATTGATAGTCTCAGTCTTCTGGTTGCTTTCTGTTTGCAAACTCTCCTTCTCTTTCGTGAGGCTCTCTTTATCGGCTGTAAGGTTCTCCTTATCTGTCTTGAGATTAGCAACGTCTGTATTCAAGCCTGTGATAGTCTCATCAAGTTCCTTGATATGAATGTTCTTTGACTCTAACTCAGCCCTCAACTGCTTCAACTCACGCTCCTTAGAACTCAGCTGATTGGTCAAACGATTCAAGGTCTCCTTCATTGCGTCACCCTTAAAGCCTGTCTCGCGTAATTGCTGCTGTAGTTTCTTGATGAGTTCACGGTTTTCTTGCATACGCTGAGCGATGAACTGGATGTTCTCCTTCATCTGTTCTGCCTTATCAACACGCTCACCATCCTTCGCTATCGTCACTCTATTCTCTGCTTCATTGATAGCTGCAAAGCCCTGTTGGATATCATTCAACGTTCCCATCATATCGTTTATCTCGTGGTCACGAGCATCAATGATGTTACGCAAAGAATCACTCTTTATCTCAGATGGGTTTAATGCCGACTTCTTGTCTTGGTTGCAGGATGCCAGCGCAAGGGCTCCACATACTGCAAAAACTAATAGTTTATTCATACTTTCACGTTTTTATCCATTTGTTTCTTCCGTTCAGAAGACTTTACTTTGTCCTTTCCTGCCACAACAATAACGAACTCTCCTCGTGGCTCCGTCTCTTTGAAATGGGCGATAACATCTGCCAATGTTCCTCTAACACTCTCCTCGTGCACCTTTGAAATCTCACGACAGCAACTTACTTGTCGCTCTGCTCCAAACACCTCAGCGAACTGCTCCAACGTCTTCACTACTCTATAAGGTGACTCATAGAACACCATTGTGCGCATCTCATCGGTTAAGCTCTCTAAATGAGACTTGCGTCCTTTCTTCTGAGGGAGGAATCCTTCAAAGCAGAAACGGTCGCATGGTAAGCCACTTGACACTAATGCAGGTACAAAAGCGGTTGCTCCAGGAAGCGTCTGAACGGTTATCCCGTTAGCAGCAGCCTCACGAGCAAGGAAGAAACCAGGGTCGCTAATGCCCGGAGTCCCCGCATCCGAGATAAGAGCAATCGTCTCTCCAGCCTTGAGTCTATTGACAATATTGGCAGTACTTGCATGTTCATTAAACTTATGATGAGACATAAGACGGTTCTTAATCTCAAAGTGCTTCAATAGAATACCCGATGTTCGAGTATCCTCACACAATACTAAATCAGCTTCCTTTAGGACTCTGATGGCACGGAGTGTCATGTCCTCCATGTTTCCAACCGGTGTCGGTACGAGATATAATGTTCCCATTGTTGAATGCAAATGTAAAGCAATTGTGTAGAAGAACAAAATAAATTAGCTTTTTTTACATAACAAACATCTCCATTTGCAAGGGACAAAACTTAGTAACAATGATGTTATAATTTTAACCCAAAAGCGTTATTAAACATCATACTTATCATCTCATCCTTTCAAGCGTAAAATATTCTAAAACACAGTCTGTCAGTATGTTTTATAACAACAAGGCTAAAACAAAATCTTAATAAATCCTTTACTTTCCAAGAAAACTTAACAGACAAAAACCTTTCCAACAACATTTAATAACGCATTGAAAGCTAAATAAAGTTGATATTCAGTATGCCCACCACTCCTAATTAAGCCTCATCACGACCATAGAGAACGGTTGAAGAAAAGACTATTCTTATCAAATAACACTGGGAAAATCCGTCGAGTTGCCCAGTTCTCACTCTCAAAAGGACAAAGAATAGGCCTACACAATAACTTTTAACGCTTATAGTATGACTATTCCTCGTAATTTATCTATCTTTGCAATAACTATGGCAAAGATAGATAATCATAATGGAGAAAGACGTCGACAAGGACGTATTGAGGTGATATGTGGCAGTATGTTCTCTGGTAAAACAGAAGAACTCATCCGTCGTATGAAGCGTGCTAAGTTCGCAAAGCAGAAGGTTGAGATCTTTAAACCTTCTATTGACACACGTTATTCGGACGAGGATGTAGTCAGTCATGACCAGAACTCCATCCATTCCACCCCTATTGATTCATCAGGAAACATTCTCCTTCTTGCCTCAGACATTGACGTCGTGGGTATTGACGAGGCCCAATTCTTAGACGAAGGACTAACAGATGTGTGCAACAAGTTAGCATACAACGGTGTGCGTGTTATCGTTGCAGGACTCGACATGGACTATAAGGGTGTTCCTTTCGGCCCTATCCCAGCTCTTTGTGCTATTGCAGACGAGGTAACAAAAGTGCATGCAATCTGCGTGAAGTGTGGTGCCTTGGCCTACGTTAGCCATCGTCTCATTGCCGACAATCGACGAGTGATGCTCGGAGAGCAGCAGGAATACGAGCCTCTATGCCGTGAATGCTACAAGAAGGCGACACAGGAAGAAGTAAACAAAAACGTTTAAAAAGACTTATGAGACAAACAATTACTTTCGATAAGTTCATCCGTTGGGCACTTATAGCACTTGCTGTTCTAACAGTTGGATTTATCATCAACGAACTATCTGAGGTACTCCTACCCTTCTTCATAGCATGGTTATTAGCTTATCTCCTCTATCCGATTGTTAAGTTTGTACAGTATAAACTACACGTACCAGGCAGAGCTTTAAGTATTATAGTCACCCTACTATTTGTTATAGCCATCTTTGCTGCTATCTTCTATTTCATTGTTCCGCCAATGATAGACCAAGTAGATCGATTCATGCACATAGCCAATCGCTATCTAAACGAGACGACTCACACAAACAATGTATCGACAATGGTGCAGCAGTGGATTAAGGAGAACCAATATGAAATCGAACGATACCTAAAGAGTCCAGACTTTAGAAACACCATCAGGACCGCTATGCCGAAGCTTTTCTCGGTAATAGGACAGACGGCGAGTGTTGTTCTCTCCATCATTGCCTCATGTATCACCCTGCTGTATATGTTCTTTATTCTGCTCGATTATGAGGTTCTGACTGATAATTGGATTAAGATATTCCCTAAGAATGTACGCCCTTTCTGGGCCGGACTGGCACAAGACGTAGAGCGAGAACTCAATAACTACATCCGTGGCCAAGGATTGGTATCACTCTGTATGGGAGTGCTCTTCTGTATTGGCTTCACCATTATAGACTTCCCAATGGCTATCGGACTAGGCATACTCATTGGTATTCTCAACCTTGTACCTTATCTTCACACCTTTGCCCTCGTCCCAACAGCATTCTTGGCACTGCTCAAAGCGGCTGATACAGGGCAGAATTTCTGGATTATCTTTGGGTCGGCTTTGGCCGTGTTTGCCATCATACAGGCCCTTATGGATATGGTGATAACACCGAAAATAATGGGTAAAGCCATGGGACTTAACCCTGCTATCCTACTCCTCTCACTCTCTGTATGGGGTGCCCTCTTGGGTTTTATCGGACTTATCATAGCCCTTCCACTCACCACACTCATCATTGCCTACTGGCAACGATACGTAACAAAGGATATCGACAAAGACGGGATAGAGGTACTATCGACCCTCACTGAGGACGCAAAAGAGACGAAAGAGTAAACTTATCATCCATTAGTTATAAAGAAAACGGCTCTCCTTTTCATTCGAGAAGGAGAGCCGTTTTCTTTATAATCACCTCACAGATGATGCTTCAGAAACGTTACTTGCGTCATTGATTACACGTATGACTCCAAGAATTTGATAGTTCCTGAAACCTTGACAACCGTTGTTGTAGCAGGAAGGAGCACACTCTCACCTGCACGGAAAGAGATAGTATTGCCCTCGGCATCGGTTATCTCACCTTCACCCTTCAGTCCAACGAAGATAACAAAAGAGTCTAAGTCACTGTAATCGAGTGTCATTGGCTCGGTAAGGTCATAGACAGAAGTAGTGAAATAAGGACAGCTAACGAGCTCTACTGGCTCATTCTGACGTGCCTCATACTGTGTACGATAGTCTGGATAGACAGTATAATCAATACACTCGGCCGCTTCCTTGGTATGCAACTCGCGATAATTACCCTCTTTATCCTTACGTTTGAAGTCGTAGATACGATAGGTTACGTCACTTGTCTCCTGTATCTCTGCCAAGAAACAGCCTGCACCGATAGAGTGGATGCGACCTGCTGGCAAGAAAAACACGTCGCCTTCCTTAACAGGATATTCTGACAAAGCCTCAGTAATGGTATCATTTTCAACCATTTCCTTGTACTGTTCTGGTGTAATCTGCTGCTTCAAACCGCTGCGGAGAGAGGCATCAGCATCACTTTCCATCACATACCACATCTCAGTCTTACCACGACCCAAGCCCTGTGCCTGTGCCTGTTCGTCCGTTGGATGAACCTGAATAGAAAGCTGCTCGCGTGCATCAATGAACTTAACAAGCAGAGGGAACTCATTGCCAAAGCGCTCATAGTTCTCCTTACCCACCAGTTTATCCTTCAATGTCTCAACAAGTTTGTTCAGTGTCCAGCCTTTGTACTTGCCATCAGAGACAACACTCTCGTTGTCCTTAACACCTGAAATCTCCCAACTTTCGCCCACTTGCTTCTGATCAGAAGTCAAATGCTTGAAAGGTACTATCTTTTCTCCACCCCAAAGGATAGACTTCAAAAGAGGATTAAACTTAAACATTTCCATTTTTTATTGCTTTTTTAATGTTTCAAACGTCCTTATGACGAGGCCTACACATGGCCTTCAAATGTACTGCAAAGTTACACTTTATTCCGTAGATAACCAAAGATTATACTGAAAGAAGACAAGTGTACGTCTTTAAGTAGGCAATTGCTTAATATCAGTAACTAAATGTCAAGACCCTTCCACACGTCTATCAAGTAGTGTAAAGCTCGTTTTTACACGCATTAAAGACCAGAGATACTCTACTTGCTATCGGTATGATAGATAGCGAAAAACCGTCGGGTATAAATTATTTTCACGAAGAAAAATATTTTTCTTCATGATAAAAAATATTTTCTTTCACGATAAAAAATATTTTTCTTCATGATAATAATTCGCAGACCAGAGACGAGAGGGCATGAAAAAAGGTGCCTAACTGAATCTCAATTAAGCACCTCTTTTTCTTTTATCGAGCATTGACGGCAACGCTATCAAAGCCTGATGATAATATAACTAAGCATTCTTTAACGACAAGAACACCATCGTTTATTGACTAAAAATAGTTCTCAAACAATCCAAACTACTTGATTTCAGACATACGTTTCGTATGCTTTTGAATAATCTTCAAGGTTGACTTGTCTGATGCAAATACACTATAAAATCCTTGTGGTTCATGTGCTGGGTCGCAAGTGAAGTCATCTCCTGCCTGCCAACGCTCATGTCGAGGCTTTGCATAACCTCCCCAACCCCAGAAGTTGCAGGCAACAAGGAGTCCACCATTCGTTGCATTCTCTGCAACAGCGTCCATAACATACTTGTAATAAGCATCGCGAGCCTTCGTCGAACTCTTCAATGAGAACGAAAAACCGTCCCGAGGATAACCGAACTCCTCAAGTACAAGTGGCTTATTAAGGCGCTTGCAGATGGCAAGATGGCTGTCGATATATTCTTGTGTCTGCTTAAAACTTGCCTTGAGGTCCTCCTTCAGATGTGTCTTTCTTGCCCATTGCCAGTTATAAGGCCAGATATGAATATTACAGTAGTCAACGTTCTTGTCAGCACAGATACGCTCAAAGCAACCATAATCACGCTCACAACCGAAGGCACCTTCGCTTCCAAGACTGATAAGATGGTTCTTATCCAGACTGCGAACGAGTGCTGTAGCCTCTGAGAGCCACTTCTCAAACTCTGGTAAAGCTTCCTTCGAGAAAGCACGAGGCTCGTTACATATCTGCCAAGACATGATGGTTGGGTCGTCTACATACTTTATTCCAGAGTATCTATTAGTACGGCTAAGGATGAAGCGGATATGATCATAGAACATCAAATGAGCCTTCTGATTAGCCGCAAACTTACTGGCAAACTTCGTGTAAGCACCATAGCCGTCCCTACGTGGTATCAAAGCAGGTCCTTCATCAGCCCACTCCAAATAAGCACCATAGCCTCCACTCCACTCCCAAGAGTTAGTGAGATAAAGCACAGCAACCATCTTTCGTTTGCTCATCTCCGTCAGGAGATAATCAAGACCAGCGAGGATAGAGTCGTTATACACCCCCGGACGAGGCTGTAAGACAGGTTCAACCTTGTCTTCAACACCTGGCAGACCATCCGCACCCACCAAGATGCGGAGGTTATCTATGCCTAAACGCTGTAGCTCATCAAGCTCCCGACAAAGGCGCACACGGTCGCCCCCCGGCCCTTCAGAGCCAAGTATGGCTCCATACCAGAAGTTAGCTCCCACGTAATAGTAGGGTTTTCCACCACGGATAAAGCGTCCGTTCTTTACTTTCACAAAGTCTCCGGCCATCATATTTACGGCCATTGCTAAGGCAAGAATTGCCATAAAAACTCTTTTCATATATTAGTAGTAATTCTAAATAATACTCATTCGTCCTGCTTTATACCCCTCTTTGGGAAGAAGCATCTACTTATTAATACACTTGAAGCATGTTTTTCCCTTACACAGAGAGCTACTTTTAGAAGAACAAATAGGCTTTTACTTTTTTACTCTTTAAGTGTTTTACTTATCCAAACCTGCCCCTTTTCTCACAATTATTTACTAACTTTGTAGCCAAATGGACAACAACATAACATATATAAAGCAAATACTAAATGACGAGACGGGCGAGAAACATTTCTCATTTGAGGTTCTTCCCCCTTTGAAAGGTAGTGGAACAGCGTCTCTCTTTCGCAATATTGACCAGCTCAAGGAGTTTAATCCGAGCTTCATAAACATCACTACTCACCACAGTGAGTTTGTATATCACGAGCGTGAAGACGGTCTGCTGGAACGCCAGAGTGTACGTCGTCGCCCTGGGACAGTGGCTATTGCTGCTGCTATTCAGCAGAGGTATGGCATTCCTGTCATCCCTCATGTGATATGCTCAGGCGCTACAAAGGAGGATATTGAGTACGAACTACTCGACTTGCAGTTCTTGGGTATTGAAAACCTTATGCTCCTGCGTGGTGATAAAGCACGTGAAGACCGCTTCTTCACACCGACCGAGGGTGGGCATAGTCATACAACAGAACTGATTGAACAGGTGAACAACTTCAACAAAGGAATATTCACTGATGGTTCTACAATGAAACATCCTGGTAAGCCTTTCGTATATGGTGTAGCATGCTATCCAGAGAAACATGAGGAGGCACCGAACCTCGAACAGGACCTACGATACCTCAAACAGAAACAGGATCTTGGTGCTACTTTTGCCGTAACACAGCTTTTCTACGATAATGAGAAATTCTATAATTTCGTAGATCAGGCTCGTAAGATGGGTGTTACCATCCCTATCATACCGGGAATTAAGCCGTTTGCAAAGCTGTCTCAGCTGCATGTCGTACCAAAGACATTCCACTGTGACATCCCAGAAGAGCTTGCTGGGTTGGCTTTGCTGTGTAAGACGGATGAGGAGGCACGCCTGTTAGGTATTGAATGGGCCGTGAGACAGGTGAAAGACCTTTATGCGCATGGTTTCAACAACGTACATTTCTATACCGTATCGGCTGTAAGCAGTGTGCACGAGGTGATGAAGCGAATAGTAGAGAGTGGTCTTCTACAACAGAACAGCAAATAAAAAAGAATACAAGAGAAGATGGACTTTTCAGAAGTTATAGGACAAGAAGCAGTTAAGGAACGGCTTATTCAGATGGTCAAAGAAGACCGTCTGCCTCATGCCTTACTCTTCTGCGGTCCTCATGGAGCGGGTAAGATGGCGCTTGCAATGGCTTTTGCCTGTTATTTGCTCGCTGGTGATGATACGAAGGGAGAATCATCTCCATCCGTGTCTAATGCTCGTGCCATGCTTCGCAACTGGGAACATCCTGACCTTCACTTCTCTTATCCTACCATCAAACTGCCAAGCATGAGTAGTGAACACCAACCCGTAAGTACTGACTTTGCGAAGGAATGGCACGGACTCATCATGCAAGGAACTTACTTCACCATGAATCAATGGATGAGTCAGATGGGGACTACCACACAACAGGCTATCATCACAGGTGCTGAGAGTGACGAACTTTCACGCGTCTTGGCGTTGAAATCAAGTCAGGGAGGCTATAAGGTGTCTATCATCTGGCTGCCAGAGCGAATGAACCTCACATCAGCTAACAAACTATTGAAGCTGTTGGAGGAACCACCACAGGGCACTGTCTTCCTCATGGTATGCGAGGAACCAGAGAAGCTACTCGAGACTATCGTTAGTCGTACACAGCGTATTGATGTGAAACGGATAGAAGACAAAGCGATAGAAAAGGCCCTCGTCGACAAGAGGGGTATTGATGCTGATGCAGCTCACCGCATTGCCCGCATTGCAAATGGTAGTTGGTTGAAAGCATTGGAATCACTGGACGCTGGTAATGAAAACCGTGAGTTCCATAACATGTTTCAGATGCTTATGCGCTTATGTTACCTCCGTAACGTAAAAGACCTCAAGCGTTGGAGTGAGATTGTGGCTGGCTATGGACGAGAGAAAGAACGTCGTATGCTCACTTACTTCCAACATCAAGTGCGTGAGAACTTCATGTTTAACTTCCGAACTCCTGAACTTAACTACATGACACTGGAGGAGGAGAACTTTGCAAAGAACTTTGCTCGATTCATCAACGAGGCTAACGTCATTGAAATCAACGAACTCTTCCAACGTGCCAATCGTGATATTGGACAGAATGCAAACGCTAAGATTGTCTTTTATGACATGGCTCTGAAACTCATTGTGTTGTTGTTGAAGAAGTAGACGAGTTGACAAGTAGACGAGTTGACAGGTGGACAAGTTGACAAGTTATATGCTTGAAAGCTGTACAATATAATTTATCATTGCTTATCACAGCCTACCATCCCTCTCTATCAGAGGTCAGCATGGAGGCTTCCAATATATATATAAACAAAAAGAAACAATCAATGGATTACAAAGATATGAAATTCAAGGTCTGGCATGGTTGCGACCGAGGCTTATGCCACAAAGGTTGTGGCAGACAAAACCACCAGTTAAACACGTTTGACTGGCTGGCTGACGTGCCTGGAAACAACCAGACAACTGACCTTGTTGAGGTTCAATTCAAGAATACTCGTAAGGGTTACTATCACAATGTCAACAATCTTGACCTAAAGAAGGGTGACATCGTGGCTGTAGAAGCTAACCCAGGACATGATATCGGAGTCGTTACACTGACTGGACGACTCGTTAAACTGCAGATTAAGAAGTCGTCAAGTGTGAAGTCACCAGACGACATCAAGCGTGTCTATCGACTTGCAAAAGAAGTTGATATGCAAAAGTATCACGAGGCAAAAGCACGTGAACACGCTACAATGATTGAGAGCCGACAGATTGCGAAGGGTTTAGGACTGAAGATGAAGATTGGCGACGTAGAGTATCAAGGCGATGGAAACAAAGCTATCTTCTACTACATTGCCGACGAACGTGTCGACTTCCGTCAGCTTATCAAGGACCTTGCTGCAGCCTTCCACGTACGAATCGAAATGAAACAGATTGGTGCACGACAGGAAGCAGGACGCATTGGCGGTACAGGTCCATGTGGTCGTGAGCTTTGCTGTGCTACTTGGATGAAGAATTTCTCCAGTGTTTCGACCACAGCTGCCCGTATTCAGGACATCTCACTCAACCCAACCAAACTGGCGGGTATGTGTGCTAAGCTAAAATGTTGCCTGAACTATGAGGTTGACGACTATATGGAGGCAGGCAGAAAGCTTCCAAGTAGGGAGGTTATCTTGGAGACAATGGATGGCGAATACCATCTCTTCAAGACGGATATCCTCAATGGTCAATGCACCTACTCTACCGATAAGAACCTTGCAGCAAACCTCGAGACCATCAGTGCGGAGCGTGCAAAGGAGATTATCGAACTGAACCGACGTGGTGAAAAGCCTCTATCGCTACTCGAAGATGGTAAGGCCAAACCGACGAAGAAGCCTGTCGACCTCCTTGCAGGTGCTGATCTCAGTCGATTCGACAAGGCCAAGAAACGCAAGAAGATCAACCAATCGCGCAATAACAACGGTCAACAAGGGGGTAGACCACAACGTGAAAACCGTCGTAACCAGCGGGATGGACAGGATAACGGCCGTCAGCAAAATGACAACAGACGTCCACAGAACGACAACCGTCGCCCACAGAATGGTAATCGACGCCCTTATAACGGTCCTCGCCCTGCTCAGCAACAGAACGAAGATGGACCTCAGAACAATAGAAATGAAGGCAGACAGCCTTAGCAAACGGAAAGAACACAAGAATGAAACATAAGGTTTCCACCTTATTATATATAATAGTACTCATGATTACCATCATGAGTACTACTTCATGTAACGACCCACGCACCTACGACCAATACAGAGGTGTGTCGCTACAGGGATGGTTGCGCAATGACACACTTACTTTTGATATTCCTCGACAATGGGAGGGTAACTACCAGTTAGACCTTTGTCTACGTGCTGCGCGAACTTATCCTTACCGCAATATAAGTATGATTATTGAACGGAAGGTTATCAACTACAAGCAACGTAAAAAACAAGAGAGAACATACAACGATACTGTTAACTGCGAGATTGTCAATGACAAGGGTACTTTGGTTGGTCAGAAAGGTATCACAAGCACTGAGATACGTCAGCCTATCACTTCCTTCCAGCTCAATCGCAACGATTCGTTGCATGTCACAATACATCATATCATGAGCCGTGAGTCCGTCCCAGGAATTAGTGACGTTGGTATCAGACTTCTTAAGAAATAAGTAGTAAAGACAAATAATAAAGGCTGCTTCAAGCTCCACACATCGGAGTCTTGAAGCAGCCTTTATCTATACTATAATCTGTCCTTAGTTGAAAAAGAGAAGAAAGGGCGATAAACCGCAATAAACAAGTAATGCTAATCAAAGTGACATTACTATGCTTGACAGTGTTGCTATTATTGGTGTATGGTAAATCTAATATCCTATTAGATAAGCACTTACATTATACTTTCTTTCATTCAACGGCGATTAATCCTCTTACTCACCATATTCTGTAATGATATAGACCTTTATACACCTTACAAAGAACCATGCCGCGTGAAATATTATGACCAATGACAAAGACACACAGACACATACTTTCAAAAGCAACAGACACCCCAAAAAGGGTTCTACCATTAAATGTGTAGATTGTTAATAGAATGAGATTAATCCACATACATGGTAAGCTTA
>ERZ1674163.377-NODE-378-length-11181-cov-10.667625_pt1 | contig 11181 bp, 9 predicted proteins | sample MGYA00581294_ERZ1674163 | MGnify/ENA primary metagenome ERZ1674163 (study PRJEB41354, sample SAMEA4873312) | human saliva metagenome | biome: human-associated habitat [ENVO:00009003]; feature: mouth environment [ENVO:08000002]; material: saliva material...
CTACACGTACTGACACACTCTTTCCCTACACGACGCTCTTCCGATCTAGATGATATAGAACCGCTTGCCCTCGAGCTCCACAGTGGGAGCTCAAGGGAAGCGTTCTATATGGATCGCCCGTGTGGGGTGATAGATCCGGATGGTGCGAAGTGCGTCCTACTCAGGATTAGTACCCGTGTTCTGCTTGAGTTGCTCGGGATTCGCCTGGATATCGTCCGTAAGGATCGGATAGAGCGTGCGGTAGGTCTGCGAAGTAGCACCAGCCTGCCAAGGCTATATGTAGCGCAGTTACCCTGAATGGGTAGGCTATGGGGGAGGCCGTGGAGAGTATGTTGACATAGGGCTATATTAGAGGGTATTATATAAGCTCGCAGGCGGTTTCCTGCGGGCTTTTTGCTATCTTTGACCTGCAAAACAACGACGGACGTTACAACCACATGACTCTTTTAGAACAGACGACAGTAGACTACAACGACAGTGACATCAAGACCCTGGAGTGGGACGAGCATATTCGTCGCCGTCCAGGGATGTATATCGGGAAGCTTGGAGATGGCTCCCATTCCGATGACGGTATCTATGTCCTGCTGAAGGAAGTCCTTGACAACTCGATCGACGAGTATGTCATGGGTGCTGGTAAGAAGGTCGAGATCACTATCCGTGACGGTCAGGTGACTGTGCGTGACTACGGGCGTGGTATCCCTCTCGGTAAGCTCATCGATGCTACGAGCAAGATGAACACTGGGGGGAAGATTGATTCTAAGGCCTTCAAGAAGTCTGTCGGGCTTAATGGTGTCGGTATCAAGGCTGTTAATGCTCTCTCCATTCACTGTGAGATCACCGTCTGGCGTGAAGGTCTGACGAAGACTGTTCGCTATTCCCATGCCAAGCTTTTAGAGGAGACCGAGGCCGTTCCCTCCGATGAACCGTCGGGCACGCGAGTCGTCTTCCGTCCCGATGCTGATCTCTTCCGCGACTACGAGTACAAGGATGAGTTCGTCGAGACTATGGTGAAGAACTACTCCTTCCTCAATGCTGGTCTTGCTCTCATCTATAATGGCAAGCGCTATCTCTCGAAGCGTGGTTTAGCAGACCTCCTCGAGGAGAACATCACCGAGGAGCCCCTGTACCCCATCATCCACCTCAAGGAGGACGACGTCGAGATCGTCGTGACCCATACCTCGCAGGTAGGGGAGGACTTCTATAGCTTTGTCAACGGACAGAATACTACACAGGGAGGTACACACCTCTCGGCCTTCAAGGAGGCCGTAGCTCGTGTCATCAAGGACTTCTATGGGAAGAACTTCGACTACCGCGACATCCGCTATGGGATGGCAGCTGCCATCAGCATTAAGATCGAGGAGCCCGTCTTCGAGAGCCAGACTAAGACGAAGCTTGGGTCTAAGGATATGGAGCCTGATGGGCGAAGTATCCAGAAGTTCCTCAATGACTTCCTCGGTAAGGAGCTGGATAACTATCTCCATATCCACCCTGAGGATGCTGCCATCATGCTACAGAAGATCCAGGAGAGTGAGCGTGAGCGTAAGTCTCTCAGTGGTGTAGCAAAGCTTGCACGCGAGCGAGCTAAGAAGGCCAGCCTGCACAATAAGAAGCTTCGTGACTGTACGATTCACTTCAATGACCCTAAGGCCAAGGAGCCCGAGCGTACCAGCCTCTTTATCACGGAGGGTAACTCGGCGAGTGGCTCCATTACCACGTGTCGTGACCCCAAGTATCAGGCCGTCTTCAGCCTCCGAGGTAAGCCCCTTAATTGCTATGGACAGAGTAAGAAGGTGGTGTATGAGAATGAAGAGTTCAACCTCCTTCAGGCTGCTCTCAATATCGAGGATGGTCTCGATGGGCTACGCTACAATCGTATCATCATCGCTACCGATGCTGATGACGACGGGATGCATATCCGTCTACTGTTGATTACCTTCTTCCTGCAGTTCTTCCCCGAGCTGGTACGTCGTGGGCATGTCTTCATCCTTGAGACCCCGCTCTTCCGCGTCTTCTTACCCAAGGAGCACAAGAAGTCGGATAACTTTATGGCAAGTACCCCGGCTAAGAAGAAGGGGCGTACTAAGAAGACTGTAGAGGAGGCCCCTGCCGAAGAACTTGTGACAAACATCTACTGCTACAATGAGGCTCAGAAGCAGGCTGCACTGAAGAAGCTGGGCAAGCGAGCACTGGTCACGCGATTCAAGGGGCTTGGAGAGATCTCTCCAGAGCAGTTCAAGGATTGGATCAGCGAGGAGAATATCAAGCTGGATCCTATCCGTATCCGCAAGGAGGACAATCTAAGCAACCTCCTTATGTTCTATATGGGTAAGAATACTCCCGAGCGTCAGAACTTCATCATCGATAATCTCGTCGTCGATGAATGATCACGCACTATAGATGCCGTTAGTAATACGGCTGTATAAAAAGCAAAGGCCCCGCTACTCAATCATTGAGTAGCGGGGCCTTTGCTATAGGCTAGAGGAGGGATTACTTCTTCTGCTTCTTGCAGCAATTCTGCTGCTTATCCTTGGCGTCCTTCTTGCAGCAGTCCTTCATTGCACTGTCCTTATCCTTGGCGTCCTTCTTGCAGCAGTCCTTCATTGCACTGTCCTTATCCTTGGCGTCCTTCTTACAGCAGTCCTTCTTGCTTGCTTCCTGAGCGGACTTGTCTGCCTTCTGGTCGCAAGCCTTGCCATCTTTCTTATCGCAAGCCTTAGCGTCCTTCTTGTCGCAGGACTTGGCATCGCTCTTAGAACATTCCTTCTTTACGGGTTCCTTCTTTTCGGGGTTCTGAGCCGAGATATTTGTGCCGAGCACGAAGAGGCATGCTGCGGCGAGGATGAACTTCTTCATATTCGCTTTACAGTTTAGAGATAGTAAATAAAGACTATTGGAGTGGTTTCGGAACCAACTCCTTGTGAGCAAGGGTAATAAAAGGTAATTGGAATCATACTGCCAGAGCTTTGCCGTGCTCTCTTCCTCAAGATCTCAGGATCATATTGAGTCGGCAACTATTAATACGAAGCTAACTCTTTGCTCAGGAATCTCTCTCCTTGAAGTGCCTTGTAGCTTCTCACTTGCTGCTCTCATTTGATAGTAATTCAAAGATGAGATTAGCTAAGTCAATTTCAAAATAGCTACTGGTCCATGCGCACACGACTATTGGTTTTGGGTTTAATCTACTACTCGTTTTACCTGCGAACGAATAGTTGTTCGCATACGGGATAACTACTGCTCTGAGGACGAATGGCTATTGCTTTAGCCTTACCACGATAGTTTCACTCTCCCTACATCCTAAGCTACAGTCTTTTTAATGACTCTCAAAGGGGGAATGATGTTACCCGATAGAAATGAAGCTCCTGATATAATGGCACTATACAATAGGTGGTGTAGAGAGATTTTTTTTTCGCCGAATGTTTGGTAGTTCGGAATATTTGCCTACCTTTGCAGTGTCAAAAACGATATGAATCTTTAGCTCAGTTGGTTTAGAGCACTACCTTGACAGGGTAGGGGTCGGCGGTTCGAGTCCGCCAAGGTTCACCGAGTATTGTCTCATGGTGTAATGGTAGCACAACAGATTCTGGTCCTGTTTGTTAAGGTTCGAGTCCTTATGAGACAACAGAGAAGAGGAGCGAGAGCTCCTCTTTTTGTATATATAGCCAAGCCGATAAGCCTATCCTCACCCTTGATTTAGAGGCGGGAAGAACGTGCTTGAGCTGCGATTTCGATTTGGTGTGCAAAATGATAAGCAAGACCATGTGCCAAGGCGGAGGACTATATGGAAATATAGGTTAACTTTGTGGTAGAGACACCGACTTGCCCTCGGTACTCGGATGGTGTGACCTCCAAACATTAGGATGGAAGTTCCATCTCTCATTTGACAACGGTAGATAGGCTGAGCCCGGAGGACCCAGTCAATAGAATAATACAGAGTTATGTCTGAAACTAAGAAGGCGATAAGCCAAGATCGTAAGCGAACGAATATCTTTCATGATCAGGAGCTTGCTCTCATCGCCTATCTCGTAGAGCGTATGCCTCGCTGGGTGACGTCTAATATGCTTACCTCGCTGGGCCTTTGCGGCAATCTACTCGTAGCAGTGCTCATGTGCTTAGCCACGGTTTGGGGCTCTTGGCTTCTACTATTCACACCCATCGCATTCTTCATCAACTGGTTCGGAGACTCCCTTGATGGGCGTCTGGCTTACTACCGTAAGAAGCCCCGTAAATGGTTTGGCTTCTGTCTGGATATCGTAGTTGACTGGATCGGTATCGTGGCTATCGGCTTGGGCTATTACGCCTACGTACAGCCTGCATGGAAGGTCGTTGGGTTCATCTTTGTCGTCCTCTACGGTGCAGAGATGATCATCTCACAGCTCCGCTATAAGGTCACCGATAAGTATTCGATTGACTCGGGCATCCTCGGTCCAACGGAGGTCCGTATCATCTTAGCTTTGCTCTTCTGTTCGGAATTCTTCTTCCCTGGGAGCATGCAGTGGTTCGGTCTCGTGATCTCGATTATCCTCCTCTTCTCCTTCATCTCAGACTTCCGCAAGCTCCTGGCTGCAGCAGATGAGCGCGATATAGCCCTTCGTCGCGAGCAGCAGGCTTCCAACTAAGGTCATTCTTCCCCTTGCTTCAGCGCCTTCGACGTCTTGTCCTGAACTTTACCCAAGCCCAGATATCCGCTGGAGCTGGCTCTGTCGTGGACTATGGACTGATGATCCTTGGCGTCGAGGTCTTTGGCTGGGAACTCTTCTGGGCACTCGCTTGTGGTGGGGTAGTGGGGGCAGTCGTTAACTTCTCCCTCAATCGCTATTGGACCTTCCGAGATAAGGGGGTGGCTTATGATAGTGGCCTGGGTGGTCAGATCCTCAAGTTCGCTACGACTGTAGTAGGTAGTATCCTCCTAAAGTATCTTGGCACGTACGCTCTTGAGCACTATGCTGGGATTGACTATAAGATAGGGAAGCTCATCAGCGACCTCTTTGTCTCCGTACTCTTCAATTATACGCTACAGCGCTTTTGGGTCTTCCGTAAGCAGAAGCCCTAAGCGCTTTATTTATATCTCTCAATGGCTACAATCACCTTCCAGCCCTCAAGATATTTACTGGGACTTGCTCTGTGCTGTACTCTTAGCTTTGATGCTTTCTCTGCACCACAGGAGAGTAAGACTCCCAAGAGGACAGAGCCACGACAAGAAGCCCTCCTCGTCTTCCGAGGTATCGATCCTACAGCACAGCAGCGCTGGGTCGATAGCGTCTATAAGAGCCTCGACTTAGAAGGGCGTGTGGGGCAGTTGATCATGCCGATTATCTACCCACGTCCAGAGGACAAGTCTGCTTTGCTGAAGCGCATGAAGCAGGAGAAGTGGGGGGGGATACTCTTCCAAAAGGGTTTCCTTGCCGATCAGCGAGACTTGACACAGGCTCTGCAAGAGGCTAGTACTGTGCCCATGCTCATTGCTCTAGATGGGGAGTGGGGGCTCTATATGCGTCTCAAGGATGCCCCACGCTATCCTCGTAGCAAGGGACTTGGGATTAAGGGAGATATGGAGCTCATCAAAGCCTACGGTGCGGAAGTAGCTCGTCAATGTCAGCTGATGGGGATCCACATCAACTTCGCTCCCGTGGTAGATGTGAATATCAATCCGAAGAACCCCGTCATCGGTACGCGTAGCTTTGGCGATAGCCCTGAGCTCGTCGCTCGCTGTGCTGTTGCCTATGGGCAGGGGCTCGAAGAGGGTGGTGTCCTCTCTGTCGCAAAGCACTTCCCTGGGCATGGTGACACCTCCGAAGACTCCCACAAGACACTTCCTACGGTATCTGCTTCACGTGAGCGTATGCAGCGTGTCGAGCTCTATCCCTTCCGTGCCTATCGTGATGCGGGACTTGGTGGCGTCATGACGGCTCACCTGCGTGTACCGGCCTATGATGCCACGGGACGCGCTGCCTCGCTTAGCCGTAAGATCACGACTGATCTCCTACGCCGCGACATGGGCTTCAAGGGACTTATCATCACGGATGCTCTGGAGATGCGCGGTGCTCAGGCTAATGGCGTGAACTCAGTAGCAGTCGAAGCCCTGAAAGCCGGTAATGATATCCTCCTCGGCCCTTCACAGCCTTTAGAAGCTCGTAATGCGATCATCCAAGCACTCCGATCGGGCGAGGTGAGCGAATCTGAAGTAGAAGAGAAGTGCCGTCGCATCTTGGCCTTCAAGTATGCTCTGATCATCAAGAAGAAGTCGCCCGAAGCCTCTGCAGCTGAGGTCAAGAGGCAGATCTGGACTCCCGAAGAAGCTGCACTTCGCAGCCGCCTCTGGCAGGCTAATGTATCGGCCGGTGAAGGGGAAGACCCCACGGCAAAGACTAAGGCTATTCAGTCTACCTCGAAGACTCCTCGCTAAACCATACGTCTATGCGCTCCCGTCCTCTCCTTGCCCTCCTCTCGCTTCTTCCGCTGAGTGCTCTCTATGGGCAGACACCTCAGCTGCCTGATAGTCTGCAGGTAGATAGCCTGCCAGTCACTACGGAGCACATCCTTGCTCCCGAATCTGTCTCCTCCAAAGCCTTGGCCCGTATCGATAGCTTAGCTGAGGCTGGCCTTCGTATGGGGGCTTATCCGGGATGTCAGATCTTTGCCTTCTACCAAGGTGAGGTGCTTGTGAACAAAGCCTATGGTTCGCTTACGGGCCTCAAGGGACGACAAGGTGAGCCCGCCACGACGCAGAGTATCTATGACCTCGCTTCTGTCACGAAGGCCGCTGCTACGACACCTGCTCTGATGCTGCTCGTCGGGGAGAAGAAGATCAATCTCAATTCTCCACTGCTGAGCTACCTCCCAGAGACCAAGGAGACCCTGCTCGGGATGGTCACTATCCGCCAGCTCCTCCTCCATCAGTCTGGGCTACCAGCAGGGATCAACTTCTACACCGATCTTATTGATGATACGAGCTATGAGGGCTCGCTCATACGCTATAAGTCCTTTGCCGGTGGTGTGCCTCTCGTAGGGAAGGCTTGGGGTAATCCGAACTTCCGCTTCCTCGATAAGTACATCTCCGATAAGGCGACCGAAGAGCATACCCTGCGCTTTGGCTCAAAGAAGTATCTATCGCCGTCCTTCAAGACACGGATGATGGAGCGCCTTCTCTCGGCTCGTGTCTCATCGGATAAGAGCTACCGCTATAGTGATCTGAACTTCATCCTCCTCCAGCAAGTCATCGAGCGTGTCTCTGGTGAGCCCTTAGATGAGTTCGTCACGAAGCATATCTATCGCCCCATCCAAGCACGTCTGTACTTCAATCCCTTGGAGCGTGGCGTAAAGATCCAGCAGATCGCACCCGCCCAGCATGATACCTTCCTGCGTGGAGAGATCCTGCGTGGTACGGTCGATGATGAAGCAGCTGCCTGTCTCGGTGGTGTATCGGGTAATGCAGGACTCTTCGGGGCGGCTGAAGAACTCGCTAAGGTCTGCCAACTCCTCCTCCAGCATGGAGCATGGGGTAAGAAGCAGGTCATTCCCAGCTCTACCGTTCGTCTCTTCACTGAGACGACGAGTGCATCAGGCATCAGAGCTCTTGGCTTTGATAAGCCCCGCTCTTCGGGTGGTCCTACGGGGATCTATGCCTCATCGGCTACCTATGGACACCAGGGCTTCACGGGGACGTGCTTCTGGGTAGACCCCAAGTATGACCTCATCTTTATCTTCCTCTCCAACCGCACCTACCCAACACGTCAGAATACGACCCTCATACGTGAGCGTCTCCGTCAGCGTCTCCAGGACTTGGTCTACGAGGCCGTCGGAGCCACCACGCCCAGATAAACTTGATCCCTTATCTTCTCGCTACAGCTATGAGCCAAGCAAATACTACATCCACCACGATCATCGGTGTCGCTGGTGGCTCTGCCTCAGGTAAGTCAACCCTCGTGCGCAAGCTCCAGGAGGCCTTTGCCGATGAGCACGTCACGACGCTCTGCCACGACTTCTACTACAAGGCGCACGATGATCTCAGTCTCGAGGAGCGCTCCAAGCTCAACTATGACCACCCGCACTCCTTCGACACGGATATGATGATCGAGCATATCCGCCAGCTCAAGCAGGGGCAGAGTATCCAGCGCCCCGTCTACTCCTTCACCGACCACAACCGCCTGCCCCAGACGGTATGTGTCCAGCCCGCGAAGGTCCTAATCCTTGATGGTATCTTGATCCTTGAGAACAAGGAGCTTCGCGAACTGATGGACGTCAAAGTCTTCGTTGATACGGATGATGACGTGCGCTTAGCGCGTCGCCTCGTGCGTGATGTCCAGGAGCGCGGACGTGATATGAACTCGGTGCTCAAGCAGTACTTCTCTACGGTGAAGCCCATGCATCGTGACTTCGTCGAGCCCTCCAAGCGCTACGCCGATATCATCATTCCCGAAGGGGGGATGAACTCCGTCGCTCTCTCGTTGCTCGTTGAGAATATCCATTCGATCCTGAAGCGTGGTCAGCTTGAGGAATAAGCACTTCTCTTCGAACACCCTTTACCTTCCTACTATCTCATGATATCATCGCTTATCGGCAGTGATACGATCTGTGCTGTGGCTACTGCGCCTGGCATGGGTGGTATCGCTATTATCCGTGTGTCGGGCTCCGAAGCCATCGGCATCGTTGATCAGATCTTCTCCTGTCGTGAAGTCCGTACGCTCGAGCGTGCTAAGGATCGAATGGCTTACTTTGGTCGCTTCTCTCACGAGGGCAAGACGATAGACGAAGGTCTGGTCACTTGCTTCCGTGCCCCACGCTCCTATACGGGTGAAGATGTCGTAGAGATCTCGTGCCACGGCTCAATATTCATTCAGCAGGCACTCCTCGAAGCCCTCACCGATCAGGGCTGTCGTATGGCAGCCCCTGGCGAGTTCACGCGTCGAGCTTATCTCCATGGCAAGATGGATCTAAGTCGCGCTGAGGCGGTAGCTGACCTGATCGCATCCGAATCGGAAGCGCAGCACCGCATGGCGCTCACTCAGATGCGTGGGGGCTATAGCGCGGAGTTCGCCCAGCTACGTGAGAGACTCCTGCAGCTGACCAGCCTTATGGAGCTGGAGCTGGACTTCAGTGAGGAGGATGTGACCTTCGCCGATCGTACGCAGCTCCTTGAGCTCCTCGACGAACTGACGGAGAAGATCGAGCGTCTGACCGAGAGCTTCCGCCTTGGTAATGCGATCAAGCGTGGTATCCCAGTGGCTATCGCTGGCGCGACAAATGTGGGGAAGAGCACCCTGCTCAATGCTCTCTTAGGCGAAGAGCGCGCTATCGTCAGTGATATTCATGGTACGACCCGTGACACGATCGAGGACGTGCTGAATATTGATGGTGTCCTCTTCCGCTTCATCGATACGGCAGGCTTGCGCTCGACGGATGACACGATCGAGGCGCTGGGTATTGACCGCAGCTACGATAAGATCGACAAGGCAAGCCTTGTCCTACTCCTCGTAGATGCCCTGCGCATAGCTGAAGAAGACTATCGTGCTGCGCTCCTCCAGCTCCTTCCTCGCCTGGAGAATAAGCCCTTCCTCGTCTTGCTCAACAAGATCGATGCCATCGATCCTCAGACCACGCAAGCTGTACTAACGGACCTTTCGTCGCTGCTTACCGAGTATTTGCCTTCGGGTGAAGCGCCTTCGATCCTACCCATATCGGCCCAGCGAGGGGACGGATTGGATGAGCTTCGTACGGCACTGATCAAGGCCTTGGCGCTTCCCGAGCTCAAGTCTACCGATCTTGTCGTGAGCAATGCCCGCCATCATGAGCTTCTCACGACGGCACTCCATAGCCTAAGGACCGTGCGTAGGGGGCTAATGGATGGCCTCCCCACAGACCTGCTGACGCCCGACCTGCGAGGTGCTATCACGGTCATCGGTGAAGTCACCGGAGCCGATATCACAAGTGACTCCATCCTCCACAATATCTTTGCCCACTTCTGCATCGGCAAGTAGCATTGCTTGTGAAGCAGTTTCTTTGATGATCTATGCCAAGTCGCTGTTTCTTTCTTTTTTTACTGTTAAATCTTCTTTAGTATGATATTAGATCATAAGAAGTTGTTAAGTGATCTGTCCCGCGACAATCTTCTCACAATTCAAGTGGCCTCTCATGAAAGAACTTGGGACTTTTACCATAAGCAGTACCATAACGCATTCCATATTTTGCTTGAGAAATCTAAGGAAAAATGCTACACAACAAACTCTCGATTTAGACCTTTCTTGTTTTTGCTGAGACATTCTCTGGAACTGTACCTCAAGGGTCAAATAGTAAATTTAGCTGGTAAGAATCTCTTGAAAAGTCATAATCTAAGTGACTTATGTGTGCATGTGCCAGCCTGTAGTAATGATTTCAAGAAATCATTTTCTTGTTTGCAGTGTAATTCTGAAGGAGATTGCTTTCGATATCTTGTAGACAAAAGAGGGCATCCATATTTCTTCTCCATTACTTGCATTGATGCGTTTGAAGCTTGTTATTATTACTGTAAGTGTTTATATGGAGATACCTCCTTGGATAAACTAAGGCGTGATAAGGTATTTCGTTGGGAACTAACGTTTCATCCTGCAGGGTCGTCAAAGCTAGGGCTGATTGCTACTCAATATGACTGGAGCATTATAGATATTTTATATGCCATAAGGGATAGAAAAATTACAGTCAATGAGGTCTATTTGCCCTTACTGTTCCTATTGCGACATAGTCTGGAGATTAAACTAAAGATGGATATTGCTGAGCTTAGAGGTAAGATTACCGATACTGATTATCAGCGGTCGCAAGGAACTCACAGTGTAAAAGAACTGTATGGTATTTTGGAGGGATTAATAGATATAGCTATTAAACCATTATCAGACCCTAAGTTTAAAGGGGTGTGTGAGAACGCATGTAGTGCTACAAAGTCCTATAAAGATTTGGTTGATAGGCTTGATAGGAATTCTTTATCTTTTAGATTTCCGAAGGATAAAAAAGGTAATGATTCTAACTTTATTCCTACTCCTAATTGTGTCTCTGAGCTCCTCCAGTTATACTGGGATTCAGACTCTTTCTTGTGCTTTGGAATATTATACTTACATGGTTATGAGTAGAATAGTACTATAATACAAGTCCTTGATATACCTTTTAGGCTATGAATAACAACCATGATAAACGGCGCCCTGTGAGCTATAGCTC
>ERZ1674163.388-NODE-389-length-10924-cov-8.717269_pt1 | contig 10924 bp, 9 predicted proteins | sample MGYA00581294_ERZ1674163 | MGnify/ENA primary metagenome ERZ1674163 (study PRJEB41354, sample SAMEA4873312) | human saliva metagenome | biome: human-associated habitat [ENVO:00009003]; feature: mouth environment [ENVO:08000002]; material: saliva material...
CGATAATGAATATGCAAACAGATGCATACTATGCATGTCGAGGGGGTCTCATATCCTGGATGCACAAGTGGGCGAGCACATCGTGCTCGCCCACTTGACTATGTGACTCAGTGTCCGCGCAATGCTCTCCTCGAGGCTCGCGCGCGAAGCGGATCGATTCCCTTTGGAATAGGTGGCTCGTTCGAACGCAGTGCGTTGATGCGCGCAGATACCTGGGGAACCTCCTCGGCAGTGAGAGCATTCTTCAACTTACGCAGTTCACTTCGCAGATCCTTCAGAGCAACCTGCCCCTCCTCGCGACCCACCTGAATCTGGTGGACGGGAACGTTACGCATGATTTTAGTGACGCGCTTAGTCTCAGTGGACAGGAGTGGACGCACGTGGGAAGCCGAACCCTCAGAGATAAGAACGATGCCGGGACGACCGACGATGCGCCACACGAGGTCTTGTTCGCGCGTAACTGCAACGGGCTGTTCGGGGATGATCCAACCACGCTGGATCTGTGAGAGTGCCACTTTGACGGCGCCCGCCGTCTCCTCGACCTGGGCAAAGAGTGCACGGCGAGCCAGGAAACTCAGGATGGCGAGTGCTGCGGTGATGGACCCCAGGATGCCGATGGTGAACCAGCCAATCCAGGAGGTGTTCGTCAGGAATGCCACCAGGACAAACAGGGCGATGACGAGCGCGGCTGTGCCTAGGAGGATCCAGGGCAGTGCCGGATACGTGCGTGCGGTCAGTCGATACGCGTCAAGGACGTTCTGATAGAAGCGTCTCTTGGCGGGGGGATTCTTTTCACTCATAGCGTCACTATTCTACGTGTATACACCCAGAGAACGTCCATGCATCCGACTGGGCACTATGTGAAATGAGTTGCATCACATTGTATGAGTTTGGACAATATGACCATGAATATCGGCGGATACCAGCTCGGTCAGGTGTTCCACATCGGTGCGCGAGGTCCCCTGTGGAGGACTCAATCGAGCGCCGGGGAAGCACTTTTTGCACTGCGATCATCAAGCGATGGTGAGCGTTCCTTAGAGCGCTGGAAGGCGTGGGCATCGCTCACCTCACGCCACGTGGTTGCCTTACGTGATGTCGTGCGCTCCGACGACGGTCGTTGGGGAATCGTCCAGGACTTCGTCTACGGGCGTCCCCTCGATGTTGAAATAGGATCGGCCGACCTGCGCCCCAAAGCTACCCGCCGCCAGATCATCGAAGGCATATCAGCGGGCCTGAGCGCACTACACCGCGTCGGTATTGTTCACGGGGACCTGACACCCGCCAATATCATGATCACTCCGCAAGGCAGGGCGGTCATCATCGATCTCATTGATGAGATCGAAGAGGGGCAAGGAACTCCCGGGTGGAGCCTCGACACCACTGGAATGACGGGGGACCTACAGTGCTTGCGTCGAATAGCCTCGCTTCTCCAGATGGACGAAGCCCTGGCTGAGCTGGGGCTCGACGAGGCCTCGGTGCCAACGGGTTCGCGCACACCAACGGTTGACGATCCTAATGAACATGTCATCTCTCGCGAACCTGCCGATCCACAACAGGTCATCGCCGATCTGCGCGCGGCTGCTTTGCGTGAGGACACGATCAATGACGACGAATCGGGATCGGAGCGACCTATCCATGGGTGTGCGACTGACGGACCATGCGAGGAGTTACCCCGTCGCGCGTGGCGCTCCCGAGCACTCCTGGCGGGCGTCGCCGTTCTTGTCCTCCTCGCATCTACCCTCGGCTACTGGAGGTGGTCAAGCATGTGGGCACCGGCGGTGCCTCCCAGTGCGCAGAGTAGTCACATAATCCCCGAGCCGACGGTCGATCTATGCAATGCGACCCACGTGGAAGATCTGCTGAATCATGCCATCGCGACGCGTGACCAGGCCGTCATTACCGGGGATGCATCAGCACTCGAAGCCGTTCTGGGCGGCGAGCTCCTCGAACAAGACACGAAGCGTATCGAAGCGATGCAAGCCGAGGACGTGCAGGTTCTCGCCCTGTCTTCCGCTGTCGAAGACGTGCGGGTCGTGTCCTGCGAAGCTGGCAGCGTGGACGTAAACGCTACACTCGTGGTCTCCACCTCCCAGACCTGCAAGGCGGACGTGTGCGACGACCACGGTGCGCCCACGTCGAGTGAGCTTGTCTTGAGGGTTGATCCCGTGTCCGGCAAGGTCGTTGCAGCCTCGCTCGCGACGCCTTCGGCGCAGGGAGAATCCGAATCGGGCCAGGAGAGCTAGACGCAGCGAGGCGCGCAAGCCGCCGAAGAGGTGGACTGTCGAGCACGCGACGATTGGTTACCCTTCTGCACCCACTGGATGCACTGATGGGGTGGGTCAACTGGACCCACCCCATCACGATGCGTGTGAGTCAATCAGAGAGCCAGATCGGCCTCGAACGCGCCAGCCTCGAGACGCTTCTTGACATCCATGAGGAAACGGGAGGCGTCCGCGCCGTCGACCAGGCGATGGTCATAGGACAGTGACAGGTAGACCATTGAACGAATCGCAATGACATCAGCGCCGTCGTCACCCTTCATGACAACGGGACGTTTGACGATCGTGCCGACGCCCATAATCGCGGTTTCCGGCATGTTCAGGACGGGCGTGTCGAAGAGTGCGCCGCCGGAACCGGTGTTCGTCACCGTAAAGGTCGAGCCGGACAGTTCGTCGGGACCGATCTTGGCGTCGCGCGTGCGTGCGGCCAGGTCATTGATGGACGTGGCGATACCCGGGATGTCCTTCTCGCCCGCATTCTTTATGACGGGCACGAGTAGGCCGCGCGGCGTGTCAACAGCGATGCCGACGTGCTCGTGATCGAAGTACGTAACTTCCTTGTCGTTGATGGTCGCGTTGATCTTTGGGTGGTAGGCCAGAGCTTCCGTTGCGGCCTTCACGAAGAAGGGCAGGAACGTCAGCTTCGTGCCGTGCGTGGTCAGGAACGCGTCTTTCGAGCGGGCTCGAAGTGCGACAACCTTAGTGACGTCAACCTCGATGATGGTGGTCAGTTGGGCGGCCGTCTGCAACGATTCCACCATACGGCGGGCGATCGTCTGACGCAGACGCGACATCTTTTCGGTCGTGCCACGCAGCGGCGAGGGTTCACGGACTGTCTGAACTCTCGGGGCAGCAGTTGTAGGCGCGGTCGGGGCGGGTGTAGCAGCCGCGGCACGAGCAGCTGCGGCGGCTGCCTCGACGTCCTCGCGGCGTACGCGTCCGCCGACACCGGTGCCCGACACTGTCGCCAGGTCAACGCCGAGGTCACGGGCAAGCTTGCGCACGATCGGGGTCACGTAGGCACTGCCAGTCGCGGCCGCGGGGGTTGCGACGACGGGCGCACTCGAAGCAGCCGCCGCAAGCGTGGAGGCGTTCGGGAAAGGATCGACGGGCGCAGCGGGAGCCACGGGCACAGCGGGAGCAGCAGGAGCGGCGGGAGCCACGGGGGCGACCGGAGCCGCGGGCGCAACGGGGGCAGCGGGGGCCGCCTGAGCAACCGCCGGGGCAGCCGACGGGGCGGACGCGGAGATGACCGCGACGACCGTGCCGACCTCAACGGTCTCATCCTCGGGCACGCGAATCTCGGCGAGGAAGCCCGCGACGGGGGAGGGGACCTCGGAGTCAACCTTGTCGGTGGACACCTCGAGCAGCGGCTCGTCGGCCTCGACGGCGTCGCCCACGGCCTTCAGCCACGTGGTCACGGTGCCCTCGGTGACGGACTCGCCCAGCGCGGGCATGCGGACCTCGGTGCCCGTAGCCGGTGCGGCGGAAGCGGGGGCCGCGGGGGCGACCGGCGCAACGGCAGCCGGAGCGGCTGCGGGGGTCGAGGCCTCGGAGGCGTCGCCGATGCGTGCGATCGCGGTGCCGACCTCGACGGTTTCATCCTCGGGAACCAGAATTTCGAGGAGGACGCCCGCGACGGGGGAGGGGACCTCGGAGTCGACCTTGTCGGTGGACACCTCAACGATGGGCTCGTCGAGCTCGACGGTATCGCCGACCTGCTTGAGCCACGTCGTAACGGTGCCCTCGGTGACGGACTCGCCCAGAGCGGGCATGGTCACTGACGTTGCCATGTGTGTTCTCCTAATAAAAGCTGTATCAGTTGTGGACGTGGAGGGGCTTGCCGGCCAGCGCCATAGCTGCCTCGCCGAGCGACTCGTTCTGGCTCGGGTGCGCGTGAATGAGGGATGCGACGTCCGAGGGGTACGCCTCCCAGTTCACCATGAGCTCGCCCTCACCAATCTGCTCACCGATGCGCGCGCCGATGCCGTGGAAGCCCACGATCGGACCGCCCTCAACCGAGACCAGCTTGATGAGACCCGACGTTGCCAGGATAGACGACTTTCCGTTGCCGGCGAGGTTGTACTCGACCGTGCGCACCTGATCGCCGTACTTCTCGCGGGCCTGCTTCTCCGTCATGCCGACCGAGGCGATCTCGGGCTCGCAGAAGGTCACGCGCGGGATGTCGATGTCGGCTTGCATGGTCGGGTTCAGGCCCGCGATCTCCTCTGCCACGAAGATGCCCTGCATGAAGCCGCGGTGAGCGAGCTGCAGGCCGGGGACGATATCGCCGACCGCGTAGATGTTGCCAACGCCGGTGTGCAGGCGCTCGTTCGTGATGACGAAGCCGCGATCCAGCGTGATGCCGACCTGCTCGTAGCCCAAGCCCTCGGTGACGGGGCCGCGGCCGACAGCGACCAGCAGGACGTCGGCGTCGAACGACTTGCCGTCCTCGGTGCTCACGTGCACGCCCTGCTCGGACTGCGAAGCCGACGCGAAACGGGTGTTCGTGTGGAACTTGATGCCGCGCTTGCGGTAGGCGCGCTCAAGCTGCTTGGAGATGGCCTCGTCCTCGTTGTTGGCCAGGTGGGGCAGCGCCTCGATGATCGTGACCTCGGCGCCGAAGCTGCGCCACACGGAGGCGAACTCGAGGCCGATGACGCCGCCGCCGAGGATCACAGCGGAGGAAGGAACCCAGTCCATCTGGAGGGCCTGGTCGGAGGAGATGATGCGTCCGCCGATCTCGAGGCCGGGGATCGAACGCGAGTAGGAGCCGGTCGCGAGCACGATGTTGCGGCCGGTGACGCGCTGGCCGCCCACCTCGATAGTGTTGGCGTCGGTGAGGCGGCCCCAGCCAGAGATGAGCTCGACGTTGCGGGACTTGAGCAGCCCCTGCAGACCCTTGTAGAGGCCGGAGATGACCGAGTCGCGGTACTTGCCGACCTGAGCCATATCGATGCCGTTGAAGGTGGAGTTGACACCGAACTTCGCGGACTCTCGCACGGCCTCGGCAGTCTCGGCCGCGTGCAGGTACGCCTTCGTGGGGATGCAGCCGCGGTGCAGGCAGGTGCCACCGACCTTATCGCCGTCGATGAGGGCGACCTTCATGCCCAGCTGCGCCGCGCGCAGGGCGGTCGCGTAACCGCCGGAACCCGCACCCAGAATGACGATGTCGTAGATCGATTCGCTCAAGGTTGACAACTCCTCGTTGACGAGCTTAACGCTCAGAATTGTAGATTTCATGACGGGCCTCACGGTCCATATAGGCCTATTGTCCCACGTTTGTGCGGTGATGTCCCACAGGTCGCTGTCTCGACTTGGTGTATCGGGCCACACGCCTCGGCGGGTGTGGCTTGCTCCCTGGAATGCGGTGCGACGCGATGATGTGATCGGTAGGATCGAATCGTGTATGAACAAGACGCGACTAATGGCGGTGACAGTGCGCGCGATCAACGCCCGCCTTCCCTTGGTCTGGGACGTATCATCATTGCCCTGTTTTGGGTGCTTGGCGTCTGGATTTTCGTGACGGCAGTCATTGATCTTTTTCATGGGCAGGATAAGCCGTGGGGTCCCCAGCTTGTTGCGCTCCTCGCAGGCGTTGACTACCTTGTCGCCGCCACGGCTTTGACGCATAACGGCAGGCGTATGCGCATGGTTGGCTGGGTGAGTATCGCGTTGTCGATCGCCGTTCCGATCGTTCTGTGGGTCGCTTCCCTTGGCCTCGACGAGCTGAACTCTGCACGCTCTGCGTGGACCGGCATGGGGGTGGATTTCTACTACGTTCCCCTCGTCGTCTCTCTTATCGGCATTGTGTGGATGTGGCGCTCGAATCCGCGCAGAATCGTCTCGCTCGCCGAGCAGGTCGAACGCCCAAGTCCGCCGTGGAAGACTCATTGACCTGGGCATCGGCTCAGCGATGGTGAGACAGAGCGAGGCCCGGCGGAGCGATTCTACCCGGGCCTCGTTCCTTTCAAGTCTCCGAAAGCGTTGGGGAACTAGGCTAGACTCCGCCCGGGAATCCTAGCTGACGCCAGGCTTCGTACAGGACGATCGAAGCGGAATTGGCCAGGTTGAGAGAGCGTATGCCCTCGCGCATGTGAATACGGATGCGCTTGTTCACGCGCGGATGATTCATGGCCTCCTCGGACAGACCTACCGATTCGCGCCCGAACAGCAGGCCGTCGCCGTCCTGGTAGGCGACATCTGAATACATGGAGTGTGTGTGTCCCGTCAGTGCCCACACGCGTCCCGGAACCTGCGCGAGCGCGTCGTCGAGGTTCTTGTGGACCATGACGTGCGCGAGGTCGTGATAGTCGAGGCCCGCCCGGCGCAGCTTGGCGTCATCCATGTCGAAGCCCAGGGGTTCCACGAGGTGCAGCATGGACCCGGTGCAGGCCGACAGTCGGATCGCGGCCCCCGTGTTACCGGGGATTTCGGGCTCCCAGAAGATGATGTGCAGCATGTTCTCAAGCCTGGTGGGTGACGGTCAGGGTGGCGCGTGCGATCGTGTGCTCGAGCGCGGCGAACGAGGCCATGGCGGGGGTTGCGTCGTCATCCAGTCCCAGGGTGTCCACGTCGAGTGCATGCACCGTGAAGATGTAGCGGTGAGGGCGGTCGCCGACCGGCGGGGCGGCTCCGAAGTAGGAGGCCTCGCCTGCGTCGCCGCGCAAGTGGAACGCGGGGCCATCGAGGGTGAGATCGGATGCGCCCGCGCCTTCGTCCAGATGTGTCATCGACACGGGGATGTCCAGGATCGTCCAGTGCCACCAGCCCGAGGGGATGGGGGCGTCTGGGTCGAAGCAGGTCAGCATGAAGCTGGCTGTCCGCTCGGGGAAGCCTTCCCATGTCAGGTCGGGGGAGAGTGAGCCTGCGCGCGCGGTCGCTGACTCCGGCATGGGTGCGTCGTCGGTGAGTGTGGACGAGGTCAGGGTGAAGCTGGGCAGATCGATGCCCTCGAAGGGAGTGGGGGCCAGGGGGCGAGTATCGATGGTCATGAGTGCTCCTTTTCTCTCCTCTCTATTGTTGCGTATTGTTGCGTATGAGGCAGGCAACGTGCGCTCGGAACGCAGATGTGCGACCGTGCTTCTAGACTTCCCCTATCGAACAGATGTTCTATCTATGTGGCAGGGGGAGAGATGTCCGATGCTCGCGTGCGTTTGCTGAAAGCACGAGAGGCCCTGAGTCGCGCCGAAGATTCTGTTGGTCTGCGTGGTCGGGTCGACATCGAGGTGCCTCGTGCATCGGGTGTGTCCGCACCGGTACTCCTGGGCCCACAGGAAAGGGGACGGCTGATACGGATCCTCATCGACGCGTGCCCGCCAGACGGGTGGATCGGATTGTGTGGTGTGCGTCATGTCGGGTGGGAATGGGCCGCGCGTCAGGGGATGGACTTGGAGCGGGTGCTCGTTCTAAATCCCGACCAGGGAGCGAACATGGGCGAGCTGTGTGCACTCCTGCTCGATGCGTGCGACGTTGTGTGTCTCGACGTCGCAGGATTGACCCGCTTCGAGCAACGTGGCCTGACGGCACGCGCCCGGTCCCTGGGGCGTACCCTCGTGACGCTGCGCGCATGGCCGGGTCTCTCGCGCAGCATGAGAGACGCAGAGCATATGCGTCTGGTGGTTTAGATGCGCTACATGGTGGTGTGGGTGCCCGATTGGCCCGTGAACTGTTTGGTGGTTGACCTGCCACCGGGCGGGAGTGGGGCTGTCGTTCACGCTGATCGTGTCGATGTTGCCAGCGCTGCCGCACGGCGCTGCGGGGTGCGTGCGGGAATGAGTGTGCGTGAGGCAACCTACCTGTGCCCGGAACTGGTGTGTCTGCCGCGTGACCCCGACCGGGAGGCTCGTGCCTTCAGTGCGGTTATTGATGCTTTCGACTCGGTCGCTGCGGGGGTCGAGTGCCTGCGCCCGGGATTGGCCCGGTGCCGGGCGCGTGGTCCAGCACGCTGGGCGGGGGGTGAGGAGCAGGCGGCCTCCCTACTCGTCGAGGCGATTGAAGAGAAAGTGGGCGTTGAGTGCTTCGTTGGGGTCGCTGACGGACCCCTGGCGTCCGTCGAGGCTGCCAGAGCAGGGCGCATTGTGCTCAGCGACGACACGCGTTCCTTCCTGTCGAGCATCGGTGTGACGCGTGCGTTGGCCTGTGTGCCGCCGTCGATGCGGGAACGCGCATCCGGTGCTGTGGAACTCATGGCTGGGTTGGGCATCGTGAGTTGTGCGGATCTGATCGCGCTTGGCCGGGGTCCCGTGTGTGAGCGCTTCGGCGACATCGGCGAGCGCCTGTGGGTACTTGCTTCGGGAGAGGACGTGTCTGTCGCGTCCGCAAAGCGAGTCCTGTCTGACATATCGGTTGGCCGCGACATTGAGAGCGGGGGTGAAAGCATCGATATGATGATGGTCCCCGTGACTCAGGCAGCCGCGGAGCTTGCGCATCATCTCTTTCAGGAGGGACTCGTCTCGTACACGCTGCGTATCGACGTGCAGGACGAGGGAGGAGATGGGCGCAGTCGGACTTGGAGCGGGTGCGACCTATCGAATCCCGCCGACATCGCGTTGCGTGTCCGATGGACCCTGGCTGGGTGGCTGGCAGGTGGCCAGGAACCCTCCGGTCGGGTGTGCTCGTTCTGTCTGACGGCCTGCGACCCACGTTTTGGGGACTCTTCATCGTCCCTGTGGGGGCGTGGACATCGAGAGGGGGATGTATTACGTAGCGCCGTGCGTATTCAGGGGCTGGCGGGGCCGGACTCGCTTCTGGTTCCTCGAGTGCAGGGCGGCTATGATCCGCGCAGCCGCATCGTCATGGCGCGCTGGGGTGATCAGGAGTCGTGTCGCTCTCAAGAGGGGGAGTGGGAGGGGGCCGTGTCTGGTTCGCCGGCCACCCTTTTCGATGAGCCTGTGCCAGTTTCTCTTGCTCCAGAGCGCGGAGCGGGTGGCGACGTGCGCGTCGATCATCGAGGGACGCTGACGGCGTGTCCTGCGTATCTACTGGTGTCCTGTACTCAGGACCGCCTCTTCGATCATTCTCAACGTGATGGGCTACCGGGAATCGGCCAGCGCGCGAAGATTCGTACCGTTGCTGGTCCGTGGCCCGTGAGCGGACGCTGGTGGGCGGGGGAGCATGCCCGTGCCTACATGCGTGTCACACTCGAAGACGGTCAGGTTGTCTTGCTGGTGTGGAGCAAGGGGCAGTGGATGGTAGAGGGAATGGATAGCTGACGGCGACGCGCGCGAGAGTGTGCCGTAGACTGAAAGGATGGTAACTCTCTCCTTGAGCGAGACCCTTGCGTCGATGTCCGATGATGACATCATGGCTCTTGTCGGTCCTGCGACCTGGGCAAACGGGTTGCGCCTCGAGCACGCGGGCGCGGTGCGCGAGTTGTCCTGGAACCAGGACGGCAACCTCCTTGAGGCACGTGTGAAGGAGGCAGGGCTGACCTATCGTGCGTGGATTTCCCAGGGAGCTATCCGCCCCTCACTCAAGTGCGCGTGCGCTCTGCGCACGGATTGTCCGCATGCCGCGGCTGCGTTGATTGCCGGGCGCGCTGAGGCTCTCAAGCGCCAGGAGTCTGTGCCTGAGTGGAGTCGTGTCCTGAAACAGGTGTTGGGCGGTATCCGCGAGCGCAGCGGGGAACCACTTGCCCTTGTCATCGATGCACATGATCCGGCGGTGGAGGCCGCGTTGATTCCGTTGCGCCGGGGATCGTCGTTCGCGTGGACGACGAAGCGCGCATCGTGGCTTGATCTGACGGCGACGCAGTGGGCGTCAGTGACGGATGGGCTTGATCCGACTCATGTGTCGTTGTTGCGTGAGGGGTATCGGCTTTCGCGTGAGTCTCGGTCGTGGCATTCGCGGACGGAGGTGACGCTTAGTTCGTTGGAGGAGCATGCGTATGCGTGGCTGGAGCGCCTTGTGCGCGCAGGGGTGGAACTTTTTGTTTCGGAGGATGGGCGTGAGTCCTTCGTGCTGTCGCATGCGACGTGGGATGCCGATATTGATGTGGTGGCTTCGGAGGCGGGTTTGGAGGTTCGCGTCGTGGCGCGCAACGGGGATCAGGTATTGGCATCCCCGCGTATTGATCGTGAGGCTGGGTTGCTTCTCCTGGATGGGGGGACGCGTGCGGCGCGCATTGAGGGGGTGGATGCGCTGGAGGGTTTTCCACTGGATAGGCCTCTCGTTGTGCCTGCGTCGGATGTGGCGGAGTTTCGTGCGTCGTGGCTACCATCGTTGCGTAGGCGTTTCGTCATGAGTTCATCGGATGGGAGTTTCGATCCTGACGCGAGGCCACAGATGAGGGTCGTGGGCACGGTGCGGCGTGACGGCGGCGGCGTCGTCGTGCGGTGGTGGGTGGAGTACGACGAGGGGGAGTCTCGCTCGCGCGTTCCTCTTGCGCAGGCCTTGGGAGACGAGGCGGTGGCTGGTCTCGTGGGTCGTATCAACGGATGGGGCGCCGCGCTGGGAAGCGACCTGTGGCCGACGTTGCCGACTGTGGGGCGCCTTGATCCGTGGCGTGTGCCAGAGTTCCTCTCGGCCTGTGTGGAGGGTGAGACCGTGGATGGACTCGTTTGGGATGTTGCGCCGGACGTGCGGGCGATCGAAGTCTCGAAGGATGGGATGGGCGTGGAGCTGGCTGTGGACGGTGCCACGTC
>ERZ1674163.399-NODE-400-length-10836-cov-15.066413_pt1 | contig 10836 bp, 11 predicted proteins | sample MGYA00581294_ERZ1674163 | MGnify/ENA primary metagenome ERZ1674163 (study PRJEB41354, sample SAMEA4873312) | human saliva metagenome | biome: human-associated habitat [ENVO:00009003]; feature: mouth environment [ENVO:08000002]; material: saliva material...
GATCGTTGGTGACACAAACGTTGCTGAGCCGACGACAGTTTTGAAGGTCGGCATGACCGAGCTTCTCATCCACGCCATCGAAGACGGACTCCAGATCGAGGATCTCGCGCTCGCTGATCCGATGCGAGCGATCCGAGAGATCAACGCGGATCTGACCGGCTCCACGCCGATAGAGCTGGCCTCGGGCCGCACCACCTCGGCCGTCGCCCTGCAGCGCGAAATCCGCGAGCGCGTGCTCGCTCGCATCCCCGTCGCCGAGCTCGACCCGATGCGCGCCTACGTCGTCGACCTGTGGGGTCGTGGCCTCGACGCGATCGCGAGCGGCAACTGGAGCGGGGTCGACACCGAACTCGACATCGCCATCAAGCGCTCACTGCTCGACTCCTACTGCGCGCGCACCGGCGCTGCCCTGAGCGACCCGCGAGTGGCCCGCCTCGAGCTGTCCTATTCGGACATCACGGCGCAGGGCTTGCGCGAGCGCATGGAGCGTGCCGGCCTCATGCGACGCCTCACGACGCCGGAGGGGGTGGCCCGCGCCACCACCGTTGCGCCGACGACGACACGCGCTCACCTGCGCGGTCGCATCATCGCGGCGGCGGAGGATGCACGCGCTGACCTCAGCGTCGATTGGGTGCACGTACGCCTGGACGATTCCACGGCGATTCCGCTCTCCCTGCAGGATCCTTTGGCCACTTCCGACCCGCGCGTTGATGGACTCATCGAGCAGATCAACGCGTCGTCTCCTACGATTCCCGCATGAGCCCTGCTGCACAGACCCCTGACTCCGTGAGTCCCCGACGCTCGAAAGGCTCCTCGCGGCGTGCTGCTGCGAGAGGCGGACGCTCCCGGGGTGCCTCGCGTGCCTCATTGCTGGGACGCCTTGTGATCGCGTTGGTTCTCATTGCTGCGGGAGTCGGCGTCGCCTGGTGGGCCGTCCAATCAACGGATCGGTCCCAGGTTGAAGTCCCAGCCGAGACCAGTGCCCAGTCGACGACGTTGCCTCTCTTCGAGCGGGTGAGTGTGTCCGGTCGCGTGGGCGCAACGCCGACTATTGAAATCAAGGCTCCTTTGGAGGTTGACGGGACGAAGGCAACCACCATCGTCGACGGCAGCGGTCGCGACATTACAGAAGGGTCGCCTGTTCTCGTTGCGATTACGGCATTCGATGGAGCGAGCGGACAGACGCTGTCAGAATCGGGACGTCCCCAGCTGAGCCTAGGAATCGTCGGCACGGACGCGATCGGTGATGAGCTGACGCGCATGGTCGTGGGCAAGCGCGAGGGTTCCCGTCTGGTTGCTTTCCGGACTATTGCGGCCGGAGCGGGCGCGCCCGGCTCGAGTAGCAATATCGAGGTTGATGTCATCGACATCCTGCCCAACATTGCGGTCGGCACCAGTGTGGATGCAACGGTGGGTCCTTTGAGCGTTGAGATGAGTCCTGAAGGTCCCATCGTCACGCACTCAGCGACCGTGCCCGACGGTGTGACGACTCAAGCCCTCATCAAGGGGGACGGTGTGCAGGTGCACGAGAGCGATCGGGTCGTCGCCCAGTTCACCGTGCTGGGCTGGACAGACGGCGTTGTTCGTGTATCCACGTGGGAGACGGGCATCCCGCAGGTCATTAACCTCGGGACTGCTATGCGTGGTCTTCAGTCGGCTCTGGTTGATCAGAAGGTTGGGTCGCGTTTGGCCATCACGATTCCACCGGACCTGGCGGCCGGTGACGACACGCTGTGCATCGTTATTGACATCCTGGGTACTGAACCGAATCTGTCCGGAGCCGCACAGTCCTCCTCGTCCTGATCGTTCACCCCGTGAGAGACGGCAGGCATGGGCACTTGGCCTTGTGGGACACTGGGGGACATGCTGAGATGGATGACCGCCGGAGAATCGCACGGGCCCGCACTGCTTGCCATGATCGAGGGGCTTCCTTCGGGACTGCATGTCACGACTGATGACCTGCGACGTGCCTTGGCCAGACGCCGCTTGGGCTATGGGCGCGGTGCTCGTCAGAAGTTCGAGACCGACGAGGTGTCGATCCTCGCGGGTGTACGTCACGGGGTGACCACGGGTGCTCCCGTTGCTATTCGGATTGGAAACTCGGAGTGGCCCAAGTGGGAGACCGTCATGAGCGCGGACCCCGTGGATCCCTCGGCTCTTCTCATTGATGCCGGTGCCGGCGACGAGCGCGAGGTCGCGCGTAACCGCCCGTTGACGAGGCCTCGCCCGGGTCACGCCGACCTGCCCGGCATGCTCTCCTACGATCTGCCCGAGGCTCGCCCCGTCCTCGAGCGCGCCTCCGCCCGCGAGACCGCCGCGCGCGTCGCCCTCGGCACGCTGGCCGAGGCGCTCCTCGATCAGGTGGCCGGCGTTCGCCTCGTCTCTCACGTCGTGGCCGTGGGCGCCCAGCGTGCCACGTCGCAGGCCGTGCCCACGCCCGCCGACGAAGAAGCCCTGTGCGCCGCGTCCATGCGCACGCTCGACCCGGCCGACAACGCGCGCTTCGAGGCCGCCGTGGACGAAGCAAAGCACGCGGGGGACACCATCGGCGGCATCGTCGAGGTCATCGCCTACGACGTGCCGGTGGGCCTGGGAACGCACGTGAGCGCGCGAGAACGCCTGGATGCCCGCCTCGCGGGCGCCCTCATGTCCATCCAGTCCGTCAAGGGCGTCGAGATCGGCGATGGATTCGCCCAGGCCGCCCTGCTCGGTTCCGCCGCGCACGACGAGATCGTGCGCGGGAAGGACGGGCATCTGACACGCACGTCCAACCACGCGGGCGGCATTGAGGGCGGCACTTCCAACGGTGCTCCCGTCGTCGCGCGCGCCGGCTTCAAGCCGATCTCGACCGTCCCGCGCGCCCTGCGCAGCGTGGACCTGGCGACCGGTGAGGAGGCGGTGGGCCTGCACCAGCGCTCCGACACCTGCCAGGTCGTTCCCGGCGCAGTCATCGCCGAGGCCGAGGTGGCCCTGGTGCTGGCCGACGCCCTCTTCGATCACGCGGGCGGACGTTCGGTGGGCGAGATGCGCCGCAATCTGGCCACCTACCTGAATGCCGTGGGGGAGCGCGCATGAGCGTAAACCTACCCATCGTGCTCGTCGGTCTGCCCGGCGCCGGTAAGTCGAAGGTCGGTCGCCTCCTGGCCTCCCGCCTCGGTGTGGACCACGTGGACACCGACGATCTCGTCGAAGAGCGCCAGGGGCGACCCATCGCCGACATTTTCGCCATCGATGGCGAGGCCGCCTTCCGCGTCATGGAAACCGACGCGGTCGCTTGCGCGCTCACGCGCAACGCAGTCGTGTCTCTGGGTGGGGGAGCGGCGGCCACGCAGGCCGTGCGCGACCTGCTCGCTGGCCACACCGTCGTCTACATTGACGCTCCCCACGAGGAGCTCGTGCGCCGTACCGCGTCCAAGACCCATCGTCCTTTGCTCGCGACGGATCCCGACGGGGCGCTGCGGCGCCTGCGCGAGGCGCGCGAGCCCCACTACCGCGCCGTCGCCACGCTGACCGTTCCCAGCGGTCCGGGCCCAGCCGACGGCGTCGTCACCGACATTCTCACCCACCTGGAGCACTCATGAGCACCACCATCGAGGTGACCGGCGTCCAGCCGTCGACCATCACCGTCGGACGCGATCTCGGTTTCGATCCGATCGTCGCCGCGCTCGACTCGGCGGCGACCAAGGCCCTCATCGTCCACGCCCGCCCGCTCGCCGCCCGCGCGCAGGCCCTGGCCGAGCATCTGCGCAGCCTCGGGTACGAGGCCGCCACTGCCGACCACCCCGACGCCGAGGCCGGCAAGTCGATTGAGGTCGTTGCCTCCCTGTGGGACGAGTGCGGTCGTCTCCAGCTTGGACGTAAAGATGCGATCGTCGCCATGGGCGGCGGAGCAACCACCGACATGGCCGGTTTCGTCGCCGCCACATGGCTGAGGGGCATCACGCTCATCAATGTTCCGACGACGCTGCTCGCCATGGTTGACGCAGCCGTTGGCGGTAAGACGGGAATCAACACGTCCGTCGGGAAGAACCTCGTCGGTTCGTTCTATCCAGCAACCTCCGTGGTTGCCGATATGGATCTCCTTGAGACCCTACCAGCACCCGATCTGGCGGCCGGTGCTGCCGAGGTTATTAAGTGCGGTTTCATCGCCGATCCGGACATCCTGCGCATCGTGGAGGAGACGGACCCGAGCGAGCTTCTGCGATCAAACAGCCCGCAGCTCGCGGAGATCACCACCCGCGCGATCGCCGTCAAGGCCCGCGTCGTGTCGGCCGACCTGACCGAGGGAGGCCTGCGCGAGATTCTCAACTACGGGCACACCCTCGCCCACGCGATCGAGCGCGCGAACGACTACACGTGGCGCCACGGGGACGCGGTCGCCGTCGGCTGCTGCTTCGCCGCGCGACTCGCTCACGCCCGTGGGCAGCTCAGCTCCGAGGACGTTGCGCGCCACGACGAGCTCTTCTCCCGCGTTGGCCTGCCCACGCGCTACGAGGGACACACCCTCGAGGAGCTGACGCACATCATGGCCTCGGACAAGAAGGTACGCCGAGGCATCTTGCGTTTCGTCCTCCTGGACGGCATCGCGAACCCGCGCACCGAGGCCGTCGAACCCGGCGAGCTCACGGCTCCCGCAGAGGCGATCGGAATTCGCCCGTGAGCATGATCGTCCTCATCGGAGTGACGGGATCGGGCAAGACGACGGTCGGTCGGCTCCTGTCTGAACGCTACGGCATGCCTCTCTACGAGGTCGACGCCGCCGTCGAGGAGAGCCTGGGCGCACCGATGCGCACCCTCGTCGTCGGGCGCGACCCGCGCCTGGCCGAGGCCGCCCGTGCGCAGGCCGCGCACCTTTTAGACGCTAACGAGGGCATTGTCACGCTCGGGGCCTCCCAACCCCTCGACTCCACCACGGCCTCGGCAATTCAGCAAGCACGTGCCGCGGGCGCGCATGTCGTCGAGCTCGGCGCCGATCTTTCCGCGGTATCTCGCCGAGAAAACCTGGGCGCACCGCGGTCGGTGGGACTTGGCGCACCCCGCGCGGTCCTCACCCAGCTGATGACACAGGCACGCGAGGCGTATGCGGCCGTGGCCGACACAACAGTCGATACGAGTACCCGCACCCCGCAAGAAGTCGCGGCTTTCGTCGCCCGCGCGTGTAAACTGACCCCTGATTACTGATTCCTTCTCAAGTGAGGTACCCCTGTGGCAACGACAAATGATCTGAAGAACGGCCTCGTCATGGTGATCGACGGCCAGCTCTGGCAGGTTGTCGAATTCCAGCACGTCAAGCCCGGCAAGGGCCCGGCCTTCGTGCGCACCAAGATCAAGAACGTCCTGTCCGGCAAGACCGTCGACAAGACCTTCAACGCCGGCCTCAAGATCGAGACCGCGACCGTCGACCGCCGCGACATGACGTACCTGTACCAGGACGGCACCGACTACGTCTTCATGGACCAGTCGACCTACGAGCAGATCAACGTTCCCGCCGAGACCGTGGGCGATGCCCGCAACTTCATGGTCGAGAACCAGGACGTCATCGTCTCCCAGCACGACGGCACCGTCCTGTTCGTTGAGCTGCCCGCCACCGTCGTCCTGACGATCACGCACACCGAGCCCGGCCTGCAGGGCGACCGTTCCTCCGCCGGCACCAAGCCCGCGACCCTCGAGACCGGCTACGAGATCCAGGTTCCCCTCTTCATGGAGGAAGGCACCCGCGTCAAGGTAGACACCCGCGACGGCTCGTACTCGGGTCGCGTGACCGAGTAATGTCGAAGCAGCACCGCTTCACGTCGCGCACGAAGGCCCGCAAGCGCGCGGCCGACGTCGTGTACGAGGCCGATCAGCGCGGGATGGGGTCTAACCCCGACGTGCTGCGCGACCTTCTGCGCGAGCGCCGCGTCATCACTGCGGCTCAGACTCCGCTCCCGGAGTTTTCGATTCAGATCATCGCCGGTGTGGCGGATAACCTGCGTCGCATCGACTCGTTGATATCGGCGCACGCGCGCGTACCCGGGCTGGATCGTATCGCCGCCGTGGACCTGGCCGTCATGCGCGTGGCCGTGTGGGAGATGCTCGAGAACGACGAGGTGTCGCCGATCATCGTGATCGACGAGGCGATCTCTATCGTTCGCTCGATTTCGACGGATACGTCGCCGTCCTTCGTCAATGCGGTCCTCGACGCGATTCGCAAGGATCTGGCCTCGCCAGCGTGGTCGCGCAGGGAGGGCCGCGAGGAGGAGTCTTCCGCTCTTTCCGAGGCCGAGGCGTCCCAGACGAGTCACGTGGACTCAGGTGAGGATCTGCCCGTTCAGGAGGCGCCCGCCAGGTCGCTTCCCGCCGGCGCGAAGCCGCTTGACGGTGCCAGTGTTGACGACGAGCTCGACGAGCTGCTCGAGGAATACTGAGCCGACGCCTCGACGACAATAGTGCATGGGTGTGGCCGCCACGATCGTTCGTGGCGGCCACACTTGTATGCGTCGGCGTTGTGATCCCTGGTCGGGCGCCCTCACAGGGAGACGCGCGTGGTGCGCACGTCCCAGTACTCCGGGCCATCGACGAGGACCTCGAAGGTCCATTCGCCGGGCAGCTGCATGATCTGCGCGAGCAGGGGGCGGGGCAGATGGGGAGCGCGGATGATGAACGACTCACCGGCGTTCATCGACCCGGCCGCGCCGAGCACCGCCGCATGACGGAGCCGGTGGGGGATAGCGGTCGCATCGATCGTGGGCTCGTCGCCGTCGTGTCCTCCACACCCGCAGCCGCCGGCGTGGACCCCGGGCGTAGGCAGTTCTTCAATGGTCATTGCGTGATCGTCCTGTCTGTCGACGTTGAATGGGTGCGCGTAATCGCACGGTACCAATTTTAACGGCTTCATCCCTTTCATTCGCTTCGTAGGTGACGGGCGCGCAATTTGCACGATGCGTCGATACCCGGTAGGGGTATGCTTCTATACCCCTACCGGGTATATACCCCGCAGCTATATGCCCCGGCGTCTACCTCGGGGACATTCCCCACACCGCACCCAGCCCTCATCACACCGCCTCATATGCCCTCCCACGTGGCCTTTCACACGCGCTCGCGATCCGCGAGTGTCACACCGGGCGCGTACCATTGATCTGGAACACATCCTTTAATGACCGTCCCGTGAGGCGGGGAAGGAGCTCGCAGTGGGATCACTGCACGCTGATCGCGCATCGCGCGGCAAAGAAGTATTGGGAGCAGGCGACGTCGCCCGCTCTCTGACACGCATCGCCTACGAAATCATCGAGCGCAACGGTGGCAGTGACAATCTCGTCATCGCCGGCATTCCGACTCGCGGAGCCACCCTCGCGCGCAGGCTTGTCAACAGGATTCGCGAAGTGTCCGGCACCTACGCGGACCTGGCGATCATCGACGCCACGATGTTCCGCGACGACCTGGCCAGCCAGCCGCTGCGCGCCCCCAAGGAAACGCTGATTCCAGTCACCGGCATCGATGGAAAGACAGTCGTCCTGGTGGACGACGTCCTGTACACGGGCCGCACGATTAAGGCCGCCCTCGATGCGCTCAGCCGCATCGGCCGACCCGCGGCCGTCCAGCTCGCCGTCCTGATCGACCGCGGCCACCGCGAGCTGCCGATCCGACCGGACTACGTCGGCAAGAACTTGCCGACATCGCGGGATGAAACAGTCACCATCCTGCTTGACGAAACCGATGGGCGCGACGGCGTCCTGCTAGGGAAGGGCCTGTAAGCGATGAGCTTGAGCCATCTTATTTCGATCCGCGACGTGACCCGCGAGGAGGCGATCCTGATCCTCGACACGGCGGAGCAGATGGCCGCCACACAGCGCCACGGCGTCAAGAAGCTTCCGACGCTTCAGGGAAAGACCGTCGTCAATCTCTTCTTCGAAGATTCGACGCGCACCCGCATCTCCTTCGAGACGGCTGCCAAGCGCCTGAGCGCCGACGTCATCAACTTCCAAGCGCGAGGCTCGTCCGTATCCAAGGGCGAGTCCCTCAAGGACACGGCACTGACGCTGCAGGCGATGGGCGCGGACGCCGTCATCGTGCGCCACTCCTCCTCCGGCGCCGCCCACCGCCTGGCCCACGCCGGATGGATGGACCTGCCCGTCCTCAACGCCGGTGACGGCACCCATCAGCATCCGACGCAGGCGCTGCTCGACGCGATGACGCTGCGCCGCCACTACGCACCGTCGCGGGGAGAAGACGGCACCCCCACTCCCGGCTCCGGCCTCGACGGGGCGCACGTCGTCATCGTCGGCGACGTCCTCCACTCGCGCGTGGCGCGCTCCAACGTCGACCTACTGACGCTCCTGGGTGCCCGCGTCACCCTGGTCGCGCCCCCGACGCTTCTGCCGATCGGCGTGGACACCTGGAACTGCGACACCTCCTACGACTTTGATGAGGCCCTGGCGAGCCGCCCCGACGCGGTCATGATGCTGCGCGTCCAGCGCGAGCGCATGTCGAGCGCCGGCGGCGGCTTCTTCCCCTCGCCGGGCGCCTACCACGCCGAATACGGCCTGACCCCCGAGCGTTTCGCGAAGCTGCGCTCCGACACGGTCGTCATGCACCCCGGCCCCATGAACCGGGGCCTCGAAATCTGCGCCAAGGCAGCCGACTCAGACCAATCTGTTATCGTCGAGCAGGTGTCCAACGGCGTGTGTATCCGCATGGCTGCCCTCTACCTGCTCCTCGCATCGGAAGGACATAGCAATGACTGAACAGACCCGTGACATCCTGATCACCGGCGCTTCGCTGCTCGGCGGGGAGCCCACCGACATTGCGCTGTCCGGCGGCACGATCGTCGCGATCGGCGCCGACGCTCGCGACGGCGTGCGAGACCCGCGCGTCATCGACGCGGAGGGCCTCATCGCCCTGCCCGGCCTCGTCGATATTCACACCCACCTGCGCCAGCCCGGCGGCGAGGACGCCGAGACCGTCTTCACGGGCACCCGCGCGGCCGCCGTCGGCGGCTACACGGCCGTGCACGCGATGGCGAACACGACGCCCACGCAGGACAGCGCGGCCATCGTCGACCAGGTGCTGCGCCTGGGCGAGGAGGCCGACTGGGTTGAGGTGCGCCCCGTCGGCGCGGTCACCAAGGGCCTGGAGGGCAAGCATCTGGCCGCCCTCGGCTCGATGGCCCGCTCGCGCTCGAAGGTGCGCGTCTTCTCCGACGATGGCAAGTGCGTGTCCGACCCCGTGCTCATGCGCCGCGCCCTCGAATACGTCAAGGGCTTCGGCGGCGTCATCGCCCAGCACAGCCAGGATCCTGCCCTCACCGAGGGCGCGCAGATGAACGAGTCGGCGCTGTCCGGTGAGCTCGGCCTGGCCGGCTGGCCCGCCGTCGCCGAAGAGGCGATCATCGCCCGCGACATCCTGCTCGCCAAGCACGTGGGCTCGCGCCTGCACGTGTGCCACCTGTCCACGGCGGGCTCCGTCGACCTCGTGCGTTGGGGCAAGGCGCAGGGCGTCGACATTACGGCGGAGGCCACGCCCCACCACCTGCTGCTCACCGAGCAGCTGGCCGCCACCTACGATCCGCTCTACAAGGTGAACCCGCCGCTGCGCCGCGCGGAGGACGTCGAGGCGGTGCGTGAGGGCCTGGCCGACGGCACGATCGATTGCATCGGCACCGACCACGCCCCCCACCCCCTCGAGATGAAAGACTGCGAGTGGCAGGCCGGCGCCTTCGGCATGACGGGACTGGAAACGGCGCTGCCGATCCTCATCGAGACGATGGTCAATACCGGTCGCATGGACTGGACGGATATCGCTCGCGTCATGTCGACGGTTCCCGCCCGCATCGGCCGCGTGCAATCGCAGGGCCAGGGCCTCGTCGTCGGTGCCCCCGCGCACGTGGCCCTCGTGGACGCCACCGTCCGCGTGACGGTCGATCCTGCCAAGCAGTGGACGCGCTCCACGAACTGCCCCTTCCGCGGCATGGAACTGCCCGGTCAGGTGCGCTACACCATTTTCAACGGCGTCCCCACGGTCGTCGACGCCACCCCGATTGCCAAGGAGGACCGATGACCACGTCCGATATCGCTCTGCTCGTCCTGGAGGACGGCACCGTTTTCAAGGGCCGCGCGTGGGGCGCGAGGGGCCGCACGCTCGGCGAGATCGTGTTCTCGACCGGCATGACCGGCTACCAGGAGACGCTCACCGACCCGTCGTACCACCGCCAGATCGTCGTCATGACGGCCCCTCACATCGGCAACACCGGCGTCAACGACGAGGACCCCGAGTCCTCGCGCATCTGGGTCGCGGGCTTCGTCGTGCGCGACGCAGCGCGCCGCGCCTCCAACTGGCGCTCGCGCCGGGAGCTGGAAGATGAGCTGATCGCCCAGCGCATCGTCGGCATCGCGGACGTCGATACGCGTGCAATCACGCGCCACATTCGCGAGCGCGGCGCCATGCGCGCCGGCATCTTCTCGGGGGATGCGCTGCCCGTGGGCGCGCAGTACCTGGGGGATGAGGCCGTGGCCTCGCTCGTGCGTATCGTCGCCGATTCTCCCGCGATGAGCGGAGCTGCGCTGGCCGCCGAGGTGTCGACGGACGAAACCTACGTGGTGGAGCCCCTCGGCGACTTCGAGGGCAAGGAACCCATCGCGCGCGTCGTCGCCGTGGATCTGGGCATCAAGTCGCGCACACCCTACCACCTGGCCGCGCGTGGAGCGCGCGTCTACGTGGTGCCCTCGAGCGCGTCTTTCGCGGACATCGAGGCGCTCAAGCCGGACGGCGTATTCTTCTCCAACGGCCCCGGCGACCCGTCGACCGCCGACCACGAGATCGGCGTGCTGCGCGCCGTGCTGGACGCGGGCATCCCGTACT
>ERZ1674163.400-NODE-401-length-10785-cov-14.106524_pt1 | contig 10785 bp, 9 predicted proteins | sample MGYA00581294_ERZ1674163 | MGnify/ENA primary metagenome ERZ1674163 (study PRJEB41354, sample SAMEA4873312) | human saliva metagenome | biome: human-associated habitat [ENVO:00009003]; feature: mouth environment [ENVO:08000002]; material: saliva material...
AAAGCTATATAGCTTTCTTCGCCATCCTATATAGCTCTACCCACGTACTCATATACCTATTGTGCAATGGTCTCCTTTCAATAGCTCTTCACCCAGTGTAGGTTAGGATCCATAAAGTGTAGCCCCTTCTCTGAGGTACTATCAGACCTCGGAGAAGGGGCTACACGTGTGGTAAAGAGAAGGGTGTCGGACTATGGACGCGAGTAGAGTAGTGGTGCCACCGATGGACGTACTTCGCTGAGTGCTCCTGCGCGATAGGCGCAGTCCCCATTGATATAGGCAGCCTCGACTCGGTGACCGAAGGTATGCCCTTCGAAGGGTGACCAACCGCAGAGGGAGATGATGCTCTCCGTCTTGACGGGGGTCTTGCCCTCGGGATCGATGAGGACGAGGTCGGCATAATAGCCTTCGCGCAGGTAGCCGCGCTTCTCGATAGCAAAGAGATCGGCAGGGCGGTGGGCCATCTTCTCCACGACCAGTTCCTTCGTAAATACGCCTTCGCGAGCCATATCAAGCATGGAGATGAGTGCATACTGCGTGAGCGGACCTCCGCTGGCTGCAGTGAGGCAGTTGCCTTCCTTCTCGGAGAGGAGGTGTGGGGCGTGGTCAGTGGCTACGATGTCGACGAGCCCCGAGCGAACAGCTGCACGAAGCGCCTCGCGATCTCGGAGGGTCTTGACAGCTGGATTCCACTTGATGCGGTTGCCTAAGCGGTCGTAGTCTGCATCGGTGAAGATGAGGTGGTGCACGCAGACCTCGGCTGTGATCTTCTTCTCGGTAAGTGGGAGGTCATTGCGGAAGAGGGAGAGCTCACGCTCCGTCGAGACGTGGAGGATGTGCAGCCGGCTGTCAAGGCGTGTCGCCAGCTCGACGGCTTCACTCGAGGAGCGATAGCATGCCTCTTCGCTGCGGATGAGAGGGTGGTAGTGTACATCGAGCTTCTCTTCGCCTATGGTGGCGAGGTAGTGCTCGCGGTTAGCACGGATGATCTCTTCCTTCTCGCAGTGTGTGGCGATGATGAGGTCGGTTTCAGAGAAGATACGCTCAAGGGTCTTCTTGTCATCAACGAGCATGTTTCCCGTTGAGGAGCCGAGGAAAAGCTTGAGCCCAGGGGTGCGACGGGCATCAATTCGCTGGATCTCATCGGCATTGTCATTACTTCCCCCGAAGAAGAAGGAGTAGTTGGCCCACGAGGTCTCGGCGGCACGCTGCATCTTCCACTCCCAGGCCTCGAGGCTGGTCGTAGGAGGCTTGGTATTGGGCATCTCCATGAAGGAGGTCGTACCACCAGCGACAGCGGCACGGCTCTCACTCTCGATCGTGGCCTTGTGCGTGAGTCCAGGCTCACGGAAGTGCACCTGATCATCGATGCACCCAGGGAGGAGCCAGAGGCCTTCTGCTGGAATTACTTCGTCGACTTCACTGAGGAGGCCTTCGGGGAAGCTGTTCTCTCCCTCGTATATGCGCTCGATGTGAGCACCCGAGGTCAAGAGAGAAGCGGTGAAGGAGCGGCCTTCGTTGATGAGAGTAGCGTTGCGGAAGAGTCGTTTCATTGTAGTATTCCGTGAGATTAAAGGATGGAGAGGAGAGCTAATGTATTGTTTAGAACGTGGAGGAGTATCGGGAGACGGAGGTTGCGTGAGTCCACTGCGAGGTAGCCAAGCATCATCCCTAAGAGCATGCGGCTGGGGAAACCTACGATAGCTCCATGGAAGAGAGCGAAGATCCCAGCTGAGAGGATGATCGGAAGCCAGCGCTTGTGCGGGAGGACACGCTGTAGTGTACCCTGAAGAAGGCCTCGGAAGAAGAACTCTTCGGTGATGGCAGGGGTGACTGCCATCGTGAGGAAGAGTAAGGGGCGAGATCCCTCTCCACTGCTGAGGAGCTGCATCAGGTGAGCCTCGACAGCATCCTGCATAGGGTAGCCAAGCCTCTGAGCAAGGGCTATAATCCCCATATAGAGTAGCTGAGCAAGAAGAAGGACAAGGAGAGAGAGCCCGAGGATGGTGAAGCTATGCTTAGGCTTTCGGTACTTGGCTGGTAGCGGTTGGGAAATCCTGCTCCAAGCAGCTCTCCCCGAGGGAAGGAAGAGGGTAGGAAGCAAAAAGATGCACAGCGAGATCACGGTATTCGTGATCAGCTGTGCATCTACTGATGGGATCGGGAGGAGTGTCCCCCCGAGAAGCATGAGTCCTGGAGTGAAGAGACCTAATGAGATGAGTATCCATGCAGCGAGTGCTGCAAGCTCGGTCTGTGGCTTCATTCCTCGAGATCTTCGGCTGTATCGTCTTGCTGTAAACCTTGGCCTCGGCGAATCTTCAGCGGGGAGAGGCCGAACATACGACGGCAGAATGCTGATAGGTAGCCAGGTGAGGAGAAGTAATAGCGCTCAGAGATCTCCGTCAGGGATAGGTTGCTATCGACCAGATCCTTGTACACATGGCGGGCGCGCTGCTGTAGGAGCCACTTCAGCGGAGATATACCGAACTCATCGTCGAACATACGCGTCAGCGTCGCAGGGGGTACGCCGAGCTTGCTGGCGAGATCCTCCACATTGCGACAAGAGAGGTGGTACTTGAAGACCTGACAGCTGAAGCCTGAGCGCTTGCAGTGGAAGCCACGAAGGAACTCCTCTTGGACGCGGCGAGCGTAGTTCATGCGCAGCAGGAGGAAGAGTTCCTGAAGCTTTACGTCAAAGAGGCGCAGGTCAGAGAGGGAATACTGTAGGTACTCTATGATAGCACATGTCCAGAGGTCAATACCATGGGACATAGGGAGCACCGTGAGATCCTTCCCCTTATGCGAATCGGGGAGCTGGAAGCTCTTCTTCTTGGGGCGCTCTGGGCACTGACGAGCACAGAGATGTACGCTGGGGAGGAAGTGGAAGGTAATGCATGAAGTCTCTCCCTCGGCCACGATGTTGAGGAGAGTCCCCATCGGGACGAAGATCATGCTCTTCGCTGCGAAGTGCTGAGGCTCCTGCTCTCCATTCATGTAGGTAGTGATCTTCCCTGAGAGGAGGAAGATGAGATAATAGTCACCCTGACTCTTTAGATAGAGGTGCTCTCCATCGGCTAATTGCTTGTGCTGCGGGATGGAGATGAGGGCTGCTGACTGGTGCTTGAAGACCGAGTTGCCAGTGAATAAAGGCTCTTCGTCAAACCGAGGAGAGGCTACTTTCGGACGCATAAAATAATGGGGTGCAAAGGGTGCAAGGTAATGGATGCAGGGCTGATATTATAGCTCAAGTAGTCCTGCGGGGATATGTAGGTAGAGGCGGTGCCCCTGGAGGTCAAGGCGCTCAATGAGCTTCTCGGAGATAGGGAGGATAAGCTCCTCGCCAGCAGTCGTCTCGACTCGCAGTAGAGTATTGATCGTCGATTCGTCGATCTCTACAGCACGCCCTACACAGCTTTGTGTAGAGGCATCGTAGAGGTCAAAGCCGACGAAGTGCTGGAGGTCGAAGAAGTCCTCGACCTCTTCCTCACCAGAGAGGTAGTCACGATCCAGCCAAACGGGACGCCCCGTGAGAGCGTCCGCTTCATCCTTCGTCGTGATACCAGAGAAGGTGATGAGGTCGATATCCTCCCCTTTGGTGCGACGCTTAAGTACGCGATAGGGGATGAGCAGACCTTGCTCCTCCAGCATTAAAAAGAGTGAGGTGTCAGCCCCCTCCCATAGACCTGAGAGATCTACGGAGAGCTTGGCTGACACTTCACCTTGCGTACCATGGGCACGACCCAAGGTGCCGATATGCTCGAAGTCTTCCTTACGCAGCATCGTTTAGAGGCGGGAGATACGGGCTCCAAGAGCATTCAGGCGGGCTGCGATGTCTTGATAGCCACGGTCGATCTGCTCGATGTTATTGATCGTGCTGGTACCCTCTGCACTCATCGCTGCGATGAGCAGGGCGATACCTGCGCGGATGTCGGGAGAGGTCATCTTCGTAGCGCGCAGCTGGTGCGACTGACCGAGACCGATGACGACGGCACGGTGGGGGTCACAGAGCATGATCTGAGCACCCATATCGATGAGCTTGTCTACGAAGAAGAGGCGGCTCTCAAACATCTTCTGATGGATGAGTACGCTACCCTTAGCCTGGGTGGCCGTGACGAGGAAGACGCTCAGAAGGTCTGGCGTCAGCCCAGGCCATGGAGCATCTGCTATGGTCAGGATAGAGCCGTCCATAAAGGTGTCGATCTCGTAGCCGTTGGGGTGGTGGGGGATGAAGAGGTCATCGCCCTGCTCCTCGATCGTGATGCCCAGACGGCGGAAGGCCTGTGGGATAATGCCGAGGTCGGGGATGCTGACGTTGGTGATGCGCAGCTCCGAGTTCGTCATAGCTGCCATACCGATGAAGCTACCGATCTCGATCATGTCGGGGAGCATGGTATGCTCGGCGCCATGGAGCTCCTTCACGCCCTGGATGGTGAGACGGTTGGAGCCGATACCTTCGATCTGTGCACCCATACGTACCAGGAGCTTGGAGAGTTGCTGGAGGTAAGGCTCGCAGGCGGCGTTGTAGATCGTCGTAGTCCCTTCGGCAAGTACAGCTGCCATGAGGATGTTTGCCGTACCCGTGACGGAGGCTTCATCGAGGAGCATGTACTTCCCCTGAAGCTTCTTAGCCTCGAGGATGTAGCTCTTCTTGTCGGAGTCATAGACACAGCTTGCGCCGAGCTCCTGGAAGCCGATGAGGTGTGTATCCAGACGGCGACGGCCGATCTTGTCGCCCCCTGGCTTGGGGAAGATAGCGTAGCCAAAGCGCCCAAGCAGAGCCCCAGCCATGAGGATGGATCCGCGCAGTGCTCGTGAGCGACTGAGGAACTCCTCACTATGTAGATAGTCGATGTTGACTTCGTCAGCCTGGAAGGTGTAGCTACCCTCGTCGTTGAGGCGCGTCACCTTCACGCCGATGTGGCGCAGCAGGTCGATGAGGTTGTTTACATCGAGGATGTTGGGGATGTTGTGGATCGTCACGACCTCAGGGGTGAGGAGGACAGCGGAGATGATCTGGAGCGCTTCGTTCTTTGCGCCTTGGGGACGGATGCTACCCTGCAGGGAATAGCCGCCTTCGATTACGTAGGATGCCATGTAGTAGTGAGTGGTATCGGAGCTTGAATTATTTCTTCTTAGCCTTCTTGCTGTTGAGAGGCTTCTGGAGCTTACCTGGTTTGTCTATTGTGTTGGGGTTGATGTTGAGCTTGCAGTTCTCAGGGGTGAGGAGGATCTGACCATCGGAGAGCTCAAAGAGATCCTTGAAGATCTTGATATCCTCAACGTTCCCTTGATTCCACGTCATGTAGTCGCGCTTCATCTGCAGTGCGATGAAGTACTCAGCAGCAGCACGCTCGGGTCCCATCTCCATAGCGCATACACGCTGGATCATGCCCTCGATGAAGTGACCATAGTAGCGGTACTTGATGAAGTGGCCTGGGTACTCGGGCTTCTGCGTCTCGTGCTGGATCGCCTCCTTGGTGATAGTCCCCTCGGGGTAGTCGACATCGAGCTCGAAGTCGGACATGATAGCGAGGTGATCCCAGTAGATGGTCTCCTTGTCGATGCCTGCACCCTTCTCGGGTACAATAGCCTCCATGGAGCGTATGATACTGCGGGCACAAGCATTCCGCTCCTCACGATCCGTGATCGTCTTGCAGTGGGCTACCATATTCTGGATATGGCGGCCGTACTCGGGGAGAATGATGGTGGGCAGTTGATTGTTATATTCCATGCGGTGAGGAGAGTTACTTCAGACGAGCCTTGATCGCCTCGGTCTCAGCCTCGAAGCCGGGCTTCTCGAGCAGGGCAAACATATTCTTCTTATAGGCTTCGACACCAGGCTGGTTGAAGGGATTGACCTCAAGCATGTAGCCACTGATACCGACGGCCTTCTCGAAGAAGTAGAAGAGCTGCCCGATGTAGTAAGCATCCAGCTTGGGAAGTACGATGCGGATGTTGGGTACACCTCCATCGATATGTGCGACGCGTACGCCGAGCTCAGCCATCTTATTGACCTCATCAACGCGCTTGCCAGCGAGATAGTTCAGACCATCGAGGTTGGCTTCGTCTGACTCGATGCGTAGGGTGGTATCGGGCTCAGCAATGCTGACGATCGTCTCGAAGATGGAGCGCTCGCCCTCTTGGATCCACTGACCCATGGAGTGCAGGTCGGCGGAGAAGTCTACCGAGGCATTGAATATGCCCTTGTGATCCTTCCCTTCGCTCTCTCCATAGAGCTGCTTCCACCACTCACCGATATAGTGAAGACGTGGGTGGAAGTTGCCGAGGATCTCGATCTTCTTACCTGCCTGATAGAGGCTGTTGCGAGCTGCAGCGTAGAGGACTGAGGGATTCTCTACGAAGGGGACGGACTCATCGACGAGTGCCTTCATCTCACGAGCACCGCGGACGAGCTCACGGATATCGAAGCCAGCTACGGCGATAGGGAGCAAACCGACGGGGGTCAGTACAGAGAAGCGACCACCGATGTCGTCGGGGATGATGAAGGTCTTATAGCCCTCCTTGTCTGCGAGAGTGCGCAGGGCGCCACGCGCCTTGTCGGTGACGGCGATGATGCGCTCGCGAGCTTCTTCGCGTCCTACCTGCTCTTCGAGGAGTGCCTTGAGGATGCGGAAGGCGATAGCGGGCTCGGTCGTCGTACCGCTCTTGGAGATATTGATCAGACCGAAGCGCTTGTCACGGAGGAAGGCTACGAGCTCACTGAGGTAGTCCTCACCGATGTTGTGCCCAGCGAAGATCACCTGAGGAGCGGTGTGCTTCGTCTGATAGGCTTCGAAGGATGGGGTGAGTGCTTCGATGACAGCGCGTGCACCGAGGTAACTCCCACCGATGCCGATGCTCACGACATAGTCGCAGCGCTCTTGCAGTCCACGGGCGGCCTCTTCGATGGATGAGAGTTGCTCTTCGCTGATCTCACAAGGGAGGTTGATCCACCCTAAGAAGTCATTACCCAGCCCTGTGCCAGCGTGGAGCTGCTGTTGGTACTGGTTACTCTTTTCTTCCCATGCTTGGACACTCTGGGGTGTGACAGCGGTGTAGATCCCGGAGAGATCTAATGTAAGCGTCTTCATTGTCTCTATGCTTAATTCTATGTATTCACAATTTTGTGTATCGTCGAGGCCTACTTGACGTAAGCCCGCGATGTCTCCTTCTCGTTGTGCCCATGACCTAAGCGGTGGGGACAACATGGATTTATGCAAAGATATTAAAAAGCCACTAAATTACACAGTTGCGTGGTCTATTTCCTGCATAAAAGAAGCACCTCCCATGCTCAGTCCTTAGACCAAGTATGGGAGGTGCGATTATCTCGCCTCCGAGGCGGGAGCGGTGGATGTCGCCCCTACTTATATAGGTAGCGGCGAATGCTCTGCTTGGGAGTCTTCTCGAAGGGCTCGGTGCGAAGCTCGAAGCGCTGGATCTTCTCGTAGCTACCGACCTGCTCGTTGAGGGCAGCGCGCTGGCTCTGGATAGCTTCCCATGCTTCGTCCAGCGTGATGCCTGCCTGCTCGATGAGCTGCATGTTGGGGACGATGAGTGCCTCCAGCTTCCCCTCGCGCATCAGTACGAGACTTTCCTGCACGTAGGGGAGCATACCGATCTTAGCCTCCAGCTCTTCGGGATAGATATTCTGCCCGTTGCTACCGAGGAGCATAGCCTTGGAGCGACCACGGATGTAGAGGAAGTGGTCGCTATCCATCGTACCGAGGTCCCCCGTGCGCATCCAGCCATCTTCGGTGAAGAGTGCTGCCGTCTGCTCGGGGTTCTTGTAGTAGCCCATGCAGACATTCTCCCCACGCACCTGGATCTCACCGATCTCGGAGGCGGTGGTAGAGGGTGTCTGCTCGTCATTGAGAGGAGCGATACGTGCCTCCATATAGGGCTCGAGTACACGACCACAGGAGCGTAGACGCCATTCCTCTGCTTCGATGAAGGAGATCAGTGGGGCACACTCCGTCATACCATAGCCCACGGTGATGGGGAAGCCTATGCGCTTGAGGAATTCGCCGACCTCGGGATTGAGGGCTGCACCCCCGACGATCACCTGACGGAATGCTCCGCCAAGGCCTTCGGAGAGCTGCTCGCGGATCTTGCGATAGACCACATTGCGCAGGATGGGCAGCGAGAGCATGAAGCGTACCTTGCGGCTCTTGAGTATGGGCTGAAGCGTATTCTGATAGATCTTCTCCAGGACAAGCGGTACAGATATGATGACCGTGGGGCGCACCTTCTTGAAGGCTACACCGAGGATCTTGGGCGAAGGGATCTTACCCAGCACGACGACATGGGTACCCGAAGCCATCGCGAGGAAGAGGTTGATCATACAGCTGTAGACGTGCGCCATCGGGAGGAAGCAAAGCAAGGTCTCCTTAGCACGGATGATATTTCGCTCGATGCAGAAGGCGAGGTTCCCTGCGAAGTTATTGCCCGAGAGCATGACCCCCTTGCTGAAGCCCGTCGTACCGGAGGTGTAGTTCAGTACGAGGAGCTCTTCATTCGGGGTGTGGTAGTAGCTGACATCCTCGGGGCGCATACCTGTGGGGTACTGTGCCTTGTGGTTAGCCTTGGCATCGGCGAACTGCTGTACAGCTTCGGGCGTACCATGGAGGATATGCCCCTCTTGGAAGTCCAGGATCGTAGATACTAAGGGGATGCCCTCTGGGCGCATATTGCTCCACAGATTCGCATTGATCGCCAGGAGCTTCGACTCAGAGTGGTCGATGATCTGCATCGCATCTGCAGGAGGGAAGTCCTGTAGGATGGGTACGATCACCGCTCCATAGGTGATGACGGCTATGAAGAAGATCGCCCATTCGGCAGAGTCCTTGCCCATGAGAGCGACCTTGTCGCCACGCTGTAGCCCTTGGAGTCGGAAGAATTGGTGCCATTCGTCTATGGCTTCGGTCATCTGTCCGTAGGTATAGGTCTGTCCTTCGTAGTTGGACATCGCGGGCAGATCCCAGTGTTTCTTAAAGCTATCTTCGAAGAAGGATATTAAGTTCTTTGCTATCATTTCTTGAGTGGGGTGAGTCCCCCTGTTCCGGTAAACCTTTGGGCAAAGGTACGGCTTTTTGCTTAGACCTGCACACTTCTTCTCATTGTGAGCATGTGTAAGAGAGTAGCCCTCCCCATCACTGCTAAGCAAGCTGATGGGGAGGGCTACTTGGTATGGTATGGAGGAAGTCTTGCTGCGGACTCCAGCTCAGAGACGGTAGTTGAAGCCGAAGCTCAGGAGCTCGTTGTACTGGAGATGCTTATTCCATCCTGGTGCGGGACGCACGGCATCGTCGTAGCGGAGGTTGAGATTGAGGCGCGTGGAGAAGAATCGGGTCAGTGCCATATCCAGCGTGTTCTCCCACTCGGCTTCGACCTGCTGGTATGAGGTGTTGAAGTAGAATCGTGAGGTCCAGGTGAGGTTCAGGTTCACACGCCACTGCCAGTTCGCACGGATCGTGGAGCCGATACGTTGATACCAGAGCTTGTCGGGGCTCAGGCCGTGACGCCCTAAGTCGATGTGGCTATCCTTCGTCGCGCGGAAGGTGTAGGAGATCGGAGCGACGTTGATCGAGAGGTCGAAGGAGCGACCGTAGACTCTCGTGGACTTCATCGAGTAGTCGTACTTCATCCCGAGCCCTACGTTGATCGTGTACGGAGCGAGGAAGTCGGACTGCAGGCTGCGCTTATTCTCCAGATAGGAGTGGAGGAGCTGCGTGCGGAGCTCAGCGTCGATGGTATAGTACATCTTGTTCCAAGCCTTCAGACCGTAGTTGGAGCGCAGGCGCAAGAGGTCATCTGCGATGCGGTAGCGATGCACGCTATCCTTCTCGGCATTGTAGACGTTCAGCTTGCTCTCTATCTCGTTGGTCCACTGGACACGCTCGGTGACGTAGCGTAGCCCGAAGTACGTCCTCATGAAGAGGTTGAGGTTGGAGGCACCGCCCTTGTACCAGTTGTCCGAGACGTGATTCTGTGAGAACTGTATGCTACTCTCCAGTGCGGGGATCCAGTGGCGCTGCTGCAGGACCGACAGGCTGAGATCCTGGGGCAGCTGTAGCCCCAGCGTGGGGGTCTCCTTGGTGTATTCGGAGAGGGCACGCTCGGCGGATTCGAAGCTGGGACGTGTCAGCACGAGGGTCTTGGGCTTGGAGCTGAACTCTCGTCCACCGATACCATCTCTCGAGGGCAGGATATGCGCGAGCATACGCTGGCGGAGTCCGTAGCTGTAGCTATTGAGTCCCGAGAGGTCGATAGGAAGGTGCTCTAAGGTCGGGCCAGATGTCGGGGGCAGGAAGCTCAGCTCGGGGGCTGAAAGCTCAAGGCCTGTGCCCGAGACGGGAGAGAAGTCGAGCTGGCTCTTCGTCGTCTTCTTCCTTAGAGTGGGGCTGATGAAGGGGAGGGTAGACTGGTAGGGGTTGGTCCCTCCCGCCTGATAGTACTGCAGGAGCTGCTGAGAGAGACTGGGGGCTACGGCGAGAAGCTCCAGGAGGAGAGGCGAAGAGACGGGAGTAGGGGTGTAGTAGTCCGTCCCTTGAGCCACGAGGCTGTCCAGGGCGAAGGCTTGGAGGGCGACCTCGTCGGTCGTAGGCTGTACCTGCTGTGCTGCCAGTCGGGGAGCCGCGAGGCTCATACTACTGAGGGTGAGGAGGAGTACGTGTCGTCGTATAAGCATTGTCTTCGTAGCATTGGCGCTCTTCATCGAGCGCTACAAAGGTAGTATAATAAGATGGGGTAATATTGCAGTGAGGGCTTATCTCCTATGAGGGCCTC
>ERZ1674163.401-NODE-402-length-10778-cov-8.222979_pt1 | contig 10778 bp, 10 predicted proteins | sample MGYA00581294_ERZ1674163 | MGnify/ENA primary metagenome ERZ1674163 (study PRJEB41354, sample SAMEA4873312) | human saliva metagenome | biome: human-associated habitat [ENVO:00009003]; feature: mouth environment [ENVO:08000002]; material: saliva material...
GGGTAACCTCACATACTACTCCCCTCTCCATTCGGAGAGGGGTTGGGGGTGAGGCCTCTGTGTTCTCTGTATGCCGGAGGCCTTCTGTGGGATCGAAATGTGCGCCAAAAACGCTCTGTTAAATCTGTGAGTTCTGTGAGAGAAAAAACTCGATGACATGTGCAAGCAGCCCAATAGGGGTAACCTCACATACTACTCCCCTCTCCATTCGGAGAGGGGTTGGGGGTGAGGCCTCTGTGTTCTCTGTATGCCGGAGGCCTTCTGTGGGATCGAAATGTGCGCCAAAAACGCTCTGTTAAATCTGTGAGTTCTGTGAGAGAAAAAAATATCCTCTGTGAGAGAAAGAAATATCCTTTGTGAGAGGGGAAGTCCCAACACCCTTCACCCAACACCCTTCACACGAGTAATTTACCAATCCAAACACCCTTTAGAGTAGTCAACAAGAACGTAAAAAATCATTACATTTAATCAAGTTAAGGACGCTCAATATAGGAGAACAACACAGCTTACCATCAACACTATAATCCGCAAGAAATCAAACGATTACAAACACCATTCGAGAACATGCCTTTCTTGCATGAAGAACATGCCCTTCTTGCCCCAAGAAGGGCATGTTCTTGAACGTTGAAGGGCCTCTTCTTCTATCTTGAAGAGCACATACTTCATCCAAGAGGAGCGAAAAATATTGACATAAAGACACGAAAGTCGTTGCATGACGTGCGTCAAGAAGGAGGGAGGACGTACGTCGTGCTGACAGAAAACGGGTGTAGTCAGTGGAGATAGTAAGTAATAAGATGTGTGCGTTTAGATAGCGTTACGTATCTCAATATAGTTCTTAAACAGCCAAGAATTACCTTCAGCGATAACCTTAACAAGCTCAGCACAAACGAAGAGACCGATAAGGACCGAAAGAACAAACGCTATACTGAACCCGAAGAAAATCCAAAGATCACCGTCAGCGTACTTCTCTTGAAAACGACGCAGGCGCGAAGACGACTTATTGACAAACTCGGTTGTGGTCTCAGTTGCGTTCTTCAAGGTCTCACCAGCTCGTTGAGACGCTTCAACAAGCTTCTGTCTCATCTCCGCAAGCTTCTCTTTTGAAGGCGTGTGGAGGAGGTGTGTCGGTACAGTCGGTAAGTTTTTAGCCTTCTTAACGACGATAGGTGAAGCCTCAGCCAATGGAATAACGGAGCGAGCATGCGTACGGATAGGTTGCGGTTCATCAAACCTACAAGTCAACACGTTACCACAATAGGGGCAACGATACTTCATTGTCCCATACTTCTCGGTCTCGGCCACAAAGTCGCGACCGCAGTTATTACATTTGACAGTATATCTCATGATGGGGACAAAAGTATAAAAAAATGTTGAAACAACCGCAAAAAACGATATTATTTATGTGTTGTAAGGCGTTAATTCGACTTAGAACGAGTAGCCGAGGTTGACCATTATGGAGTTGCTGGCAGCATGATACTTGCCGTAAGCGAGGTTCAGTTTGAACTGCTCGAGGTTGATTCCCGCTCCTACACTGAACCCTGCGCCATGTGCACTGGCGTTCTCAGCCGTTCCGATGGTCATCTCGTCGGCCTTGCGAAAGTTATATCCGCCCCCAATCCATATACTTTCCGATAGCAGAATGTCTGCTCCAAGATTTAAATGATTGATGAACCGATAGTCATAATGGGTCATATCGACAAGCGTGGCAGACACTCTTACGGGCAAGGCAACGAAGGTTTTGCTCACACCTAACTGTACGTCAATAGGCATCTTACCATAGTCTTCCTCGTAGGCCTTTATCTGTCCACCGAGATTCTTAGCCACTAACGACACCGACCATTGGTGATCTGGCTCATACCAGTTAAGGCCGAGGTCGACACCCACAGCCATTGAGTTGTATTGTCCGATATAAGATGTGATAAACTTTGCCGTGATACCTCCCACGAGGTTGCGTGCTAACTCGTATGAAAAGATACCTTCAACGGCAATGTCGTTGGCATTGAACGTACCCGTCTGTACATTGTTAGCATCGACCTCCTTCATCTTCCCGTAGTTCATATACAGTACACCGCCAGCGAGGGTAGTCTTCTCACCTAAGGCTTTAGTGTACGATGCACTCATGAAATGGGCTCCTCGCATATAGTTCATATAGTTGAGTCCAACGGTCTTGTCGCTCACTGACGAAGCTAAGGCAGGGTTAGAAAACATCAACGAGGGGTCGTCCTCGATAATTGAAATATTCTCTCCGCCTAAAGCTGCAGCATGGGCACTGACCGGAAGACGCAAGAAGTTGTATTCAGTTTGACTCTCCTGCGCTCGCATAACAGCCGCAAAAAGTGTTAATAGGAGGGTGAAAACGATTTTTTTCATCTGTTCTAAACTAATTTCTCGGCAAAGTTACAGCTTTTTCCGAATATCTTATTACTTTTGTCGTTGCAACCTTTTATATGGCAATAATTAGCCATCTATGGTTTGTATAACGGCAGAAACAAGCGTTTAGTATATCTTATATTGGAAATAAAGAAGTCAAATAGAGCTGATTTAGAGAGTAAACGGTGGGTTGGTTTCCTATTGGGAATCATCGTTGCACTGTCTGTTTTCTTTGTTGCCATGGAGTATAATTCATCGGGAACAGAGGACGACTCGGCCAATACCAAGCCCATTAAGAATGTCACACTACACGACATGGACATGCTGCCGGCCATCGACCAGCAAGATTTAGCTAAGACACAAGAGGACAAGAAACCCACGATGGAGGACTTACTCAACCTGAAACGGCGTGATGTACCTAATAAGGTAACACCGCACGACGCAGGGAGTATGAACTCAAACGACAAGAAGACGGGGGCTCCACAAGTAAGTGAAGAACCCATCGTCATGCCTATGGTGACAACAACTCCTGAACCTCCGAAGGTGAAAGAAGAAGCTAAAAAGGAAATGGAGAAGATGTCTGACGATACATCCGACAAGGTTGTAGAACGTTATGACGATAAGGTTAGCAAGCGAATCCTATCCCAGACGCCTACACCCCCAGGTGGTTGGGTGGAGTTTATGAAGTGGCTTACGAAGACATTACAGTACCCTGCCGATGCTAAGGACAATAATCTGCAAGGGACAGTGAATATTACTTTTATCATCAACGCCGATGGTACGGTGCATGATGTGACTGTTAAGAATGGTAAGATACCTGTCCTTAATGCTGAGGCACTGCGTGTCTTGAAGACAATGGGCAAATGGAAGCCTGGCATCGAACGCAATAAGCCATGCCGCTCGTTGGTAGAGATACCTTTTGTCTTCCAACTCTCTTAACACACACGACGGCTGTCTGCCGTCACAACGATTATTTATAACATAACTTTTAACACCTACTCTATATGTACACTGCTGACGAAATCCTATGTAAAGTTAACGAGTATATAAACAATCTCACCTACGATCGCAAGCCACAGAGCTTGTATGACCCTATTAAATACGTACTCTCGTTAGGCGGGAAACGCATCCGTCCTACGCTGATGCTCCTTGCCTATAATCTCTTCAAAGACGATCCAGAGACGATACTATCACCGGCTTGCGCCTTGGAGACCTACCATAACTATACGCTCTTGCATGATGACTTGATGGATGATGCACCTCTTCGACGCGGACAGCAGACGGTTCACGTGCGTTGGGATGCTAACACGGCTATCTTGTCGGGTGACTCTATGCTCGTATTGGCCTTCGAACGCATGGAACAGTGTGACAGTAGACACCTACGTGAGGTGTTGCGTCTCTTCACGACAACGGCACTTGAGATAGGAGAGGGTCAACAGTATGACATGGAGTTTGAGAACCGCAATGACGTAAAGGAGGCCGAATACATTGAGATGATACGCCTGAAGACAAGTGTACTATTGGCTTGTGCAATGAAGATTGGCGCTATCCTTGCTGATGCACCAGCCGATGACGTAGACAATCTCTATAAGTTTGGCGAACAGATAGGACTGGCCTTTCAGCTACAAGACGACTACCTCGATGTCTATGGAGACCCAAAAGTGTTCGGAAAGAAGATAGGCGGCGATATTATCAGTAATAAAAAGACTTACATGTTGATAAATGCTTTCAACAAGGCGAACGTTCGCCAACGTAAAGAGTTGGAGAGATGGATTGGCTGTGAGAACTTTAATCATAACGAGAAGGTGGCTGCCGTCACTGCACTCTATAATAGTATTGGGGTCGACAAGATGGCTATCGAACGTATCAACTACTATTTCGATGAGGCTAATAAATACCTCGATGCGGTGAAGGTGAGTGCTGACAGGAAAACAGAACTGGTGGCATACGCACAGAGAATGCTGCATAGGAAGAGGTAACGGGGGACCTCCCCCAGCCCCTCCGAAGGAGGGGAGCCCTAACAGGACAGGCTGGATAAAAGCGGAATAAACGTGGAGTAGCTGTTCTCAATATCTATCATTTCTCAGCTTATATACGCTCCTTCAATACCCTATTAACATTTCGTTAACACCCAACACCCATCACCCAACACCCTTATAAACACCCCATCAACACCCAAAACTCATCACCCAACACCCCTATAAACACCCCATCAACACCCAACACCCATCACCCAACATCCCTATAAACACTCCATCAACACCCAACACTCATCACCCAACACCCTTATAAACACTCCATCAACACCCAACATTCATCACCTAACACCCAACTCTCACCACCCAACACCCAACACCCAACACCCAATGATCATCGACACTCACGCTCATTTAGATGTAGAAGAATTTGCTGACGACCTCCCAGAGGTCATCAGTCGCGCTCGTGAAGCGGGCGTAGAAAAGGTATTCATACCAGCTATCGACCTCAAGTCAATGGACACTGTGATGGCTGTATGCCGTCAGTTCCCTGACACCTGTTACCCAATGATAGGGTTACAACCCGAAGAGGTGCGCAAAGACTGGCGTGAGGTATTAGACGCAATGTACCAACGTATCATGCTTTCCCTCAAACAGAAGGAGGAAGGAACGGCCTTACCTGGTGAGACAATCATCGCCATTGGTGAGGTAGGACTTGACTTCTATTGGTCGAGAGAATACGAACAAGAACAGTTAGCGGCCTTTGAGGAGGCTGTGAAATGGAGTGTGGAGACACGCTTACCACTGATGATTCACTGTCGGAAGGCCCAGAACGAGATGATACATATCATGCGACACTATGAGAAGGAACTGCCGGGTGGTGTCTTCCATTGCTTCACTGGCAATCAACGAGAGGCTGAGGCATTCCTACGCTTCGACCGTTTTGTATTAGGTGTGGGCGGTGTCTCTACGTTTAAGAGTAGTCATCTTCGTGAAGACCTGCCTGCTGCAGTACCCCTCGACCGCATCGTTCTCGAAACAGATAGCCCTTACATGGCACCTGTCCCCTACCGTGGTAAACGCAACGAGAGTGCTTTCATCGTTGAAGTGATGCGTACCCTTGCTGCAAGCTATGGCCTTGATGAGGCCGAGTTTGCCCAGAGAACCAATGAGAATGTGCGTAGAGTGTTTGGTATTGGGTGATGGGTGTTGGGTGCTGGGTGATGATGATTTGATAGGCTGCGAGGGAGGTAGATGCAGCGAGATAAGGCAATGATAAATAAGAGAAAAGTAAGTATATGAAGAAAATAACTATCGCCATCGACGGCTTTTCATCATGTGGAAAGAGTACAATGGCAAAGGACTTGGCCAAAGAGATTGGTTATATCTATGTGGATACAGGGGCTATGTATCGCTCTGTAACCCTTTATGCACTCCGTCATAACCTCTTTAACGCTGACGGAACTATCTGTGAACGGGAACTGCAAGAGCAGATGAAGGATATTAACATTAGTTTCCAACTTAATAAAACGACTGGTCGTCCAGACACTTACCTCAATGATGAGAACGTTGAAAACGACATCCGAACGATGGAAGTATCGTCTCATGTGAGCCCTATCGCCACCCTTGCCTTTGTTCGTGAGGCCCTTGTAGCACAACAACAACGCATGGGTGCAGAGAAGGGTATCGTCATGGATGGACGAGACATTGGTACGGTAGTGTTCCCAAAGGCTGAATTAAAGATATTTGTCACCGCTTCTGCAGAGGTGAGGGCACGGCGCCGTTACGACGAACTAAGGGCGAAGGGGATGGATGCCGACTATGCCGATATACTCAAGAACGTGGAGGAACGCGACTATATCGATTCTCATCGTGCCACGTCACCACTCCGTAAAGCCGATGATGCCATCGAACTCGATAATAGTAATCTCACGATTGCTGAACAAAAGAAATGGCTTTACGAACAGTATCTTAAGGCTGCGGAGGAATAGAATTCGCCTTACCCTTAGGTCGTTATTAGGGCTAATAGGACTAATAATCTATTAGCCTTATAGGCCCTATAAGGCCTATAAGGCCAATAAATGAGCCTAATAGGCCCAATAACAAAGCTCTATCTGTAAGGTTGAGGAGCATTGTATTGTCGAATTATTTACGTGAAAAGAAATATTTCCAGTCGTGAAGAAAAATATTTCCAGTCGTGAAAATAAATAATTATTATCGTGTAAATAATTCGCTACGGACAGTTAACACGATAAGTAACGACCGACAATTACATACGAATCATGGATTAAGAAATACTAAAAGAGAGATATTTATACATCCTTCACTCCGCTATCTCAACTTAAAATGTTACCTTTGCAGCTATGAAGTTAATAAGAGTAATATTCCTCATAGCCTGCATCTTCTCTTTTGCAGGTACTAAGGCGCAATATACTATACAATGCGAAGACACCTGCAGTCACATCCACGGACTCGATATGAGCCATTATCAAGGTGACGTATGGTGGGAGACAGTGGCCGAGAACAGTAATCACAAACTCAATTACGTGTACTTAAAAGCTACTGAAGGAGGCTCACGTATCGACCAACGCTATCTTGACAATATCGAAGCGGCACAACGCTACGGTATGAACGTAGGCTCATATCATTTCTATCGTCCGACTGTCCCACAAGAAGAACAGCTTAGGAACTTTCGCATGCAATGCCGCCCACAGGACCAAGACCTCATTCCGATGGTAGATATTGAGACTACTGGCGGACTGGGCCGAGAGGCTTTGTGCGATAGTCTTCAGCGTTTCCTCGTACTCATGACAAAGGAGTATGGGGTCAAGCCGTTGGTCTACACTTACACAAACTTCTATGATCGCTACCTCAGTGGGGCCCTTGATGGCTATAAGCTCTTTATCGCACAGTATAACGGACGAGAGCCGGTACTGCAAGACGGAAGGGACATCTTTGCTTGGCAATACACCGGTAAAGGGCGCATCAATGGCGTTAACGGATATGTCGACAAGTCGCGCTTGATGGGAAGACACAGTATGCGCGAACTAAGATTCCCACGACGACGACGATAGCCGACCAAGAGAAAAGAAAAAGATAATTATCCAAACTACTATAATCTTACGTTAGATAAATGATCATCAAATGCCCTGAATGTGGCCATCAAGTGAGCGATAAGGCTCCCGTATGCCCCAGTTGCGGTGTAGAGATTGCTGGACATATCATTAAATGTTCTCATTGTGGTGAGTTATACCTCAAGGAAGAGACGTCATGTCCTAATTGTCATCATACGGAAAGTCACTTTGAACCTTCCGTAAATACTACTGAACAGAAATCAAACGAACTTTCTAACGAACACGCTACAGCCGCTCCTGCTGTCGTTGTCGCTGTCGACAAGAACGAAGCAAACGAGGAGAAGGAGGTTGAACGTCCTGCAGCTGAGGAGGAATCAAGCCATAACAACATTAAACCACAGCAGCCTTTCGAAGATGAAGGGATTGAGGATGGGACGGTAGATGCCGATTTCATCATGGACAACGAGGCTGATGAGGAGGTGATAGCAAAGGCCGAAGCACTCGCAGAGACCACTGAAGAGGAAGAGGAGAGTAAGTCGTCTAAGGATAACCACCTCTCTTTGGCTGTCTCTTTGCTCATCGCTGCCATCACAGCTGCCGTCTTGCTCTTCCTTTACAACCAAGAGATAGGGTCAAGCAAGGCTAACCCTGAGCAGGACGCCTACGCCCAAGCGATTAGTAGTAACGAGGCTACGGTGTTGAAGAACTACCTTGATGGGAACCCATCAGCACCGAAGGCGCATCGTGACAGTATCGCTGCACGACTGAAAGCACTGACGACAACGACGGCAAATACCCAACAAGCCAATAATGACTTGGCTGTTGCCTTAGCAAGCAATTCAAAGGATGTGTTACAGCAGTTCATCGCTAAGTATCCTAACTCTACTCATCGAGGGGAGATAGAGGCTAAGATTGACGAGATAGACTGGGCGCAAGCTGTGGCTAAAAACGATGAGAATGCTTTCCTCGGATACAAAGCTCAACACCCAAATGGCCTCCACAGTAAGGAAGCCGACGAGAAACTGAAGACGATCCTCATACCAACTGTATCGGAGGGGGATAAGACGAAAGCTGTTAGTGCGGTACGTCAACTGCTTCAGGGAATGAACAGTAAGAGTACTGACAAGATTTCTGGTGCTGTTGCTTCATCGTTTAATTTCCTCGGGGCGAGCGGTGCCACGGTGAAAGATGTGCGTCGTTACATGACTGACAAACTCTATCAAGCTGACGTGAAGACCATTAACTGGCATCTTGGCTCACCTGCTGAGGTGAAGAAAAGCAGTAATGATGATGACGCAGAACTGCGTATTAAAGTGCCTGCCACACTGGACATCGATCGTAAGGGGGGTAAGTCAAAACGTAGTTACGTCATCTCTGCCACCGTAAAGGGCGGCCGTATCACGCAAGTTAACTGGAATCAGATTTAGTCTTAAGGCTGAACTCGTTGGGAGGATAGAATGGATTATCCTTCTAAAAGGCTTTGGCTGTCGTATTTCTCACAGCTGTCACAGTGCGACGAAAGCGTTTCCTTCCCTCCTATAGAGTCCACAGGCGACCTGTCTCCACTATCCTCTTCCCACTTTATGAGTAGGGACAACGATTGTAGGAACCAACTATTAGAGGGGTTCCTACCTTTTTGTTTTTTCCCCTTGCCCTTCACTCATTCCAAGCATATAATGCTTTCTATTACAACAAAGTTATGTGAACATTCAAGAGTAGCAGCATCACAAAGGTAAGACTTCCTATATAATAAGGTGTAACGGCCTCTTCTATCAAAAAAATATTGTCCAACAACTGCGGTAAAACCTATTATATAATAAGGTGTAACGCCTCCTCTATCAGAGAGCCCATGTCCCACAACAAAGGTAAAGCCTACTATATAATAAGGTGTAACGCCTCCTCTATCAGAGAGCCATTGTCCCTCAACAAAGGTAAAGCCTACTATATAATAAGGTGTAACGCCTCTTCTATCAGAGACCCTATATCCCTCTCCGTCTCAAAAGGGCTAAAAACAAAAGGATATAACAAGGCATGCTTGCTATATCCCAATCGTAATATCGTATGAAGTGAAGGCCGAACCCTAATTATCGATCTGGTCGATAGTAGGCTTCTTAATATCTGGCACAGGAGCTTTAATAGCCGGTTCCGACTGCCCATCAGGGTTAGTAGGAACGATGACTGGTTCCTCCGGCTCCTGAGACTCCTCTGTCTCAGTCGCTTCAGGCTTAGCACTATCCTTCTTCTTCTCCTCTTTTATCTCCTCGTCTTTGACCTCCTCCTTTGTTAATACTGGTATCTTCGGACCATTATCAATACCGATTACCTCACCAGACATGTCCACCTCATACTTACGAGGGGGTGCCATCTGTCGCGTTTCCATAAGAATAGCAAGTACAATAGCACCGACGAACAAGACAATAGCACAGATAGACACTGGCACTTTATAGGTTGGTTTCTTCTTCATTAGCTTCTTTCTTATCCTTTAATTCAATCCCTTATCCACTTACTCCGTTATCTGCAGGCAGTAAGGCAACGGCTGTTGGAGCGTAAGGAAACTGATGGTGGGCTGATTGTCCTTCGTACATATCAGCGTACTCTTATCCCCTTTCACCGCCGACCCCATGTCGTAACCCATCGCCTTCACCTGAGCCTGCAGTCCTGCAAAGGCCGTACGATTAAAGACATAGACGTAGACCGTCTTACCATCTTGCGCCAGAAGGACCATACTTGAGTTACCACGTCCCATCGCAGTAGGCAAGAAGTCGCTCGTTAAATTCATGTTCTTCACCCAGTTATAGTCCTTTCCGTAAGCGTCAGACGACACACCCTTATAGACATAACCTTGTTTTTCAAGCACCTGTTTGCCCATCTGTAGCGTCTTGGCTTGGAAGATCTTAATCATATCAGCAACCGAGACAACATCTTTCTGAGCATGTGCACCTACCGTAAAGAGGGAGATAGCGAGTAAAAGGAGTATTTTCTTCATTCTTCTTCGTTCGTTTATACCGTATCAATAGGGCCTACCCTCGTTTTGACGCAGCCCCACTCCGACACGTTACAAAATTATGAAAAATATGGAGAATGAGCAAGAAAAGGAGGGAAAAAAGGTTGGGAGAAGAAGAAAGAACAAGAGAGCCTCACCCCCAGCCCCTCTCCGAATGGAGAGGGGAGTAGTATGTGAGGTTACCCCTATTGGGCTGCTTGCACATATCATCGAGTTTTTTCTCTCACAGAGCGCACAGAGTTCACGGAGGTTTTTGGCGCACATTTCGAGCACACAGAAGGCCTTCGGCATACAGAGAACACAGAGGCCTCACCCCCAGCCCCTCTCCGAATGGAGAGGGGAGTAGTATGTGAG
>ERZ1674163.407-NODE-408-length-10692-cov-6.877973_pt1 | contig 10692 bp, 10 predicted proteins | sample MGYA00581294_ERZ1674163 | MGnify/ENA primary metagenome ERZ1674163 (study PRJEB41354, sample SAMEA4873312) | human saliva metagenome | biome: human-associated habitat [ENVO:00009003]; feature: mouth environment [ENVO:08000002]; material: saliva material...
TACTAGTAATGGTTCGACGGATGACTTTTATTCTAAAAAATTAGAATACTATGAAGCTCGTATTAAGTTATTGGAATCGCGAATAACACCGGAGCAGCTTACAGGTAACCCTACAGAGTACAAAGGATATCGTTCTGTTGAAATCTATAGGGGGTAATATGTGGTTTGAGTTAATGAAACATATTAAAGATATCATTGTTAGCTCCGGATATGATTTTAATGTTATATTAGGCGCTATGCGCCCACAGGCTGCTAAGATTGATAGTCATGGAGTTATTATGGTTATTCGAGGAGAAACGATGCCAGGAGATAACTCTGTGCAATCTGAAATGCAACAGGAATTGTTTATTGAAGTTTGGGGACGGAATGATGATCCGGACCTATCAGTTGGATACGAACTAATAGCAAATCTAGAAACAAAACTTGAAAAAATCATGACTAAGGTGCGTGATGATTGTGGATGTTTAAATCCAAATATATGCATCTTGCAAGATAGCGGTTATCAAATCATCGATATTAAATGTACAAGTAAAGTAGGCGACCATGATTCAGTACGGCCATTGATTGGCACACAGTACAGGTTTGTGGCTCGCCTTATTAATTTGAATGAAGAAACAAACGGAGGTATCTACTAATGCCAGCTCAACCAGCTACAGCAAAAAAACTTTATAAACCGCAACAGGCTGCAATGCCTACTGCCGGTAAAAATTATTTGATTTATGTTAATACTGGCACCGACGAAACAACAGGTGCTGAATGGCTTTTATTAGGCGGACAGCGTACAGGTGATGTATCTCGTAAGGCTGATAGCATCGATGCATCTCACAAAGGCACTAACGGTTGGAAGTCTACTATTCCAGGGCTTAAAGAGTGGTCCATTGACCTTGAAACATTGCTTATGCCTAACGAAGAGTCATTGCAATTGTTAGAAAAAGCGTTCTTGAATGATAATCTTATCAACATCAAGATTGAATATCCTAATAAAGCCTACATGACAGGTATTTGCTCCATTACAGAATTGTCTATGAACACACCACATGACGATGTGGCAACGTATAAAGGCAGTTTAAATGGCGTAGGTGCATTGTCTGAATTGAAACAACCATAATTTATATTTGATAAAAGGAGTGCGCACTCATGAAAAAAATCACATGTGATGTATTTAATACTGGCGAAACAATTTATTTTACGATTGGTCGAATTGCTGAACTTGAACAGCTATGGGGTGAACCTATTTTTAAGGCTGTACAAAGTGGCACAATGACATTTAATCAGCTTATTACGGCATTCGTAGTTGGTATGAAACAACACGGCAAAAAGCGTGATTATATCTATTACCAAGATAAATTACAAGAATTGTTTGACGAAGGCACGGTTCAATATAGCGACCTAGTAGAATTAATCGTTCAAGCGTTAATTGGTAGCGGTGTCTTTGGTAAGGCTGCATACTATGCATTATTCCCGGAAGAAGCTGACGAAAAAGCACAATCTGAAGTAGAAGCAGAGGCAGTAGAAGCAAAAAACTAGAGGGGGGCTGTATAGCCCCCTCTTTTAATTTATGGATAACAAAGGCCGAGCGTATGGCGTATGGTCCACTCAATTTGAAGCCTTGGGAATTTATGAAATTAAGCCCTATGGAATATTACAAACTGGTGGAAGGGTACGAATTGCGAATGGAGATTGAGGACCGTAGACAGGCTTATTTTACGTGCATAATGACAAACGTTCATATTGCTGGCAATAAGCGGTTAAAAGTCGAGGACATCATGAAGCAATTACACCCTATTACGTTGGCACAACGCAAAACGGAAGAAAAGTTATTCATGGAAGAATTTAGACAGGCGGGAGGTGAGATATAAGAAAATGGCAGATTCACAAATCAATGTTCGCATAGTTGGTTCATCTAGTGGTGCGGAACAAGCACTTGATAGGGTGGCTAAGAAAGCGGAAAATGCACTAGGAAAAGACGTTACTGCTTCAATGGAAGCTGTTAAAAGTAAAGCACAGAAGATCTTCGGCATAGAAATTCCTAGCATTATGAACGCTGCCAAAAGTGGTGCTGCATTTGGTGCTGCAGCAATAGGTATTGAAGCTGCAGGGCGAGCCATGAAAGATATGGCAGTTAGTGCTATTCAAACCACCGACCAACTTACACAGATTAGGGCACGTATCAATCTAATTAATGACGGCAGTCAGTCTACTGCTGAAATTATGGACAAGATTTATAGTGCAGCCAATCGTTCTCGTGGTAGTTACCTCGATATGGCGGATAGTGTTGCGAAGTTAAACATGCTCGCAAAAGACGCTTTCAGCTCAAATGATGAGGCTATATACTTTGTTGAACAGTTAAATAAGCAATTCAAAATCTCAGGTGCTAGCGTTGAAGAAACAACATCAGCTATGTACCAGTTAACGCAAGCAATGGCAGCTGGTAAGCTACAAGGTGACGAATTCCACTCAATTATGGAAAACGCTCCGATGTTGGCACAATCTATTGCCAGTGAAATGGGCTTGACTGTCGGTCAATTGAAGGAAATGAGCTCTCAAGGGCTTATTACTGCTGACATTATCAAGGAAGCCCTATTCAATAGTGCAGAAGAAACAAACGCTAAGTTTGCAGAAATTCCTATGACGTTCCAAGATATAGGAACGCAAGTTCAGAACGAATTAATAGCTGCATTTCAGCCAGCTATGGAAGAAATAAGCAACATGACAAGTTCAGGTGTATTAAACGATGCACTTGCTGGGTTGTCTATTGCCTTTCGTTTGGTTGGCACTGCTGCACAAGCAGCCATTATTACTGTAAGGGGTGCATTTAGTGCGTTATCAGTTGTAATTGGTACAGCTAAGAATATTGTTACGAGCTTTGCTAACCTATTTAGAACTGCCATGCCAGGGGTTGCCACTGCCATTGTAGGTGTTACCACTGCATTTATTACTTATAAAGCGACAGTCGCATTATGTAGCGCTCAAACTGCTGCATTGACTGTAAAAACTGTAGCGTTAAAAACTGCACAAGTCGCCTCTGCAATTGCAACTAGGGCTTATGCGGTAGCAATGACTGTTGTTAAAGTAGCCGTTCAAGGAACTATCTTGTCAATAGGCGCATTGACTTTGGGGACAACTGTCCTCAAATCGTTATTTCTAGCATTAAGAAGTAGTACATTAGCTGCAGCTACTGCTCAGCGTGTATTAAATGTTGTAATGAAGGCAAACCCAGTCGGAATATTAATATCCGTCATAATGACTTTAGTCGGTGTATTTGCGACTGCATCTGCTGCGTCTAATGGTTTCGGTAATACGTTAAGTTCGGTATTTTCAACTATTGTTCATACCGCTGTTTGGGGCGTCAATAAGATTATAGAGGCCCTTAACTGGTTAATTAACAAACTCAATAGTGTAGGCGACAAGGTTGCTAAATTCTTTGGCACTACATTTACCGCAATACAACAGGTTGATACTATCAGTGCGGAAACAGCACAAGATATTGTAAATACTGGCGTTAATATGGCTTCACAAATAACACAAGGGTTATCCGGTGGCGGTGATACTGGCCTAGACGTTGGCGGTGGTGGTGGCGATGATGGCGGTTCCGCTGGCACCGGTAAAGGTGGAAAAGGTGGCGGAGGTGGTAAAGGCCACTCCGGAAAGGATCTTGCAAAAGAGGCCAAAGAGGTCCACGAAAAAATCTTGCAATCGTTCTTGGAAATGCAAGGCAATCAAGTCGAACTAATCGAATTGCAATACAAAAAGGAACTCGATGAGCTCAATAAATCAAAGAGTGCTAACGTTAATTATCAAGAAGATTTAAAGAACCTTAACGATGTTTATGCGGATAAACGTATCAAGGCTAAGCAAGAGGAATTTACAAAACTTCGAGCTATTGAAACAAGTATTCGAGATATGCAAAAAGAATTCGCCATCAATACTGCTGATAAAGACAGTACTGGTAGCGTATCTCCGTCTGTTCAGTTGTCTAAAGATTATATCGACGCTATCGATACAATCGAAGATAAATATGCGGAAATGGTCGATAAGTTCATCAAAATGGACGCCATGGAGCAACAACATTATATTGATAAGTTGAAAGAACGAGGCATTGCATTCCAACTTACAGGCGATGGACAAATCTCATTTGAGGCTATGAAAAATGCGGAGTTATTAGCCAAGCAAGAAGAGTATCAGAAAAAGGCATTACAACTTCAAACCGAGTTGCAAGACGAAAAATATAAAATTGAAGAAGCTATGCGAACTCAAAACTTCGAGGCGTTACAAACTGCATTGAATGATGAATATATCGCTATGCAACAAAACTATGACTTGCGCAAGTCATTACTCGAAGAGTACAAACAAGCTGCATTTGACGCTCATATGAACGGTCAACAGGTATTATTTGACGCTATGAACGCTGGCATGGATAGCTTGCAAGGATCTATTTCAGGCCTTATTCAAGGTACAACAACGCTTATGCAAACGTTCCAAAATCTAGGTAAAGCAATACTCAAAACTATTGCTGATAGCGTAGCACAATGGATAGCCGGTCAAATCAAACAGGCAGTCTTTGGTAAAATGCTAGCGGCTCAACAATCTGCAACTGGCATTGCTGCAGCTAATGCTCAATTACCGGCTTGGAGTGCATTGGCACAACAAGTTAGTATGGCGACATTTGGTGCTAGTGCTATCGCTGGCATGGCTGCGTGGAGTGCTAACACGGCAGCTGGTGCAGCTCAAACAGCTACACAAAGTGCATTCTCCGGTATGTTTAATTCAGGTTCAAGTGGATTTAGTAGCAATCTATCTCTACCAAAACTGGCAAGCGGTGGTGTGGCATATGGCTCTACTTATGCTGAGATTGGCGAAGGTAAGTACAAAGAAGCTGTATTGCCTTTGAGTGAAAGTACATACGATGAAATTGGTGGCGGTATAGCTCGTGCCAATGGTGGTGGTGCTGGTAGTATTACGTTCAACGTATCTGCTATGGACGCTCAATCGTTTGGAACGTGGCTTGAAAACTCCGCAGGACGTTCGCTAAGACAGTTTTTAGTTAACCAAGATAGGGAATTCATAGCAACGGAGGGGACGTGGTAGTATGGCAGATTTAATTAAATTTCCGGATATCAAATCCCTTGCGTGGAAGTCTACGAAGGCTCAAAAATGGGATACTAAAATAAAGCGTACTGGAAGCGGTCGGGTGCGTACCATGACAACGTGGCAGTATCCGCAATATACAATTACTACTGAATTTGCAATATTAACTCCAGAGGAACATAAGCAAATTATGGGGTTCTATGCAAAAGTAAAAGGTGGTACAGTTCCTTTTCTTTGGTTGGATCCAGAAGATTTTGAGGAAAAGGGCATTCGTTTAGGTACAGGGGCTCAATCTGAATGGCAAGCAGTTCGTCTGTATGGCGATTTTAGAGAACCAGTCGCACACATTGAAAACCTTAAATTATATGCTAATGGCTCGCCAGTAAGTGCAGTAACTGATAAAGGCGTAATTAGATTAGCACAAGGGGTAACAGTAGCACCGACTGCGATTATTACTGCTGACTATACATATTATTGGAAGGTCATGTTCAGTGGTGATTATACAGACGAGATTATTTATAAAGATATATTCAAGTCTAAGTCGTTTAAATTGGTAACAGTGAGGTGAGTAAATGAAGGAAGTCGGACAGATTTTAAGTAGTCATTTAAGCACATCTCAATCATTCTTGTCGTGTGATTTATACGAGCTAAAACTAAAAAGCGGTATCAGCTATTACTGGGCCGATACCGATGCAGATGTAAATTATGGGGGCCACACTTATAAAGGTGATGGCCCTATTATTACGCGTGAAAAAATAGCTACGAACAGTACTGTTAGCGTTGATAAATTAAGCGTAACCATTACTGCTAGTCAAAACGACCAAATTGGTGGTGTGCCTGTATTGGAAGTCGCTCATAATGGTGGTTTAGACGGTGCAACGCTTGATTTACGCCGTGCCTTTTTTGACGATGCCGGCAAGGTGATTGAATGCATAGACCTATTTCATGGAATATGCGAAGTAACACAGGGCGGTGGCTTTATATTGAAGATTAGTGCAAAGTCAGTTGTACAAAAGCTCAATATCGAATATCCAAACCGAAGATATTATCCTCAATGTCCTTATAGTATTTACTCGAAAGAATGCGGTGTCGATATTAAGGCTTATCGCAAGAAAGCAAAAGTAACGGCTGTTACTGGTACAAATACCGTACAAATCGATATACCGTTTGAGGACGGTTATTATACAGCCGGTGGCATGGAATGGATAAGCGGACCATTAGCAGGGCAAGCAACGCAGATTATGGCTAGTCAAAACAATACTATTGTTTATATGAGTGCCACCAACACGGCACCTCGTATTAATGATGTAGTTTATATCTATCCAGGGTGCGACAAGACGCCCACTACTTGTAAGAATAAATTCAATAATTTTAGTCGAAATAGGGCAACACCTTATGTTCCTTTAAAGGAGACGATACGATGAAATTAACAACAGGTGAACGTATAGCAAACGCTGCATGTGAATGGCTAGGTACGCCGTATCAAAATAACGCTATGGTGAAAGGTAAAGGGGTAGACTGCTCATACTTATTGGTGGCTGCGGTGGTTGATAGTGGCCTAATGAATATGGCAGATTTTAACATCGAAAACTATTCCAATGAATGGCATTTACATCGTTCAGAAGAAAAGTACCTAAAGTATGTCAAGCAAGTAGCAGACGAGGTGCCTTTTGATGATCTTCGTATCGGTGATTTCTTACTATACCAATATGGCCGATGCATTTCTCATGGTGCCATTTACATTGGTAACAATTTAGTAATTCATGCATTCGTTGATTTGGGCGTTATTCTATCATCGATTGACGATGTATTATTTTGTGACGCAAAAGGGAAAAGTCGCTTACGTGCGGTTTATAGGTTTAGGAAAGGCGGTAAATAATGGGCTTTTTATTTAATCGCGGTAAAAATACCACTAATCGAGCCGATATGATTGCTGATTTTCAAATCAATAGTGCTTCGTATGGTGAGGTAGTGCCGGAAGTGTTAGGCACTACACGATTGAGTGGCAATATTATTTACTACGACGATTTCACACCTCATGAACATCGCAGTACGACGAGAACTGGTAAGGGTGGCGGCTCAAAACATACTGAAATAACCTACACCTATACAGTGGCATGTGCCATTGGCTTATGTGAGGGCCCTATCGCTGGCATAGGGAAGGTTTGGCGAGACAAAGAGATATATACCTATCCGAGCGAAAAAATCGAACTGACGGCATATAATGGCGATTATGGACAAACTCCGTGGCCTTATGTTTTATCCAAGCACCCTGAAAAGGCATTGCCTTATAGTGGCTTGGCATATATGGCTGGAGTAGTCGATTTAGGGGAGCGAGGCAGCCTACCTCAATTTAATTTTGAAATTAGAGGGAAGCTATTAGATACTGGCGACGGTATCGATGTAAACCCTGCCGATTATATTGTGCATGTGTTAAAGTCAATCGGCATTGACGATGTAAGTATAGACGGATTAGAAAACTATCGTGCCTACTGTAAAGCAGCTGATATTCTAATTAGTACACCTCCAGACAGTAAAAGCTCAAAGGCTCAAAATATTATTAATGATATAGCTGAAATTACAAACAGCCTTGTATTTTGGAGCACAGACCGTTTAAAAATTGTACCATTAGCCGATAAGCCTATTGGCGATTGGTCGCCAGCTAATCAAATTCAATATAACTTAACAGCAGATGATCTAATTCCGGCTAGCGATGGACAACTTATTGTGTATAAGCGAAAAGATAGCTCGGAAACATATAATCAGGCAACAGTTGAGTTCATTAATCGTGCCAATAGTTATGAAAAAGAAACAGTATCGTTCGAGGTAGTAGCAGATGTGCAAAAGAATGGCCTTAAACCAGCCTCTAAGAAGTCAGCCCATTATCTCTATACTAAGGCAAGGGCTCAATACTACGCTGAACAGTTGGCTATGAAACGGCTATATGCAAAAAACCAATATACATTCCATCTTGACTGGGCTTTTTGCAGATTGGAACCAGGCGACCTAGTAACAATTACAGATGAGTTATGCGGATTGCGTGAGCAAATTGTAGTTATAACTTCCGTGTCAGAAGCTGCAGATGGACAACTTGAAATTACGGCTGAGGGTAAACCACCAGGAACATATGCTCCGGCAAAGTATAACGTTCATGAAAACGAACGACCTTTTATTGACTATAATGTGCCTGCTTCAAGTGTTAACGATGTAGCTATTATTCAAACGCCAGGTGATGTAGGCGGTAATGAATTATATATCGGTGTTAATTCAGAGCCTAACTGGGGTGGCTGTTCTATATGGTTATCGGACAATAACGAAAACTATAAACGAATTGGCAATATCTCGCAACAGGCTCGAATGGGTAGGCTTAAAACGAACCTGACACAAGGGAGCAACTCCGCTAATGTGATAATCAATCAAGGAGCATTAAAAGGTGGCAGTCATGTTGACGCTGAACGAGCTAACACTCTATGCTGGGTTGACGGCGAGTGCCTATCTTATGAAACAGCTCAATTACAGCTTAATGGCGATTATGTGTTAGGCGGTATTATACGCGGTCAGTATGGAACCAACGATACAACGCACAATGCTGGTGCTAGGTTCGTAAGAGTTGATGAGGCGTTATATCATGCTCCGTATCGTAAAGAGGATATCGGAAAGCAAGTATATTTTAAATTTACTTCGTTCAATATGTATGGATCTAACGAACAGGGGCTAGATGAGGTGCAAGCGTACCCATATACAATTACGCCGTACTATATCCCTGAAGTTAGCGATTTAGCATTATTCACTAAGTATTATGAAATTGGCGATGGTGTTTTGTCATTCGATGTAGTGGCTGCATTTACTCAACCAACCATTAATACGTTTGATACTGTTGAAGCATGGTATCGTGAAGGTACCAACGAATGGAAGTATGGCGGTAATGGTGATAATCAAATCGTTATTAGTGGTTGCGAGTTAGGCCATACATATGAAGTGCGATTAAAGGTAAAGGACCGTCACGGAAACTACTCACAAGGCATTATCAAATCTGTATTAGTTGAGCTCAAATCAGAAGTGCCTAATACTCCGCAAGGGCTGGGCGTTTCGTTTGGTGATGTTGCCACCTTTAATTGGTTAGAGGTGCGTAACGCTGACATTGATTTTTACGAGTTGCGATATGATCTGCACCTAGGCCAAGAGTATGGGCTAATTGGTAAAAGCAATAATACTACTTTAAGCACTCTACTAACAGAACGGAGTGCAAAAGTATATTTATATGCTCATAACCCTACAAAGGGGTATAGCGCTCCGGCAGAATTGACATATAACGTACCTATTCCACATAAACCATCTAACATCAAAATTGTTAGCTTGATAAATGGCATCGGCATTACTACCGATACTATCAAATTAGGTTGTAAGGGCGTTAATATTTACGTTGACGGTACACGATATTTCTTCACAACGAACGTAGCAACAATACCATTGGAAAGTGGTGTTCATACCGTACAGGTTGCGTTTGTTGATCTATTCGGTGAAGGCCCTAGAAGTGATGAGCAACTAGCGACAATCAAAGCTAAAATCGATAAGTCCCTACTCGATATGGAAAGCCTAGGCCTAGAGGGTATCGACAAGGCGGTAAATGACTTGAAAGGCGAAGTCGGAACAGTCAAGACTGCTGTCAATGGCATGGATAGCAAAATCATCGACCTTGGCAATGCATACCAGCGCACTTTGAGCGATTATCAAAATAACGTAAATTCACAAATCACGCAGATTTCAAGCGGTATTGATTTGAAAGTAACGCAAGCTATCAATAATATAGACGGCGCTGAACTGGTGAGCCGTATCAATCTAAGCCCAGCAGGTACACGTATAGATGGCAAATTGTTGCATGTTACTGGCGATGCACTGTTCGATAACAATATCATCGCTAAAGGAATGATACAGGCTGGGGCTGTTACTGCTGATAAAATGCAAGTTGATAGCCTATCAACTATCACGGCTACAATCGGCACATTGCGAACTAAAACAAGCGGCGCAAGGGTTGAGATTAGCGATAATCTTATTGAAGTGTATGACGATGACAATCAATTGCGAGTGAGGTTAGGCGTATGGGAATAATTACATTTTTCAAGAAGTTATTTAAGCGATTATTTAAGCATGGGGGTGAAAATAACATGCCAGCTGGATTACAAGTATTTAATAAGAACGGAGTTCAAATTGTTAGCTTAACGGATAGACTTACAAAAGTATCTGGCGTTAAACGTTTTGACGTGATTGAGGAAAGCGGTAGCGCTACAGTCGAATTGAGCAAAGACCAGCATATATGGTATTACTTGAATTCGTACGCAGACGATAATGACGGAATTTTACAGTCGCTAGGCAGTAATTACAATATTGTTGTTGAGGGTGGTAAAATTTCGTGGAATTTAAAAGCGCCTAATAACGTCAATAAACCTTGTAAAGTAGCATTAATCTATGGGGTGATGTAATATGAAACATTTTGAAAGTCATAATAATGACAGCATAGTAACAATTAACGATACAGATAGTTGCTTATATTTGAAATACAAAATAAGCCTAAAGGATATACCTATTAAGCAGTCGGCTGAGGTG
>ERZ1674163.410-NODE-411-length-10663-cov-7.644514_pt1 | contig 10663 bp, 9 predicted proteins | sample MGYA00581294_ERZ1674163 | MGnify/ENA primary metagenome ERZ1674163 (study PRJEB41354, sample SAMEA4873312) | human saliva metagenome | biome: human-associated habitat [ENVO:00009003]; feature: mouth environment [ENVO:08000002]; material: saliva material...
ATATAACTCTTCGCGTACTCAATAAAGTGAAGAATACGACTGACCATTACGGAGAAACTTACTCTGCAGAGAATATTATAGATCAAAATCCGCAGATCTTCTCTTGGCTCGATTTAATGGACTTAAACGTATGGATTATTCTTGCACTTATGGTAGCGGTTGCTGGTGTTACGATGATATCAGGTCTATTGATTATCATTCTCGAACGTACGCAGATGATTGGTATCTTAAAGGCACTTGGTTCACGTAATCGTCAGATACGTCATATCTTCCTTTGGTTTGCTACCTTTATTATTGGTAGAGGTCTGTTTATTGGTAACCTCATAGGATTTGGTATTATCTTCTTGCAGAAGTGGACTGGACTTATAAAGCTCGATCCACAAACTTATTATGTAAGTACAGTACCAGTAGAAGTCAACCTTCCACTTATCATTGCTCTTAACCTCGCGACATTGTTGGTATGTGTTGCAGTTCTGATTGCACCAAGCTATCTTATAAGTCGCATTCATCCAGCTAAGTCAATGCACTATGAGTAATAACATTTATCCCCTTCAGAATGAAAGCTATGAAAAGGAATCGAGTGGTTATCTATATTTCTGTTGTTACGGAGATTATTTTGGTTGTACTCTGTGTTATTAAATATATCCCTGTATATAACATCTATATAGGAAAGCTGCGGGCTAAGGATCTAATAGAAAGATTAGAAACTTATAAAAAACAGCACGGAGAATATCCGGAAACATTGAAGCCTATAGGCTTTCCAAAGGCTGAATTAGGTGAGTCTGTGGAGTATAAAGGTACTTGTTATTATTATATAAGACAAAGTGAGTGTGACTTTGATTTGGAAATTGGAGGTGGCAAGGACTCCCCTACTTACTATTCACTTGCCGAAAAATGGGTTAGTGTCAACAGGGCTGAATTTATCAAACAGCTTACAGAACCACTTTATAAAAAATATCTATTAGCAGAGTCTTCAAATAAACTCACAACCTCAGTACGTAGCAACGTTACAAAAAGTGAGAAGGAAAACATTCCTTTCTTTAACTACACAACAGCAGACAGCATAATTTTTATAAAGAAGTTTTATGACAAGAAACATATTGCTTCAAAGGGCTTTGCTTTAGTTGACGTTAAAACTAAAAGAATAAAGCCTATTGGATATTGGACTATATTTACTTACAACGGAAAGAGTTATCAAGTTACTTATGACAAAGATTCATCTAAAGGACAAATTTTATCGCGTCTTTACTTGCGGGCTATGTGCGGTTACGAGTAAATTAGGTCTATTAACTATCTTATCTTTAATGGTATTTTCTTGTACGCTTAGAAAGCCAGCTGAAGTGAAGAAGCATAGAACTGATATTAGCTTTATTAATAACCGAGATATTCATTTTGATATCTTGAATGTGGCTTGCGATTCCTGTTTTCCTATTCACGATATTGGTTATCGTGTACGTGTAAAGCTATCCGCCGACGAGGATAGCCTTATAAGAACTATTAAGAAAGAACAATGGATGCAACTTTTGCAGAATTCGGCAACTGATTATGCAGCCAATGCCTTGTTATATTCCCTTTACAATCGTGATGCAATAGTTTTATTAGCCCATAGAGACATCGAAGATTGGAGGATGTCTATGAAGGAAGATGATATAAATTACTGGAAAGGTAATCTGCGGTTTTGTAAAGAAAATTATAAGATTGAAAAATAATTAAGGCTTACTTCGATTTGAATTAAGGTTTAATTGAGGTTCAAAAGGGCGTTAATTGAAGCCTTACTAACGCCCTTTAAGACTCCTATTAAGCACCTTTTCTTGTACAAGTCTGTAATCGTTTGATATGCTTTTAGTTACAAAGGCGATTTAAAACGTTGTTTTCTTATCGTCGTAAGGTGTTAGATAAGAATTTTATGTAAACTATTTTCCAAATCTTCTCGTGATGAATTTAGAATGAAAATATAACTCATAGGTATTAAGTTGTTACTAAGCACATGTCGTGTTGTTGGTAAACACCAATGGTGCGAACGGTAAACACGAATGGTGCGAGTGCTAAATACTTTATATAAAGTTAGCGCAGTGGAATCTTTTTAGGTATTAATTCCTATGATAGACACCTAAAGTTTATTGGGAGAAAACAGCTCTCCTTCTAAACCAACAATAGCGTCAATGCTTATCTTCTTTCTATCTTTCATTATAATGATACGCTCATTGGTACGAATAGTCTTGACAATGCCTGTAGTCGTAAGATAATGTCCACCTGCCTTACGTCCATCGGGCTGGAAAAAGGTAATAGAGATAGTTGGCTCTTCTTCTAAATGAGAGGAAAGAATTGAGAGCTTTCGGTCCATCAATTGACGGTCGTCTTCCATCATCTCAATCTTAGGACTTGTCTGTCGGGCAGTCTCTGCAATCGCTGCACCATAACCAGTGAGGGCAGCAAAAGGAGCAAATTGAGCAGCACGGTTATACAGACTCATCTGCGGATGCCGCTTTGAGACGTGACGAGGAAGGTGAATAATATCGTCGTAATTATCTGTCATGCTTTATGTCCTCCTATCTGTTTATTACGTTCCTTTGCCGTTGAACCTTCATCAAAGTTTAAGCCACGAAGCAAAGAGTTCTTACCAAACTTGTTCTTGATATTAATAATGGTTTCTTGTATCTTTCGTTCACGTGCTAATGCCGCTTCTTCAATTTGCTTCTCTTTCTTTACAGCCTCATAATCTGTGAACATATCAAGTTCAACTGGTTTGGAGGCTCGCTGTTTCATCTGCTCTTCACTGAGAACGTGATTGGTTGATATATTTAATCTTCTAACCAATAAGCGTCTATCAACAATCTCATCATAAAGTGCAAGGATAGCCTTTCCTATCAGTCGAGAGGAAGATGTAAAGCGGTGTAGATTAGCTGTTCCATGAGCACTCTTAGGTACTTTTCGTCCGTACCAGTCTACAGAAACAGGACCAGTATAATCCTTTCCTGCAGGGGAAGTAAGGCTTTCACGGTCGTAACCAACATACAGAACAAGTTGGTCAGACACACAACGTTTCTCAACTAAGTCTAATGCAATGGCATCAGCCATCTCTTGTACGACAACTCTTGCCTTACGAAAACTATAAGCCTCTTGGAGAACTTGACCACTACTCATCGAACTATGCTCTGGTCGATAAGCCTTAACCATCTCCATCGTACAAGACTCCCAACCCCAAGCATGGTCGATAAGTAGTTCGGCATTCACGCCAAAGAGCTTATAAAGTAGTTCCTCTTGATGGATAGAACAACGTGCAATCTTACCCATTGTGTCAATACCATAGGAATAAAGACGCTGTGCAATGCCTCTTCCTACACGCCAAAAGTCGGTGAGTGGACGGTGGTCCCATAGTTTATCACGATAACTTTTCTCATCTAATTCGGCAATACGTACACCATCTTTGTCGGCAGGTATGTGCTTTGCAACAATGTCCATCGCTACTTTACAAAGGTACATATTCGTTCCTATGCCTGCTGTTGCAGTGATACCAGTCTCACGTAAGACATCACGTATCATCTTTATTGCTAACTCGTGGGCAGTCATACGATAGCTGGATAGGTAAGCTGTAGCATCGATAAAGACCTCATCAATGGAGTAAACATGTATGTCTTCTGGGGCAATATAGCGCAAGTAAATATTGTAAATCTTTGCGCTATGCTTGATATAATGCGACATACGAGGGGTTGCCGTAAGATAATCAACAGCCCAATCAGGATGTTGTTCGAGTTCTTTCGCGTTGTATGATTTTCTTGTAAGTGCTTTTCCTGCTAAGAGACAACGTTCCTCATTAACCTCTCTCAAGCGTTGTATCACTTCAAAAAGACGTGCACGGCCAGGAATTCCGTGTGCCTTCAGAGATGGTGAGACGGCAAGACAAATAGTTTTTTCTGTTCTTCCTTTATCCGCAACAACCAAGTTGGTTGTCATTGGGTCAAGTCCACGCTCTACACATTCCACACTGGCATAGAACGATTTAAGGTCTATGGCAATGTAAGTCTTAGTAAATGGTTTTCTTGATGAAGACATTTTGCGGAAAAAGTAGGTGTTTAAAAGTTTTATAGAATAGTATTGCAGGAATCAAAAGACAATGAAAGAGAATTAGTGAAGTTAAGCATCAATTCTCCGTTACAGATAAATTAGAATCGTATCTTACTTCACTAACTCTCTCTAAAATCCTTTCTTCAACTTTTAATAGTCCTTTTCAGTGTATTGCTCATCCAGCAACACCTTTGAAGGAGATTTGCCTGAACGATAAGTATATCGGAAGTTGAAGCCAGCGTCTTTATAACCTTTTGTGCCTGTATCAGCCTTCAAAGCATCACGCAAAGCTTTTCTTAACTCAGACTTCTTTGCGTTAACAGCCTGTTCGTTATCTGCATTTCCTACAAGTGAGTAATAATAATGGATGGTTCGAGACGAAGGTTCAAAGACCATACTGTCCATTCGTGTGTCATTTACTACGGGTGTAGGACACTTCTTTTCTGTATATTCTTTACATTCTTGTGCTGCTCTGTCCTCCAGACTTTTATGACAAGCAGAAAGAGAAAGCAGCAGTACGCCTGCATAGAGTAAGTGTTTCATTCTCATTCAAGTTAATATTAATTTCGTAAGGGCTTTATGTAAAGATAACACTTTTTATCTTCACCCTAATCATATATCCGTTGCAAAGATAAGAAAAAATAGGCAATTTCTTATTTTAAGGTTCTTAATTCTCAATAATTATGACTATATTTGCACTTTGAAAATATAGACAAACTGATGAATCATATAAGAAATTTCTGCATTATTGCCCATATTGACCATGGTAAATCAACCTTGGCGGATCGTCTCCTTGAATATACTCAGACGATAAAGATTACTGGTGGACAGATGCTTGACGATATGGACTTGGAGCGTGAACGTGGTATTACTATCAAGAGTCATGCTATCCAGATGGAGTACACATTGGATAAGGAGAAATATATTCTTAATCTTATCGATACTCCGGGCCATGTAGACTTCTCGTATGAGGTGTCACGAAGCATTGCTGCGTGTGAAGGTGCATTGCTTATCGTTGATGCTACACAGGGAGTACAGGCTCAGACGATTTCTAACCTCTATATGGCTATTGATCATAACTTGGAAATTATCCCTGTTATCAACAAGATTGATATGCCAAATGCTATGCCTGAAGAGGTTGAAGACGAGATTGTTGACCTCATTGGTTGTGACCCAAAGGACATCATTCGTGCCAGTGGAAAGACGGGTGAGGGTGTGCCAGACATACTTGAAGCAATCATTAAGCGTATCCCTTCACCAACAGGTGATACCAAAGCTCCGTTGCAGGCGCTTATCTTTGACTCTATCTTCAACTCTTTCCGTGGTATTATCACACTGTGTAAGGTTGAGAATGGTGTCATCAAGAAGGGTGATAAAGTTAAGTTTGTACAGACAGGAATGGAATACGCTGCTGATGAAGTGGGCGTATTGAAGATGGATATGGTGCCTACCCAACAGCTCTCAACAGGCGAAGTGGGATACATCATCTCTGGTATTAAGACTGCTACAGAGGTGAAGGTGGGTGATACTGTTACCCACATAGTCAATCCTTGTGAGAAAGCTATTGAAGGATTCCAAGAAGTAAAGCCTATGGTCTTTGCTGGTGTCTATCCTGTTGACCCAAATGATTACGAAGGATTGCGTTCTTCATTGGAGAAACTGCAGTTGAATGATGCCTCACTAACCTTCCAGCCAGAGAGTTCTCAGGCTTTGGGCTTTGGTTTCCGTTGTGGCTTCTTAGGTCTGCTTCACATGGAGATTATACAGGAACGTTTGGATCGTGAGTTCAACATGGATGTCATTACCACTGTGCCTAACGTAAGTTACATGGTGTATGACAAGCAAGGAAATGAAAAGGAGGTTCATAATCCATCTGGTCTACCAGATCAGACAATGATTGATCATATTGAAGAGCCTTATATTAAAGCCTCTATTATTACCTCCAGTGATTACATTGGTCCTATCATGACGCTTTGTCTTGATAAGCGAGGTGAACTCATTAGCCAGAACTATGTGAGTGGAAATCGTTTGGAACTCCTCTTCATGATTCCATTGGGTGAGATCGTGATAGACTTCTATGACAAACTGAAGAGTATTTCTAAAGGCTACGCTTCATTTGATTATCATATTGATTCTTACCGTCCTTCAAAGTTAGCTAAGCTTGACATTCTTTTGAATGGAGAGCCTGTTGATGCCCTATCAGCACTGACACATGAGAGTAATGCTGTTGTTTTTGGACGAAGAATATGCGAGAAGCTAAAAGACTTAATCCCACGTCAGCAGTTTGATATCGCTATTCAGGCTGCTATCGGAGCAAAGATTGTTGCCCGAGAGACCGTTAAGCAGGTACGTAAGGACGTTACAGCCAAGTGTTATGGTGGTGACATCAGCCGTAAGCGTAAACTTCTTGAGAAACAGAAGAAGGGTAAGAAGCGTATGAAACAGATTGGAAACGTACAGGTTCCACAGAAAGCATTCCTTGCAGTATTGAAGTTAGATTAATATCAAAGAGTTAAGAAAGGAAAGGAAAATGAAAGATTTGGTGAACGATTCAAGAGATATAGCGCGTGAATTGGCACGTAAATATAGTACGATGACTCATGATGAGTTGGATGTACTTGAAAGTATCCTCGTACCAATGAAATTCGCAAAAGGACAGATGATTCTCAGTGAAGGTGAAATCTGTAAGCACGTTTATTATATAGAAAGAGGTCTAATTCGTCAATTCTATTTTAAGAACGGTAAACAGATTACTGAACACTTAGGAGAGGATAGAAGTATCTTTATGTGTATTGAAAGTCTTTTCCGTGAGGAGCCTACCAAACTACAGGTTGAGGCTTTAGAGCCAACATGGGTTTATGCGCTACCAAAACAGAAGTTGGAGCAGGTAGCTCTTCATAATGTTAATATTCAGATTCTTTATCGTAAGATCTTGGAAGAGAGTCTTATCACCTCACAGGTACATGCTGACCTTGTACGTTTTGAAACTGCACAAGCTCGTTATAAGAGAATGTGTAAGCTAAGTCCACAGGTTATCTTGCGTGCACCGCTGGTTTATATTGCCAGTTATCTGCAGATGACACCAGAAACATTAAGCCGTGTTCGTTCGTCAACATTGCTTGATGATTAATGGGTCTTTATATTCGTTAAGAGTATATGGAGTTAGAGGAGTTAAAATTAATCCTACTCGCAAAAATGTTTTGGGTAACAAATTCCTGAATATGATTGTTGGCGGAGTTAATATATTTGTGACCAATCCTTTGCCTATTAATACTAAAATAGTAAATAGATTGGTAGAGCATTATGCATCAGAAGAGTCTGCAGAAGTTCCTGCTGAAGAACTTTTGGAAGTTCTGAAATATGTTGGAGATATTGATAACATAGATTTTGATAGTTCCAAATTTTCATATTGCATTTCAGCTTTGAGAGAAAAAAGACCAACTGTGAAATGTCGACTAATTGTTCGTATAGATAGAAATATCAGTAGAGGAACGGGAACTTTGCTTTCTCCTACTGATAGGAAATTAGGTGACAAATTCAATAATGATATTGTTCTTACGCTATATAGAGTATTGGGCGATGTAGAAAAGGGATGGTATGGACACCCACTTTGGATTCCGAATATCAAGTTTCCCGATAATACATGTTTCTACAATACTACCGATTAGTGGAATATACCTATTAGACCGTTCTTCTTTACGCAAACATTTATGAATAAACACCAACGCTCTTGGTTAGCTTTTGCTAATAGTAAAGTTTGCAGACATGCAAACGCAATACACGATAAAGGCTTTATCAACTGGGGAATGAAAGATAACTTTCATTTCTCAGTTGGAGACATCATTTATTTGTTTGTTTCAAATGAAAGACGTGTCGTGTTTCAAATGGAAGTCATCGCCGAGAATTGTCCTCGCGAGGATCAATCTTACTGGATTATTGATGCTCCCAATGATAGAACATATAAGCTACTTTTGCGAAAGGAGTACAACGGAAAAGAACTGAATGAGAGTGTCCTTAAAAAGAATGGTTTCAATGGTGGAGGTAGTATACAAAACCCTACATATAAAAATGAAAGGCTACTTTCTTATATTGAGTCAGTCTTTGACAAAGTTGAGTTTGCATTGATAGGATTGCCCACATTGGCTAAACGCCCTATTCTCTACGTTGACCTATTCTCTGGTAGATACGTTTCTACAAGAATAGGACACGAGGTATTCAATTTGGATAAGAATCCTGTTGATGGCAGATATTATGGCTATTGCCCTGCATACGGTAATGTTTCGATTTCAGAACTTGGGGCAAGACCTTCAGAGGAATCAATTTCTGGTGTTATCGTTGTTTATACGAAGAAAATGATAGGTTCATCAGACAGAGAGCTTATTGCTTTCTGCGACAATGCTACCATTCATAGGAAAGGCATCTATGATGATAATCTCCAAAGGACTATTGAAGAGAACGGAGAAAAGTCCGTTTGTAGCTATGCAATAGAATCGGACACGCTTTTCAATCTTTCAGGGCTTGATGAAAAGTTTGTTATTCACGTTGCTGATTATAGCACTTGGATGTTCCGACAGCAACGTTTCTACAAAGGTACATATCCAAAACTGGACGACAAGATAATATCTTATATCGAAGCCTACCTTAAGAAAGAGGAGTCTGAAGATGATTTGAGCTATCAAGAGGCTATTCAGGATATTACACTTGACGACGAGGATAATTTCAAGGACACCTCCAAGGATAAGCCAGACTTCTTGAATGGGAACAACAGCAAGATGGTCAAGAAAAATCCGAAGATTGCCAAGCAGGCACTGGCACATGCCAAGTATCGCTGTGTTGCCAATCCGAAACACATTACGTTCAATACGGCAAAGGGAAAACCTTACATGGAGGGGCATCACTTGATACCTTGCACGCAATCAAACGCCACTCTATTTTGGCAAACGAGAAATAGAAACATTGACTGTGAAAATAACATTGTCTGTCTATGCCCAACGTGCCACAGACGTATTCATTATGGCTCTATTCAAGAAAAGAAGAGTTTAATCAAGACGTTGTATGATTCTCAGATAGGCAACCTTAAAAAGGTGGGATTAGATATTTCCTTAAACGAGTTATTGAAATTGTATTCCATTTAGGAAGTTCCTCCGTGGGGCGGACTTTCGTGAATCGAACTTATAATCTCGACCTTTTGGCTTAAATCCCTAACTCATACTTACAAGCAAGTCTAGGATTCGCCATTGGGCTGCACCAAGGCTTGCTTTCTTTTTATCGGTAGTCGCTTTGCTTTAGCGGACATCCTGTCAGTGGTTGGCTACCACATGTCTAATAGAAGTTAAGCAGTCTGTCCACATACTTCATTCCATTTTTCCAATGCTTCAGCCATTACAAGGATTTTGCTCATCTCTTTGTCATTATCTCAGATTGTAGCCATAAGGTGTTGGGACATCATCCCAGGTGTTTCCCCTAAAACACAAAGAATGTGTTCGATGCAAGCAAGAACTCGCTTCCATAACGTGAGCGCCATGAGGTCGACCTCCTTATCCGAAAAGTGTTCGCCCATGGTTTGGTATTCTGTGAACCTCTTTTCCAAAGCCATGACGGTATTTGTAAGGTAACATAGCGTTGCGTTGGCTATCTGACCATTGAAGTCGCAACCCATGTATGAGCCGAGTCCGAGGTGTTCTTTTGTTTCCTTATTGACCACCTCAATGTTCCATCGTATCTGGTATAACTCGAAAGCACGCACAAAGTTCATCAATAGATTCGTACTAAGCATGATATTCCAAGTCTGTCAACGCCCATATTTAATCAGGTATATCATGACTGGTATATTCCCCAGATAGCCCCTCAACTCAATGTACTGACACTTGTACTTCTGGCAGCATTTGGTACGTCTTGTATACATTGCTACGAGCTCAGTGAGATTGTGTCGCTTGTTTTCCACAAAGTACTTTGTCTTTGTGAGAAGCTGGTAGAAGTTTTTCTTATATATGGAGTGTATCATTTCACCATTAATGCGGGAAAGACAAAGATAAAAAAGCTCTTCCAAAATTTGGAGTGATGTTATGATGTCCTTTATACCACTTGTTAGTAAAGAAAGTCTGTAAATAGTTCATTATAAGCGTTTTGTAGTGTGTATAACCCATGTGGTACAACAACAACTTTCGTAACCATTAAATTAGTACTTTGTATTCTTTAATATCAGTAAACAAAGGGGATATAAAAGTACATAACTTATAAAAGTTATTGATAATCAGACATTAAACATTATCATTCCAAAATCCTGAAGACCCCTTTTCTACTAAATCTCCCCTATCCTACTTTCCAAACTCTCCCACATAGTGGATAATTCTCCCTTCACTTGTCACACCTTCAATTATAATACGATAGTTTGAATGATATTCTGTAGGTAAAAGTAGACGGAAAGAGCTACCACGTAATGAAGGTAACCACACTGGAGTATGTGCGTTAGGAGTGTAACTTTGTGGAATTTGATAGCCTAATGTAGTAAAAGTCTTCGTATTTGTCAGTGGCACAGAAGCCGCTTTGAAATCCCCTTTCTTCGTTGTTATAGAGATAACACCCATACCACCAATCG
>ERZ1674163.420-NODE-421-length-10431-cov-17.855532_pt1 | contig 10431 bp, 9 predicted proteins | sample MGYA00581294_ERZ1674163 | MGnify/ENA primary metagenome ERZ1674163 (study PRJEB41354, sample SAMEA4873312) | human saliva metagenome | biome: human-associated habitat [ENVO:00009003]; feature: mouth environment [ENVO:08000002]; material: saliva material...
TCGGTGGTGGCAACTTCTTCCGCGGCGCCCAGCTGGCTCGTGAGGGCCTGGAGCGTTCCCGCGCCGACTACATGGGTATGCTTGGTACCGTCATGAACGCTCTGGCCCTCCAGGACTTCATCGACCAGTCGGGGATTCCCGCACGCGTTCAGACGGCCATCACGATGGCCCAGGTCGCTGAACCGTATCTGCCGCTGCGGGCGATCCGTCACCTGGAGAAGGGGCGCGTCGTCGTGTTCGGCGCCGGCGCAGGCCTGCCCTACTTCTCGACCGACACCGTCTCGGCGCAGCGCGCGCTTGAGATTCACTGTGACGAGCTCCTGGTGGCGAAGAACGGCGTGGACGGCGTCTACGACGACGATCCGAACAAGAACCCCAACGCGCATCGTTTCGACTCGCTGACCTATTCGGAGGCGCTGCGCCGCGACCTGAAGGTGATCGACGGCTCGGCGCTGGCGCTGTGCCGCGAGAATGGCCTGACCACTCGCATCTTCGGCATGGGTGGGGAAGGCGCGGTCACGCGCGCGCTCTTGGGCGCTGAAATCGGTACCCTAGTGACGGCGTGATATAACCTTCACAGACCACTGACGTTAAGGAGCACATAGTGATCGACGATATTCTCCTCGAAGCCGAGGACAAGATGGACAAGGCCGTCGAGGCTGCCCGCCATGAGTTCACGAACATCCGCACGGGGCGCGCGACGTCTTCGATGTTCGAGCAGCTGCTGGTGGACTACTACGGCGCGCCCACCCCGATGCAGCAGCTCGCGAGCTTCCAGATTCCCGAGGCGCGCACGGTGCTGATTTCCCCCTTCGACCGCACGGCGACGCAGGAGATTATCCGCACGCTGCGCGAGTCCGACCTGGGCGTGAATCCCACGGACGACGGCAACGTTGTTCGTGTCGTGCTGCCTGCGCTGACCGAGGAACGCCGCAAGGAGTACGTCAAGCAGGCTAAGAGCAAGGCTGAGGATGGTCGTGTCTCCGTGCGCGGCGTGCGCCGCAAGGCCAAGGATCAGCTGGATCGCCTCAAGAAGGATGGCGAGGCGTCCGAGGACGACGTCGATCGCGCAGAGAAGAACCTTGATTCGATGACGAAGGCTCACACGGAGCAGATCGACAAGATGCTCGCGACGAAGGAAAGCGAACTGCTGACGATCTGATGGCGTCAACGGATTCTTCACTGCTGGCTCGTATCTTTTCCCCGGGCCCCACGCGCGACAATCATCCAGCGAGTGGGGCGACGGGGAAGGCGGGTCGTAACCTTCCGCAGGCGATCACGACGGCGGTTGTCCTCATCGTTGCCGTCGCGGTCCCCCTGTTTACCTCGCTTCCGGCATTTGTCGGCGTCATCGGCTTCGTGTGTCTCGTTGGTATCTGGGAGCTGGCCGGCGCTTTCGCGCGCATGGGCATTACGCTCACCGTGACACCGCTGTACGTGGGCGCGATCGGCATGATCACGTGTGCGTGGTGGCTGGGCAGCGAGGGCACGCTCTTCGCGCTGTATATCACGGTCTTCGTGTGCGCTGCGTGGAGGCTGCTCGACCGGCGGCAGGAGTCGCGGATGAGCGACGTCGTCTCCTCGACGTTCACGGCCGTCTACGTGCCCTTCTTGGCCTCTTTCGTCGTACTAATGCTCGCGGCGTGGCGCGATCCGTGGGTGTTTGTCGTCTTTGAGCTGATGGTCATCGCGAACGACACGGGCGGGTGGGCTGCCGGTGTCTTGTTCGGCAAGCATCCCATGGCCCCGGCCCTGTCTCCGAAGAAGTCGTGGGAGGGCTTCGCTGGTTCCGCGGCTACTGCGGTCGGTGTCGGTTGCGTGGGGCTGTGGCTGCTGGGCGCCGCCTGGTGGTGGGGCATCGTCGCCGGTGTTTCGATCGCGTTCGTGGGCACGATGGGTGACCTGACCGAGTCGCTGATTAAGCGCGAGTCGGGCCTCAAAGACATGTCCCACATCCTGCCCGGGCACGGTGGCGTTCTGGACCGGGTGGACGCGCTGCTGATGAGCGCGCCGGTCGCCTACTTCATCTTCGCGTGGGCGCTGCCCGGTGTTTCTTGGGAGTCGAGCCATTGAGCCTCACGACTAAGACAGGACGCGGGGCGCAGGTTCGTTCCCGCGAGGAGGCCACGGCCTCGGCGCAGCGTCTCCACGGTGCGCGCCGAGAGGTGCGCCCGAGCGATCAGCCGCCGGAGGGGGCGACGCATAAGGACGCGAAGCCCGTCCTGTCCTTCACCGCTCGGCGCCGGGGCAAGGCGCCCTCGCATTTGGCTGATTTCGACGCGGCCGGGCGCAAGCAGGTGCTCAAGGACCTGGGGCTGCCCGCATTCCGTGCGGATCAGCTCTCGCGCCACTACTTCACGCACTTCGTGGCCGACCCTGAGCGCATGAGTGACATTCCGGCTGGCATGCGCGCTCAGGTGAGCGAGGCTCTCCTGCCGACGCTCGTGTCGAAGGTCGTCTCGTTGGAGGCGGACGGCGGCCGCACGATCAAGGACCTGTGGCGGCTGTACGACGGGGCCCAGGTGGAGTCGGTGCTCATGCGCTACCCGCAGCGCACCACCCTGTGCGTGTCCTCGCAGGCCGGTTGCGGCATGGCGTGTCCGTTCTGTGCGACGGGGCAGATGGGCCTGAATCGTAACCTGTCGACGGCGGAAATCGTCGATCAGGTCCGCTACGCGCAGGCGGCATGCCGAGATGGAGCGCTCGCCGGTGGACCCACGACGCTGTCGAACGTCGTGTTCATGGGAATGGGTGAGCCGCTGGCCAATTACAAGACGGTGATCGGCGCCCTGCATCGCCTCATCGATCCCGCGCCAGAGGGTTTCGGTATGAGCGCGCGCAATATTACCGTCTCCACGGTCGGCCTGGTTCCCGCGATTAAGAAGCTCGCGGGGGAGGGGATGCCGGTGACGCTCGCGGTGTCGCTGCATGCTCCCGACGACGATCTGCGTGATGAGCTCATTCCGATCAACTCGCGCTGGAAGGTCGGGGAGCTCCTGGATGCTGCCCGCGCCTACTTCCTGGCAACGGGACGGCGCGTGTCGATCGAGTACGCGCTCATCAAGGACATGAACGATCAGGAGTGGCGCGCCCAGCTTCTGGCCGACGAGCTCAACAAACGAGGCCATGGCTGGGTCCACGTGAACCCGATCCCCCTGAACCCGACGCCGGGATCGATTTGGACGGCGTCTACAAAGCATGCCCAGGATGCGTTCGTCAAGCGCCTGCGCGACAACGGAATTGCGACGTCGATTCGCGATACCCGGGGTTCCGACATCGACGGCGCGTGCGGTCAGCTGGCCACGGCGGTTTCCGAGGGGCGCAGGTCCGCCGGTGAGGAGCGCGCGTGAGGACGAACGATTTTTCGCGCACGTTCTTGCGCGAGGGCTACGACATGAGCGAGGTGCGCGCATTCCTCGCCGATGTGGAGCGCACAATCAGGGGGCAGGCGAGCGAGCCGGATGAGATCGTGACCGCCCGCAAGGCTGAGGAGATAGAGTTTTCCGTCAAGTTCCGTGGCTTCAACATGGACCAGGTGGACGCCGAGATCGATCGCTTGATCGGCGTGTTGAGGGGGCTTGATCGCGACCGCGAGTGGGCGGCCCAGCGTGAGGGCGAGGCCGGCGAGGAAGTGTCGGCTGCGCACGCGCACGAGCCCGCGCCGGCCTCGTTGACCGACTCGCGCAGCGGCCCCGAAACGCCCGCAATTCCTTCCGCAGCCTCTCAGGCGCCCGCCGCCTCCGACATCTGGCCAATCGCCCCTGAGACGCGTATACCCCGGGCGGATTCTGGTGACGTGCCGGTGTCCCCGGAGCCGCCAGAAGCACTCGTTGTCCCCGCGCCGACCGTAGACGCGAGCGCGCCCAGCGCGCCCGTGGCCACCGATAGCCTCGACGTCGACCGCATGCTCGATCGCCTCGCAGCCGATCCGCCCATCCAGACGGTCGTGGACCAGGTGGCCGCCGAGTTCGGCACCCAGGAGGCCGTCGATGAGATTCTTCGTTCCATGACTCAGAGTAAGGAGCAATGATGACTGAGTTCCCTAAGGTTGGTATCTTCTCCAAGGGCTACCACCGCGGACAGGTCGATGCGTTCTTTGAGGATGCGCGTCGCGCGTACGAGGGGGGTCTACCTCCCGAGCAGTTCAGCGCGGAGCAGGTGCGCCTGGCGACCTTTGAGCTGAAGAACCGGGGCTACAACATCGAGGCCGTCGACGCCGCTATGAACCGCCTGGAGGCTGCGTTCGTTAAGCGCGACCGCGCCGATTCCGTGGCCGCCGAGGGCGAGGCCGCGTGGTACGACCGCGTCGCGGACCGCGCGACGACCCTGTATCCGCGCCTCCAGCGCCCCCGCGGTGAGCGTTTCGCCCACCCGAGCAGCGGGCGGGGCTACGACTGCGAGGCCGTGGATGATCTGCTTGATCGCATCGCCGCCTACTTCGACGAGGCCGGGGAGTTGACCGCGGAAGAGATTCGCACCGCGACCTTCCGCGCTAAGCGTGGCAAGAAGGCCTACGCCGAGGGGCCGGTGGACGCCTACCTGGGGCGCGCGATCGAGATCCTGCTCGCGGTCGACTGATGGCTGGCCATCACGTGTCCGGGCTGGGCCCCATCCCCGTTGTTCTGCTAGGTTCGACCGGCTCGATTGGCACGCAGGCCCGCGAGGTCATCGAAGCGAACCGGGGCCGTTTCGACGTACTGGGCCTGAGCGCTGGCGGTTCGTCGGTCACCGAGCTCGCCGCGCAGGTCCTCGCCTTGAACCCCGCGTTCGTCGGCGTGGCCCGCGACGTGCGCGCGGAGCTGGCGGCCGCCGTGGAGTCGATGGGCGGCACGTGCCCGGAGGTATTCGTCGGCGAGGACGCCTCGGTCGAGGTCGTGTGTGCTTCGGTTCAGCGCGCGGAGGAGCTGTATCCGAGCGTGACTCCCGTGGTTCTCAACGGTATTACGGGTGGCGTGGGGTTGTCGTCGACGCTCGCGTCCCTGCGCTGCGGCGCCCGCCTGGCGCTGGCGAACAAGGAATCGCTGGTCGTGGGCGGCGCGCTGGTGAAGAACGCGATGCGTTTCCCCGGGCAGATCGTGCCGGTGGATTCGGAGCACTCGGCGATCGCGCAGGCCCTGGCTTCGGGCGTGCACGAGCGGGGGCTGACGTCGCCGGTCGTGTCGGGGCACTCGGAGGTCGCTGACCTGGTGCTGACTGCTTCGGGCGGGCCTTTCCGTGGTCGTACTCGCGAGCAGCTGCGCGGGGTGCGCGCGGCGCAGGCGCTGGCGCACCCGACGTGGGATATGGGTCCGGTTGTGACGATCAATTCCTCCACGCTCATCAACAAGGGCCTGGAGCTGATCGAGGCCCACCTGCTCTTCGACGTGGAGCCGGAGCATATTGTGGCGACGGTTCACCCGCAGTCGATCGTGCACTCGATGGTGACGTGGCGCGATGGGGCGACGACGTTGCAGGCATCACCTCCGGATATGCGCTTGCCGATCGCGCTGGGGCTGACGTGGCCGGAGCGTCTCGATGGCGTGGAGGAGCCCCTGTCGTGGGGCAATCCTTCGCAGTGGACGTTTGAGCCGGTGGACGACCAGACGTTCCCGGCGATTAATCTGGCGCGTTTTGCCGTCGGCGCTTCGGCCACGCACCCCGCGGTGCTCAACGCCGCGAATGAGGTGATGGTCGACGCCTTCATCGAGGGCGCCGTTCCGTGGCTCGCGATTGTCGACACTGTGTCGGCGATCGTTCATGAGCACGAGGGTGTCGCGGACCCCTCGCTGGAGGATATTGTGGCCGCGCAGCGCTGGGCCGACCGGCGCGCACGCGAGTGTGTCGCGGCTGGTCAATGGAAGGATATGTGAGCGTGGGTTCTATCGTCGGTATCGTCGTCATCATCGTGGGGATTTTGGCGTCGGTCGCGCTGCACGAGGTGGGGCACATGCTACCCGCCAAGAAGTTCGGCGTCCTGGTGCCGGATTATGCGGTGGGTTTCGGTCCAGCCCTGTGGAAGAAGAAGATCGGGGATACGACGTATGCGCTGCGCGCTATCCTGCTCGGCGGCTACGTGAAGATCGTCGGCATGTACGCGCCGGCGCGCCCGGGCACGCGCCTGGTGGGGCGGGGTGGTAAGCCGACGCTCGCTCAGGAGGCTCGCGAGGCCTCGGCGGAGGAGATCCCGCAGGGGCAGGAGCATCGCGCGTTCTACCTGCTCAGCGCGCCCAAGAAGGTCGTGGTGATGCTGGGCGGGCCCCTCATGAACCTGCTGATCGCGATCGTGCTCAGCGCCGTGACGATGATCGGGATCGGGGCTCCCACCGCCTCGCGCACCATCGCGGCGGTGCCGGCGACGATCTCCACGTCCTCGGGTGAGGTTGCTTCTCCCGCCTACGAGGCGGGGGTGCGTCCCGGGGACACGGTGGAGGCGTGGAACGGGCAGCCGGTCGCGACCTTCGCGGAGCTTCAGCAGGCCGTGGGCGCGACCCCCGAGGGTGAGTCCGCGACTCTGACCGTTGAGCGTGACGGTGGACGCGTGGATCTGACGGTGACGCCTGTCACGGGTGCTCAGGGCGCGCGTTACGTGGGAGTGACGGCCGCCTACGAGTACGTGTCGGCCTCGCCCGCGGACGTCGCTCGGGCTGACTGGCAGATGTTCACGGGCACCGCCTCGGTGGTTGTGCGCCTGCCGCAGGCCGTGTGGCAGGTGGGTCGCTCAATCGTCACCGACGAGGAACGTGATGCGAGCGGCGTCGTGTCGGTCGTGGGCGTGGGCCGCATGGCCGGCGAGGTGACGGGGGATTCGGCGGCCCTGGGCCTGCGCGACACCCGTCAGGTGGTCGCTGTGCTGCTGAGTCTGCTGGCGTCGCTGAACATGGCGCTCTTCGTCTTCAACTTGATCCCGCTTCCGCCTCTGGATGGCGGTCATATCCTCGGTGCCGTGTTTGAAGGCGTGCGCCGCCAGGCGGCACGCCTGCGGGGCGCGCAGGACCCGGGTCCCGCGGACACGGCTCGCCTGGTTCCGCTGACCTGGGCCGTGGGCGGTCTGCTCGTCGCGATGAGCGTCATCTTGATCGTCGCCGACATCGTCAAGCCCGTGTCCCTCGGTTGACGTGGCGGCGCCGACCCTATCGGCGGCGGGCGGAAAGCGAGCCTTCCCACGTGGCTGGCGTCCGCGTGGGAAGGAATGGCCCGGGTGCGCGATAATGGGCGGGTGAGTGAAATCAATCTTGGTATGCCCGACGTCGCGGCGTCGCCGTTCCCGCGTCGGCAGACGCATCGCCTGATGGTGGGAGACGTTCCCGTGGGCGGTGGGGCGCCGGTGTCCGTCCAGTCCATGACGACCACGAAGACGCACGATATTGGAGCGACACTGCAGCAGATCGCGGAGCTGACCGCCGCGGGCTGTGACATCGTGCGCGTCGCGTGCCCGACGGATAAGGATGCGGATGCGCTGCCGATCATCGCGAAGCAGTCCCGTATCCCCGTCATCGCGGACATTCACTTCAAGCCGAAGTACGTGTTCCAGGCGATCGAGGCCGGTTGCGGCGCCGTGCGCGTGAACCCGGGCAACATCCGTAAGTTCGATGACCAGGTGAAGGACATCTGCAAGGCAGCCTCCGATCATGGCGTGTCCCTGCGGATCGGCGTGAACGCGGGCTCGCTGGATCCGCGCCTGCTGAAGAAGTACGGCCGCGCGACGCCCGAGGCCCTGGTCGAGTCGGCGATCTGGGAGGCCTCCCTTTTCGAGGAGAACGACTTCCACGACTTCAAGATCTCGGTCAAGCACCACGACGTGCTCACCATGGTCCAGGCCTATCGGATGCTCTCGGAGGCGGGGGACTGGCCGCTCCACCTGGGTGTCACCGAGGCCGGGCCCGCCTTCCAGGGCACTATTAAGTCCGTATCCGCCTTCTCGATCCTGCTGGCCGAGGGCATCGGCGACACGATTCGCGTCTCCCTGTCGGCTCCTCCCGTGGAGGAGGTCAAGGTGGGCACAAAGATGCTGGAGTTTTTGGGCCTGCGTGACAAGACCCTCGAGATCGTGTCCTGCCCATCGTGCGGCCGAGCCCAGGTGGACGTGTGGACGCTGGCCGAGAACGTCACCGAAGGGCTCAAGGACCTGACCGTCCCGCTGCGCGTGGCCGTCATGGGCTGCGTCGTCAACGGCCCGGGTGAGGCCCGTGAGGCGGACCTGGGTGTCGCGTCGGGCAACGGCAAGGGCCAGATCTTCATCCGCGGTGAGGTGGTGGAGACGGTGCCCGAGGACCAGATTGTCGAGACGCTGATCCGTCGCGCTAACGCGCTGGCCGAGGAACTGGGCCTCGAGCCGGGTTCCGGAACCGTCGAGGTTGCCCCGATCACCGCACCGGATGTGAAGCTTCCGGGGATCGATTGCTGAGCGGAGGAGGATTCATCATGCGTCTTCGTACCCTTGCCTGCCTGTCCCTGATCGGCGGCGCGTGCGCGCTGGCGGCCAGCGGTTTTCCACGCCGCATTGGCCTGACCGCGTCTCAGGCTGACGTGTCGCTGCCCGGCGACCTACTCCTGCCCGGCGCGAACGTGGTCGTGGACCGCGGCGTCGCCATCGATGCTCCGGCCTCGGTCGTGTGGGGCGTGCTCGCTCACGCTTTCGAGCCCGAGGACGAGTCGACGATCGTGGACGTTGAGGAGGAGGATCACGTGCTCATGCGCGTGGCCGCGCCCGGCGCTCCCGAGGGGGCCCCGGCCTCGGGCACGTGCGTGATCGCCCTGCTGCCCCTGTCGCCGTCGCGCACCCTGCTGCACATTCGCGAGCGCCACGAGGCCTCGGGCCGTGAGCTGGCGCTCGTGTGGGCGGGCGTCACTGCGGAGTCCCTGTCGTCCCTGTCCATGCTGCGCGACATCCGCGAAGCATGCGTCGGCGGGCTCGTGGATGCCTGATTAGTCTCCTTCCAGCCCGTTCGGTTGGACAGTCATCCCCGTTGGTGTTGTAGTATCGCTCAGTACGCAACGCCGACGGGGATGTTGCACTATCCGAAGGGGGATACGGTGTTCGTCACTTCCACCGCTCTGCTCGCGCTCGTGGGCTTGTTTGTCGCGCTCCTGTGGGCGTGGACGTGGTCCGGCGTCGGCGCGAGCGCCCGTCGCGTCGCGATGCGCATGGATCTGCGCGGTGGATCGGCCAGCGCGGAGATGACGCGCCTGGTGTGGCCGCTCATGCCCCTGCTCTCCGTCGTCTGGTTCGTCACCGCTGACCTGGTGGGTCGTGAGGCCGCCGGTCTCGACACGCTCGGCCCCTGCGCTCTGCTCCTGGGCCTCCTCGCCGCCATGATCCTGGTCGCTGTCCAGTCCCTGTACCTGGGTGGCATGCCCGAGTGGGCCTACCCGGGGTGGATGGCGCGCCGCTACTACGCCGCGCACCCGCAGGCGCGCGAGCGCGAGCTGGGGGTCGGTGCTCTCATCTGAGGACTTCGAGCCTCCGATGAGGGGCCACACGGCTGTGCCGGTGGCCCACCTGGCGGCGCGTGCCGTACTCTTGGACCATGCTTCGAAATCTCTCGACTTTCTTCCTGCGGACCCTGCGCGAGGACCCGGCCGACGCCGAGGTCAATTCCCATAAGCTTCTGGTTCGCGCCGGTTACATCCGCCGATGTGCTCCCGGCATCTACACGTGGCTTCCTCTCGGCCTGCGCACGCTGCGCAAGATCGAGAACATCGTGCGCGAGGAGATGGACGCGATGGGCGCCCAGGAGGTGCACTTCCCGGGCCTGATTCCCGCTGAGCCCTACAAGGCGACGAACCGCTGGGAGGAGTACGGCCCGACGCTGTTCAAGCTTAACGATCGCAAGGGCGGCGACTACCTGCTGGCCCCCACTCACGAGGAGATGTTCACTCTCCTGGTGAAGGACATGTACTCCTCGTACAAGGACCTGCCCGCGACGCTGTACCAGATTCAGACGAAGTACCGCGACGAGGCGCGTCCGCGCGCCGGCCTGATCCGTGGCCGCGAATTCGTCATGAAGGACGCCTACTCTTTCGACATTGACGACGAGGGCCTGGACGCCTCGTACCAGGCTGAGCGCGACACCTACGAGCGCGTCTTCCAGCGCCTGGGCCTGCGCTACGTCATCGTCTCCGCGATGAGTGGCGCGATGGGCGGCTCTCGCTCGGAGGAGTTCCTGCACCCCTCGCCGATCGGCGAGGATACGTTCGTCGCGTCCCCGGGCGGCTACGCTGCCAACGCCGAGGCCGTGACGACCCCCGTCCCCGAGGCCGTCGATGCGTCCGGCGTGCCCGCGCCCGTGGACGTCCCCACGCCCGATGCCCCCACGATCGAGGCGCTCGTCGATCTGCTCAACGATCAGTACCCGCGCGATGATCGTCCCTGGACCGCCGCCGACACGCTGAAGAACGTCGTCGTGACGCTCACCCACCCGGACGGGCAGCGTGAGCTCCTCGTCGTGGGCG
>ERZ1674163.421-NODE-422-length-10430-cov-6.391904_pt1 | contig 10430 bp, 9 predicted proteins | sample MGYA00581294_ERZ1674163 | MGnify/ENA primary metagenome ERZ1674163 (study PRJEB41354, sample SAMEA4873312) | human saliva metagenome | biome: human-associated habitat [ENVO:00009003]; feature: mouth environment [ENVO:08000002]; material: saliva material...
GCTCACCGGGGCCGTAGGGGCGCTTCTCGAAGTAGCGGACGGCCTTGGGGGTCAGGGCCAGGCCCAGGGCGCGGGACTCGCGCACCTGCTTGCGGGAACGATTCGTTGCCATGAAATCTTCTTCCTGTTTCTCATGTCATGTCGGGGCGGATCCCCGACATGGGGCCAACTCCAGTACCCGGGTGGGTTCATCGGCTAAGGCCCCAGGTGCCCGCGTGAGCGGACAACTGTTCCATCCTAGCGTCTTTTCAGCAGATTGCGAATGGCACCGAGTCGCTTCGTGAGCATCGCCTCATGCCCGTTCTCGGTCGGTTCGTAGTAGTGCGTCCCCTCCAGGTCGTCGGGAAGGTACTGCTGGGGGGCCACGTGATGGGGATAATCGTGGGCGTACAGGTAGCCCTCCCCGTGCCCCAGCGCCTGCGCTCCGGCATAGTGAGCGTCACGCAGGTGTTCGGGCACCGCTCCCCCACGCCCCTTCCGAACGTCCGCGAGGGCGCGATCGACCGCCAGGTACGTCGCGTTGGACTTGGGCGCAGTCGCCACAGCCACGACCGCCTGGGCGAGGAGCAGGCGCGCCTCGGGCATGCCGATGAGAGCCACGCCCTGCGCGACCGCAACGCACGTCGACAGCACCTCCGGCGCCGCCATGCCGATCTCCTCAGAGGCCGCGATCATGATGCGCCGCGCAATGAAGCGGGGGTCTTCCCCCGCCTCGATCATCCGCGCGAGGTAATGGAGGGACGCGTCCACGTCAGAGCCGCGCATCGATTTGATGAAGGCACTGGTCACGTCGTAGTGCTGATCGCGTCCCCACCGCACGAGCGCCTGGTTCGCGGCGGCCTCAACACTGGCCACCGTGATCTCGCCGGAACCATCATCACTGGCCGCCCCGGCAGCCGCCTCGAGAAGCGTCAGGGACTTACGCGCGTCCGACCCAGCCAGCCGCACGAGGCCAGCCACGGCCTCGTCGGTGATCGAAAGCCGACCGGCCAGGCCACGCTCGTCGCTCAGCGCTCGCCGGATAAGACCCTCAAGGTCCTCAGGCCCCAGAGGATGCAGCGTCAACAGCAGCGATCGTGACAACAGGGGCGCGATGACCGAAAACGATGGATTCTCCGTCGTCGCGGCCACCAGAACCACCCAGCGATTTTCGACCGCGGGCAGGAGAGAATCCTGCTGCGACTTCGAGAAGCGATGCACCTCATCAACAAAGAGGATGGTTTCCTCGCCTTCGGTTGCGAGCGTTCGACGGGCCGCATCGACCACACGGCGAACGTCGCTCACGCCCGAGGACACCGCCGACAGCTCGACAAAGCGGCGGCCCGACGCGCGCGCGATCAGGTAGGCGAGAGTCGTCTTACCAGTCCCGGGTGGCCCCCACAAGACCACCGAGGACACGGCGACCCCATCGCGTGACTCGGGAGACAGGAGCCGACGCAGCGGCGCTCCCTCACCCAGGAGGTGCGCCTGACCAACGACCTCCTCCAAGCGCGAAGGCCTCATACGAACGGCGAGGGGCGCACCCGCGGAAAACGCGGGCACGCCCAACTCGTCGAAAGATTCAGAATCGAACAGATCCATGAAACCTAGCTTACGTCAGGGTGACTCCATCCGAGGTAGACCCGATCTTCGGTCCGGACAGAACCTGCAGGACGACGAGGCCACCGAGAATCAGCATGCACGCGCCGGCGCCCAGCAGATACCCGTTGAGCCCTTCAGACTCATCAACGCCGTTCGAGGCCGACAGAACCTCCGCGTGGAGCTTGAACGAACTGGAGGCATCCACCGGCGCACCCGCGCCGGCTGCCGCGACAGTCGACGCGACCTTGAACTCGGCCCAGCCGACGAGCTGGTGCGAGCGGTTCGCGACGACGACCTTGTAGTCGCCCATCGGCAAGCCCGTCACATCCATCGTCACCTGGTTGTCGCTTTCAACCTGGAGCCAGCGAGCCTCACCCGTCTGCATGATGTTGGCGCTCACCCACTCACCGGCACCCGCCTTGTCCGCGGGAACGTTGATCGTCAGCTGGCCGCCCGTGAAGGCGGCGCTCACGCCACCCTTGTTGGCATCGGTGAGCTGAGACTCGTCCGAGATCGGAGACACGGGGGTGTCCGAGGGCTGGGTCGCGTTGGCCGAAGCGGAGGGGGTCGGCGAAGGAGTCACCGACGCCGACGGCGAGGGCTGAACGGGCGGGAGCTGCGGGTCGTCAGGCTGCGGAGCGGGAACGGGGATCACGCTCGGGGCGGGCTGGGGATCCGCGGTGGGCTCAGGCTGCGGCTCGGGCGCCGGATCAACGCTCGGCTCAGGCTGCGGCTCGGGCGCCGGATCAACGGTGGGCACAGGCTGCGGCTCGGGCGCCGGATCAACGGTGGGCACAGGCTGCGGCTCAGGTGCCGGATCAACGGTGGGCACAGGCTGCGGCTCGGGCGCCGGGTCAACGGTCGGCTCGGGCGCCGGGTCAACGGTTGGGTCGGGAGTCGGCTCCGGGGTGTACGGCTTGTACACCGTGACGGAGTAGCTCACGTTCTCAGCAAGGGTCTTGTCGTCCTTATAGGTGACGATCGTGATGCGGTGATTCGTGCCGGGTTCCCAGGTGATGCCCTCGAGATTGTTGGTGCCGTTGGGCACGGGAACAATCATCGTGTAGCTATTGAGGGGAACCGCCTTCCACAGGTCGTTCGCGGTCGGGGTCACGATCTCGCCGTGACGTTCAAACGACGGCGGATCGTTCGGTGTCACGCGGCCGTTGTCCAGGATGACTCCCCAGTACCCGGTCTTGCCGTACTTCGCTTCGAAGTCGAAGGCATCCTCGAGAGTGACGAGGAACGTAGTGTTCGGGATGACGTAGATACTGTCATCTGCGTGTGCACGCGCGGTGAAACCGGGAATGGCAAACGCGACCGCGCCGAAGAGGCACAGGGCCATGAGCACGCTCATTACCCGGCTGCGGCCGATAAACCCTCGTGCGGCGAGGGCGGATGTGGGCCGTCCGTGCTGCATAACGGTTCTCCTTAGGAACTTAATACTCAGAAGATATTGTCTGATAACCAGAGTAACAGGTGTGACGCCTGTATGGGAAGCGCGAACACGCACCATGCGGTTAATCGTGACCGCATTGGCATGACAGGAAGATGGGCCAGTCTACTGGAGGCCGCCGTGCGGCTTGCGCACAATACTGACCGTGACGATGGCCCCGAGCAGAGCAAGCAGGCCCCCACCTGCGAGAATCCACCCGCTCAGACGCCCCTCCTCTTCGCGGGCGGCCTGCTGGGTGGCCTGCTGATCCTGATGAGCCTTCGGTCGAATCTCGGAGGCGGACACGACCTGCGGAGAGGTGGAGGTGGACGCCTCGGGGGTGGGATCGTCGGAATTATTGGAGCCGAAGCCATTGCCCGAGGATCCCGCACGGCGCGACGGGGCGGCGGATGACGAAGGGGAGGGCGCAGCGCCGGGCGCAGAGGACGAGGCCGGGGCATTGCTCGCCGAATCGGCCGCGGGCTGAGCGGGCACGGAAGGACCATCCTGCTGTGTTGACGCGTTAACCTCCTCGGGGGCAGGAGCAACGGGGGCGTTCGGAAACGCCGGTTCGCCCGGGACGTCGGGAGCCGGTTCGGGCGGAGCAACCGGATCGGCCGGATCGGGCTCATTGACCGACAGCGAGCACGCCTGTACACCCGCGGCGGCGTCGACGACGCTGACCTGGACGCTGACATAGGTTCCGCTCACACCATCGCCGATGGCGACCTGATGGCTCTCGCCCGCGGCCCAGGCAGAGGGGACGGGGATATCACCGGAGAAGGCGCCCTCTGAGTTGACCTCGAGAACGGCCCACGCACTCCTGTTGCGCGCCACGCCGGTCGGGACCCATTCGGGCAGCTCCATGTCAGCACCGCGCTCGACCGCGCCATCATCGAGCGTGACGACGACGAACCCGCGCGATTGGTCCGTCCCCGCGGTCCATCCGCGACCTTCTAGGGACAGCGACTCACCCGCATGCACAACCGAGGAAACGAAGACGCTGGCCTCACCCTCCGATTCAACCAGGCACGAAGCGGCGGGAACCTCAGGAGTGTCATCACTGTAAGCCGGTACCGCGGTCGCGAACATGCCGACGACGATCGACGCTGATGCGGTCAGCGCAAGCAGGGACATATGCAGTCCCCTGTTGCGCGAATGCGACCGTGTCGTCATGCGTGTTGCTTCCTTCTCTTGTGGATAATTTTAGCAAATCTGCCCAATTGGGAACAGATCCTTTATGTCAGTGTTCGGGTAACTAACGGCTGTACGCACAATAGTATTACCTCGCGTCCGCAACGCAATTGCGAGCAACAAGCAAATTCACGGACCACTGCACTAAAAGGCCATTTTACCGGGAAAAGCAAGCCCTTTCATCTAAAATTGTGAGGTATATTATCGGACAACTGTTGTCGGACATAACCTCTTGGTCAGCATTTGAGACTATGAAAGACATTCCCCACCCTGCTAACGACGGGGCACCACCAGAGGCGCACCTGTCTCAGGATCAGGGATGACGACGCAGGGCACGTCGAACACACTCTCGATGAGCTCAGGAGTCACAACCGTGCCCGGCGCCCCCTGGGCGATAATTCTGCCTTGCCTCATACACACCAGGTGCGTGGCGTAGCGGAACGCAAGGTTCAAGTCGTGCAACACCGCGACGATCGTTCGCCCCTGGCGTTGCAGCCGTTGCGCAAGGCGCAGCACCTCCAGCTGGTGATTGAGGTCCAAGTAGGTCGTCGGCTCGTCCAGCAGCAAAATATCCGTCGACTGCGCCAGAGCCATCGCAATCCATACGCGCTGGCGCTGCCCACCGGAAAGCTCCCCGACCCTTCGCCCCGCCAACGCACTCACCCCGGCGTCGCGCATCGCCCCAGCCACGGCCTCGTCGTCGACCGCGCTCCACTGGCGCACGAGGCCATGGTGAGGGTAGCGGCCACGCGCCACCAGGTCCTCCACGAGCATGTCGCCAGGAGCGACCGACGACTGAGCAAGGAGGCCAAGCCGACGCGCCAGAGCCTTCTGATTCATCGTGCCCAGCTCGACCCCATCCAACTCGACGACGCCCGAGCGCGCGCCCAAGACACGGGCGAGGCAGCGCAGGAGCGTCGACTTACCGCACGCGTTTGGGCCGACAATGACGGTCAACTCCCCCTCTAAGACGTCGAGGGACAACCCCTCCAAGATCGGCGCATCCTTCCCGTAGCCGACCGTAATCTCGCGGGCCGACAGCCCGCTCGCACCACTGTCACGTCCCATGACCTCACCTCACCTCACGAACCAACAAGAACAGGAGATACACGCCTCCCACGACGCCGGTGACCACGCCAACCGGCAGCTCGTGGGGCGCTAAGAGTCTTTGCGCGACCACGTCAGACACGAGCACGAGGAGGCCTCCCAGGACTGCCGATGACGCGAGCCCCACTCCCCCACTTCCGCACAGGCGACGGGCCACGTGAGGGGCAGACAGAGCAACGAAGGCGACCGGACCCGCAACCGCCGTCGCAAGCGACACCAAGACCATCGCCGTGGCAATGAGAGACACTCGAAGCCTGCGCACGCGAACGCCCAGGCCAGTCGCGACATCGTCTCCCATCGCGAGCAAGCCAAGCGGCGCCGTGCAGGCCGCGAGCGGTAACGAGACAGCGAGGAGGACAATGACGAGCACGCTGACGCGAGGCATCGTCACCCCCGCGAAGGACCCGGCGCTCCACAGCTGGGCGCGCTGGGCAGCCTCGAGCGGGGCCTTGACGATGAGCAGGGAATTAAGGGCGCGCAGCGCTGCCGAGCAGCCGATACCGACGAGCACGACGCGCACACCCGTGACACGCACGCCGCCCGCACACGCCACGATGAGAGCCCCCGAGGCCAGGCCGCCGATCAGCGCGCCCGCGGAGGTGGTCGCCGGGTTGGCGCCCAGCACGATGATCGCGACGAGCGCGCCGGTCGCACAGCCCGTCGACAGCCCGACGATGTCGGGACTACCGAGCGGGTTGCCCGACAGGGTCTGGAAGATTGCACCCGCCACACCGAGCGAGCATCCCACCGCCACCGCCGCGATAACGCGGGGAAGACGGACAGATTGGACGAAGTACACGCCCAGGAAGTCATCCGTGGGGCCGCCGTCTCCCACGAGGCGTCGCAGCGACTGCTCGATGCTGAGCCCGTAGTCTCCGAGCGTCAGCGAATACAGGGCAAGCGCGAGAAGAGACAGAAGTCCGAGGCTCACGACGAGCGCACTGCGCCGGTGCAGGCGCACGGAGAATGACGCGTTCGACAGGAGCGCGTAGCGGCTGGAGGATTCCCTCATGACATTCCCTTCCCGCGCGCACCCAGGACAAAGAAGGGGGCGCCAACCAGGGCGACGACGACGCCGACGGGAACCTCCTGCGGGGCCAGCACCAGCCGCGAGGCAACATCGGCGGCGCACACCCACGCGGCACCAACCACCGCAGACCACACGGCAATAGCACCCTGGCGAGCACCAACCACGCGACGCACGAGGAGGGGCACAGCTAGACCGACGAAGGTCAGGGGCCCACCCAGCGCGGTTGCCCCGCCCGCCAGAGCCGTGACAGCCAGGGTTGCCAAACATCGGATCAGGCGCACGCGGACGCCCAGTCCGAGCGCAGCATCGTCGCCGAGGGTCAGAACGCCGAGCGCGGAGGTCAGCAGCGCGCCCAGCACCGCCCCGCAGGCGATGATGGTGCCCGCCCAGGTTAGCGAGGCCATGTCCACGCCTTCGAGGGATCCCGAGACCCAGTAACGAAACTCATTGAACGCGAATTGATGACCGGCCAGGACAGCCTGCGTCAGGGACGCGAGCGCAGCGGAGACGGCGATGCCGGCCAATGCCAGGCGTGCCCGCGACCCCGCCCCGCCGCGACCGGACAGCATAAAGACGAGCGCGGCCGCCACGCCCGCTCCGACGAGCGCTGCACCCATCGTCAGCGCGCGCGTCGATACACCCGCCACTGCGGTTGCCACGACGACGAGGAATGCCGCCCCGGCGTTGACGCCGAGCACGCCGGGATCAGCCAGCGGGTTGCGAGTCACGGCCTGCATGATCGATCCCGCGAGCCCGAGGGCAGCACCGATCACGAGCGCGGCAAGCGTGCGGGGTACGCGCAGCGAGAGCACCACCCGCGCGTCCTGGGTCTGGCCGCCGTAGCGAAGCGCGTCCCACACGAGGGCAGGTTCAATGTGCCGCGACCCCAGCGCCAGCGAAGCAACGATGATGAGGGCAAGGACCAGCGCCGCCACGGCGCAAGCGGTGGCGGCGCTGGTCACGCTGCGGGCTCTCATGTCAGGCCCACGCCTGATCGGGCGCGCTCATCTCCAGCGTCAGGACGCCGGGACAAACTGGGCTTCGATGGAGGAAACGATGCCGTCCATCAGGAGGTAGCCGCCGGTGGAGGTCCACAGGGAGCCGTCGACGGGGATGACGTGGTCGGCCTGAACGGCACGAAGCGAATCAAAGCCGACGGTCGACTTGGCTTCCTCGAGGGCAGCCGCCGACGCCTCAACGCCCGTGCCGCCGCCCGCAGAGGGGTTGTTGACCGACGACTTGCCCAGCGTGCCGAAGAAAATCCAGTCCGCGTCGATCTGGTCGATATTTTCCAGCGAGACCGGCTCGGAATGGCCCTCACCGTCACGGTCCTGGTTCGCGGGGCGCTTCATGCCGAGCGCGGTCAGCGCCTGGCCGGCGGGCAGCTCCTTGAGGATCAGGCCCGCGCTGTCACCCTGCCAGCGCACGACGGAGTAGGTCTGGTCGAGGTATCCAGCGTCCTTCAGACGGGCGCTGACGGAGGCAACGTGCTTGTCGAATTCCGCGAGCTTGGTCTCAGCCTGGTCGGCAACGCCGAGCGCGTCGGCCGTCAGGGTGAAGGTCTCGCGCCAGTCGCCACCCTTTTGCGTGGTGAAGAAGACGGGGGCAATCTGGCCCAGAGCGCTCAGGGTTTCGCTGTCGTTGTCCTTCACCGACGTGCCGTCGACGAGGATCAGGTCGGGGCGGGCCGCCCCGATCGCCTCCAGGTTCGGCGCGCCAATCGAGCCGAGGATCGGGATGTCACCCGCGCGATCGGCCAGGTAGTTGGGGACGGTGGTCTGGCCGCGACCCGAGACGACACCGACGGGAGTCACACCGAGAGCGAGCGCGTTATCGGTCGTCGGCTCAGACAGCGTCACAACGCGAGTAGGATGGGCCGGGAGGGTCACCTCCTGCCCGGACGCGTCGGTGACGATGCGGGTATGGGCAGCGTCAGCCGGATCGGAGGACGAGGCCGGGGTGGGTGAGGTGGAGGAGCAAGCTCCCAGGGTCAGGGCCGCCAGGGCCACGGCCACGATGGCGCGAACTCGTATCGACGTGTGCACGTGTTCCTCGTTTCGTCTAGGTCACGATTAGGACATAGGCAAGCCTAACCTGGCAATGACTGCATATCCTGACAAGTTCCCCAGTCGGACAGGCTCACACACACCACTCGTCGAGTGCAGCCAGTAGTCCCTCTCTCCACCAGGCAACATCATGCCCACCCGAATAACGCTCCAGCCTGACAAGCGCACCGCACTCCCCCAGCAGGGCGGCGCAACGTTCAACGACGGGGGCCATCGCCACCTCGCGCGCACCCACCTGACACCAGATTGTCAAGCCGGACAGCGACCGACATGCACCCCTGCCAAGGTCACCCATCAGCGCGCCCTCGCCCCGGCCTCGTACGTCCCCACCCCACCACAGGGACGGAGACTGTGCGATAAAACACTCGACGGGGACGGAGCCGCCGAGCGCGGCCTGAAGCACCGCGAGGCCACCAAAAGACTGACCGGCCACGGCCACGGGACCGACCCCAGCCACGTCACACACCGCGCCCAGCAGCGCGCTCACCGCATCGGCGTCCGTCAGCTCTCGGCGCCTGGCCTCCACATCACCCGCGCCGATCGTCACGACGCGCAAGCCCGGGTAGCGCCGCGTCAACCAGCCCACGCCGTTAGCACGCCACACGTCGCCATCGAAGACGACGAGCGTACGCGTGGGCACCTGCTCCCCGTCGTGCACGACGACGCATCGGGAGAGCCCGCCTCCGATCCGGGCACGGACCCTGGCCCCAATATCTTCTTCGCGCATGGCGCGCATCGACGGGGCATCGACGTCACCGCCCGGCCAGGACATCTGTGCATCAGGTCCAACAAAAATCGACGCGGCGTGCCCGCGCCCGTTGACGAGCCTGAGCGGGTTACAGGCGTCCGGCCGCGCTTCCTCGACGAGGCGAACCCAGCTCCCCATGTCGACACGCACGCGCGGATCAATCCCACCCGGCCCGCACAGGGCAAATTGATAGCTGAGGATCACATCGGCGGGGAGGGCACACCCCAGCTCGCGGGCACCGTCGCGCCAATCCATGCGGAAGGCCTCGATATGCTCACGCGAACGATCCGTCACCGTATTGAGCAGGAGGTAGCACTGCGCGCGCTGCGGCGCCTCACACCGGAACGTGACGCGAACGGCGTCAACGCCATCGATGAGCAGGCGCTCCCCCACAAGGGGAAGCCCGCTCGAACCGACGCGCCGACGCGCCATCGCGCCGGGCGTCAGCCGACAAAAGCCCGTCTGAGAAAAAGACGATTCCTCGAAGGCCACAGATCAGTCGAAGAGCGAAATGTCGCCCGCGCCCACGCGCGCCACGACGGCATCCCCGCCCGCGAAGTTGATGACCGTCGTCGGCTCAGCAACGCCGACCGGCCCCACCACGACCAGGTCGACCTGGTGGCCGATGCGCTCGTCCACCTCGAAGCCGTCCGTCAGCGGCTCGGTCTCGCCCGGCATAATCAGTGTCGAGCAGGCCAGCGGCTCACCGAGGGCCTCGACGATCGCCTGCGTGATGACGTGGTCCGGGATGCGCACGCCCACCGTGTGTTTCTTCTTGTTCAGCATGATGCGCGGGACCTCCTTGGTGCCACGCAGGATGAACGTGTAGGGTCCGGGGGTGAGCGCCTTCATCGTGCGGAACTCGTGGTTGTCCACGATGACCAGCTCGCCGAGCTGGGCGAAGGAGTGGCACAGCAGCGAGAAGTTGTGCTTGTCGTCGAGCTTACGGACCGTGCGAATCGTGTCCATGCCCGACTTGTTGCCGATCTTGGTCGCGATCGCGTAGCCGGAGTCCGTCGGCAGCGCAATCGTACCGCCGCGCTCCAGCAGGTCAACGACCGTGTTAACCAGACGTGCTTGAGGATTTTCCGGATGCATCTCAACGTACGACATGCATCTATTGTGCACGAAACCCCCACCGGCCGGGGGCCGGATGGGGGTTTCGTGGACACGACTTGCGCGACCTAGATCACTTCTTGTCCTCGTCGGAGGCTTCCTCGCCGCGCTTCTTCGGCTTCGCGTCGACGCCAGCTTCCTTACGCTGCGCGG
>ERZ1674163.426-NODE-427-length-10314-cov-14.322059_pt1 | contig 10314 bp, 10 predicted proteins | sample MGYA00581294_ERZ1674163 | MGnify/ENA primary metagenome ERZ1674163 (study PRJEB41354, sample SAMEA4873312) | human saliva metagenome | biome: human-associated habitat [ENVO:00009003]; feature: mouth environment [ENVO:08000002]; material: saliva material...
TGGGTTTCAGACGGCCTTTTCCCAACTTGAACAAGAGGAAATATGAAAATATTCAGAAATAAAAAACCATTTGACTATTTCCCTACTCAATCAGTTCCGATTGGAGAAGTATAAAACAAGCTAAGATTGTGCACAGGCGAAAATTTACCCACAGAATGAAGCGGCAGAAACATTTTATCCACATATACAAACAAGGCCGACCATACTTTATCCTCATCAAAAAATATCAGCTAAGTATTTGAAAAATTGTTTTAATCAAAGTTATCAACAAGCTGTGGCAGCACTCAATATCATCTTCTATTTATTATTTAAAATCTAAGTTATAGTTTGTTTTCCCAAAGGCAAAGGCCGTCTGAAACGTAAAGGCATCTTTTCAAAAAATTAAAAAGTTAAGGATTGTTAAAAACGTGTAAATCAGTTAGAGTTACATTTGATAAATTTAATTAATAATGGAGTTTCACCAAATGAAAGGCGACATTGGCGTAATCGGCCTTGCCGTAATGGGGCAAAACCTGATTCTCAACATGAACGACAACGGCTTTAAAGTTGTCGCATACAACCGTACGACCAGCAAAGTAGATGATTTTTTAAACGGCGCAGCCAAAAATACCAATATTATCGGCGCATATTCACTGCAAGATCTGGTTGATAAATTAGAAAAACCACGCAAAATCATGATGATGGTGCGCGCCGGTTCTGTTGTGGACGATTTTATCGAACAACTTGTTCCACTTTTGGATGAAGGCGACATCATTATTGACGGCGGCAACGCCAACTATCCTGATTCCACCCGCCGCACACACGAGCTGGCGGCAAAAGGCATCCGCTTTATCGGTGCGGGCGTTTCCGGTGGCGAAGAAGGCGCGCGTCACGGCCCGTCTATCATGCCCGGCGGAGACGAAGCCGCATGGCCTGCCGTCAAACCCATTTTCCAAGCCATCTCCGCCAAAACGCCTCAAGGCGAGCCTTGCTGCGACTGGGTCGGCCGTGACGGCGCGGGCCATTTCGTCAAAATGGTGCACAACGGCATCGAATACGGCGATATGCAGTTGATTTGCGAAGCCTACCAATTCATGAAAGACGGCTTGGGCCTGTCTTATGACGAAATGCACCAAATCTTCAACGAGTGGAACAAAACCGAGCTGGATTCTTACCTGATTGAAATCACCGCCGCGATTTTGGGCTACAAAGACGAAAACGGCGAACCTTTGGTTGAAAAAATCCTCGATACCGCCGGTCAAAAAGGCACGGGCAAATGGACCGGCATCAACGCCCTCGATTTGGGCATCCCGCTGACGCTGATTTCCGAAGCCGTGTTTGCACGTTGCGTTTCTGCGTTCAAAGACCAACGCGTCCAAGCAAACAGCCTGTTTGGCAAAACCATTACCCCGATTGAAGGCGACAAAGCCGCATGGGTGGATGCGTTGCGCCAAGCCCTGTTGGCATCCAAAATCATCTCTTATGCACAAGGCTTTATGCTTATCCGCGAAGCCAGCGAAAACAACGATTGGGCATTGAATTACGGCAACACCGCCCTCTTGTGGCGCGAAGGCTGCATTATCCGCAGCGCCTTCTTGGGCAACATCCGCGATGCATACGAAGCCAATCCCGATTTGGTGTTCTTGGGTTCCGATCCTTATTTCAAAGGCGTATTGGAAACCTGTCTGCCTGCATGGCGCAAAGTCGTTGCCAAAGCCATCGAATGCGGCATCCCTATGCCCTGCATGGCTTCCGCGATTACTTTCCTCGACGGCTACACTTCCGCGCGCTTGCCGGCCAACCTGTTGCAAGCCCAACGCGACTACTTCGGCGCGCACACCTACGAGCGTACCGACAAACCGCGCGGCGAGTTCTTCCATACCAACTGGACAGGTAAGGGCGGCGATACCGCTTCAACCACATACGATATCTAATTTGCCCAGGCAAACAAAAGGCCGTCTGAATATTTCAGACGGCCTTTTTATAGGGTTATCCACAATGAAGAATGAAACAATTTATAGTATTTGATAGATAACTTTATGAAATAAATAAAGATTAATAAATGCCGTCTGAATGTTTCAGACGGCCTTTAAAATTGTTCACAACCTTATCAACAGGTTTTCCATAGCTTAAACCAGATTTTGCGGATTGCCGACCACGAAGCGGTTGATGTTGTCCAAAAGGATGTCAAACAGGCGGTTGGCGGCCTCTTGGCTTGCCCATGCAATGTGTGGCGTGACGATGAGGTTGGGCAGTCGGGCTTTCAGCAGAGGATTGCCGTCGCGTGGTGGCTCTTGTGTCAACACGTCAAAACCTGCCCCGCCGATTTGTCCGTATTTCAACGCCGCAACCAAAGCGGCTTCATCGACTAAGCCGCCGCGCCCGCAGTTGATGAGGATAGCGCCGGGTTTCATTTGCTGCAATTCGGCTTCGCCTATCATGTTGGCCGTTTGCGGCGTGAGCGGGCAATTAAGCGACACGACATCGGCGGAGCGGATGGCTTCGTCAAAGGAAACATAGCCGTCGCGGACATTTTGGGCATATTTATGTTCGGCGAATACGACATTCATTTTGAAAGCCTGTGCATAAGTTGCCAGCGTTTTACCGATATTGCCGCGACCGAAAATCGCCAGCGTTTTACCGTTTAAATCGCGCATCGGTGCGCCGAGGTGGCAGAAAAACGGCGAGTTTTCCCACAAGCCTGCCGCAACGTCGCGCTGATAGGCAGGCAGGTTGCGCATCAGGGTAATCATCATCATAAACGCGTGTTCCGCCACAGATTCATTGCCGTAAGCGCGGATATTGCACACTGCCGTGCCGTTTTGTTTGGCGGCCTCAACGTCCACATTGTTGACGCCGGTCGCGGTAACGGCAACCAGCTTGAGTTGTGGATTTTCGGCAAAGGCTTGGGCGGAAATCACGACTTTATTGGTAATCACAATGTCCGCACCGCGGATACGCACCAGCGTTTCGTGCGCTTCGGTTGTGCCGTAGCTGCTTAATGTGTGTGGAAAATCAAAGGCAAACGGACGGTTGACGAGGGTATCGCGGTCGAGGACGACAATTTGGAACGGATTCATAAAATTCCTATCAAAAATAAAATATCGATTTATAAAATCTAAATAAGGATAAAGGATTTAAAATATACGCGTTAGTTGATAATAATTATTATGTAGCGATTAAAACATCAATGTATCAGGAAAACAAAATGATTAAAACCATTACATTTGCTATTTTGCATTTCAGCGTTGCATTTAGTGTCGCCTATATTCTGACCGGCAGTATCGGTGTTTCCAGCGCGGTGGCTTTGGTCGAACCCATCGTCAATACCGTTGTCTTTTATTTTCACGAAAAAGCGTGGAACCGCTACGAGAAAAACAAATCCGAGAAGCAAAAATTGTGGGTGCCTCTGCATCAGTGCGGCTAAAGTTTCAGACGGCCTTTTGCTTGATTAAAACCGATTATGGTTTTTCGGTTTGGCCATCGCCATCAAAATGCCAAACCCTAAAATAGAGTAAGACTTTACGAAGGCTTCATGAAGGTAAAAATGCTAAAATACGCTATTCTTGCAAACCCATTCAGACGGCCTTAATGCTCACCGATTTAGAAAAAAACGCCATCCGCGACCATTACCAAAACATCGGCAAAAACCTGCCCGGTTTCCGTCCGCGCGCTTCGCAACGGGAAATGATTGCGGCGATTGCCAACGCTTTTTCGCGGACGTTGACGCGTGAAGAAGGCGAAGAAGCGCTCAAACGCGAGGGTGAGAGCATTGCCGTGATCGAAGGGCCGACCGGCGTGGGTAAATCGTTGGCCTACCTTTTGGCCGGCGGCATCATGGCGCAGACGCGCGGCAAACGGTTGATCGTCAGCAGCGCGACGGTGGCTTTGCAGGAGCAGTTGGTTGACCGCGATTTGCCGTTTCTGGTAGAAAAAAGCGGTTTGGAGCTGACCTTTGCGCTTGCCAAAGGGCGCGGCCGTTATCTTTGCCCCTACAAACTCTATCAACTGACGCAAAACAACGCCCAGCAAAACCTGCTTGGTTTTGAAGCGCCGGAAGTGTTGTGGGACAGCAAACCCAAGCCGGAAGAATTAAATCTGCTGCGCGATATTGCCGATGAATTTTCCGCCCGCCGCTTTAATGGCGACCGCGACACTTGGCCGGAAAAAATCGATGACGCGATTTGGCTTAAAGTGACCAACGACCGCCACGGCTGCCTGAAATCCGCCTGTCCCAACCGTCCGGAATGCCCGTTTTACCTGGCACGCGATGTTTTGGAAACCGTCGATGTCGTTGTTGCCAACCACGATCTTCTGCTTGCCGACATCAGCATGGGCGGCGGCGTGATTCTGCCTGCTCCTGAAAACAGTTTCTATTGCATAGACGAAGCGCACCACCTGCCCAAAAAAGCCCTCAGCCGTTTTGCCGCCGAACACTCATGGAATATTGCCGTTTGGACGCTGGAAAAACTGCCGCAGCTGACCGGCAAAATTGCCGCGCTCACCGATAAAGCCGAACTTGCCAACCTTGCCGACGAAGCTGCCACATCCTTGCTCGACAGCCTGCACGAATGGCAGTTCCATTTAGCGGAAGAGCCGTCTTTAAGTCTGGGGTCGTCTGAAAACGACAGGCGGAAACACAACGAACCGACTTGGCTGTGGGAAGACGGCAAAATCCCCGAAGGCCTTGAAACCACGGTTTCCAATACGGCCATTGCTGCACGCAGCCTGCTCAAACACGTTGTCGGGCTGAACGATGCGCTTTCTGCCGCCCGCCGCGAAAAAGAGCAGGACGGCGCACTCATCGACCGCCTGACCAGCGAGTTCGGCCTTTTTATCGCCCGTATCGAACAAATCAGCGCGGTTTGGGATTTGCTCTCCACCGTTCCTATCGAGGGCGAAGAGCCGTTGGCGAAATGGATAACCCGACGTGCCGACGACAAAAACGACTATATTTTCAACGCCAGCCCCATCAGCAGCGCATCCCACCTTGCCAACAGCCTGTGGCGGCGCGCGGCAGGCGCGGTGTTGACTTCGGCTACCCTGCAATCGCTCGGCAGCTTCAACCTGATTTTGCGCCAAACCGGCCTATTATGGCTGCCTGAAACCACCACGCTCGCTTTGGAAAGCCCGTTTAATTTCGATGCGCAAGGCGAGCTGTATATTCCGCCGGTGCACGCCAGCCCCAAAGATCCTGATGCGCATACGGCCGCTATTGTCGAATGGTTGCCGAAGCTGGTTTCGCCGGTTGAAGCCATCGGCACGCTGGTGTTGTTTTCCTCGCGCAAGCAAATGCAGGACGTCGCCTTGCGCCTGCCTGACGAATATTTGCCGCTTCTGCTTGTGCAGGGCGAGTTGCCCAAGGCTGTTCTTTTACAAAGGCACCATCAAGCCATTGCCGAAGGCAAAGCCAGCATTATTTTCGGCCTCGACAGTTTTGCCGAAGGCCTCGACCTGCCCGGCACAGCCTGCGTGCAAGTTATCATTGCCAAGCTGCCGTTTGCGATGCCGGACAACCCCATCGAGAAAACGCAAAACCGCTGGATTGAACAACGCGGCGGCAATCCCTTTATCGAAATTACGGTGCCCGAAGCCAGCATCAAACTGATCCAAGCCGTCGGCCGCCTTATCCGTACCGAACAGGATTACGGCCGCGTGACCATCCTCGACAACCGCGTCAAAACGCAACGCTACGGCCAGCAATTATTGGCCTGTCTGCCGCCGTTTAAACGGATAGGGTAGTTGTGGATAATTCAAAGGCAAAGGCCGTCTGAAACCAAATGTTCAGACGGCCTTTTATTTTTTTCAAGCTATAAATCCAATTTCATGACGGATACGGTTTCCCCGTTGTGCCAAGTCTGGGTGATTTCTTTCCAGCCAAACTTTTCATACACAGCCTGCACATCCGGCGTATAGAGAAACAGATGCGGCAAACCCAGTTCGCGTGCTTTATCCAGACAAAACGAAACCAGCTGCCTGCCTACGCCCAAACCGCGAAATTGCGGCAAAACGAACACATCGCCCAGCCAATATTCGTATTCGGGAAAACACGCCATATCAAACCGCTTCAATGCCGCCGAACCCATCAGCCGCCCTTCCTTATCCACAGCCGCAAACGCCAGCGGCAAGTTATCCCCATCGAGGCATTGCGCGTAATACGCACGGATTTTGTCCAGAGACGACCACGGCGCAAAATCGTGCCATTCCTCAAACAGCGCGAGGGCTAAAGGCTCGACAAATTCAGGCTTCAGACGGCATATGTTCATATTGGGTCCTCTTGTTGTACCGAATAGGGATAGTTTTTACAGTATAGGCCGTCTGAAAGGTTAACACATCTTAAAAAATCAGCGTAAAACACGATAAACCCGCCGCCAGCCCCATTCAAATCACTTATAATTCTGCCCATACCGCACACAAACAAAAGAAGAACATCATGGCCAAGAAATTTCCCATTTTTCCGAAAAATCCCGAGCGTATCTGCTGGGGTTGCGACAAATACTGCAAAGAAGACGATTTGCAATGCGGCAACGGTTGCGAACGCATCCAACACCCCATCGAGTTGGACGGCCGCGACTGGTATAAAAAAGGCGACTGGAGCAATTTGTTGAGCGAAGAGCAGCAAATCGAACTTGGACTGAAAGAAGCGCCCAAGCCGGCCAAACCGCATATCAAACTGCCTTTGAAAAACAAAACGGCTTAAACAGCATGCCGTAAACAAACGAAATAAAAAGGCCGTCTGAAACCTGAAAAACAGGGTTTCAGACGGCCTTTTTATTGTCGGATTATGCCTTCACATAATGCACAAACGCGTATTCGATGCCTTTGGCGGAAACATGATTTTCCCGAGAGGCTTCTTGCCATGTCTCTGTGGAAAACTCAGGAAAAAACGCATCGCCGTCCACATCCAAACCGACTTCGGTCAAGCGCAAATCGGTGGCAATCGGCAGGGCTTGTGCATAAATTTGCGCGCCGCCCATGATGATGACTTCTTCAACCCCCTGACACAAAGCCAGCGCATCTTCCAAAGAAGCCGCCGTTTGCGCGCCCTCGGCCTGATAATCTTGGCGGGTGATGACGATATTTTGACGACCGGGCAGCGGCTTGCGCGGCAGCGATTCCCATGTTTTGCGACCCATAATGACGGGTTTGCCGGTGGTGTAGGATTTGAAAAAGGCAAAATCTTCGGGCAAATGCCAAGGCATGGTGTTGTTGATGCCGATACAGCGGCGGGCAGCGTAGGCGGCGATAAGGGTGATTTTCGGCATGATAAAATCCGTTTGTAAAATAAAATGATTATAGCGGAAGGGACTTTGAATAGACTGAATACCCGATATTTTAAAAATGTTTCAATATTTATAAAATCAATATTCAAAATACTTAATTTTGACAAAAATCATTTATTGTTCGTTTTTTTAGGGGTATGATAAATATCATATCAAATAAAAAAGGAAAAAATGATGAGAACCCTCCGTATTTCTGCTTTGACTGCTTCCCTGTCTTTGATGTTGGCTGCCTGCGGCGGAGCAACAAGCGGCTTGTCAAATGCCGTTACCGAGCCGCTCAATCCGCATCCGAAAGGCGTGTTATCCGTTGAATTGAACGAATCCGTCCCTGAAAACGGTACGTTGGAGCTGACGGCCAACGGTAAAACGCAAACCCTGCAAAAAGGCGGCAAACTCGATACTGGCTTTTTGAAAACCGATAAAGTATCCTCTTACGACTACGCCCAAAAAATCAAGGTAAACGGCCAAGTCATCACTTTGGAAACCGGCGACTTCCAAGTGTATAAACAAAATTATTCCACTGTTGCCGCGCGTTACGCCAAACAAAAAGCCGATGACGCAGGCAAGCTGCAAAACCTCGATACATACACATTCACCGTCGGCGAAGTCCAAGGCGATGAAACAGCGTATCGCAATTTGCCCAAACAAGGCAGCTATCAGTATTCGGGCATCGCGTTTAATGGCGACGACCGCAGCGGCCGTCTGAAATACACCGTCGATTTCGATAAAAAACAAGGTTACGGCAACATCAGCAGTATGGCTTCCTACAATAATGTCGATCTGCTTGCCGCCGGTATTGCCAATAACAACGGCAAAGCCGCCATCAGCGGAAAAACTAGTTTAAACGGTATCGAAAACGGCCGTTACGATTTGAAACTCTTCGGCCCGCAGGCTGAAGAAATTGCCGGTAAGGCGCAAATCAAAGTTGGCGATTCCACCAAAGAAATTGGTTTGGCCGGTAAGAAAGAATAGGAAATAAGGCCGTCTGAACATTTCAGACGGCCTTATTGTGACAAAAAAAGCAACGGTTCAAACCGTTGCTTTTTTCATGTCAACCTAAATTACAGGCTGCCCAAGATAATGCGCAATACGCGGCGCAACGGCTCGGCAGCGCCCCACAAGAGTTGGTCGCCGACAGTGAATGCGCTGATGTATTCGCCGCCCATCTCCAGTTTGCGGATACGGCCGACGGGAACAGACAGCGTGCCGGTTACTTTGGCGGGCGTCAGCTCGTGGATGCTGGCTTCTTTTTCGTTGGGAATGACTTTCACCCAGTCGTTCGCGCCTGCCAAGATGGCTTCGATTTCAGAAACGGGCAGGTCTTTTTTCAGCTTCAGGGTGAGGGCTTGGCTGTGGCAGCGCATAGAACCGATGCGCACGCACAAGCCGTCGATTACGGTCGGATTGTCGCTGCGGCCGAGGATTTTGTTGGTTTCCACGCCGCCCTTCCATTCTTCTTTGGACTGGCCGTTGCCCAAATCCACGTCAATCCACGGAATCAGGCTGCCGGCGAGCGGTACGCCGAAGTTGGCTTTCGGATAGTCTTCGCTGCGCAGGAAATCGGACACTTTGCGGTCGATATCGAGGATCGCGCTGGAAGGATCGGCAAGCTCGTCCGCTACTTGGGCGTGAATCGCGCCCATGCCGCTGATGAGTTCGCGCATATTTTTCGCACCCGCGCCGGAAGCGGCTTGGTAGGTCATGCTGGTTGCCCATTCGACCAAATCGTTTTGAAACAGGCCGCCCAAAGCCATCAGCATCAGGGAAACGGTACAGTTGCCGCCGATGTAGTTTTTCACGCCGTTTTTGAGGCCGTTGTCGATGACGTTGCGGTTGACCGGGTCGAGGACGATAATCGCGTCGTCTTTCATGCGCAGGGAAGAAGCCGCGTCAACCCAGTAGCCGTTCCAGCCGCTGTCGCGCAGGGGTTGGAACACGGATTTGGTGTAATCGCCGCCCTGACAGGTAACGATGATGTCCATTTTTGCCAATTTGGCAACATCGTTGGCATCCAACAATGTTTTGGCCGCCTGACCGAAATCAGGGGCAGCACCGCCGACGTTGGAAGTGGTAAAGAAAAACGCTTCGGGAATATGGGCGAAGTCGTTTTCTTCTTTCATACGCTGCATCAAAACAGAGCCGACCATACCGCGCCAGCCGACAAAACCTACTTTCATGTGTTACTCCTTACAAAGAAAATCCGGATAAGTTTATAGTGCATTAACAAAAATCGGAACGGCATCGCCTGCCGCTTTGTTCAGATTTTTGTTAACCCACTATAAAAAAGGGGAAAACAAACGTTTTAACGCCGTCTGCGGAAAATGTAAAGGTTTTTATCGAAAATTTTTAGAATGATAGGAAAATAGGTTAAGATGGCAATGAAATTGCATTTCATTAATGGTACAGAGGAAGATTAAATGAGCAAAATCAATTTGTCGGATTTGCCCCAAACAGAAATAGTAGATGTCCATATTGCTTCGCCGGGGGCGAGGGTTGCGGCATATTTGTTGAATAATCTGTTTACTTTTTTGATATGGTTGCCATTCATTGTGATGGTAGTTTTCACTTTAGATGAAAGCAAAGAATTAGTTTCGGAGTCTTCTCTTTCTAATACCCCTGAATATTTTGCCATAACATTTTTTATTTCTTTGGCTGTTTATTTGGTTTTCGGTATCTTCCAACTGTATTACATGAGCCGGGACGGTCAGTCTTTAGGTAAAAAAATTATGGGCATCCGCGTGTTAAAAAGTGACGGGAATAATCCAGGTTTTGAAGGAACAGTTTTAATCCGCGAAGTTGTTTGGGCGCTTGCTGTTGGTGTTGTGGTAACTATTGTATCGTTGGCAATAAGTGACACGGGTGGAAACCTGATTTCTCTGCTTATAGCCTTCATCAACTTCATCATGCTCTTTTCCGTCAAACGCGACCGCCGCACGCTCTACGATATGCTGGCCGATACGGTTGTCGTCAAATTGCCGCCGCGCCGATAAATCGCTTTTTTTGATAAAAAATTGGAGATTCCTTTACAAATATGCTCTTACGTGCTATTATT
>ERZ1674163.429-NODE-430-length-10270-cov-8.038081_pt1 | contig 10270 bp, 16 predicted proteins | sample MGYA00581294_ERZ1674163 | MGnify/ENA primary metagenome ERZ1674163 (study PRJEB41354, sample SAMEA4873312) | human saliva metagenome | biome: human-associated habitat [ENVO:00009003]; feature: mouth environment [ENVO:08000002]; material: saliva material...
GAGTTAGCAAAGTACCCTTTGTATTCACAAGATGGCAAGGTCAAAGATGCCGTAGTAGTATACAAGTTCTTCTTGCAGGGTTACACGTGGTATGTACTCGAAGCTGAGAAGGCAGATAATGATTATGAGTTCTTCGGCATCACTGTTGGGCAGGTCGCTGAGCTTGGCTATTTCACCCTTTCTCAGTTAGAAAGCGTAACAGGTCAATGGGGTCTGAGAGTTGAGAGAGATAGAGGATTTAAGCCAACAAAGGTAAAAGACTTAAACCTACCCTTAGAGTATTAAACAACAATCCATCCATTGTAGGTTATACAGGGCGGATTGTTCTAAATATAATAATGTTAAATCGTATCTTTGTGATACATTAAAAAAGAGAAAAGTCGTATGAAAGTATTAAATCTTATCATCAAACAAAAATATTTCGATGCTATCCTTGCAGGCCGCAAGGTGCAAGAATTTCGTGAGGTTCGTCCAACCACTATTAAAAAGCTGTTGCAGCTTGATGAAGAAGGGTTTGAAATCGAAGATGCTGACGGTAATTCGCAGCCTATCAAGTACGATGCTATTCAGTTCTATGTTGGTTACAACAAAGACAGGGACAACGCACTTGTTGAGGTCGTTGGTGCTCATTGCGAGATATTCGTAGATGAGAATAACGAGCCTATCACTTACGAGCATGGCAGGGACAAAGACGGCAATCCGCTTGTATGGGTGGCTGAGCAAGTAGTATTTGATTTGGGTAAGGTACTTTCACACAATATTAGGGACAAGTCGAAGAAAGTTTAATAATCAAAATGAAAGATTATGGCAAGAAGAGGAACAATGCCAACATTGGATATATCTCGAATCAAGGGGCGCGACCTTTCAAAAGCTATCGACATAAAAGCGTACGCTAAGAAGACGAGATACGGGATTCATTCTTGGACTAACAGCGTGAAATCTAAACGTGTGAAATCTAACCGTGTGAAATCTGTAAAAAGTCGTATTGCTGGTGCAACAAAAACATACTTGGGCAACAGTGGGCGGCATTCTCTTGAAAGAGGCAATAAGCTGGCAAGTCACAATACTGTTTATAGGCAGCTCCGTAAGACCTTTGGAATGAGCGCAAGCTAATTTATCGTATGAACAAGTTACAAGAAGCACATAACGTAATATGCAGGGTGGCTGAAAAGCAGTCATCTTGCATTGTTATGTGCTCACTTGGCAAGGATTCGCTCGTTACTTTGGATTTAGTCTATTCACATTTTGAAAGAGTTGTATGTGTCTTTATGTACTTTGTTAAGGATTTAGACCACATCAATGGATGGATAAGGTGGGTAAAGAAAAAATATCCAAAGGTCGAGTTCATGCAAGTTCCTCATTGGAATTTGACGTATATACTTCGTGGTGGTCTGTATTGTGTTCCAAACCCGAAAGTTAAGCTGTGGAATTTAAGCAAGACAATAGAAGCACTTATGTTAAAAACTAATTGTTACTACGTTTTCTTAGGCATGAAGAAAGCGGACGGAATGAACCGAAACTTGATGCTCAAAGGCTATGAATCCAACGGGTATGAGAATAACGGCTTAGTCTATCCGCTCGCCTCATGGACGCAGAAAGACGTTAAGGCATATATGCGCATGAAGCGTTTGCCACAACCAGTTCTATACGGCAACAAGTCAAGTAATGGCATCGGGTTTAATATAGACTGCTTTACATGGTTGCAGAAGCACTATCCGCAGGACTTAGAGAAGATATACAAAGTATTTCCAATGAGTGAGAGAATTTTATTTGAACAGAATTATAAACAGGATAATAAAGATTAATTATGGCAAGAAAGAAAAGTTTTAACGATATTTCGCATCAAGCTGAAAGGCTGTTTCATACCGCCTTATGGAAGCAAAACAATAGTAGCAGGGCAAGAAAGATAGGCAACATAAGCAAACGATATTTAGATAACATAAGAAACTCAAAATGGGGGAAATCCATGTTTGCCAAAAAAGACTCGCTTATAAAAGAAGGTCATAGGGATAAAGCAATAGAACTTGGAAAAAGCGGAGCTAACGTAAAACACGAAAGAAACCTCTATATGGGCATAAAAGCCAAAGGCAATGTTGCAGGATAACAACCAAAAGAGAAAAGTCAGATGGATAACAAATACTTCACATCAGAGAGCGTGGAACTCCTACGCTCTCAAATAAAACTTCACGAGAAGAATCCACGCACAATTCCCGAAGAGAACCGCAAGGCTCTCAAACGTGGTATAAAGAAGTTTGGCATGGTCGGAGGTATCGTGGTGAACAAGCGGACAGGAAACACCCTTGTAAGCGGACACCAGCGACTTTCAGTCATGGATGAGCTCCAAAAGTATAACCCCGATACAAAGGATAATGACTATCCTATCCGAGTGGACTTGATAGACGTAGAGGAGAAAGAAGAGAAAGAACTTCTTATCTTACTCAACAACCCATCAGCACAAGGTGAGTGGAACTATGATACACTCCGTGAGCTTATCCCCGATATTGACTACAAGGATGCAGGACTGACCGAGCAAGACCTTGACATTATCGGTGTGGATTTCCACTTTCAGACAGAAGAAGAAAACATCATCGCTGATGAACTCGACACACTCATGGAACCCGTCAGAGAAGAAAGACAAGCAGAAGTAGCACAAAAGCAAGCCGAGAGAGCGGAAAAGGTTGCTCACATGAAGCAAGTAAAAGAAGAAGTGAAACAAGCCGCTACAAAGGCAGCTGCAGACATGGATGCTTATCTTATGCTATCATTCGACAATTGGGATGCAAAAGTAGAGTTTTGTGAGAAGTTCGGGTTTAACCCCGATGAGAAGTTCCTCAAAGGTGAAGTATTCTCAGAAAAGATAGAAACACTTTTAACTGAATAGCTATGGCAAAACCAAAACACGACTACGATAGTATTGACTTCTACAAGCGTATAGAGCAGCTTGCTATGAATGGATACACGGATGAGGAGATAGCAAACGAGCTTAATCTATGCAGAGAGGTATTCACTTGCATGAAAAACGGCAACTATGAGAATTGGACGGATGAAGAAAACAAAAGGCGTGGAGAGCGTATAACTAACGTCTTAGCACATGGACGGACAAGAATTGTAGCTTTGCTTCGTGGTACATACATCAAAGGTGCGATTGGTGGCAAGAAGACCAAATCAAGGATAGTTAAGTTCGTACAAGATAAGTGCGAATGTATGGGGGCAGACAAGAAATGCCCCTATTGCGGTGGCACAGGCTGGGTAACTCTGACGGATAAAGCAGTGGTACAAGAGTCCGAAATAGAGTTACCTCCTAATATGCAGGCTATCGCAACCCTACTCTATCACCACGACCCGACATGGCGCAAGATGGAGAACAAACAGACCGATGAAGATGACTTGTACTCCGAGAATGGTATCGACATTGATAAATGGATGACCGATAACACAAATGAATAGAATAAATCCTCAGCAGATATATGCTCCGTTGTACCATAACAAGGATAAGTTCATCATTCTTGTTACTGGTGGTAGAGGAAGTGGAAAGTCTTTCAATGTTTCCACTTTCATTGAGCGTCTGTTGTTTGAGGTAAAACATCCTACTCCTGCAAAGCGAATAGTCCACCAGATACTATATACTCGTTACACAATGGTGTCTGCTGGAATGTCTGTTATCCCTGAGTTCATGGAGAAAGTGGAGCTTGATGGAAACTCGAAATGGTACACCCACACCAAGACGGATGTAAAGAACCTCCGCAGTGGTGGTGCAGTGATGTTTAGGGGTATCAAGACAAGCTCGGGAAACCAAACTGCAAAGCTAAAATCTATTCACGGCGTTACAACCTTTGTAGTTGACGAGGCGGAGGAGTGGGTATCAGAGAGAGAGTTTGAAACAATTATGCTCTCTATTCGTCAGAAAGGAATACAGAACCGAATCATTATCGTTATGAACCCTACGGATAATAACCATTGGGTTTATAAGCGGTTTATAGAGAATACCCATAAGGAGGTGATGTATGATGGTGTGCCTGTTCAGATTAGTACACATCCGAATGTACTACATATCCATACTACTTACTTAGACAACGCTGAGAACCTTTCCCATGAGTTCATTAAGGAGGTTGAGGACATGAAAGCTAACAACCCCGAGAAGTATGCGCACACCGTCATGGGTAGATGGGCAGATGTTGCAGAAGGTGCAGTGTTTAAGAAAATCGGAGTTGTTAAGGAGTTCCCTAAATGGTGTAAAAAGGTTGCTATTGGTGATGACTTTGGATTTACCCACGATCCAAGTGCAGGAATATTATGCGGTATCATTGATAATGACTTATACCTTGATGAACTCTTCTATCGTACAGGTATGTTGTCATCTGATATTGCAAAGGAACTCAAACGATATGGCAGCTTAAAGGTATTCTCCGAGAGTGCAGACCCCCGACTGATACAAGAGATACATAACGCAGGTATAAAGATTTACCCCGTAGATAAGAGCGGCAACTCTATCATAGCAGGAATAGACAAGATGCTATCCTTTGACCATATATTTGTTACAGAGCGGTCGTATAACCTCCGTACAGAGTTCAGAAAGTATGTATGGGACACGGATAAGGACGGCAACTATATCAATCAACCAATAGACAAATATAACCATGGCATAGATGCGGTTCGCTATTATGTCCTTGGACAACTATTAGGAAAGATTTTGAAACCAAAGGGCGACATCGCAGCAGCTTTCGCTCGATAAATAGGATAACAATATGATAAAGACATTAGAAGACATCCTCGCACTTGAGGACATTGATAAGAAGATTAGCTACCTCAAGAAGGGCAGGCGCAACCCTCTCCCCGACACATCATCAAACCTTGCTGATTGGGACATGACGAAGCACGACATCATGAACCCCGAACTTTACAAGAAGATTAAAGTCCTTGTAAAAATGGCAGAAGATAAGTTTGACCCCGAAAGCGGAAAGACAACACACATCCCTGCACAATATGAAATGAAAGAGCCTAACCGCATTGCTATTCCTATTGAGCAGGATATAGTAAACATCCATACCGCCTTTTGTGTTGGCACAGAACCCACGCTTGACTGCAATCCCGAAGACGATGGAGAAAAGAATGTATTTGAAACCATCAAGCAGGTATTCAAGAAGAATAAATTGAAATTTCAAAACCGCAAGTTGGTCCGTTCGTGGCTATCAGAGCAGGAAGTGGCAGAGTATTGGTATGTTGTTAAGGATGATGGATTTTGGGCACAGCTAAAGCGCAGAATTGCGTCCCTCTTTGGAAATAAAGTACCCGAATATCAGTTAAGGTCACAAATATGGTCGCCTTTCCGTGGTGATACATTATATCCTTTCTTTGACGATAACGGCAACATGATAGCTTTCTCTCGTGAGTACAAAAAGAAAGATTTAGACGGTAACGAACATACCGTATTCATGACTATTACCGAAGATAAGGTGTATCAGTGGGAACTTGATAAGATATGGTCGGAGAATGTAGAACGTACGTTCGCGCATCAGTTTCAGAAACTCCCCGTCATGTACGCCTTTCGTCCCGAGCCGTTATGCGCAAAGGTTAAGCAGTTGCGTGTCCGATTAGAGAAGTGTTTGAGTGGTTATGCTGATTGTATTGATAATCATTTCTTCCCTCTCCTTATGCTCTTTGGAGAGTTGCAACCCGACAACTTGAGCGGTGATGCACGTAACAGAATGATGCAATTAACGGGAGATGGTGCAAATGCGCAATACCTCACATGGAATCAATCATCCGACCCGATCAAGGTGGAGATTGAAACCTACTTTAATCAGATTTACGGACTGACAAATACCCCTCGTATATCATTCGACCAACTCAAAGGTACGGGCAATGCCCTTAGTGGCACGGCTTTCCGATATATCTTCATGGCTGCTCACATGGCAGTACAGAACCATGCGGAGGAATTGGGAGAGTTTTTCCAACGAAGAGTTAATTTCCTTACATCTGCTATTGGCACGCTGAACACATCACTCGAAGCCGCAAGTAAAACGGTAAGCATCGAAACGGAGATTGTTCCTTTCATGATTGATAGCGAAAGAGATAAGGTTGAAACCGCTGCTGCTGCCGTCAGTGGTGGGGTATGGTCAATGGAACACGGAGTAAGTTTCTGCTCAAACTATGGCGAGTTGCAAGACGAATTACAACAAATCAAAGAAGAGAAAAAGGAAACTCAACCAACATCGCAAACGCAAGAATAGCTTCTTTACACAAATGTTTATGTATTATTTCAGCCGTCTGTACGTGAGTATAGGAGGCTTTTTATTACAACCGTCTTATTGTCATTTCTGAACCACTGAAAAACACAAATCTCCCTTTTATAATGTGTAAATTTGAAAAGATTTATTCAAGTTAACACTTTATAAAGTATGAACATTTACGAACAAATTTTGGCAGGACTCAAAACCAAGTTCCAAGGGGTTGATGATGCCACCCTTCAGCGTATTGCAAGCAAGAAAGCTGAAGGAGTAACGGACGAGAGCAAGGTAAACTCTATCGTTGAGGGTATCTCCTTTCAAGACGTTCTAACAAGCTATGGCGACTATCGGGCTGATGGTGCGCAGAAAACCGCAGTTTCCAACTACGAGAAGAAGTACAACATCAAGGACGGAAAGCCAATCGAGGAACCAAAGCCACAAGACCCACTACCAACACCGACTCCACAGACAACGGAACAAGTGCCAGCATGGGCGCAAAGTCTTATTGACTCTAACAAGACATTGAGCGAGAAGTTAGCTGCAATGGACGCAAAGACAAAGGCGGACGAACGCAGCCAACAGATTGCAGCAGTGGCAAAGTCATTCGGTATCCCTGAATATGTCTACAAAGGAAAGCAAATCGCTGATGATGTAGACCTTAATCAGTACTTCACCGATGTGAAGCAGGAGATGCAGAATGGTGGATTCCAGTTCGCCAAGTCTCCCGAAGAGGGAAACCACGAACACAAAAGCGAGATTAGTTCCATTGCTGAACAAATCAACAAGGGAACACAAGAGATTGTAGAACAAAACAAAAAGTAATTTATGGCAGGATTTAAGTACAATTTGCCACCAAAGGAAGAGCAGGAAGAGCGTTACGACGTGTCTACTGGTCTTCGTCGTCGTGGCAATTACGTCCTTGATGTCGCAGGATTGGCAGTAGGCAGCTATGTGCCTTCATTCACTCCTATTGCAGCCGACCTCAAGGCAAAGACCGCAAAGATTGTGGTAAATGTTCTCGTAAAGGAGAATGTCGGTGCAACTGACACCAAAGTGAAGATTGCGAAAGGCTCATACGTTGTTATGGGAACTATCCTCGGCAATGGCACTAAGGGCGCAACAGTTAACGCCATTGACAAGTCAAAGGCAGAGTACGACGAGCTCACTCTCTCTGCTGCTATCGGTGCATTGAAGACTGGTGATGTGTTGTTTGAGGCTAAGGCAGCAGACGGCACTACCCCAAAGAATGTCGCTAACTCTGCACTTTATGAAAGTCATAAGGTAGCAGACGGTATTAACTCTGTTGCACTCTTACAGAGAGCATTTGAGATTGAACCAGAGAAGTTGGTCACTCCTTTCTCACAGAAGGACAAGGCTAACCTCCCTCACTTCCAGTTTAACGAGTAAAAGAAAGGACATATTATGGCATTGACTATTCAATCATTATTTAACGAGCCTGCTATTGTAGGTGCAGTTATTAATCGTGTCCTTCAAACAAGAACGGACGCTATCTATTGGCAGGAGTTCCTCGACTGGCGTAAGACCACTACACGAGTATTCAAGGACTATATCGGTTCTGTTCGTGGCGTGATGGCAGGTTCTATCAACTCTCAATTTGGTGAAAAGCCAATCCGTGAGCGTAAGAACATGGGCAGCGGAGTTGGTGAGATTGCTTATCTTGGTGACCGCTATCAGATGAGTGTAGACCGCCTATCAGAGTTGCAGGACTTGCTTGATAAGTACAACGAGGCGAACGCTGCTGGACAAGTGTCAGCACTTAACGACATCATTAGCTTTATTTACGATGATTATCGTCAGGTGATGCTTGCTGCTCACAAGCGTATGGATTTGGTTGTTGGCGACCTCCTTATGACGGGTAAGGCTTCTGTCCGTAATAAGGACAAAGCGCAGTCAGAACAGAACGCTACCGAGTTCCTCAACATCGAACTTCCTATGAACGCTATCGAGTTGCAGGATAGTGACGTTATAGACGGCGCAAAGAAGAAGATGGTAACTTACCTCATGAACAAACTTAACGAGCTTGCTCCTGACTTCGGTAAGTACTCAAAGATGATTATGAGCCGTGGCACATTCATGAAGCACATCATCGGTTCTTCTGAGTTCGGTGAGATGTTCAAGATGCAGCTTGGCTCTAATCAGATGTATCTTTCTACGGGTCTTGTAACGTCTGCTCTTGCTTCTGACCTCTTCACGGGTATTGGTCTCCCTGCTATCGAAATCAAGGATGACTACGTGAAGGAGCAGAACGGCAAGAACGTACAGGTTTATGCAGATGGTCATATCACACTCCTCCCACAGGATAAGGTTGGCTATATGCGCTACCACACGCCGTATGAGCAGACCGACCCAGTGCCAGGCATGACCTATACTCCTACTGGTGATGGTGATATGCTTGTGGCTGCTAATCGTGACCACAACGGACGTTACTTAGAGTACACCGCTGAGTGGATTCCACAGATTGCAGACCCAACTCTCATTACCACACTTGACCTTACTAAGTTGACAAAATGAACGTAAGGGACTACATATCAAGCAAGTTTCAGTCCTTCAGCATACAAGTGTCGGAGGCTGACTTGTTGGATATGTCTCTCAATGCACGCGTGAATATAGAGGACGATGTTGATGCAGATGTAATTGATAATATCTCTGTTGCTATTGCCCGATTTATTCCATCCCTTTTGCTTCGTCCTACTTCTATCAATGAGAGCGGTTTTTCTATGTCGTGGAACACTCAAGGCGTAAAGGACTATTATTCTCTCCTTTGTAAGAAGTACGGATTGAAGGACGAACTCAACGACAATAAGCCAAAGATACGCATCTTATGATATTCGCACCACACATATTGCAGGTTAAAAGGGTTACACCACTCCAAGAGGACGAATACGGACACCCAATCCCTAACACGGGAGGTGAAGAGTGGGTAACACTCTGTAAGTGCCGTTGTGATGACAACACCACAAAAGAGTTTAACTCTCCTAATGGTGATGTTTACAGACCTAATTTTCACGTAGTATGTGAGATGAATGTGGATATTAAAGCAGGTACAGAGGTAAGATGTCTTGAAGGAGAAAGCGTACGAGGAGAAGGTAAGGTTTACATTGTAAAGAACGCTAACTATTTCAATAACTCTGAATTATGGTTATAGATAGTGACTTTTCAGATGTAGACCAGTTCTTTGATAATTTAGAGTGGGAGGTCCAAAAGGGGATGATTGACGTTGGCGATGCTGCTGTAAAGGATGCAGAGGAAAGCGGAACATACCAAGACCACACACTTACTTTGAGAACGTCCAACACATTCGATGTAGACAAGGATGGGCTGACATTAGAGAATACCGCTCCTTACGCCTCCTATGTCGAGGCAAAGGGATTTGTTGTACTGAGTGACCCTGCATTGAGAGCAGAGAAGAAACTAAAAGAAATGTTTGAGTGATATGAATTTCGGAGAAGTTATTACAGCCCTGCAAAGTGGGAAAGCCGTAAGACGCAACATTTGGAGTGATGGTATTTGTGTTGTCAAGCAGATAGATTCTGACATCAAATCTGACATTGTACCGAAGATGCAAAGTCTTCCAAATGACGCAAAGAATTTTGTATTGGCAAGCGATACAAAAACCATTCATTACCGCAGTCAGTGTTTGAAACTGAAAAGGTATGCTGATGGCGGTGTTGTCGCTACGAATTACGTTCCCGATTGGATTGACATCTTCGCAAATGATTGGGAGATTGTAACTGAATAGAACTTATGATAGTAACTACCGACATAGCGGATATTCTCTACCGAGATTGCAAGGCGTTTGGGATAGATATAGTTCCTTTCGGCAAGACCCTTACAGGTGAGTTGAAAGATGAACGTATCACTATCCACGTCAAAGGACAGACACCAAGCAAGTATTGGGAGAAGTGTTTTTGTGAAGTCAATCTGTGTGTGCCCGATTTGGGGGCGAAAATTGCTAACACACTTCGATTAAAGGAAGATCGGAAGAGCGTCGTGTAGGGAAAGAGTGTGTCAGTACGTGTAGA
>ERZ1674163.455-NODE-456-length-9946-cov-12.270852_pt1 | contig 9946 bp, 9 predicted proteins | sample MGYA00581294_ERZ1674163 | MGnify/ENA primary metagenome ERZ1674163 (study PRJEB41354, sample SAMEA4873312) | human saliva metagenome | biome: human-associated habitat [ENVO:00009003]; feature: mouth environment [ENVO:08000002]; material: saliva material...
ACAATATTGGACGCTTTAGCGAAAGCGTCCAATACCATAAATCCTGTATTGTGTCTGGTTCCCTCGTATTCATAACCGGGGTTACCCAATCCACAAATCAAATACTTGTCCAATTCTTATATTGAATTAATTATTGTCGTAGAGATTACTCTGCCTCAGCAGCTGCAGCAGCCTGCGCAGCCTGGATAGAATTACGTGTAGCCTTGATAGAGCAAACTACAACCTCCTTTGGAGTTACCAACTCAAGACCCTCGAAGCTCAAATCGCCAACCTTGATACTCTTACCAAGACGAAGCTCAGTAACGTTGATATCGAGGTGTTCTGGAATCTGCTGATAAGGAGCCTTAACGTTAATCTTACGGATAGACATGTTCATACGACCACCATCGCGAACACCCTGTGCCAAACCTACGAGCTTAACTGGTACACCCATAACGATTGGCTTCTGGTCGTTCACCTCGTAGAAGTCTACGTGAAGCAGAGCGTCTGTTACTGGGTGGAACTGGAGTTCCTTAAGAACTGCAGTACGTCTCTCACCATCAATAATCAACTCTACAACGTAGATGTGTGGTGTGTAAACCAACTTACGCAACTCTGACATAGGAGCTGTGAATGAGAATGCTACTGGCTTGCCATCCTGCTGTGCCTCACCATAGAGGTTACATGGAATCAAACCCTCCTTACGGAGCTGCTTAGAAGCTTTCTTTCCAAGGTCTGTACGCTTCTGACCTGTTACTTTAATTTCTTTCATAATTCTGTGTTACTCTAAATTAATATGAACTTTAATTCGCCATCACACACTGAGAGACTAAGGAATTGGAAATCTAATGAATATCACAACTTTCAATCCTCAATTTGCAAAAAGCGTTGCAAAGTTACTTCTTTTCAATGGATTGAGCAAGTATTCTCTAAAAAAACATAGAAAAAGATACTAATGCTTGCATGTACGAAGGAAATTTCCTACATTTGCAAAATAAAGTATTCAATACGAAACACAATCTTTTAGAAAAGACAATGATCAATAGGGAATTAATAAGAATTAAGATTGTCCAGTTAACCTATGCATACTATCAGAACGGTAACAGGAATATGGACAATGCTGAGAAGGAACTTCTTTTCAGCTTGGCGAAAGCGTATGACCTCTATAATTACCTCTTGGCCTTAATCGTATCAGTCACGCAAGAGGAGCGCCATCGCGTGGAGATAGCTGCAAATCGTGCCAACCGTGAGGGGACTGAGGCTCCCTCAAATCGTTTTGTAAACAATAAGTTTGCTGTTCAGTTGGAAGAGAATAAGCAGCTTAACCTTTTCATGGAATCACAAAAACGTCGTTGGGAAGATGATATGGAGGCTGTTCGTAAACTCTGTGATCAGATTGAACAGAGCACTATCTACCAAGAGTACATGGCAAGTGATGATGATTCGTACGAGGCAGACCGTGAGGTGTGGCGTAAGATATATCGTACTCTCATACAGGAGAATCCTGATTTGGACGCTGTGTTGGAGGAGAAGAGCCTTTATTGGAATGATGATAAGGAAGTTGTTGATACCTTCGTTATCAAGACTATCAAACGATTCGACCCTGCTAACGGTGCTGATCAAGAACTTCTGCCAGAATATCGTGACGAAGAGGACCGTGATTTTGCACTTAAACTCTTCCGTTCAACTATCCTCAATGCAGACGATTATCAGCGTTATATGAGTGAGTCAAGTCGTAACTGGGATTTCTCTCGCTTGGCTTATATGGATGTTGTCATCATGCAGATAGCTATTGCTGAGATGCTTACATTCCCTAATATCCCAGTAACGGTGACCATCAACGAGTATGTTGACTTGGCTAAATTGTATAGTACACCACGAAGTGGTGGATATATCAATGGTATGCTTGATACGATTGCACGTCATCTTATACAGATTGGTAAGATGATGAAGACAATGCCAGAGCCTCGTCAACATCGTTCTCGCAATGAACGCCAAGACGAAAGAGCACCGCGTCGTGAAGGACGTCGCCCAACGATTGCGCAAACTTCTGCTCAGCGTGTGGCTTATCGTCAGCAACAAGCAACTGATCAGGTGGAGAATAAGGAATAAAGACATAGGCGGAAAACTTTTAAGAATCGTCACGAAAGAGGCTTGTTTAGCATAATAATGATGAGTGTTTATAAAAGCCTTTCAGACGTTATGCTTGCCTATAGCCTCCTTTTCACGCTCATAAATTAAGAACATAATAACTGATAAATAATGAATACTACATTTATCCTCGCAGCACAGGCTGCAGGTCAAGGCAGCCCAATGCCTATGATTATCATGATGGTAGCTATCTTCGCCATCATGTGGTTTTTCATGATTCGTCCACAGCAGAAGAAGCAGAAGGAGATTCGTGCTTTCCAGAATGCTCTCTCAGCAGGTGATTCTGTTGTGACTGGTGGTGGAATCTATGGCACAGTAAAGCATATTGATATGACAACCAATAAGGTTGAAGTTGAGATTGCACGTGGTGTTGTTATCACTGTTGATAAGAACTACGTATTTGCAAACGTACAGGCTTCTCAGCAGGGTCAGACTAAGTAAACCTTATTGGTAGAAAAGAAGGAAAGCATTTGATGAAAACAAGCAAATCGCTTCATACATTCAGTACCTTCAGGAACTTCTTGTTGAGGATATTCAACAAGGAGTTTCTGATTTTTTTGTTTTTCTTGGTATTGAGTGGAGGGTTCTGGTTGATAATGACACTGAACGAAACCTATGAGCGTGAGTTCAGTATACCACTTCGCATGACGGGTGTTCCTCGTAATGTGGTTATTACCAGTGACCTTGATTCTGTTGTCCGTTTTACTGTGCGAGACAAGGGATATATGATTGCGTATTATGGTCTTGATGATACATTCCGCCCTATCTATGTCGACTACAAAGTTCATAGTGACGGACGAAGTAAGGGAGATGTACCCATTGCAGACCTTCAACGTCAGATTTATCTTCAACTGTCAAAGAGTTCAAAGATAGCTTCTGTCAAGGCAGGAAAGTTCTCTTTCTCATTTAACTTTGGTCGTCATAAAAAGGTACCTGTACGCCTTTTGGGGACAGTAACACCTGGTGATAATTATTATCTTGCTCGTGTAGACTTTACTCCAGATAGCGTTCAAGTTTATGCAGCGCGTAATGTGTTGGATAGTATTCAAACAGTCTATACAGAGCGACAGTATATTACCAATTTCACAGATGTCAAGGAGTTGACTGTAGACCTTCGAAAGTTTACGAATGCCAAGTGTGTTCCTTCCAGTGTAAAGATGAAACTCTATCCAGATGTACTTACAGAGGAGACAGTTGAGGTACCAATTGAAGCTGTCAATATGCCTGACAACAAGGTGATGCGTACCTTCCCAAGCAAGATAAAAGTGAAGTTTGTGGTAGGTGCCTATCGTATGCGTTCGATGCCAAAGAATGCGGAGACAAAGGAACTTCTCCCTGTAGGCTTCCGTGTTGTAGTCAACTACGAAGATATAGAGAAAAATAATAGCGAGAAATGTCCTATCTATGTGATAAGTTCTCCTAATGGTGTACGCAACGTTCACCCAGAAGTAAATACGGTTGATTATCTCATTGAGCAGCGATGATAGTAGCGTTGACTGGTGGTATTGGTAGCGGAAAGTCTTACGTCTGTAAGCTTCTTGCGGAACGAGGTATCTCTGTTTACGATTGTGATGCGCACGCAAAGGAATTGATGCGCACCTCCCAACCACTACAACAACAGCTTTCTGCACTTGTCGGTGAGGATGTCTTCCGTGATGGTGTCTTGCAAAAAGCCATTCTTGCAGCCTATCTCTTACAGAGTGAGACGCATGTACAGGCAGTCAATGCCGTGATACATCCTGCTGTAGCTCATGACTTTGAGCAATCGGGACAATCGTGGCTTGAGAGTGCGATACTCTTTGATAGCGGTTTTGATCAGCGTACCCACATTGATAAGGTAGTATGCGTTACGGCGCCAGAAGAAGTACGTATTCGTCGTGTGATGGCACGTGATAGTATTAGTAGGGAAAAGACCCTTGAGTGGATAGCACGTCAACTACCGCAAGAGGAAGTGATACGACGTAGTGATTATGAAATCATCAACGATGGTATATGCCCTCTCGCTCCACAGGTAGACCACTTGCTTTCCGTTATTTCAGAATAATTAAATTATAAACAAGAATAGATTAAAATGTTACAGACAATCCTTTCAATCGCAGGTAAGCCAGGTCTTTATAAGCTGGTAAGCCGTGGTAAAATGAATCTTATTGTTGAGTCGCTTGATGAAAGTCACAAGCGTCAGCCTGCATTCGGCACAGACCGTGTGACGAGTCTTGCTGATATTGCTATGTTCACTGAGTCTGACGATGTTCCATTGGGTGAGGTCTTGGCAAAGTTGCGCGACAAGGAAGAGGGCAAGGTGGCTTCTCTGAACTGGCGCAAGGCTTCAGCTAAGGAGTTGCAGAACTACTTTGCAGAGATTCTTCCAGACTTCGACCGTGATCGTGTACACACAAGCGATATCAAGAAGCTCCTTCAGTGGTATGAAATTCTCGTTAAGGCTGGTATCACCAACTTTGAAGAGGATATGAAGCCAACAGAGGGCGATAACATTGATGACAGATTGTAATATTACTTTCAAGTCAGAAAACAAAGCAATAAAAGCACTGTGAGTTCGTTTACAGTGCTTTTTTCTTTTCTATTCTAAGGGCAATTAAATGCTAACTAAAACCGTTTTGCATAGTTACCACGGAAATACCAGTCTGGTGTATCAAGGTATTTTATCTGTGGATTTATGCTGAACCACTGGTTAAAAATCTCAATTTCTTGCGCTGGTGTATAGCCTTGTGCAAGTAGGTAGACGGCTTCTCCCTTCTTGTTGACTGCTTTGTCTACAACAATGACAGTATGTCCGGGATGACCACCGTTGATAATCACATCGCCAACCTGCAATTCTTTGCCTGTAATAGTAGTTAACTCCTTTTCAAGTGAGGCTGTTCCTGCATACGTAAAGACGAGATTTAAATACTTACGGAATGTCTTATAAGAATAATCTGCAGCAGTGTCCTTGCTATACCAGCACCGCCATGTCTTCTTATCAATGTGGATACGCTCTCCTTTTGCCCAACGAGCGTAATCAGCTCTGAAGCCATTGGTAAAGTTGAAGTGAATCTTGTCATACTGTTTTGTCTGCCAAAGCCATAAGGCTCTTAGGTAGATAACAGCGTCAGCACACTGTTCTACCTCTCCATGACCAAAGTCAATGTCTACGACCGCACCAGTATAATTTCGCCGTTTGATACTACCATTATAATAATGTAAGTCACTTCCAACAGGCTTAAGTGGTAAATTTCGTAGGAACGAACCAAATGTACCCTCTGTAAGTTTTACTTTTTTGTAGCCAGGGGGAGGTGCTAAACGTTGCTTTTTAGCAGTGGCTGCTTGCTCAACAGTGAGAGTCTTCTCTGCTGACTGTTGTGATTGTCCGTTAGTCTTTCCTGTACATGAGAGTAAGAAAGCAGACAATATAATGGGGATAGTATACGTTGTCTTCATCGTCTTCCTTAAATGAATATTATCGTCTTCACTCGCAAATATACGTATAATCTGCTAACTTGTCAAGTTGTTGTTATAAAAAGTGTTGTATGTCTTCTTATTTTAAGGGCGAGTATAGGTGTTTTTCATATAGCTTTAGCGAAAGAACAAAAGTTAAGGATAAAATAGAAATATAGCTAAGACGGTCAAACCATCTATTTTGTTATTACCCTTCGACACAGAAACCCTTTTTGTTTTAAGCCATAAAAGTTGTAGATGAGAGTTTGAAAAATCATTACATAATTTCGAATAAAACAGCTATAAATAAGGACAAAAACACGAATAAAAAGCAAGTTTGTAACTAACAGAAAATCAATTGATTACAAAGTAGTAAAGTAAAAGGTGCTTAATAGGACTTCAAAAGGGCGTTAGTTGGCCCTTAAAAGGGCACCTTTTGCAAGTCAATTAAGCGTCTTTTAGAAGCTAAAAGAGCATGTCTTGGTTTTGAGTTGCATGAAAATAGTTTACATACATTGGATGGTAAGGGAATAAACAGTTGTCGGAAGAATCAAAAAAGCCCCCAAACATATTCTGTCTGGGGGCATATTCACCAATAACTAATCCATTTTATCAAGGTTCTTCAGCTTATAGCGTCAGAACAAAAACCTTTCATCAGGGAGTAGTGGAGCGTTTAGCCCACTGTAATCTGGCGTGCAACCTTCTGCTCTTCAACCTTAATCTTAGGCAAGGTAATGGTGAGTACACCGTTTGCAACACGTGCAGCAATACTTTCCTTCTGAACATCATCAGGCAGAATAAGTGTCTGCTCATACTTGCTATATGCGAACTCACGACGGAGGTAATGAGCCTTTTGCTCGCTCTCCTCGGCTTTCTTTTCCATCTTGATAGTCAAGTCGCCATCGCTGTTGATATTAACATCGAAGTCCTCCTTGCTCAGACCCGGTGCTGCAAGTTCTACTATATAATCTTTTTCAGACTCCAGTACGTTGATAGCTGGTGCTGTTGGATTTGCCTTAGGCATATTTGTAGTGTTCAAAAAATCATTGAAAACCTCTGGTAACCATGAATTTCTATACATAATTTTATCTCCTTTTCTTTAATTTGTTTGTTAATGTTTTGTACTGACTATTATGCAAGGAGCATACCATTAGAAGTTTTGTGACATTTTGTCTGTCCTTTCTGACAATTTGACCTATAAGCCATATTGGGTTTATAGGACTGATAGGCTTAATAAAACCACCGTTTACTTATAATTAATGGGTGATTATACACCTTTTAGTTTGGAATAATATTATTTTTAGGAGATAATAAAATAAAATGTAATAAAACTTTGTTTGTGTGTAAATAATTCTTATATTTGCGGTATGTTAATCAAAAATTAGATGTCAATGAAGAATTTTTACTTATCTGCAAAGCTGTTTGTAAGCCTTTGTTTAGCTGGTTTTACAAGTACGGCATACGCGCAAAATGGAACACCTCGAGTGGCTAAACCTATGGGAGAAGTTGCTACTGAGCAGACAACGGTAGAGTTGTTAGATGATCCTTTTTTCTATTCATTTAATGGTGGTAAGCCTACGCATTGGGTTACTGTAGGAACTGTTACTCAATTGAAGGCTGGTGATCGATACAGTAGTGATACTGGTTTCGGTGTTGGTATTGAGACTGCTGCTAATGTGGAGGGATGTCTTAAGCAGGTGATTGACCTTAAGCGTACAGGAAAGGAGGTAGTGCAAGGCGATGAGTTAGAATGTCTTGTACATTATAGTACAATAGAGAGCAAGCGCAGAGAAGGTCCGTTCCGTCTTGCTTTGCGTTGGTTGGATGCTGCTGGTAACGAACTCGTTTCTACAGAAAAAGACTTTATTAATAATCCTGATATCTACTTTGGACGTATGAAAGCGTATGGTGATTTGAAGTTCCGTACGGTTTGTCCAGCAGGAGCAGTGAAGTTAGAGTTTGCTCTTTTGGTAGCTCCAGGAAGTCAGGTACGCATGGACGACTTCAGTGTGTTACGTTTATCAGACAAGGATAAAACTCCACTCGTAGCTATTCTTCCACAGTATCGTACGATGATGGGTGAGGTCGGACAAGCTACAACCTTCCCAATCGCCTTACAGGGTATGCACCTTAGTGCTGATCAGACACCAAACTTCGGGGGTACTAAGTCTTCTTCTGTAATGAAGTTAGATGTTGAGAAATTACCAAAGAATGGTACTATTAAAGCTAATCTGACAATTACGCCACAGGTAGCAGGAGTTTATGTGGGTAGTAATACCTATAAACTCCACTTCTCTGGTGCTGATACTGAAAACAGTGGTTCACTCAATTTGACTGGTTATTTTAAGAAAGCAGGTACTACTCCAACGATAAAACTAAAGTCGGGACAGGTTCGTGAGATGAGTGCTGCACCTAACAAGACTGACGAACAGTTACTTGATTTTGATATAAAAGATGTTATTACGAATGTTAACCTTGCTCTGAAGCATGATGCAAATTCTCCTTTCCGCATTGATGTGGGACAGTATTACTATGCGACAAGTTCTGGTAAGCTCTATCATCGTCCTGTAAAGGTGACCTTCACACCACGTAAAGCAGGAGTATATGAGGCAGAGTTGAGGGTTTCAAGTGTCTTGGCAGATACGTTGGTTATCAAACTTAAGGGTGTTTCTGAGGCTGCTACTTCAGCTGATTTAGTTGAGAATTTCACGGATTATCGTGCGATGGACAGTCGCTTTACTGGTGGTGCGTGGAAGGGTTATCATAAGTTTGACTTAGGTTATTGGAAACTTAATGGTAAGTGGAATAGTAAAAGTAATGTTACGTTGGCAGCAAAGGATACACTCTACTATGATGAATTGGTTGCCAATGGAGTTAATACACTTCAGCTATCTCCAGTAAGTAGTGCTGCAAAGTGTACTGCCGAATATTCTATTGATGGTGGTGGTCACTGGAAATCACTTACAGTAGGCGATGCAGATGGTAAATATGTTGTGGGTACGCATCGTCCTACCCTCGTGCGCTTTGTATCTTCAGAGAGTGTAGAAGTGCAGCGTGTTACTATCAGTCCAAATACAGTAGATGAACGAGAAACATTCGATAAGATTGAAGAAGCAATGCTGAAGGATGCGGATAGCAAACCTTTAGCAGTCCTTAATGAAACTTTCTCAGACTTACGCCATACACGTATTCTCGGCTTGAAAGGTTGGCAGAACCTCACTATACGTGGTGAACGTCCATTCTATGCATGGCAACAAAAGAATGCTGATCAGTCGGTTGTAGAGAATGAAGTAGCACAGATTTCTTTCTTGAAATATGGTGTTGAGGATAGACGTGAGCATGAAAGCTGGCTTATTTCTCCAACCCTATCTTATAAGAATGCACAAAGTAAGGATTTAACTTTCAGTTTGATGTATCGTAATCAGACTACTAATGGCGAAGAACTGTTCGGCTTTTATATCATCACAGAGAAGGATGGTAAGGCTACACCTTACTTCTTAGATATATCTCAATATGTCCCAGCAGGGGTTAAGTTGGAGCCTGATATGTGGTTTGATTATCGTATAGACCTTTCTAAGGTAGAAGGACTTGCAATCGATGATAAGTTCCATGTGGCTTTTTCTTACTATAGCCCTGTGGGGGGTAATGCTACTTCCCTGAACTTTATGATTGATGATGTAACCTTCGGACGTACTGACCTTCCTGAACTGAGTGTTGACAATGACTTCATTCAGTTTGTATTCCGTCCAGGACAAGAGATGACACCTCAGCCACTTAATATATATAGTGATCGTACAACGGCACCTGTAACAGTCACCTTGGCACCTTCTGCTCAGAAGAAGTATTTCAAACTTTCACATGAGAAGTTGCCACTTGAAGGTGGGTCGATTGCCGTTGGCTTCAAAAGTAATGACTCAAAGACGCATGCTGCTGCACTGCTTGTCCAGACACGTGGGGCAGAACCTATCATTGTGAAGTTGCTTGCGCAACCTATCACAGCAGGTATCAGCAATGTTGCTGGTAGTGATGATGATGCACTGTTACCAATTGTTAGCGGTTCTGAACTGACCATTAACGGCAAGTATCAGACGTATCAGCTTTTCTCAACAGACGGTAGTCTCTTGCTGCAAGGCGGTTATCAGCAGCGTATTGACTTATCTGGTGTTCAGCCAAAGGTATTTGTCTTGAAGCTTAACACCGATAAAGGCGTAAAGTCTTTCACCTTAAAGCGTTAGGGAATCAGCTTCTGAAACCTTGAGTGTGTGTATCAGAAAAGAGCAACAAGAAAGGGGACAGACGTCGATGTCTGTCCCCTTTTGTTTTGCTTTCTCACTTTGTTTCTTTTGCTCCTCCTGTTTTAAAAGGATAAAGGATTATTCCGTTT
>ERZ1674163.470-NODE-472-length-9763-cov-5.624124_pt1 | contig 9763 bp, 9 predicted proteins | sample MGYA00581294_ERZ1674163 | MGnify/ENA primary metagenome ERZ1674163 (study PRJEB41354, sample SAMEA4873312) | human saliva metagenome | biome: human-associated habitat [ENVO:00009003]; feature: mouth environment [ENVO:08000002]; material: saliva material...
CGGTTGCGGTGGCTGAATCGTCGATTACGTTTACGACCAGTCGGAAAGTAGGTGAGAAACTCACGCTCGTAATCGGTGCAAACGGGAGTGTAACATTTGATGGGGTGACGGGCAAATTCTCTAATTATAGAGAGGTGCTTTTTACGATCGAGAAGCAAACCATTACCATCACGGGCGAGATCGAATCTTTCTCTTGCGCTGGTTGTGAGATCACGGCTTTAGATGTGACCAAGGCGCCCGAATTAACCTTGCTTAGTTGCGAAAATAATGAAATTCAGACATTGGATCTGAAAGAGAACCTACTTCTCAGAAGTTTGTATTGCCAAACGAACAAACTTAGCGAACTTAACATCGCGAAGCAGAAAGATCTGGGTCTTCTCTCTTGCGCAGAAAACCAATTGTCGGCGCTGGATGTTTCAAACAACACGGGTTTGATGGAGTTGTATTGTTACGGCAACCGGTTGAGCGAACTGAAAGTTGATCACTTGCAAGACCTCAGAAAGCTTTCGTGCAGCGACAATCAACTTACCGCGCTCGATGTTACGAAAAATGCGGACCTCCGCGCGCTTTTCTGCTTTGGCAATCGACTCACCTCGCTCGATGTCTCAAACAATACGGCCTTATATCAACTCTCTTTCTCAAATAATCAGATTACCGCGATAGATCTCTCTAAGAATAAAGACCTTGAGATTTTGTTTGCGGAGAAAAATCCTTTGGTACAGTCGCTCGATGTCTCACATTTGACAAATTTGGAGCAGTTGTATGTGTCGCATACCCATTGTAAGTCGCTCGATCTCCGCAACAATGCGAAGTTGACAGAGCTTTCCTGCTCCCACAATCAGTTGCGCGGCTTGGATCTTAGCGATAAGCCCGAGTTGCGGTTAGTGTGGATTCAAGACAACTTGATGAATACAGATTCCATGCACGTTTTAATCGAACGACTTCCCACCCGCATTCCTGCAATGTACGGCCGTCTGGTGATGAAAGATGCTGAGGTGGCCGACAGCAACGTGTGCTTCCGTGAGGATGTAGAGAGAGCTAGCAAAAAGTATTGGACTTTACTTGAAATCCACAAAAATTACACGTCGACTTACGAGGGTGTGGTCGACGGCCTCAATCAAGCGTTTGCGCAAAAGCTGATTTGCCGCTACGAAAACGGACTGCTCACGCTGCAAGATGCCAAACCCAACGTAGCCTATACCGTTTACGATCTACGTGGTCGAATTTTGGCCCAAGGCAAGACCGATGCTCGCGGTCGCGTTAGCCGGATGCTCGCCGCAAGTACACATCAGCGCCTCATCATAAAGGTAGCCCAATGCGGCACGCTCAAGATCTAAGATCAGTAGCGCCGCATTTTCTGTCGCTCAAAAGCGGCCTAAACCACACAAAGCCCGAACTCCTACGAGTTCGGGCTTTGCATTATATACATTCTTCTTTGCACCCCTTCGGTGCGATCTATACCATATTATATATAGGCCCTTCGCGCAGTCGTTTTATTGCGCCAAGAGTTTCTTAACCCGGTCAGAAATAGCCTTTCCATCGGCTTTTCCGGCCAAGCGCTTTGATGCTTCGCCCATTACGCGGCCCATATCCTTCATCGAAGTAGCCCCCGTCTCAGCGATGATAGCGCGCACGGCAGCCTCAAGCTCTTCCGGCGTGAGCGCCTTTGGCAAATACTCTTCAATGATCGTAGCCTGCGCCGCTTCCTCTTCCGCCAAGTCCGGTCGGCCCTGTTCCGTGTAAAGTTTCGCCGTATCGCGGCCTTGTTTAGCCAGTTTCGACAAGATTTTGAGCGCTTGCGCGTCCGTCAGCGTATCGTTTGCGCCCGGTGCCGTCTTTGCTTCGATGAAAAACTTCTTGATATTGCGTAGCGTTTCAAGCCGTATTTTATCCTTGGCCTTCATAGCTGCTACAATATCCTTGCTGATTTGTTCAAATAAGTCCATAATCAATAATGTTTATGATGATTACTGTTAATCAAAATTGATGATAAGTGGCGTCTCCTCCTCTTTCGCGGCGTCCGATACGGCCGATTGCGGCGCTCCGCTTCGTGCGGCTTCGAGCGCTTGGCGTATTTGGCGCGCCATCTCCGGTGTACGGTTTCTGGTAGGCACACTTTCGAGTAATTCCGGCAAGTCGCCGTTGATCAGATCCTCCAATTGCAGGCGGATGATAAAGGCGTGCGGGCGCTTTTGGCGCTCTTCCGAGCCATAGATGCGTTCGCGGCGTATCGCCCGTTTCGTGCGCTCGTCCTCAGAGAGCGCATCAGTTTGCTCCTCCTTCTCATGGAAGAGTCCAAAGCCCGATGCCAAAATCGTCACTTTGATTTCGTCGCCCATAGCTGCGTCGGGCACGAAACCCCATTTGAAATATGGGTTGCCATCAAAGCGCGTTGTGAAATGTTCTATTTCGCTCATTTCATCGATGAGCAAGGCTTGGTCCGGCTCCGAACTACAAGTGATGGCCATGGCTATACGCGTGGCCCGAAAGATGTCTTTATTATTGAGCAAGGGCGAATAGAGCGCATCGCGAATGGCTCGCGTGACGCGTTGAGGCCCTGTCGCGTGTCCCGAAGATATGACGGCCAAGCCGCCCTGATGCAAAACCATATTCACATCGCGGAAGTCGAGGTTGACACGGCCGCGCATTTTGATGATTTCCACAATACTTCCGACAGCTTTCGTCAGCGTTTCGTCGGCTTTCTTAAAGGCATTGATGACGGTGAGGTCCGGATAAATTTCTCGGAGCCGTTCGTTGTTGATGACGAGTATGGCATCGACCTCTTTGGCCAACCTTTCGACGCCGTCTAAGGCTTTATCGACTTGCCGCTGCAACTCAAAAAGAAACGGAATCGTCACGATGGCCACCGTAAGCAGCCCGCGCGATTTTGCTTCTCGCGCAATGATGGGCGAAGCGCCCGTTCCCGTTCCACCGCCCATTCCCGCGGTGATAAAGACCATCTTCGTATCTTCGTCAAAGATGTCATCGATCGCCTCCAAATCGCCCTCGGCCAGTGCTCGCCCTGTCTCCGGATCGCCGCCGGCTCCAAGTCCGGGACCAAGCTGCAGACGATCGGGCACCGCACTACTTTCAAGCGCTTTCCGGTCCGTATTGCAGACGAGGAAGCGTACGTCGTGGAGACCCTCACAGTACATGTTGGCTACAGCGTTTCCACCGCCGCCGCCTACGCCTATCACTTTGATGATCGAAGAGCGCGTGCAGTCGACAGGTTCGATAAGGAGTTCGTCGTTCATTGTTCTTGTTCAGCGCAGAAGCGCTTATGTTATGGTCGGTTTGTTAACTATTTTTGTGGTGTTTGGCTGAACGGCCGGGGCGTAGTTCTGTAGCTGCGATGGGTTCGGCTGCCGGCTATTTTTGCAAAACTAACAAAAAAAGCGGGAGATTATCTCTTTTTTGCCGCCTAACTGAGGATTTATTTTGTGCGATCGGCCGGCGTGCGCCGTCATACCAAAAAGCGGCGAAACGGGCGGTACAGCCAATTCATCAGTCGGCGTAAATTCGGGTGTCGATACGACAGACAGTCGACAACAACGGCATTTTCATACGTGTTAAACGTATGAAGCCCCTGCGAAAAGCGCGGATCGGTAGAATGGAGGCGCACCCCGCTGCCGGCGCTCCAACCCGCGTGCGGATCATAGTTTAAAGGCTGAAGCAGAACGCCCTCGCCGTAATGACGATTGCAAATCTGCGCGGGCCGATAGAGTTGCCCCTCGAAGCGAAAGAGGCTGCCGGCATTGCGCGCAACAAACTCCGGAAAGCGCAAATGAGACGTGGCTTCATACGCATCGCCTTGCTTTTTCAAAAAATGCAGCGTTCGCCCGTAAGGGTCCGCATCCATTGAGCCGATGAGCCACTCTTCGCCGTCCGATTGATGGAATACGACGTCGACAAGCGGCACTTTCGTAAGCAAACGATCGAAGACAAACGCGTCTTGCGCGCGATCGTAGCGGAAGAGGTTGTGCTCGCCGGAAGCAATGTTTTCCGGATGGATGAAAATTTCGCCATCGCGGCGCACAATCTCCGGAAAACTCAAATGCGTGGGTAAGCTAAGAACGGTCTTTGCCTCGAGTACCTGCCCCGTAGTGCGCGCTATGGTCAGGCGTTCGATGTGTCCCTGCAATTTTTGCTCCACATAAGCTTCCACCAAAAGCGTGATTTCGCTCGGCGAAACGTCTAAAATAAAAGGATCGCCATACCAAACGCCCTTTTCGGGCGCTTCGATGGGCACGAAACGCAAGGATGCGCCGGCCAAAATATCGGCAAGCGGCGTCGTAACCAAGGCCACGCGCCAACAAGAGCCGACCAGCGGCGCCAAGCGTTCTCGAAGATTAGGCATAAGCCGTCATATATAATATAATGTGTCAACGCATTGCACGCGTTATGCTGTTCGCCGTCAGCGTGCGTGCGGTTTTTGTGGTAGCGACACTGATTGATAAGTCTACAAAGCTACGAAATAAATAGCGTTGTCGCCGTTTCGCATCGCAACTTTCTCCGTTTTGAGCGGAAAAGTCAAGATCGTCGGCCGTCGAAGTGCACCTTTTCAACCTGCCCTTGCTTTTAGCGTATCTTCCGGCAAGCGCTGTGCCGCGAAGTGTCGTTTTCGGAATACGCATTCTCTACTCTCTGCTGCTGCCACATTTGATACAGGCCGGTGGCGGCGCAAAAATGGCGCTTCGACGTATGGATATTTTAGGTCGACAATGCCCTTCGGCGATTGTTTGGTGCCGCCAAACCATTGTTTGCCCCGACCAAACCATCGTTTGCTCCCACCAAACCATCGTTTGCCCCGACCAAACGATACGAGACCTTGAATAGGAAGGTGCAAAAACGAACTAATCAGGCCGATGATCTGCGGGCAATTTTTCGCAGGCTATGAGTACCTTTTGCCCATCGCAGAGCGTCGTGGCAAACCAATAGGCCTCGCCGCCCTCTTTTACGTGGAGCTTCTTTCGGAGAGCGTCTACCGTCAGCGGAAAGTTGCGCACGGTGATGTTGGCTCGCTTCGTGTCGCCGCAGAAAGCTTTCAGCGCTGCCTTGTTCATTGTCGTCGTGCGCAGACAGCGGAAACTGCGGCCCGGAAAGTCGGCGATAAGCTGTGTGGATGTATATAAATGACTGTTGGGATGCAACTTTTTCAAGTCGAATCTGAGAGCCGGCAATTTGAGTGCGCCCGCTTTCAAAAGCGCCGCCGAAGGTTCGTAAAGAAAGGTCTCAACCTCGGCAGTAAAAGTGCAATTTGCGGCGGTTTCATCGGCAGTTTGGAAAGAAAAATCCACCCCGTCTCGACTGTGAATTGATGGCGGGCCGTCCGTAGGGCCCAGTAGCAAGAGCAAGTCCTTACATTCTCCTTTTTCAGCAAACACGTGGACCTCGCAAACCTGCCCCAGTTCGCTCACCGCCGTGTGCCAATCGAGCATCGGCGAGAGTTTCAGGAGCGTATAGCGCGCCTTTTCGCGCAGCAAGGGTAATATATCCATTACGTTAGGCTCGCAATCGGCCAAACTCACGACCTTTCGGCCCGCCCCATCGCGCCGAGCCGGATCCAGCAAGATGAAATCAGTCGGCGGCATAGCCTGCAAATAAGCTACACCATCGCCGTTGACAAACTGCGCGTTGTGCAGGCCCAGCAAGGGGAGATTGTAGGCCGCCAATTGGCACAATTCGGCCTGTTGTTCTACGTAAACCGCCTCGTCAAACAGTTGTCCGAGATAAAAAAAGTCAACTCCGAAGCCGCCGGTCAGATCTACCATCCGCCCACCTGCGGGAAAATGGCGGCGAATGACTTCCGCCTTATAGCGTGCGGCCGCTTCGCCGGAGCATTGCTCAAGCGAAAGGCGGCGCGGATAGCGAAGTCGCGACTCGGCAGCCCACGTTGGTACTTTCGCGCTCAACTTCTGCCAACCCTCGATCTGACGCAGGATGTATTCAGCCTCTTCGCGCGGTCGGTCGGCAAGCAGCAGTGCCAGTGCAGGCACACTCTCCGTGCGGTGATCTCGGATAAAAGTTTCAACATTTTCCATAAAAAGCACTCAAAAACGGCGGTTTCATCGCTTATCGGATGAGTTTGTAGTGCGCCTTGGCTTGTGCGCGGGTTTTGAAATTAAAATGCCACCACTCCGTGCGCAACACTTTGAAGCCCCCGACCGCCATTACGCGCCGCAATAAGCGCCTGTTGGCTACGGCAGTCGGCGAAATGCGCTTTTGTTTTAAGAATTCCTGCTCCAAATTGACGTGCGACAAACGCCCCATATAGTCGATCTTCGTGCCCATCGGGATGGTGTCGCCCGTCGCCGCCTTGCAGAGCGTTATGTCTACGGCCAAGCCGTAATTGTGCAAGCCTCCGCCGTTGGCCGGATTGCTCACGTAAATGCTTTTGGGCGTCCCGGCCACTACATTAAACATCCTTTGCTGCACCGACATCGGACGTGCGGCATCGTAAACCTTGAGCGAAAGATCCGGACGCAAGCGCTTCAGTTCGGTTTGTGCCCGCTTCAGCGCCGCAGCTGTAGAGGGAAGGAGGTAAGCCGTGCGAAGTTCTGTATAAAGAACCTGACCTGTGAAGTTGTCGGCGCGGCCATACATCAAGCTAACCTGAATCGTAGGATCCACGCTGCGGAGGTCGACGAGTCCTTGCCGCTCCATTGACAATTCCGTAGGCGTCTTCGTCGGCGCGGCGGGCGTTTTCTTCTGCGCAAAGAGGAGTGAGGCCGCCGCGCAAAGCACCAAAAGGAGCGGCCGATGCGGTCGCCTCATCGCACGTAGCGGATATAGTCGGCCTTGCGCGGCTTTTCGGTCGTCGGGAGTTTGTCTGGATAACCTACAATGCAATGACCGATGCCTTCATAATCGCCTTCGATGCCCCAAGATTTGAGCAGTGACTTGCCGGCTTCGCTATCAAATTCTTCCTTGGCGCGATGTATCCAGCAACTGCCCAAGCCGAGCGCGTGAGCAGCCAATTGCAGATTCTCCATAACCGAAGATCCATCGTAAATGTATGTGTGCTTCGTGCGGTCAGCCAAGACGACGAGTACGACGGGCGCGCCATAAAACGGGTCGGCCTTGGTGCCGAGGATCTCAGCGTTCATTTGTGAGAGCTGATCCCGCACTTCCTTGTTCGTGACGGCGACGATGATCGCCGCTTGTGCGCCGCGTCCCGAGGGGGCAAAGGTGCCGGCCGCTAAGATCTTGTCTAAAATCTCTTTCGAGGGCATTTCGGGGCGGTAAGATTTGCAACTGCGGCGCGTCAATAGGGCTTCTAATGCTTCCATGTGTGTGTTGATATGATAATAATGCGATGGCCGCCGCGGCAGATGGATTTTAAGAAAAGGAATGCCATCTTTGGGACTGACCCATCTAAATGTTGTCGCTACAAAAGTACGATTTCTCGATGAAAAGTGGTAATTTAGTGGGCGGAATGACGACCGAAAAAACTGCGCGAACTACTTTTCCTACTCGCCGAAAAGACGTAGCAGCAAATAAATCGCAAAAAAAATGCCAAATCCAAGTAACATTTTCGCTTCATAGGCGTCTCCTTTACAGAGGGCCACAAAAAGAGAACAACAACCCGGTGAAAGAAATCGATTTCCGAGAAGATCTGCTCCCGCTTAAAAACAAACTGTACCGCTTAGCGCTCAGAATTACGCTCGATACAGCCGAAGCGGAGGACGTTACGCAAGATACGCTGATACGCGTATGGACAAAACGCGAAGAACTGGGCGGTTTGAACTCTCTGGAGGCTTATTGTCTGACTGTTTGCCGCAACTTAGCGCTCGATAGGCACGACAAAAAAGAAGCTCAAAACCTCTCTCTCGATGCAGCATACGAGGCTGCCGATCGCTCGCTTTCCGCTCAGGAGCAATTAGAGCACGATGAAAAGCTGCGACGCGTGCATGAATTATTTAATAGCTTGCCCGAAAGGCAGAGAAGTGCAATGCAACTACGCGACATCGAGGGGAAAAGTTACAAGGAAGTGGCCGAAACGCTCGGCATAACGGAGGATAACGTCAAAATAACGCTCTTCCGCGCCCGCCAAGCCATCAAAAAACAATATCTAAAAGAAGAAAGTTATGGATTATAAGTACATCGAACAACTCTTGGAACGCTATTGGGAGGCGCAAACCACGGAGGCCGAGGAAGCTATCCTGAAGACTTTCTTTGCGCAGCCCGATGTGCCCGCTGCTTTGGAGCGCTATCGTCCGCTTTTCGCTTACGAGGAAGCGCAGCAGTCTGTCGGTTTGGGTGCCGACTTCGATGAGCGATTGCTCAATCTCATTGCTGTGCCAACCAAGGTCGACGTGCCGACGCAGCAGATGCAAAAGCCATCGCCTACATTAAGAGTAAAAGCTCGCCGCGTCAATGGCGGCATCAGTTTCCGCCCGTTCTTCCAAGCTGCAGCCGCAGTGGCCATCGTCGTGTTGGTCGGAATCGGCGCGCAGAAATCGTTTAATCGCGATACGGAGGCTTGGGATTACAACCCCAACAATTATAGTGACACATACAACAATCCGGCGCAGGCCTACCACGTAGTAGAAAGCGGCTTGAATATGTTTCAGCGCACCGCCTCCGCCGATTCGACCAAGGAGCAATCGCCCGAGGTGGAAAAAGATCCGATAGTCAATGAGGAATAGAATACTACTGCTGATTTGCGGCCTGTTGATGTGCATCGCGGCCCAAGCGCAGGTCGAAACGGACTTCGCGGAAAACTACTTGAAGCTGTATGCGACAAACACTTCGCTCTACTGCCAGACCGTGAGCCCGACGATGATCAACCGAATGCTCTCGATGAAGACCTTGTCCAAGGATCGGCAGGCGCAGCAAGCGCTGCAATGCATCAAGAGTGTGCGCATAGTCTCTAATAGAAACGCCGGTGAGACGTCAGGCTTGTTTGACAAAGCCAAAAGTCTGCTTCAGCAGAACAGCGATCGCTTTGCTCACTTCAACGACTACGACGGCAAGACGATTTACGTGCGCCGAAAGGGCGACACAATTGTAGAGGCTGTGCTGCTAACCAAGACTCAGGGGCGCTTGTACATAGTCAACGTCACCGGCAATATGACCGAAGCCGTCATCAGAAGCTTAATAAATTCGTAAAAAAAGATACAAACACTGGTCGATCCGCATCCGGCGGAGAATATACAAAACATCACTGCTCTATTAAAACATCAGAAAGAGAATGTGCCGCAGGCATTTCTCTCCCACGTATCCGGCGGGATCAGAATAGCGGGAAGTTGACAACGAAAGTTGCGCTTCCCGTTTTTCGTACCCTTTCCGAGTGAGGGATGTTCTTGAATTGTACAGCCAAGTTTGACCGGCTGCTCACCGTGGTCAACTGTGAGAGGATAATGATGATTTTCTGAAATACAAGGCTTTGCCGCGCCGACTGCTAACGGTATAATGAGGGCTGCAATGCTTGACGTTTGTCCGACAAAAGTCGGATTTTTTTTGCTACTGATCGACGCTTTTTGCACAAGGTCCTGACTACGTGTGGTCCCGCACGGCTTTCTTTGAGGCTTTCAGCTCTCTTGCAACTTTTACGCTCGTGAGCGTAAACCTTTTTCATCACGAGCTGAAACCTTTTTTCTCGTGAGCGCAAACCTTTTTTACCACGAGAGCAAGGTCGCGAAGGCGAAAGGAGTACATCGCGAATGCTATACCGCGCATAAAAAAATCGGCCCCCGTTGCCTGATGAATGAGAGCAACGCGGGGCCGACTTTACGTCGGGCAGCGCTCAAGGGGCGCTGAG
>ERZ1674163.472-NODE-474-length-9756-cov-18.545923_pt1 | contig 9756 bp, 8 predicted proteins | sample MGYA00581294_ERZ1674163 | MGnify/ENA primary metagenome ERZ1674163 (study PRJEB41354, sample SAMEA4873312) | human saliva metagenome | biome: human-associated habitat [ENVO:00009003]; feature: mouth environment [ENVO:08000002]; material: saliva material...
GAGCCGACGGTCAGGCCGAGCTCCTCGATGGCGGCGTTCGTGATCGACGAGGAGACGACCAGGCCGGGGGCGACCTCGATCTTGACGATGCCGTTCACGGCGCCCTGGGAGACCTCGACGACCGTGCCGGGGAGCTGGTTGCGTGCGGAGAGCTTCATGGTGTGCCCTTTCGTTTGTATGGATGGCAAACACAGCCACACTAGCGGCTAACGTGCCCTCCGTCTAGGAGTGGCCTATTCCTCGTCCTCCGAAGAAATCTCCTCCAGGCCGACGAGGAAGCCGTCCTCGTCGATGACGTTGCCGCCTACGAGGGTCGCGATCATGCCGGCCGCCTTCTCCACAGCCTGCGTGGAACGCAGGCGCTCGAGGCGCGCGGTGCGGCTCATCGTGCCCGCTCCGGGCGTCGGCGCCGTCCCAGGCAGCCAGCGCACCTGGTACTCGATGATGGCCCCGGCCGTCCACGGCTCCCAGCGCAGCACGCGCGGGGGCGTGGGGACCGCGTGGACCTCGATCATCATGTCCGAACGGTTGCCGATCGGGCTCATCAGCGCGTAACCGTCAACGACCTGCGGCTTATCGCGCTGTGCTTCGAGCTCCTCGCGAGCCTTGGCGATCTTCGAGGCGATATCCTCGCGGACCGGCCCCAGCTCGGCCTTGAGCTTCTCGATGTGGGCGGCCTGCGCGGGGCTCAGCGCCGGGGCCTTCGGGGCCTCGGGAACGATGTCGCGCGCGTCCTTCATCTGCTCGAAACCGGCTCGTTCACGCATGGCCTGCAGCAGGTCCTCGGGGTTGATCCAGCGCGGCGAATACACCGTCAGATTGACCGCCGAGTCCGCGTCGGGGACCATCACGTAGCCGCTACCCGCGATGCGCATGCCGCCCGCCAGTCGGCGCGCCATGCGGTTGAGGGCCTCGAGGACGCGGTACTCCAACCCGATGGGCATACCCTCGGGGAAGGCCTTCGCCCACTCCCCCATCACCGCGTTGGCCTGCTGCTTGGCGCGAGCCACCGGGCACCGCAGGATCCACGCGTTGGTCAGCGTCGACGGGGTTCCGAGGTCGGCGCGGGTCGGCTGATCCAGCGACCACGGGCCCACGAGTTCAGCCTCTGAGGACAGGCGCAGGCGCCCCGGGGCGATCCAGCCGGCCTCGTCCCACATGGAGATCGCGAGGGCCTCCAGCTCGGCCGGGTCCACCGCCTCCGACACGAGGAACAGGTGGTGTTCCCTGGCCTCGTTCAGATCGATGACGCCAGCCGGCTCACTCACCTCGATCGCGGCCGCAATCGGGACGGCGGCCTCGGCGCTGGTGATCTCGCCGTCGGCCGCGACCTGGAAGGCGGTGTCTGTCGTCGTCATCCCACCCAGCGACACGTTCGTCCGCGTGAGCGGATTCCCGGTCGTCGCGGCGGTGAGCATCGGGTCCGCGAAGCTGTGGTGCGCGCTCGCCATGCGTTCCTTGAGGGAGCGCCTCACCGGCGAGGCCTGGGGAGCCTCGTCCCTGTTGGTGACCTGGTCTGCGCGCGGGGTCATGCCCGGCAGCGCGACACCCGTGATGACTCCGGTACGCACCGCCGAGGAGGACTGGTCCCCCGTACTCTCCTGCGCGGGGCGCTCCGACCGTGCCGGCGCGGGCACGCCAAAAGCGGGCGTCGGCGCGGGGGGCTCGGGGAGGGGCGCCTGAGCCTGGGCGAGCGGCGGCGCGGCGGACACTGGCGCACCAGCCTCGGGCGCAGGGGGCTGGGCGAGCGGCGATCGATCGGCGGACACGGGAGCCTGAGTGGGCTCGGGCGCGGGCGGCTCGGGCGCGGGCGGGAAACTCGGGTCGGCTGACGCGGCGTGGGCGGCGCGGGCGGCGCGCTCGGCGCGCATGCGTTCGAGCCTGGAGGGAGGCGGAGGAGGATAGAGCGCCATCATGTCACCGTTCGATGCGCGTGCGCGTGAAGCGCTCGTGGGTGCGCGACGGCGTCGGACCGCGCTGCCCCTGATAGTGAGAGCCGAGTCCCTGCGAACCGTAGGGATGCTCGGCCGGGGAAGACAAGTCGAAGAAGCACAGCTGCCCGATCTTCATGCCCGGGTAGAGCAAGATCGGCATCGTCGCCGTGTTCGACAGCTCGAGGGTCACGTGCCCGGAGAAGCCGGGGTCGATAAAGCCCGCGGTGGAGTGGGTAAGCAGGCCGAGGCGCCCAAGCGACGACTTGCCCTCCAGACGCGCCGCGATGTCGTCTCCGAGGGTAACGAGCTCGTAGGTGGCGCCCAGGACGAATTCGCCGGGGTGCAGAACGAAGGGCTGGTCCGGGCCGACGTCGACCTGGTGCGTCAGGTCCGACTGATCCGCCGCCGGGTCGATCACCGGGTAGCGGTGGTTATCGAAGAGGCGAAACAGGCGATCCAGCCTCACGTCGATACTGGCCGGCTGGACCAGATCACGGTCCAGCGGATCGAGGCGGATTCGCCCGGAGTCCAGGGAGGCGTTGATGTCGCGGTCACTGAGCAGCATGACACGATTGTCGCATACTCAGCGCCGCGACAACAGCCTCAGAGTCAGACGAGGGGCTGGCCCGATGCGTCGTAGCCGTAGGAGCCGGAACGCATGATGATCATGATGAACTCGATGAGCGCCCAGATGGCGGTGATGGGCAGGCCGATGATGATAACGGACAGAATCAGCTGGATCAGGCCGCGGCTGTTGTAGCCCAGGTAGAAGTTGTGGATACCGAGCGGGCCCACGAAGAACGCCAGAAGCAGGGCAATGATCCACTGCTTGGGCGGGTTCGCGTAGACCTGCTGACCGTATGCGGGCTGGCCGTAGGCGGGCTGGCCGTAGGCGGGATCGCTGTAGCCTGCCGACCCGTAGGCGGGCTGCTCGGGGGAAGGCTGCGCGCCAGGCGCGCCGCCGAAGGGGGCCTGATTCGCGGCCGGCTGCTCAGAGCCAGGGAAGGACTGGGCACCCGCGGCGTCGTAGGCGGTGCCGTAGGTGGTGGAGCCGGGGGTGGCGGTGGCCTCGTCGAAGTCGGGGGCCGAGGCCTGGGGGAAGCTGGGCGCCTCAGGCGCGGGGATCGAGGCCTGGGTGTCGTCCTCGGGCTTGATGGGGTTGGCCAGGGGATCGGGCATCGTCATGACTGAGCCTTTCAATTCTCGTGGGGGGCCTGGCGGCCGTACCGCTACAGCCTACCGCTACCAAGCGTCCAATCGTTATCCGCGACCACCCCGAGGCACCCCTGATTGGTCCCGGAGGTGAGTTCTCGGCACACCGAGCGTCGACGCCTGGGACCGAAGGCCGGGTATGGGACATGTCGCGGCGCCCGGGCCCCGCGACGCCTACGCAGCCGTCATCGATGGGGTATGGGCGCCGCCGCCGAGAACGAATGGGCCCCGTCATGGATGGGGGGTTTTGCACCATTAGAAGCCCCCTGCCGGCGTGTCGCCGGCGTGTCGCGGCCCTAATGCTGCAATTCCCCCCGCACAGCGACCCACGTCGGCGGATTCACTGGGCACGGCGACCGGTGTCGACGGATTCACGGGGCACGGCAGCCCGCCTCGGCCCACGCCAGGGGCACGGCAGTCCGCCTCGACCCACGCCATGGACACAGCAGCCCGCGGCAAGCAGTTTGTCCAGGCCGGATGGGGGGTTTTGCACCATTAGACGCATCGCTACGGCGTGTCGCCGGCGTGTCGCAGCCCTAATGCTGCAATTCCCCCCATGCAGCGTCGCAGGGGAGCCGCTGACGGGCGCGCGGGCAGGCCCGCGGTTGGCGGATTCGTGGGCAGGCTCGAGATTGCTGGGTTCGCGGCCGGGCACGCGCGCGGGGCGGCACGCTCCAAACAATTTCGCATGCAATTCGCTTACCTGAACATTCAACGAAGCCCACAAACGTTGCAATTTCAACGATGTGAATTCAAGGCACACCCAAGCCTCGGGGGAATTGCATGCGAAATTAAGGGAGCACACCAGGCAGAGAGCCACGCAGACCCTCTGGCGACGATGCTGGCACTATCGGCCGACAGTCACCCACCCGCGACAACCTGAACACACGACGACTCACGCCCACCCCGAAACACCCGGTCCGGAAGCTACCAACAACGACAACGAAGCCCACGACGGCATAACGCCCACACCAGGACCTGCCGTCAGCTACCCCCAACAACAACCTGAGCAAACGATGGCAACCACCGGCCGGGCACTGCCAACCGGCAGTCACCCGCGACGCCCCCAGACACCGCAACACCCCCAGACCCCGCAACACCCGGGACACTGCGACGCGGACACGCAACACCGGACACCGCGGCAACAAAAAGGTGCGGGGCCCGGCAACAAGCCGGGCCCCGCACCGCGAGACTATGCGTCAGGACAGACGCTCGTGCTCACCTCAGACGGTGGGAACGCCGTTGGCGTCCGCCGCATAGATCCACTTGCCCATGAAGGACATGATCATGCAGGCAATGAGGAACGCCGAGTAGCCGAGCATGACCAGCATCACGAGGAGGAAGAGGACGGTGGACTCGGAGGCGGCAGCGGCCATGTAAATGATGTTGAGGACGATGGAGGCGACGACCTTGATGATGCCCATCTGCTTGTGGCCAAGGTAGAAGTCACCGGCGCCGAAGCCGCCGAGGAAGAAGTTGAGAAGACCCACGGTCGTGCGGGACTTGCCCTGGACGGGGGCGTTGAAGCCGGGCTGGCCATAACCGGGCTGACCGGCGGGCTGCTGGCCGTAGGGCTGCTGAGGAGCGGACATGATGTCTCCTGTTGTCGATGGAATCCCAGAAAGGGTTTTTCTGAAAACACGGTCAGACTAGCGGACCTTCGGCTTTTGTACAACATACGTGCGCTTTTATGTCGCACATCACATATTTCACCGCTGAGAACGCACATTGTATGTAACCTTCCCTACACTGACAGGGTGTTCACAAATCCAACGGCCGAGGCCTCGAAGGTACTCCTCCACGACCTTCCCCGCTGGTTCGCATCCAATAAGCGCGACCTGCCGATGCGACACGACGACGTGTCCGATTGGGGAACCCTCGTCTTCGAGATCATGAGTCAGCAGACGCCAGTCACCCGCGTCCAGCCGATCTGGCTCGAATGGATGCGCAGATGGCCCGCGCCCGCCGACCTGGCCGCCGCCTCCTCCGCAGACATCCTTGTGGCCTGGGCAAACCTGGGCTATCCGTCGCGAGCGCTGCGCCTCAAAAACTGTGCGGGCACCATCGTCGAGAAACACGACGGCCAGGTGCCCCTTACCATGAAGGAACTCACCCTCCTCCCGGGCGTCGGCACCTACACCGCCAGCGCGCTCCTCGCGTTCCGGCACGGAATCCGAGTCCCCGTCCTCGACACGAACGTTCGCCGCGTGCTGGTCAGATTTCTGGACGGACGCGAGTTCCCACCCCACTCGACCCCGTCCAAGGCGGAGACGGCGCGCGCCGACGCGCTCCTGCCCGAAGACGGAGCGCACGCGGCGGAGGTGAGCATGGCGCTCATGGAATTCGGCGCCCTCGTGTGTACCCAGCTCTCTCCCCACTGTGAGGAATGCCTCATGCGCGCGCAATGCGCGTGGGCGGCGGCCGGCTTCCCGAAGGACGAGAAGCGTCCCACGCCTCAGCCCTACGCCGGAACCGACCGCCAGGCGCGAGGCCGCATCATGAAGGCTCTGCGCGCGGCACACTTTGAAGGCGCCGAGGGCCTGACCAAACGCCGCGTCCTCGACGCCGCGCGCCTGGACGGTGGCGACCGCTACCAGCCGACCCGCGTCTACCGTGCTCTCCTCAAAGAGGGAATGATCGCCTACGACGAGGACACGAGGCGCGTGACGCTGCCCCGCTGACCCGGGGACGAGGCCCGGGCCCCACAGAGGCGCCCTGACCCGCGAGCGTGCCCGGGGACGAGGCCGGGGCCCCACAGAGGCCCACTGACCCGTGAGCGCGCCAGGGCCTCGGCGCTGAGCTAATACCTGATCGCGTCGATGGGCTTGATGCGCACGGCGGCGAGCGCCGGGATGATGCCGCATAGGGCGCCGATGCTGGAGGAGATGGCGACGCCGGCGATGGCGGCTCCGACGGGGAAGGCGGGCGTGTCGCTCAGCGCGATCCCCATGGTTTCGAGCGGCAGGGAGCGCACGACGACGATCGCGATGCCGACGCCGATGACGCCGGCGGCGAAGGTGGCGACCACGGATTCCATGAAGACCGCGAAGAAGACGCGCGCGGCGGAGGCGCCGACGGCTCGACGGATGCCGATCTCGCGCACGCGTTGACGCACGGTGACGATCGCGACGTTGAGCAGGCCCAGGGCGCCGAGGAACACGATGATGCCGCCGATGATCATGATGACGCGGGAGATGGTGCCCAGCTGTTCCTCGCCGATGTCCTCGTGTTCGCCGCCTGTGACGGTGACGCGCCAGCCGTCGCCGAGGATGGAGGCCAGGGCTCGAGGTAGGACGCTGCGCGCCTGGTCGGCATCGTCGGGGCCCACCCACGCGATCATGGAGGGCGTTCCCATCTGGGGCAGCGTGGCGCGCGCGGCGTCGTAGTGCACGTACATGGTGGGCATATCGAAGCGGCTGGAGCTCTTGGTGACGCCGACGACGCGCACGGCGGTCCCATCGGTGGTGTGCAGGACGATGGGGACCTGGTCGATGGGGGCGCGTCCGAGCTGGTTCCACAGGACTTCGGAGATGACGACGGGGGTCAGACGTTGCTCGGCGTCGCTGGGCGCGACCCACCGGCCAGCGAGCATGCGGGTGCGGAAGATGACCTGGTAGGCGGGGTCGACGGCCTGGATGGTGACGTCGTTAAACATGTCGTCGGTGCCAACGACCGGGTAGCCACGGAATTGACCGCTGCTCCGCGCCTGGCGGACCTCGGTGATTTCGCCGCCGCTGCTGGACAGACGCGACCAGTAGCGGATGTCGTGACGGTTGGCCAGCGTCGCCATGGCCTCGCCGACGGGGTCGGCATCGTCGGGGCGCGCCACGCTCGACGAGGCCGGGGCGCCCCCGGCGCCGGAGGCCTCGGCTGGCCCGGCCCCGGTGGGCGTCCCCTGGCTCGCGGCGGAGTTTTCGGGGGCGAGGCGCAGCGTGACGGAGCGCCCCTCGTAGAGCTCGGCCATTTCGCGGGAGGATTGAAGGATCAGGTCGCCCAGGGCGATGACGACCGTCATGGCGGCTACAGCGGCGACGACGCCGACGAGGGAGAGGACGACGCGGGCCTTCTGCACCTTGACCTCACCCCACGCCTCGATGAGGGCGCCCAGGATCTGGCTGATGGCATTCACTGGTTCCCCTCCTCGTGCGGGGTCGGCGGCGCTGGGACCGGCGCGCTTTCCGGATCGTCTTGGGCGGGCGGTGCCGGGGGCTCCGTCACGACCGGTTCCCCACCCACGTGCTCGGCCACGGCCTCGTCGCCCGCCTGCTCACCCCCGGCCTCGTCGCCCGAGCGCCCGGACTCCGCGCGCTGCGCGAGAGCGGAGGGGTCCCCGACCTCGTGCAGGACGCCGTCGTAGAGTTCGTAGGCGCGCGAGGCACGGGCGGCGACACCCATATCGTGGGTGATGACGATGAGCGCCGAGTTGGATTCGCGGGCGACCTCCTCCAGGAGCGCCATGACGACGCGCCCCGTGTCCGGGTCGAGGGCGCCCGTCGGCTCGTCGGCGAGGATGACGCGCGGGCGGCGTACGAGCGCGCGTGCGATCGCGATACGCTGCTGCTCACCGCCGCTCATTTCGCCCGGATAGGAGTCCGCGCGATCCGCCAGTCCCACACGCTCGAGCATGTCGAGGGCGATGGAGCGCCTGCGCAGCAGCTGCGTGCCGGCGGCGTACAGGAGGGGGACCTCAACGTTTTCGGCGGCCGTCCGGGCGGCGAAGATGTTGAATTGCTGGAAGACGAAGCCGAAGTCTTCTCCGCGCATGCGAGCCCGGCGCCCTTCGCCCAGGCGCGTTGTGTCGACGCCGTCCAGCTCGTAGCTGCCCGACGTGGGCGTATCCAGTAGGCCGATGATGTTGAGCATCGTGGACTTGCCCGTGCCCGATCGGCCCACGATAGACACGTGCTCGCCCGCCGCGACGTCCAGGTTGACGCCGCGCAGAATGTGCAGGTCCTCCCCGTCAGGCAGGGTGACCGTGCGGGTCACGTCCCGCAGGCACACGAGACTCATCGCGCCGACCCGTCGCCAGAGTCGCCGGTGTCCATGGCGCCGCCGGGGCCCGCGCCGTAGGGGCCGGTGGGATCCTGATTGTCCTTCGTCGAGGCCGGGGTGAACTCGAGGATCTCCTCGCCCTCCGTCAGGCCTTCTTTGATCTCGACCATCTTTCCGTCGGTGAGGCCAAGAGTGACCGAGCGTTTCTCCGGGTTAGCAGGGTCGGAGGTGGGCAAGTAGACGATGCCCGACTGGTAGCGGCCCTCGACTGCGGAGACCGGCACGGCGAGGACGCCCGCGGCCGAGCCCGTCGTCATCTCGAGGGTAACCTGCAGGCCGGTGAACACGGTCTGATCAGACGGGATCTCGCAGCGTGCCTTCAGGTCGGTGGACCCGGACGTGGAGGAGTTGGCGTTCCCCGCGTTCTTCGGGTCCTGCGTCTTGCCGCTCGGGGTCACGAGCTTGACGCCCGTACACTCGAAGGGCGCCGGGCCATTCTTGATGGTGACGGTCGCCGTCGACGGGGCCTCCTGGAGGCGGTACATCTGGTCTGCACTCAGGGGCGCGATGGCCGAGAAGGTCGAGGGGGACACCGAGGCGACCGTGTCTCCGATCGCGAACTGTTGGCCCACAAGAACACCCGTCGACAGGGTGCCATCCCCGGGGGCCACAACCGTCTCGAACTTGTAGGTCGGCTCCGCGGTCTCCACGCTCACATTGCCTTCCTCGTCGGTCACCTGCCGCGTTTCGCCCGGAATCTCCTTGCGGATCTGGAGGAGGGCGTCACCCTTGGAGACCTTGTCGCCGTCGTTGGCGAAGGTGCGCACAACGATTCCGTCGAGCGTCGCGCGAGCGTTCACCGGCTCGTCGGCCTGGATGGTGCCCGTCAGGGTCACCGTGTTGGTGATGTCCGCGCGCCCGACGGGGATTGTCATCTGCCCGAAGGAGCCGCCCGGCTCCATGCCATCGTTAGTCTGCTCCTCCTGCGCGGCCGGGAAGAATGCGAACTTCACGAGGGAAACCGCGATGACGACCCACGCGAGGACTTTCACGATGTCGAGCACCTGCGCGGTGCGGGTCTTGTGTGCCACGTGCGTCTCCTTCGATGAGTGTTGATCGCCCCATTGTAAGGTCCGTCTCACAGACGAAGCAATGGTTGACACTCATTCTCAGGGTTCGCTCAGGGAGCGCGCGAGCACGCAAACTCACTCATACCTACGATGGGAGCCAATCGACCGAAAGGCAGCCATGATCCGCCGCGCTACCCCCGCAGACGCCGAGGCACTCTCCACCCTCTCCCGCGAGTGCTTCACGCAGACCTTCGGGCACCTGTATGCGCCCGAAGACCTGTCAGCCTTCCTCGACGAGGCCTACGCGCCCGACGTCCTACGCGCCGAACTCGCAGACCCCGAGCGCGCCACCTGGCTGCTGTTCGACGACGCTGCCCAGGCCTCGTTCCCCGAGAGCCCCATCGGCTACGTCACCGCCTGCCCCGCACTCCTGCCCCACCCCGACGTGGCGCCCGGCGACGGGGAAATTCAGCGCCTTTACATCCTGCAGGGACACCAGGGCGGTGGCCGCGGGACTGCGCTGCTGCGCACCGCGCTGGAGTGGCTCG
>ERZ1674163.475-NODE-477-length-9736-cov-8.755294_pt1 | contig 9736 bp, 8 predicted proteins | sample MGYA00581294_ERZ1674163 | MGnify/ENA primary metagenome ERZ1674163 (study PRJEB41354, sample SAMEA4873312) | human saliva metagenome | biome: human-associated habitat [ENVO:00009003]; feature: mouth environment [ENVO:08000002]; material: saliva material...
AAGGGGAACTTCTCGTTGTAGTAGATACCGGTCTTGCCCATGCCCAGCTGGGGGGCCAGGGCCTCGACATCGTCCTCGGACAGGCCGGGAGTACCAGATAGAGCAGGGCTGAAAGCCTGGTGCGTCATGTCGACACCCGTGTCGATGACAGCAATAACTGTGCCTTCACCCTTCTGGGTCACCTGATCGGTTCGCATCATGAGCTGGGCGCTCAAGTTTGCGGGATCTTGCCCCTCCGTTCGCGCAGCCTGCGTGCCGCCCTCGGCATCGACGGCGGCAGCGTCGTTCACGTGCCCTTCACGCTCCAGGAACGCCGCCTGAACGCCGTTCGCGCGGCGGATCGCGTCCAGGGCGCCGGCGGGTGCCTTCAGGGCGAAGCCGTCAAGAGCCTTGCTGTACTCGCGCTCCACACTCGCGGTGGCTCCGGGCAACGTCCCGGCCACGGCCTCGTTGATCGAGGCGAGGGCGCTCGCCCGATCGGCCCCGTCCTGCAGCTGGACGATAATGCCGATCAGACGCGCCGGATCCTGGCCGCTCACCGTCACGTCAGTATCGGACGTAGCAGTCTCGCCATTCTTTGAGGTCAGTGCAGTGTCAAGATCACCGACAGGCAGGGACGAGGCCGAGGTTCCCTGGTCGGGTTGCGCAGGAGTTGGTGGCGCCGCGAGGGTCGCCGGGCCAGTGACTGCGAGTGCGCAGGCACCGACGAGCGCGAGAAGCGCCGTTGGTTTTTTCAGTGTCATGTGCGTTGCTCCAATGAGTGTCACAGACAGCTGCCGACAGTGTGGTTGCTCCCACGTTGCAGCCGCCAGGGACAACGCTACCGGAAAAGAGGCAACTGACAATCACCAGAGCGCTAACGAAACTATTAAGACAATCTAACGTGTCAATGGGCGGGACCCGGAAACACGCTCATGCCGCATTTCCGAGCCACGCCCGTTCACCGTGTGTTGACAGTGGTTACTTGACCCACACGCCGTTGGCGTCCAGGTAATACCAGGTGCCGCCCAGGTTGATCCAACCCGTCGCCATCGCACCCGAGGAGTTCAGGTAGAACCACCGGCCATCGAGGTCAAGCCAACCCGTCGCCATTACGCCGTTCGCGTCGTGGTAGTACCAGGCGCCAGCTTCATTGATCCAACCGGTGCGCATGTAGCCGTTGGCATCGAAGCGGAAAACACGTCCGCCGATCGTGGCCACAGTGTCCTTCGGGTAGGAACCGTCAGCGTTCACGTACCACCAGCCGGTCGAGTTCTGCATCCAGGTGCCCTCGGGCGAGGGCTGAGGCTGGGGATCCGGCTGAGGCTGGGGATCCGGTTGAGGTTGCGGATCCGGTTGAGGTTGCGGATCCGGCTGGGGCTGGGGGTCCGGCTGGGACTGGGGATCCGGCTGGGGCTGGGGATCCGGCTGGGGCTCAACCCATGGCGCAGGCGCCTTCGCGTCCTGCTTCACAGACTTCACAACGGCGATCGTCGTCGCCGTTGCCTCGGTTCCGTCGGGTAGGGTGGCGGTCAGGTTCACCTGATCCCAGTCGATAGCGTTACCGCCGGTGATCGTGGCACTCTTGCCGTCCTCTGCCACGTTCAAAATGACCGCGCCACCGTACTCCAGGCCCCATGACAGGGTGGCGTCCTTGAACTTCTTGGGCAGCATCGGCGTCAGGGTGACAGACTCGCCCTCGTCAAGATCCACACGAAGGCGATTGAGCGCAATCTCGTCCTCGCCCAGCTCGGTGGCGCACACCTGGACGCTCGCCATCACCGGATCAAAAACCATCGGATCCAAGTAGTCGGCGACAGCACGAACGTCCGTGCAGCCTTCCTTCTCCGCCGTCACGAGGCCTGATGCATCATCGACAGTCAGGATGTCAATATCGTCGGCGGTCCAGTTGATCACCGTCTTGTTTGCGTTGTCAGGCTTGTGGGTGACGCCAATGTTCGTCTGCTGACCGACAGTCATGTTGAGCTGACCGGACTCGATACCAAAGTCGAGGGAGGTCATCGCGATGGGTTCAATCGCGATGTCAGCGCGCTTCGAAGGCTTTCCGTCGCTCCCCCACGCGACGAGCTTAACGGTCGCAGGTAGGGCCTCCGTGTGGCCTGCCTTGGTCCAGGCCGCCTGAATGTCGGAGAACTTGATTTCAAAGCTGTAGTGATGGACCCCATCGTCAGTGACGTTGCCGGGGAAGTCGACAACTCGATGATAAAAGATCGCGTCGGTCGACGGATCGCGCAGATCGATGCTGGACAGGCCAGGGTTGTCATCGACCTTGAATGTCACGGAGCCGCCGAGACCCTCACCGATGGTCTTGACCTGAGAAACGGTGGGGCCATACATGTCGGGGGCGGGCGCCGCGTGCGCGGGTACGCCGAAAGCATCGGACGCCACTACCGCGCCGGTCGCCAGGATCGCTAGGAACGCCCTGTGAATTAACTGGATCATACTCACTCCACTGTTGATCCAACGAACTATTCCAGCTGGTTAGGCTTAGGGTTCGTAGTGTGAACCGTACTGCGCAAATGAATACCTAGCAATGTATCACTCACTTACCATCGTATAATTACAAGCATATTTGCGGGGTTAATGCGCGCACTATCGCGCTTTTCTCTACCACATGCAGCCACATTCCTTACCGCTGCATATATGTTCATTTTTACACACACATTTTCTCAGCATGCGATACATGCAAAGCGCGATTATTCCGCCACTACACTCACCTGACTAGCTGGTCAGTATGCTCATACATCGACACGTACTGACACCACTTGAATCCACGGCCACACCCGCACGACCCCTATGAGTCTCGACCCGCGCACCCCACCGCGACGAAGACACACGCAGCGCACAGCTACTGCCGGTCCGACAGCTCCAGGTTCGCACGCACGACAACGCCGATCCGTTCAACCATCGAGTCATCAACCCAGGACCCATCGAGCGCGTCCAGCCGAGGATGCGCCCCTTCTTCGCCAGGAAGACGATCAAAACCGAGAATTGCCCGCCACAGAGGGATGAGTTCCTCGTGGTAAGTGTGCCCATGTCCGCCGGGGGCAGTACCGGCGACGGGCAGGTCAGCAAGCACCTGAATGTAGGTGACGAAGCGCGTGAATTCAACGGAACGGGAGACGTCACGCCCCGCGCGTTCGCGCAGCCAGTCCGGCTGCGTCCAAATGAGCTTGTTGTTCCACCACACGACAGGATCCGAGGGATGCTGGGCATAGACGATACGCGGGAACCCCCACAGCCCAAGCTCGCGCCCATACAGATCGGTACGCAGATCGGAAGGCTCGTTAACGAAGCGCACTCGGCGAGCGTTATGAACGACGGGGGCAACCTCGGGGCTGCCCTTGTGACGAGCAGTCGTGAGTTCCTTGTGCATCGGCGTGAAGGCGGGGGTACCCACCCACAGGGCACCATCAACGCGGGTGAGCACGTCCTCAACGGACGCAAACACAGACTGCGACGCGAAAGCGCCGAGGGACTCACCGCACACAAACAGCGCAGGACGGTCGGCCTCGTCCATGAGATCCAGCTCGGCGCGAACCGCCCGGAACAGTGCGGCGGAAGCCTCCTTAGCAGGTTCGAGGCCGGTAAGCCAGTTCAGGACAGACGGCACGAACGAGTATTGCAACGAGGCCGTGGCGCAGTTGCCGCGCGTGAGGAACTCGAGGGGTTGGACCTGCCACTCGTCGACCCAGCCCGAACCAGTGGAAGCAGCGATGAGGATAACCGCGCGCGTGAATGCTCCCGTGCGGCGCAGCTCAGCGACGACAGCGGAGACAGCCTGTTCGATGCCGTTCCCACCCGTGGGCAAACCGGCGTAGACGCGGATAGGTTCCATGGCCTCGCCTCCGCTCACCTGCGCGATGTCGAGGCGGGAGGGACCGCGCCCAAGGAAAACGCGCCCTTGCCCGCCCACGGATTCCCAGGTAATGGGGGACGCCGGGGAGGCGGAGCGCTCGGGGACGAATGGCTTGTAGATGCCGCGCGCGGTACGCATGTTCATCTGTTCGGCCTTGTGTCGGAAGAAACCGATGCCGCCACGCAGGATGACTTTCGACGTCAGGAAAAAGATGATGACAAACAGGATGGCGATGCCAGCAATCACTGCGGCGGGGAGGGGAATGAACGTAGCCAGGTACACAATGAGGGCGCGACCCACACGGCTGAACCCCTCGACGATGGCGAGGAGCGTCCATGCGACGACGACCGTACCTGCAGTTCCTAGAAGGTAGTCGCCGAAGGTTTCGCCCGGCATCTTCACGAGCGTCGATGCGGTGCGGGCCCGCCGATACGACTGGATAACTGCGTACATCCACCAGATGGCAAAGAGAGCCGCTGCGGTCGCGCGGAACCCAATTTCAACCGGTTCGGATGCGCGGATTGTCAGGCCGGTGGCGCGGATGATCAGTGTCCCCAGGTTCTGCACGAAAACGCCTGCGACATAGCCACCGGCGACGAGGATACCCGAGGCAACCGCGTGCCACGCCCATGAGCGTGCCATGAGTGAGGGTGACACACTCACCGCGTACATGGCGAACGCCGCGATCACTCCCAGAAACGACAAACCCATGACGCCCATTGTGCCAGGCACTGACGATGTGTTCAGGAGAGGTACCAGCCCCAGGTTCCCATCAGCGAACGCGTGTCCCAATGAGGAAAGTTACCGATCGGACGCTCCCGTGTGTGATGCCGCGGAAGACGCGAGCGATGCTGAGCAGGAGAAAAGCGGCCCAGAGGTGACCAACCCTGCCGTATTCTTGCCACCAGGTTAAGGATTCACATACACTGGAAAGCGTTTATTACTGGGAGGTGACGATGTCTCTGTTTGAGGACGATCTCGACGCGATCCGTCGTCAGGAGCGCCAGGTTCAAGAGCAAGCAGAGCGCGCCCGCGTGATGCGCCAACGAATTGAAGCGATCCAGGGTGTGGGCACGTCACCAGACGAGCGCGTCGAGGTGGTCGTTGACTCCGGTGGGACGCTCCTCGGAATTGGCATCGAAAGCGTGTCCAACGAGGTATGCGAGGCGATCATGTCAGCGTATGCCGCCGCGCGCCGCGACGCCGGCGAACAGGTCATCAGCGCCTCGCAGGAAGCTTTTGGTGAAAACTACGCGGGCATCGAACGCATGCGCTCGCTGTATGGGGTGCCCGACCCGGAGGAGCCGGAGGACGAAGCCCCGCACCCGTGGACTGATGCACGGAGGCCCTGAGTGTCGGATACGTTCTCAGCTGATCCCGCGGCCCTGACCGCACACGCCAGGCGACTCGCCTCCTACCAGAGCGACCTCGAGCAGGCCTCCGACGCATTGCGGGCGGCCGCCGCCTCCAACGGCGCTTTTGGAATGATGGTCGGCCCCATTATTGCCCCCCTTTTCCAGCTCGTCGAGGCCGGTGAGCACCTCGCGATCAGCGGAGCGGGCCTCGCCCTGGACAAGCTCTCGCAGTCCCTGATCGCGAGCGCGCGCAGCTTCGAGGCGCGCGAAGCCTCGTCGTCGAGTTCCGTAAATCAGGCGGGAGCAGGCTTGCAGGGAGGCGGCAGTGGCGACTGACGACACTAATCCCCTGGTCGCACAGCGTCAGGACACGACGTCGACCCTGTCAGGGGCTGGCGTCTTCGACGACATCCAACAGCTCAGCACCGCGATCGAGAACAAGTCCTGGGTGAGCGGTGTCCTCGCGGGCGTCGCCCTGGGCGTCGACACGATCGCCTACGTATCCGATCCTCTGGGCACACTGATGGCCTGGGGCATCGGGTGGGTCTTCGACCATATCCAGCCCTTCAAGGATTGGCTGCTCCAGCTCGCCGGTGACGCGGATCAGCTGCGCGCGAACGGGCAGACATGGAAGAACGTATCCGCGACCCTGAAGGCCGCGGCGGATAACATCGAGAAGGATGTTTGTTCGTCCTTCCCCGAAGGGTCCTTCACGGGAAGCACCGCGACCGCGTACTTCGCCGCGTCGGGTGCCACCACAAAGGGCATAGCTATGACGGGCGCGCTCTCGGGCGCGGTCGGCACCGCCTACGACGTGTGCGCGGTGATCATCCAATTCGTCCACGACTTCGTGCGCGACGCGATCAGCCAGGTCGTCGCCTCCATCCTGTCCTACGCGGCGGAGTTGGTCGCTTCCTTTGGGACCGCGTTCCCCCTTGTGATGGAACAGATCTCCACCAAGGTCGCGTCCCTGATGGGCAGCGTCTCCAAACGCGTCACTGCCCTGAAGGAATCCCTGTCGAACCTTGGAACCAAGCTGACAAAGGGCGACGAGCTGCTCAAGACCTTGAAAGAGTGGCTTCACAAGCTCACTCACGGGGACGCGTCCACTTCGCACGGCGACCTTCCTGCTGATAGCGCGCCTCGTCGTTCCTCATCACACCCAACTGTCACCGCCGCTGATCTCGATGCCCTGCCACAGGCACCAACGAACCCCGGAGTTAACTCCGAGGCACTGAATAAGTGGGCTGATGAGGTCGCCGCCGCCCACCCAGCGTTATCGAGAGACGAAGTGTTAGCAGCCTACGATTACTCCACTTCCAACTACCGCAACATCAACGGTTGGCTCCGTGATTCATCGCACCCCGTCTCGCCCCAAATCCCCAAAACTGTCGACAACCTCAATAGCCTGCTCGACAAGTTACCCTCACACGAGGGAACGGTTTACCGCGGAACACAAGTCCCCACGGAAACACTAAAGCAAGCACTCAGATCAGGGGTGTACAGCGATCCGGCTTTCTTGTCGAGCAGTACTGACGGTGGAGTAGCGCGAAGCTTCATGCAAAGCGGTTACCCCGATCCCGGCAGCACCAAAGTCCTCTTTGAGATCGATGGCCATTCGGGGTCTTCCATCCAGCGCATGTCTCAAATCCAACATGAAGCGGAAGTGCTCTTTAAGAGCGGAACAAAATTCGATATTCTGGACTATCGAATCGATCCATACACCGGCTATTACTTCATTAGAATGGCGGAGCAGTAACAGGACGTCTCACTATGCCCATCGCTTATAACGGAAACGTTGACGGCGTCCAGCTGTGGATACCAGACCATCACTGGTGGGACAGCCCCAGCATATGGCGCCTTCCCAAGCGCCCAGAGGACGGCGAGCTTGACTGGAGTCGCCTCTTCCAACACCAACGCGACATCATTCGACGTTTCACAGCCACACTCCGTTCGTTATGCGGCTTGTCTACGACGCTGCCCCCGGTCCCCTTCCAGCCCTTCGGCAAGCCCAGCCCAAAGGGGTGGGTCATGCCTATTGGTACTGACACGAACGGCATCCTCACCTGCAATAACCGCACGTATCACGGCTCAATTCGCTCGCATCATCCAATTACGGGCACAAGCACTTTTGCCCTCCTCGTCGATATACCGCCCTGCGAACCATGGTTCATCGTCCGTGCTGATGGATACGGCTGGCACACGAACCCACGGGCATGCAACACACGAGTCACATCAATCTGGGTGGACGTACTCGTCTGGCGACACACCTCTCAGTTTGTCCTCCCGATGAGCGAGATCACGATGCCTCCCGAGGTATCCAAGGCCTCGTTTCGTACGATTTATCCCGACCGTTACCCAGACGACTCTCAGCTCTATGGAACCGCCCCACTCATCAGTCTGCCCCCGGACGAACGCATCGAGGTAACCAGTGTTCCCACGTGGTGGCAAGACCGACTCCTGTGGCAGCAGGTCCTAACACCCGCCGCATCGGACCCGGACTCCTACCGCGCAGCCACCAAGTCTATTGACGAGCGCCTCGCATACGAGTGCCTCACCCACTATGCACACCTTGTGCGCGACTGGACCAGCCCCTACGCTCCTTCACCCCGCATGATCGAACACTCTCATCGCAGGCAGGACAACCGGTGATCAACGATAACGCTAAGAATCTATTGGCACTTCTCAATTCTTTGCCACCCGCTCCCTCGGTGACTTTCCGTGGCCACATCGATACGTCCGTCACCAAGACTCGGGCGATAGTTTCCCCAACACTGACGGCCACCTCGCACAGCATCGCCATTGCAACGAACAACCTGGCAAGGCCACAGGTCGCCGTCTTTGTGGGTGCGAACGGGCGCGACCTGTCGCCCATCATGGCGGGCGCGCCTGGCTGTAATCTCCAAGAAGTTACCTACCTGCCGGGCACGTACTTCTTACAGCACACATGCCAAGAGTTTTCGGGCATTACAATCCAGGTCTTTGAAGAAATGCAGCTCGCCTCGGGCGGTGACGCCCTTAGGCCAGCACGCAGCCTCGATTCGTGGGATCCGATCCTCATCGTCCTTGAACCCGCACTGCGCGCCGCCCGCGCCCACCGCCTCGCTTTGCCCAAGGGGGCCTCGGATCGATTTTTGATTCCCATCCAGTGACGCCGGGCTGTGGCCGACCATATCGCCGACTCCCTCGGCGCCAAGAGCACGAAAAGCACAGAGGAACACGCATGACTACATTCATTGACCACGCTGGCGCGGCCATCGTCTCGCGCAAGATCGTCGAGCGGACAGGCAACATCAAGTGGCTGACCCGCGAGACGCCCATCGCCCCGCCAGATACCGGCTGGCGCGTCCTATCCGACCGCGACACTGATGAATACCTGTCGAATCCCGCGAACATGACCGTGGTCGACTTCAACGAGCTGTGCGAGCTCGAACCCGCCTGCATCGGCATCTACAACCTCCCGGTCGGCTCCGACATTCAGCTCGTCGTCGAACCCGACGGTCGTCGCCGCTGGTTCGACAACAAGACACAGCGCGAGATCACCTTCGGGTAGCGAACCGCGACCCTCACTCGCCCTCGCGCTCCCCAACCCACACCAGCGTCGTGTATGGGATCGTAACCTCCTGCCCAGGCGCGTACCCCAAATGCCGATAGAGGTACCAGCGCAGGTTCGCTTGCATCCGATCCCGCCCAGCCTCGGAGGAACGAATATACGAGGAGCGCGTCGTCCCCAGCGTCAGTACCTGCTCCGGCGTCATGACATCCTCCCACACGACCTGGGTGAGGCGCATGGGCGCGAATCCGCCGCCCGGCATCGGCGGGCGATCGGCCCGGTGCACGTCCCCAGAGCGCATGATGCGCGTCAGGCGATGAACCCAGGGAACACTCACGTCCATCTGGTTCCAGACGATGCCCAGCACACCCCCGGGCGCCAGAACTCTTGCCGCTTCAATACCCGCGCGCTCACTGTCCACCCAATGCCACGACTGGGCAAACACGACGATGTCGAACGAAGCGTCCGGCAATCCGGTCGCTTCCGCAACACCCTCGTGCCACGTCACACCCGGCATTGACGAGGCCTGGGCGCGCATCGCCTCCGAGGGCTCGACCGCGTCCACGACGGCCCCCGCACGCGCCAGGAGTTCGCTCATCTTGCCTGTGCCCGCCCCGATGTCGGCGACCCGCAGGCGACTAGCTAACGGCATGCCGCCGGCTCCCTCACCCCGCGCGGGCGCGGCATCTGCCTGGCCACTCACCACCCCACCCAGTGCGGGCACGGCACCCAGTAGCGCGGCCACGGCCTCGTCCGGGTAGGCGGGGCGCACAGCGTCGTAGGCGCCTCCCTCACCGACGAACGGGTTCACCTCGAGCGAAGCGGACACTGCGTTCGGCATCGTCTCGTGATCCCCGTTTTGCTGCCACGCAGGAGTGGTGTGCGCGCGCCCTGCCATGGCCTCGTCCCCCGACGCGCTCACAGGAGCGAGCTCCACAGTCGGCACACGTTGTCGACGTAGTGCACGTG
>ERZ1674163.483-NODE-485-length-9651-cov-12.272093_pt1 | contig 9651 bp, 6 predicted proteins | sample MGYA00581294_ERZ1674163 | MGnify/ENA primary metagenome ERZ1674163 (study PRJEB41354, sample SAMEA4873312) | human saliva metagenome | biome: human-associated habitat [ENVO:00009003]; feature: mouth environment [ENVO:08000002]; material: saliva material...
GCTCGTGGGAGCATTGCTATCGCGTCTTTCGAGATGCGCGGACCGACCCGTCCCCTGACTGTGATTATTTGAGCCTGCACCTCGCTTTCTACCTGGCGAGCTGGGGGATGTATCGAGGTTCGTCCTTCCTGCTGCAGAAGGACTACAGGGTGCTTGTGCCCATCGTCGAGAAGATCCTGAAGTCCGAATATGACTGCCTGTTTGGGGTCGCGTGCGCGGATCTGCGGGAGTTTGAGGTTCAGGACAGGCTCGAGAAGCTGTACAAATGCATCGCCAAGTATTTCGGGCCGATCCGCGATGAGGTTGCAGGGCGTAAGGTTGCGTCTTCTGTGTCGCCGGTTCTCATCACGAAAATCCTCATGGGAACGCTCGGGTGCGTGCCCGCGTACGACAGGTTCTTTCAGGATGGCGTTGCGACATACAAGGTGACGACGCAGGAATACAGCCTGGAGTCCGTCCTCAGGCTCGTCGACTTCTACGAGGAACACAACGACCGCCTCGAGGAAGCACGGTGCGGAATGCAGACCGACGACCTGACGTATCCGCAGATGAAGCTTCTTGATATGGGGTTTTGGCAGATAGGGTTCGAGGAGAGTTGAGATGCCCGGAGAACCTGATGTGCTTCTCATCAGGGTCGGTGCATATTCGGTGTGTTAGCACCGATAAGCGGATCGGGTAAATTGTTCAACACTTGACTATTGTGCAGCTTGCCGCGGGGTGTTCACGGTTTGACACCCATGCGGCTCGAGTAATGTCCGGTGATAAAGTGCCTATGAGGCTGTCGATGCGGACATGATCCGACTAGCGAAGGAGTAGACATGGAATGGCTTGAACTAATCGCGAAAGCAATCGGCCTTATCGCAACAATTTTTTCGGCATATAGAGTATTCTCTAAATATATTAAAAAGAATACGAATTCCATAGACTTTCAAATGCGATTTGGTGTTGGTCGAAATGTTAGGGGGCTAGGGTGTATGAGGTTCTTTCGGAGACCTGGTGCACTCAGTTCTAGAAATGAAATATCAAATACCGTAAGGCAGCGGTTGACCCACGAGATTGCCAAAGACGTTGTTCATGCATATAGCATTGAAAGACGGTCGCATCTATTTAGCCGCGATACGCGAGACTTTGTTTCTTTAATGGTTTCAATGCTTATTCTTTCCTTTTTGATCACCGCTCTTGTTGGGTTATCAAAAATCTCTGATATTTCCCCTGTTAAACAACCTTTTGCAAGTTTCACATTATTCATGCTTTGGATATGTATTTGCGCATTCTTTGGATTTGTGGTCTTGCAATTCTATTTTGTAATCATGCGTGCCGTCGATGAAGGTTCTAGCGCGACTGCTGCGCAAAATGCTCAGCTAGTACGGGTGCCACTTGAATCGATCCCTTACTGCATTGAGAAAGAGAACGACTACATCTTTGTTGATGCGACCATCCGAGAGCGCCATCAAGTCCCGTTTATGGGTAAAGCGGATGGCGTACAGATGCTTCTTAATCATGGCGCCGTCATCGAGGAGGAAGTGGCTCTTAAGAAGTCTGAGGCCAAACAAGTCAAGTCAAGTGACTACGAAGATGTGGCTGGTAAGCTTGTTGACTCTTTCCTCTCAAAGACTTCGGAAGATGGCGATCAGCCTGTCTACTTTGTGTTCTCGCAGGCCGGAATCACGGCTGCTCTTGTCACACATCTACTGCGAAGCAAAGGGCTGCGAGCGTTCTACATCGGCGCGACGAATGGCTATGAGTCTGAAGTAAGGGAGACGATTCGAGAGATTCGTATGCTCCGTGAGAGTGGCCTCCTCTAAGGATCTTCGGCGGTGCTTCCTCGCGGCAGAACCCAAGATTGTCCTGCTTTGATGGTTCTGGCTATATTTGCATGCCGTCAAACATAGTTTGGGCATGTTAGCGCGTCGGCGGTCTTATGGGAATTGAAATGTCCACTGTTCCTTCGTCAGTTAGCTCCTCATGCACACGTTGATACAGTCTCGAAAAATCAACTACATCCGCATTCTCGATGGAGAGTCGATCTGGGTAAATCTGATTGAGGGGAATGTTGATCCGTTTTTCGGCCGCGTTGATCACAAACATTGAAAACACTGGTGTCATTAGTCCGAAAAGGAAATGCGATTCCTCGCGCAACTGCTCAGACAGCTTGGAAATTCCAAAAGCAAATCCGCGCTCATTGAACCTCATTCGCGTATCGAAATATACTTTCAAGCCTTGGGGTATTTGATTGTCACGCAGTTTGGGCAGCCAGTCTGGATCAGGTATGGATCCTGCAGCAATCGACATTGTAATGGCGGTTTTTATTGACCATTTTGATAGTGTTTCGAAATCGATCGGTATACCTCTTTGGAACATGTCTGCTACTGGTTCCTCAAAGTTCTTCCCAAACCACGAGTTACACGATTTGCATAGAATTCTTGCCACTAAGGGCTCCACGGAGTACCTGTCAGCAAGCCACTTTGGAGAACAGTGCTCACGTGTAACACTTGGTTCATTGCAGGTAAGGCAGCGTCCGCCAAGATTCACATTTGGTGGAAGAGAAACGGCTGTTTTTGTTGAGACATAGAAATCGTAGTCTGACGACGGTGGCATGCCAAGGTATGCCTCACGCCCAAACGCTATTTCAATATTATACTTATGAGACCTTGCAATCTCGTCAGCGAGGGCTGATTCTCGGCTATGATTGAGGAGAGCGCCTGTGCGTCCCGGGAACGTTGGAAAAATGGTCTGAGGAGGTGAGCTCACCCTTGCAAAGTAGTCACCGGAACGATGCTGGACGCCGATCGATAGGTTGTTGCATGACACGATGATCTTCGCCGCTTGATCGTCATGATCAAGGGTCAGCACGTTGTGGCCGACGACAATTTCTACTTCGTGATCTGGCTCTAGATTGATGGTTGCCGATTCTGTCGCTTTCATTGGCATGGGTATACGACGACTTTTGTAGGGCGCGAAACCTAATGCTTGAAGATTCTTCCGGTCAGAGAAATAACTACCATTTTCCGGTTCGATTATGACGACCGGGATAAAGTATGCGAAGTCACTTCGCTTGTCCTGCCGCAGTTCTCCCGCGTTAAATGGTGTCCGTGTCAGCTCCTTGACTAATACATAGGAAGAATATTCATACCCGTCCCTAGAGCTGTATGTCCGCTGCTTGACGAGTCGCTCCCAGCTGCTCGTTTGAAGGCTCTGCTCGAGTGACGCGCCCACTATGCCCCTTCCGGGATCTCAAGTGCCGGCAGCGTCGCCAGGAGCTCCTGGGTTCGCATTGAGACTGTCACCAGGCGCTTGATCAGGTCCACGACCGCGTCGGGGCGGCCCTGCTCGCGCAGGAAGTCGTTCGGGTCGTTGACGATGCCCGACGCCTTGTCCGTCTTCACGTGGTGGCGGTCGATGATCCACTCCAGCGGGCTACGGCCCGAAATCGAATAGGCCTGCGCCTCCGCAGGAATGCCCGTCAGGGTCACGTAGTCGTTGTACTCCAAGCGCGTGAAGTCCTTATCGCGGCGCCCCAGCTTCGGGAAACGCATCTTGCGCTCGCCGATCCGGTAGCGCTCCCACGGGTCCGCAGGTGCGTGCAGGCTCGCCTCCTCCTGCACCGACGGGTACGGCTCCACCCGCTCGTAGTTCACGTGCAGGTCCGCCAGCTCGCGGCCCACGCTCGCATACGTGTGGAAACCCGCCGCGCGAGGAATATGCGGCAGCATCTTCTTCAAATCATCCTCGTAGCGCTTCCGATACTCCGGGTGATGCAGCAGCGCGTACACGTAGAAGAAAATGTCCTCCTTCGTGATCTTCGCATCCCCGTAGTGCTCCCGGTATGAGGCCAGCGTCGCGTCCGTGACGTTATCGATGCGGCGGTACCCGTCCAGGATTACCGGGATCTGGTCGCCGATCGGCCGCGAGAAATCCAGGGACGAGGCCGTGGCCGCCTCATCCGCTCGGCTCTCCGAGGCGGTCGCCAGGTTCCCTCTTGCATCTCCAAATGATTGAGCCTTGATCTACTGGTTGTCCTCGCTGTCAGTGAGAGCGGATACGTGCCGTTGAAGGCAGACAGGTTTCGCTATTCGTGCAAGTGAAGCTGTCGTCATTGATCCACTGAAGCGTTGGACATCGGTTGGACTCTGGACACCTTGATGTCATACAGCATTGCTGACCGGACTGGCGAAGGCTTTCAGGTCTTCCCACGAGTCTGCACGGGCGGTGTCTTGCTCGTAGGCGATCAGATAGCCCCAGTGTTGACCGGCGTAGGCATCCTCAGCCACCAACCGGCGCACCAACGCCTCGGCAGCCTTACGCTTGGCCTGCACCCTGGCGTCATCGCGGCCGCGCTCGTCCTTGCCTTCGATGATCCAATGTACCCCGTTGGTGTCCAAGGCTACGAAGTCGGGGAAGTAGCGGTCTTTCGCGTTGTAGTACACGAATGCCTGGTCTTGCGGATGCAGGCGATGCCACCACACGATCCCCGGCGACGTGTTGAGCAGGCGAGCAAGCTGGTATTCGCCGGTGAAGGAGTCGAAGGATTCCTCGGCGAATAGCGACTTGAACCAGCCGCCGTAGACCCGGCCTCGCACGAACTGGTCACGGCTCTCGATCTGGTCATGCACCTTCTCACCTAACGGGAGCGTGTAGCCGGTGCCTGGCATCTGCTTGGGGTGTATGGTCGGCACCTCGCGGGTGGCTCGCAGTGTCTCGGTTGTGTAGTTCTTGATCAGCGTTAGGAGTTCGGCGCGGGCGGAGTCGAGGGATTTGACGGTCCAGCCGGTGAACATCACGGCGCGCATGAACGTCGGCACCAGGAACCTGGCGACGTAGCGGGCGGTCTGTACGGTTTTGGGCACCAGCGACATGTTGATCACCAGTTTGACCAGCGCCTCCTCGGCATCGGCGTCGTCGACGTGGACGGAGTCGACTTCGGCGCTTTCTCGATCCTCTGCCCGGAGTTTCTTGCCTAGGGCGGCGATGATCTCTTTGCGCAGCAGCACGTCCCCGGCAGAGGTGACCCGACGGGCCGCTTGCTCGATCACGGCGTCACTGATTTCGGACAGGGTAATGGGCGGCTGCTGCACAGTCATCGTCGTCACCGGGAATCGGTAGGACACGTCAGCAAAGCTCGGGTTCCGTCCGATCGAAACCAACTCCCAGGTGGGCTCATCCTCCTGCTCGGTGATGGTACGAACCCCGACACCGGGCAAACCCGCACCCGGGGAATCACTGCCACCGACGGGAACGGTGCCCGGATGCGGTTCCACGCCACCGGCGCTAGCACCACTGGTACCAGCACCAGGCCACGGAATAGTCGTAGTCGATGCTTGACCGCCGGTCGAGTCTGTGCCTGTATCCGAGTTGGATTGTTCGGCGGCTTTGCGGATCGCCTCCTCAACCTTGGCCTTGTCGGGTTCGGGGACAGCTTCGTCCAATCCGAACTGCTGCAGCACGTTCTCGGCGTTCAACAATTCGGCGAAGGACTGGTGAGCGATGATATCGAGCTGGTCGATCTGCCACACGCCCGTGTACTTCCCGAACGGCAAACGCAGGCCACGTCCCATGGTCTGCTGGGTCAACACCTCCGAGGCCATCGCCCGCAGCGTGACCACGACGGCGATGTTCTTGACGTCCCAGCCTTCCTTGAGCTTGTTCACGCTAACCACTGCCAACACAGGCGATTCGGGCTGATCCAATTCGTCGAGGCGGCGTTGGGTCAACTCATCCTCGTGCTTGGAGTCCACCTGCAGCACAGCCGATTCCCGGCCGAGGTACTCCGGCATGCGCAGCAGCTCAGCAACCTGGGTGGCGTGCTCCACATCGGAGCAGACCACGAAAGCGACCGCGTTCACATGCTCGCGGTTCTGGGAAGCCGTGTACGAGTCGTAGTAGGCCTGCTTGATCGCACGTAGCTGCAGAGCGTCCCGCAACTGTTGCTCTTCGGAGGCTTCATCGGTGCCATATCCAGTCTTGCGGAACGCCAACACCGGGGCCTTGACGTACTTGTCCTGGATGGCGCGGTAGAGCGGGTACTCGTAAATGACGTGATCGGTGGCCTTGTCCACCGACGCGGTCAACCCGATCGCCGCTGCTGGATCGAGTTCCTTCAACGCTGCATTGAACGCGACCGCGCTGGACCCGTACAGGTGGGATTCGTCGGCGATCACAACCAGATCATCGAGGTTCTTCAGGTAGTCGAAGAGCACGCCGGCGTTCTCATCGAACCGGCGGGGCTTACGGCGCATCGCGTCCTGGGTACCACCGTGGGTGTCACCCTCGGCTTCCTTCGGCGCGATGAGCTGCTGAATGTTGAAGATAAACGCCAGCATTGGCACTTCACGGCCGAATGCGAGTTGGGCCGGGCCGTTCTGCCGGGCGATCCACGCCGAGTAGTCCTGTGGGGTCACCACCTCGGGCGGCACCGCCGCGCCGGTGATGTAGCGGGGCGTACCGGGCGTGAAATTCTGCACGGTCTTGGCCTGCACCGTCTTGCCTGGGGTGACGATCACGACGTTGCCAACTCCTTGGCGGCGCAGATACTCCACAAACGCCGCCATCAAGTAGGTCTTGCCCACGCCCGTAGCGAGGTTGAGCACCTGCATCACGGTCGGGTCATAGTCACCGTCGAGAGTGAAGACCAGCTGGCGCAGTGCTTCCTTGTTCGGAGCACGCAGGTCGAACTCGGCACTGATCGACTCCAGCATGTCCGAGTCAAAACTGATGTTGAGCTTGTTCGCCATCACTGGTCACCACCTTCGCTGTACCGAAACACATCATCGGGCAATGTGACCACCCGCGACCCCTTCACCAGTTTGCGCAGATGCTGGCGAACGCCGTCCATCACCGTGGTGGCGGCCAGCATGATTGTCTCGCCGGGCTGGACTTGGGAAGCAAGCCAGTCAACGATCTCGGTCGTGGTGACACCCTCCACCACCTTCAACAAGGCATTGCCACGGCGGGCATCAAAAATATAGTCATCATCCGGGTGCAACAGTGTGAACCCGAGGTTGGCAGCCACCGACTCGATCAGGGTCTGTCCGGTCGCGGCCGCCGTCAGCATCACCCTGTCCAGTTCAGGGTCGTAGTCAAAACACGCAGGCGACAGATGGGCGACCTGGAAGCCGCCGCCACCACGCCAGTTCAGCACTTCCTTCGTGCGCTTGGTCTTCGAGGCGGCCTTCAGTGTCTTCACCTCGACGCTCTTCTTTAATTCCGGGTCGTCCTTGATCAGCTTGTTGAGCACGCTCGTAAATTTCGCGGCGTCCTCCGGCGAGACACCATCAGGCAGCCCGTCTTCCGTAGCGTCGACTCGTTCGCCCTTCGTCCGGGTTATCCCTCCTGGGTCTTGATCGTTGAGCACCTTCTCCAGGCGAGGGCGCGTGAACGTCGTGAACGTCGACTCCAACAACTCACATGTCACCCAACGACGCCCCATCTTCTGCGCCACCGCCGCCGTCGTCCCCGACCCAGCAAACACATCCAACACAATGTCGCCAGGATTCGAACCGATATGAATGATGCGTTCGAGGAGACGCTCCGGCTTGGGGGTGGAGAATACTGCTTGTCCTGGGAAGAGAGCTTTCATTTCGGACTTTGCCTCACGATTGTGACCGACTTGGTCATTCGGCCACCAAGACCGTGCGGGTTGGCCAAAGGCCGGTGGGTATGATTTTCGCCCGAACCCTCGCTCTTTTACGAAGAACTCCGGCCACGCGCCTCCTTGGATGCGCTTCTCTGCCTTGTTTCGAGACTCTTCTACGCGTTCGGGGTCGATGAGCATGTCTGGGATGTCTTGCCGGAGCTGGCTCTGCGTGAGGTTGCTGTGCAGAAGCCGCTTTTCTAGGTCTGGATCAGCGAAGATATAGTAACCGAATTCTGAAAGCGAACGAATAATTCGTGAAGCTTCGAAAGTCCAGTGCCGGTCAATGGCAGGAAAGTGAATTTCGCCAGAAATTGGATGCTGAATGCCAAATACACTTGGATGCTGCCTCTTGCCACTCAGGTTTCCGGGTGCCGTAAGGTCAGCCGACCACCAAATTCCCCGAGGATCGCCGTCAGAATTACTGAAGCGGGCATTGTCGGCCGCTGTCCTCGGCATCCTGTGGAACTGTGTCGCGTCACTGGATGCGTAGCAAAGAATCACATCTTGATCCACCGAAACACGTTGAGCGTCACCGCGTGGCGAGTCCGCTTTCTGCCATACGAACTCGGCAACGAAATTAGTCCCACCGAAAACCTCATCCAGCAGAAGCCGCATACGGTGGTTCTCAGCGTAGTCAAGGTGCACCCAGATGGAGCCGTCGTTAGTGAGTAGCTTCTTCATGTGCAGCAGCCGGTCGCGCATCATGGTCAGCCAGATGGAGTGTTCCAGGTTGTCCTCGTAGGAGGCGAATGTCTGTGCGGTGTTAAACGGTGGATCGATGTAGATGAGCTTGACCTGGCCGACATATTTCTCGGCGAGTTCGGGTACGCGGGTGAGGGCTTCGAGGACATCGCCGGATTCACCGAGGATCAACAGATTGTCTTCTTGTGGTTCCAGGTCAGCACGGTCAGAGTATGTAAACTCGTCGGTCTTAGCTGTCTGTGCACCATGGACGTAGTCGTCCATGATAAGGGTATGGGTCTCGCAGTAGCGGGGGTCTGAGGGATCTACCCAGGTGTAGCCGTACTTGCCTGCTTCGGTGGGAATCAGGGCTTTGTCCTTGTTATACCAGGTGAGCTCTAGGCGTTGTGCGTTCATCTAGTTGGTCTCTCCCTTCATGTCGGAGGAAATGACCTCACGGAGGGTGGTGATCTTGTGGAGGTTGTCTTCGTTTCGACGCTGTTCTTCTGAGATGTATATGTTCTCATAGTTTCGCGTAAAGCCGTAGAGAGCGTGCTTATGTTTTCCGAGTTGAAGACCTGTGGTCTGTTCGATGCGGGTCGTGGTATCGGACATGTTGACCTGCGCGATGATAATGTTCTGTGCCTCCTGACCGTTGAGCTTCATCGAGTTCATCTTCGCATTGAGGCGTTCATCGTGCGTATGAAGATCCGCCAGCGTGATGTGCGAGACCGGGATCGCCACCAGATCGATGCCCGTGTCGCCCGTGCGGCGCTCCGGCCACTCACCCCACAGGTAGATCTCCTTGAACTGGTGCGCGAAACGAGCATCGTTGAGCAGGAACTGGCGTGTCAGTTCCTCAAAGAGCGTGCCCTTCTCGCGCTCGCTCTTCGCGCGCGCACGGTACTCATCCAGCAGGGCATCCAGTGCGGACTTTGAGGAGGCCGGGGCCGTGTCATCCGAGCGGTGTCGAGCCGTGTCGTGGGTGTTGGAATCCGCTTCCATACCGGGCAGAGCCATGAAGTCGTCGTCGCGCGCAGCAGTCATGCGACCAAGAATAGCGGGTAATCTACGACACACAAGCTAGGTAGCGTGGTGGCTGGGGGTACAAGGGGATTGCTGTGTCGGTGAGCAGTGGCTGCGGGGTACAGGGTATGTGTTTGCGCCGTTTCGTTGATAGTACCGGCTAACTTCGGGTATATTTCTCAGTAAGTGTACGGGCTGCTATGTCGCATGCCCATGGTCCAAGGAAGGATATAGAGTAGCGATGAGTAATCTCGGAGCATATCAGATGGTCACTACGGGAATCAAGGCAATGGGTGGGCCAGCTAAAGCTG
>ERZ1674163.487-NODE-489-length-9604-cov-5.996963_pt1 | contig 9604 bp, 9 predicted proteins | sample MGYA00581294_ERZ1674163 | MGnify/ENA primary metagenome ERZ1674163 (study PRJEB41354, sample SAMEA4873312) | human saliva metagenome | biome: human-associated habitat [ENVO:00009003]; feature: mouth environment [ENVO:08000002]; material: saliva material...
GCTGCGCGCGGCGGCGCGACGCGTATGTGGATTCGTTTCGTCCTGGTCCCGGGTCTGACCGACGACCCTGAGAACATTCGCAAGGTTGGCAACATTGTGACGCGTTGGAAGGAAGTCATCGACCGCATTGAGGTTCTTCCCTTCCACCAGCTGGGCAAAGACAAGTGGCATTCGCTGGGTCTGAACTATCAGCTTGAGGATGCGAAGGCGCCTACACCGGAAGCGACAGAGAACGTTCGCGAGTACTTCCGCTCACTGGGTTTCGAAGTCCACTGAGGGTCGACGCACGTAGAGGGTTTCCAGCGGGGTGGCTTAGGTTCACTCCCCTGGGGTCCAGGTGCATCCGGGGCGCCCCCAGCCATTAACCGCTACGGCCTGACGGGCGATCTGCGTGTAGGGGTCTTCGAGCCGGTCAACGTAGAGTGTTCCCTGGAGGTGGTCGTATTCGTGCTGGAAGATACGCGCGAGCCATCCGCGCGCGGCCACGGTGATTGGTGTCCCTGTGGTGTCGTAGCCGCGAAGGACGGCACCGAGTGCTCGGCGCAGCGGGTACTGGAGTCCGGGAACGGACAGGCATCCTTCGGATTCACACGCGATGTCGAGATCGGTGGGCAGGATCGCACGCGCTCCTGAATCGTCCCAGATGAGGTCGAGAATCGGGTTGACGACGACTCCGCTCATCGCGTTGTTGAAGCCGAGAGCCGAGGCACGTTCGAGTTGGAGAATGTGCTGGTAGCGCCGGTCAAAGGCACCGCCTCCCCGATAGGACCAGACGAAAACTTGTCGTCCTACGCCGATTTGCGGCGCTGCGAGGCCGACGCCGGGGGCTGCGTGCATTGTGTCGATCATGTCGGTGACCAGATCGGAGAGGGAGGAGTCGAAGCGTTCGACGGGTTCGGCGGCTCTGTGCAGGACGGATTGGCCCGTGATGTAGATCGGGAGGATGCTCATGCCCGTCTCCTGGTCATTCGTTTCGGCACTGCGTACTCGTTGATGACACCGACGCTCACTGCTTCAATGGGGCGCGGCGCGCGCGGGTCCAGTGCTTTGATGACGCGGGCAGGGTTGCCGACGGCGATGGAGTTGGCCGGGATGGAGCGCGTAACGACGGCACCGGCCCCGATTATTGAATTTTCGCCGATGGTCACGCCCGGACACACGGTGACCGAGCCACCCAGCCAGACGTTGTCTTCCAGAGTGATGGGTTCGCAGGATTCCCACTTGGCGCGACGAGGCCCGGGCTCGGTCGGGTGGACCGCGGTGTAGAGCGAGAGGAGTCGCACGGCGCGCTTCGTGTGGGCTGACAGTTCATCGTCGGCCACGTAGTAATCCCCGTCCGTCATGCGTTGGGAGGGTGTGCGCGCGTCAGCGTGAAAACGGGCATCATCAAAGTTCGTACCCGGTGAGGTGCTCATGCGACCAGGGTAGTCGATGCCTTCGCGAGTCGGGGTACACGGCGCGCATCCATGTGTCGGAGTAGGACTAGCAGCTGGGCGATGTCGTCAGCGGGATCCTCGGGGTGCCACTGGACGCCGATGATGGGAGCGTCGGGGGATTCGATGGCTTCGACCGTGCCATCGGGGGCGTAGGCGCTGATGCGCAGGTTGTCTCCGAGACGATCCACGCGCTGATGGTGGGCCGAGGAAATGGTCAGCTGAGAGTCGCGCAGGACGGGCGACAGGACCCGCTGAAGGTGGCTTTCAGCTTCCACACGCACGTTGTGGCGGACAAAAATGTGGTCGCTGAGGATGGAGGGATTCGTGTGGGTGCCGTCCGCGATGTCCTGCTCGAGGGTTCCACCGAATGCGGTGTTGATGAGTTGCATGCCGCGGCAGATACCCAGTAGTGGGGTGCCGGTCGAAGCCGCATAGTCGACGAGGGCGAGCTGACCGAGGTCAGCACGATACCAGTGGTGTCCCTCACGGTTGTACCCCTGGGAAGCACCATAGTGGGCGGGGTGGACGTCTTCGCCGCCCATGATGATGATCGCGTCTGCGCTGCGTGCTCGCAGAGGTGCCCCCTCAGCACCGTCTTCTTGCGCGTATTCACGAATGACATTCCAGGTGGGCAGGGCGGCTTGAAGCAGACGATCCCACAGGCGCATGCAAATGTTGTTGTATGCCTCGTCCCCCGGGCGTGCCGGAAGGACGTTGGAAATCAACAACGTCGGCTTCGTGTGGTTCGTCATGATTCCTATCATGGCAGGACGGACTCGCGTCTGCGCGCAGCGTTCACGGGGTGACCTATTGTGACAGTGGGATCTGCGCGCAGGATTCTTCTTGTCCCGTTACTTCGGCTCTGTCAGTGTTGCGCGACGGTTCGGTGCGCTCGGGCACACATCGCTTCCTTCTGCTCGTCTGGAAGCCACGCGATGTCGATGATCTCCTTGCGGATGTGGGACGAGTGCCGCAGAACAATTGTCCCACATCACCCGTCCCACACAAAGGGATTCGCTGACCTGTGTCAGGCGCGACTCATTCAGGCAAGTGCGCCCATCGGATCCCACGCTGGCAGGTGCGTCGGTTCTTCGGAGATAACGGCGCGCAGCTCGGCGGGCAGGTCATCCACGTGCACTGCTACCTCAAAGACGTTTGCGTCGAACCAGGGGGCATCCATCGTGAAGAATCCTTTGTCGCCAGGCTCCTCGCTCCACGAGTTTTCCACACGGAAGCGGCGTCCCTCCCCTGCCTCGTTTACGTCGACGCCCGTGAAAAGCATCGCGTGGTTCATCGCTGATTCGCCGGTGTCCACGCGCTGCTCTTTCGAGGTGGAAAAGTCTACGCCGAAAAGGTTATCGAAGTCGTAGAGGCCGTCAACAAACAGGCCGGAGGCGCGATCAGAGTTCGGGTGGCAGTCGGCGCCGAACCAGACGGCGCGGCCCGATGTCAGGACCGAGGTAGTGATCGCACGGATCTGCCTAATGGGGGCGTTCACGTAGAGGATCGGGCGTCCGCCGACAACGTTGCCCATGTAGTCAACGGTCAGTGTGTGGCCCTTGGGGTGGCAGGTGCGCGGATCGTCGACGAGGCACACGTACTGTGTCAGGTCCACATCCACATAGCGTTCATAGAACTCGCGGGGGGTGAGGATGCCGTCACGGTGGAACTCGCCTGCATCGTCACGCCACTCCCACTCGAAGGAAGCAGGAGGCTCACCCAGGCAGATGACGAGGATGCGCCACACGTCGGCCAAGGCCGCGTCCTTGACTTCGTTAATTTCTTCCTCACAGGCGCCTTCGGCGACGAGTGCACGCAGTTCCAGGGCGGTGCGGCGCAGGAGAACCTTCAGACGAGCGTTCATGGGAGCCGTGTGACCCGAAGACTCGGTTTCGGGCATCGCCATCTTGGGGACGAGTCCATGCTTGAGGTAGAGGGATACCGCCATGTCCCACTGTCCACCGTCGGAGAGCACGTCACCGAGGAGGAACTGTAGAAGGCGGCCATCGAGTTTCTCTGTCGTCGCGGTGGAGATGACAGAGGTGAGAAAAAAGTTGGCGCGTTCAAATTTGTCCCAGAAGAGCACGTAGTTCTGCGAGAACTCAAAGTTTTTCAGGCCCAGGTGGGTGCGGGTAGTTGAACGCAGGAGGTTAAGGGAGGAAAAGAGCCAGCAGCGACCGGACTTCTTCTGGGAGGTGACCGTCCAGTCGTCCACCTTGTGTGAGACGACGGTGGGCGTGCCCACGACCTTGTCGCGGTCGACAGCTACTGATTCAACCCCGGCGTGGGCGACGGCGTTACGGGCGACCGTGCGGGCAGTGTCCGAGTATGCGTGGAGGCGATCGATCAGCTCGTCGGTGATCTCGTGGGCCATGAGTGACGGCTTCCTTTCAATCGAGAGTCATTCTCTATAAGAATACTCCGAACCCTGGGACACGGACGACCCATCCCTGACTAGAGCGCCGCCATGAGACAAAGAACAGGAGCCGAAACGTACCGATGGCGCGTCGCGGCGCGACGTATTTCTGCGCACCATACGGGACTAGTAGGCTCCAGCTGCTGCGCGTATCAGCGTCAGCGCGACCGCGCCAGCCGTCGAAGAGCGCAGCACGTTGGCCCCCAGCCCGATCGTACGAGCACCGGCCGCAACCAGCAACGCCGTCTCCTCCGGACCGATCCCACCTTCGGGACCCACGATCAGAGCAATGCGCGCAGGCAGAACCCCATTCGCGCACGAGTCCTGAACCTGCGCGAGCACTGCCCCAAGCGAGACAGTGGCCTCCTCGTGACATACGAAAGCTACCCCGGCCTCGCGCGTGAGGGAGGCAACCCACGACGCTAGTTCACGACTGTCCATGACCGCCTCAATGGTCGGCACGAAGGCACGACGCGACTGCTTCGCGGCGGCTCGAGCGACGCCCTCCCACTTAGACCGACCCTTGTGCGCCTTCGCCCCCTTCCACCGGACGATCGCGCGCTGGGAAGCCCACGGAATCACGCGGTCGATGCCGATCTCCGTACAGATCTCCACGGCATCCTCATCTCGCCCGCCCTTGGCAAGGGCCTGGACCAGCACCAACTCGGGGTCAGGCGCACTCTCCCGCACAATCTCACGCACGAGGAGAGACAACGACGACTTATCGGACTCACTGACCTCACACCTCAAGCGCAGACCAGCCCCGTCCACGACATCCACCCATTCTCCCGCACCGATACGGCGCACGGAGGCGGCGTGGCGCCCCTCCGCGCCGGACAGCGTCGCACTATCCCCGACAGTGAGGCGAGCGGGCTCGGGAGTCAAATCCTCACTGAGGAAAACAGGCAGCGTCATGGCCAATCAGCCCATGAACGTGTCGCGTAGCTTATCGAAGAATGTCGCCTGCTGACGATGTGGCTCGACACGGACTTCACCGCGCGCCTTCGCCAGCTGTTCGAGCAGGACCCGCGAGGTCTCATCCAGTTTCTTGGGGATCTCCACGTCCACGTGCACGTGCATCGCGCCGCGCCCCGAACGCTGCAAGTGGCCGACACCGAGTCCCTCCAAGACAATGTCGTCGTTGGGCTGTGTGCCCGCGTTGATCGTGACAGTCTTCTTCCCATCCATGGTTTCCAACTCGAACTCGGTTCCCAGCGCCGCCGTCGTCATCGGGATCGTGATCCACGTGTGCAGGTCGTCGCCACGACGATCGAAGACAGGATGCTTCTTCTCGTGAATCATCAGGTACAGATCACCATTCGGGCCGCCACCCATACCGATCTCAGCCTCGCCGCTGACGCGAATCTGAGTACCCTCGCTGGCACCTGCCGGAATATTAATGTTGAGGGTGCGGCGGGTTGCAATGCGACCCGCGCCGTTGCACTCAGTGCAGGGCTGAGCGATCGTGGAGCCGTAACCCTGACATGTGGGACAGGGCGCCTGCGTCTGCATGCGACCAAACAGCGAGTTCTGAACCTGCATCACAAAACCGGAGCCCTGACAGGTCGCACACCGCTCGGGTGATGTACCCGGCTGACACATTGCGCCATGGCAGGTGTCACACAGGACGTGCGTCTTGAAGGACACCTCTTTCGCGGCTCCGAAGGTGGCATCTTCGAGCGTAATGTCAACGGTCACCTGCTGGTCCTTACCGCGACGTACGCGCGAGGCAGGACCCTGCGCGGAAGCTCCGAAGCCGCCGCTGAACATGGCCTCGAAAATATCGGAGAAGCCGGTGAAGGGTGCGCCCGCGCCAGCTCCTCCGCCGCGCAGCGCGTCTGGGCCACCGATGTCGTACATCTGACGCTTCTCCGGGTCGGACAGGGTCTCGTAGGCAACCGAGAGTTCCTTGAAGGCCTCCTCCGAGTCGGCCCCCGCATAATCGGGGTGAAGCTTACGCGCACGCTTGCGGTATGCCTTCTTGATCTCTTCCTGGCTCGCATCGCGGGCGACGCCGAGGACCTCGTAATAGTCTCTCACGCTTGCTCTTCCTTCCCGTGGGGGGCAATCGCCTATGATTTGGTAGGCGGTCGTATACATGGTCACTGATCGGTGTCCTGCGCCAGATACCTGGACAGGTAGGCGGCGACGGCACGGACGGAACTCATAGTGTGCGCATAGTCCATCCGCATGGGTCCTACGATGCCAAGGTGTGCCGAACCGCCGCTGTTATCAGCTCCAGCGCGGTAGGTGCCCGTGACGACCGCGGCCTCGGCCAGGGCGTCGTGCGGATTTTCCGTACCGATGCTCACGTGCAGGTCCTCGCCTGGATCCGCCTCAGAGAAGAGCCGCATGAGGACGACCTGCTCTTCGAGCGCGTCAAGGACGGGGGCAATGTCACGAAAGTCCAGTGCCCCACGTGCTAGATTAGCCGCGCCGGCGACAACAATCTTTGCATCTCCGGTCCCACGAAGGACCTCGGTAAGCGCGGCGCCGACCGCGGTGACGGCCGCCGCGAGTTCCGGTCGGCACGAGGCGGTGGCGGCGTCCACACAGGAGCGCGCGGTCTGCGAGGTAGCGGTGTCGCAGTGGGCGCGCATGTGGTCACGCACGGCGACGAGCTGAGCGTCGTCAAGGGGGGTATCAAGGGTGAGGGTGCGCTCCCCTACTTCCCCATCAGTCGTGATGACGACGGTGAGAATGCGACCGGGGGCGATCCCGAGGACCTCAAGATGCTTCAGTGTACGCACGCGCGATCCCGGGTACTGGACGAGGGCTACTTGGTGAGTAACCTGCGCGAGGAGACGGACGGAACGCTCCACAACGTCGTCGATGTCAACGGATTCGGAGAGGAAGGCTTCTAATGCCTGACGTTCCGGGGCGCTCATGGGCTTGAGTCGGGCGAGCCGGTCAACGAAGACGCGGTAGCCCCTGTCGGTGGGGACTCGTCCGGCGGAGGTATGGGGCTGGTAGATGAGACCAGCTTCCTCCAAGACAGCCATGTCGTTACGAATCGTCGCAGAAGAGACGCCCAGACCCCCGGTCGCAATGGCCTTCGATCCGACGGGTTCGCGGGTGGCGACGTATTGGGTGACGATGGCGCGAAGGACGTCAAGCCTGCGGCTCTGCGCGCTGTTGCGTGCCATGTCACTCCCTCCGTCTGGCACTCCCTACTTCTGAGTGCCAATGCTACTCCCCGCCTGTGAACGGCGGCGAGCCGGACAGTGCACTGGGCGTGCGCTCATTGCGAACCTCACGCACGTCCGCACATCACTGCGCCCAGGGCACCGTCACAAAATCGATAAGTTCTTCGACGCGCCCCAGCAGGGCGGGTTCCAGGTCGCGATAGGTGCGCACAGTGCCGAGGATGCGCTTCCACCCCATCGCAATGTCTCGTTGGTCCGCGTTGGGCCATCCAAGCGCGCCGAGAGTGCCATGTTTGATGTCGGTACCACGGGGAATATCCGGCCAGGCGGCAAGGCCGACCCGCTCGGGCTTAACGGCCTGCCAGATGTCAACGAAGGGGTGCCCCACGACCAGAACAGAGCCAGGCCAGCGCTTGGAGACTGCGTCGGCGATGCGCGATTCTTTCGAACCGGGCACCATGTGGTCGACGAGCACGCCCGCTCGGGCGGTGTCGGTGGGCCCGAAGACCTCAAGGACGTCCTCGAGGTTATCCACGCCCTCGAGCAGCTGGACGGCGATGCCGGCCGCGGCCAGGTCCTCGCCCCACACGTGCTGGACGAGCTCGGCGTCGTGGCGCCCCTCCACCCAGATTCGCGAGCGCTTGGCGACCGTGGGGGCGCTGGAGGCTGGCGCGAAGGACCCCGAGTTGGTGATCCGGCGCCCCGCGGCGCTCCGCTGCACCCCGGGCGAGGCCTGGGCGGGCTTGGGCTTGGGAGGAAGGGCCTCGATGGGGCGACCGTCGAGCCAGAAGCCGGGGCCGAGGGGGAAGGAGCGACGCACCCCGCGCCGATCTTCGAGCTCGACCAGGTAGACGCCGCCGGACTTTTCGACGCGCGTGACCGCGCCGACCCAGCCCGATCCCACGTCTTCGAGGACCATGCCGATCTCGACGTGAACGGCCACCGATCGGGGGCGACGCGCCCCCGGGCCGTCCCGGTGCGGGTCATAGACAAAAATATTGTTCCCGTAGGGATCTGGTGCACTCACCCGGCATACTCTAACGGGGGTGAGTTCAGGAGTTGAGATTGACGCGAATGAATATCGCCACGAGCGCGGCAAGAATCCATGAGGAGACCGATCCAATGAGGAACTCCTCAGCTTTTTCGCCTGACGCATCCTGAGAGATTTCGGGGAATCGAATGACTCCCTTGGCGGCAACGACGGCACCAATCGCCACATCGGCCCCAGCTCCGGCCAAGATGATAATAAGAAGCCGTTCGAGGGGACCGATCCAGCGTCCACCACGCAGGGAAGGTCCCGTGTTGATCGCGCCAGCACTCACCTCGGAAACGGTCGGCAGGGCACCCAGAGCCTCCGGATCCACACCACCGCGCGCCTCACTCTTTTCTTCCGCGTGATCCTGGGCCGAGGCCTCGTCTTGGGGGGGTCGGGAAACAGATGGCATCGAGGGCAGAACGGGGGCGTTAATCCACCCGGGCACGGGGTCGTTTGCACGTCCGCGGGCGCACAACAGAACAGCCGAGATCAGGTGGTTGACTGGTCCCGTCACTAGGAACACAACGGCAATAATGAGATCGATCGCTCGTCCGCTCTGCAGTGACAGGGAGGGCACGGCATCAACATTGGCACTCGTCAGGGCAACAAAGCCGAGCGCAGCCAACGCCCACCTCGCCAACACACTGCGCGCTGAGCCGTCTGCCAGATCCCAGCCGAACCACACGAAGGCGAACACAGTTCCAAGGACGTTTGCTAGGACGCTGACACCGAGAACGAGCCACGAATAGAAGATGACCGCGATCATCAGCGTCAGGAAAAGGATCAGGCGACGCGACCACCGTCGCGGATCGGACGTCAGCAAAACAGTGAGCTCCGAGGCTGCAATGCCCAGGAGGAGAGTTTCATGCACGGGCGGCCTCCGCAATGAGGAGAGAGGACTGGATGAGACCTGCCCCCGTGCCCCGAGCGAAGTCAGAAATAGCCTGCTGGGAGAGTTTTTCGACGCGAGCAATCTCCACCTGCGTCTTACCCAGCAGCAACGAAGCAGTGATGCGGCGGTGGCGCGCCGAAAGCTTCAAAATCGCATGATCGCGCAAGCTCAGCAGGGCGTTGACAGCAGTCTGGCAGGTCGCAGAAATGTACGGCTCGACGGAGGCGTGAGCAACGAACCACGTGCGAATGAACGGGTTGGAAGAGTCCTGGACGTCATGAGCACGGTTGATTGCGGCGCGCGCCGCCCACCACGCCGAACCGTCCTGGAGGGAGGCTCCCTCACTAAGGCGGGGACGTGCGGGCGCCTGTCGGTGCACGCCGGAAGCGAACTCTTCAATGCGCCCCACACCGATGCCGAAGCGTAGTTGAAGCTGGGGAGGGAGAAGGAGCTGAGCGCGCAGCGTCAAGAGCAACGCATCTTCGAGAGAGTACGCGACAGCCTGGAACTCGTCGCCAACAGTGGCGTAGGGTGTCTCCAGGAGGGCGAGTCCCTCGGCAGCCCGCTCAAGGACAGCCTCAAAGATTTTCTGGGCCTCTGCACGATTGGTCAACGTACGAGAACCCACGATGTCAGCAATGACAGCGTATCGCAGAGTCACAGTCCCACACTTTTCCT
>ERZ1674163.496-NODE-498-length-9502-cov-11.025934_pt1 | contig 9502 bp, 7 predicted proteins | sample MGYA00581294_ERZ1674163 | MGnify/ENA primary metagenome ERZ1674163 (study PRJEB41354, sample SAMEA4873312) | human saliva metagenome | biome: human-associated habitat [ENVO:00009003]; feature: mouth environment [ENVO:08000002]; material: saliva material...
AGCAGGCCACGAAGACGGCCCGCGCGATGGTCACCGACTACGGCATGAGCGACCGTATCGGCATGGTCAAGCTCGGCGACGCCGACACCGAGGCTTTCGGCCACGGAAGCGGCGAGGGGCCGCGCGCCTTCTCCGACGAGACGGCCGCGATCATCGACGAGGAGGTCCGCCGCCTCCTGGACAACGCGATGCGCGAGGCCTGGACGATCCTCACGAACAACCGCGGCGTCCTCGACACGCTGGCCTCCCGCCTCCTGGAGGAGGAAACCCTCGACGAGGCGCAGCTGGCCGAGATCTTCAAGGACGTCGTCAAGGCGCCCGAGCGCCCCGTGTGGAACTACCAGTCCGACGCGGCCGTCCCCGGCGCCCTCATGGGCAACCCGGTCGGCGTGAACTCCGCCGAGTCCTCGGCGACCGACGCCGTTGCGGCCCGAGACCTGGACACACCGGCTAACGAGAACGAGGAGCAGGCGTGACCTACGATGCCGCAGCCGTGGAGAAGGCCTCGCGCGACCTGCTGGTCGCGATCGGCGAGGACCCTGAGCGCGAGGGCCTGATCGGTACTCCTGACCGCATGGCGCGCGCGTGGCGCGAGATGTGCTCCGGCCTCTTCGAGGACCCCCGCGAGCACCTGCGCACGCAGTTTCATGCGGGCACGGACGAGCTGGTGCTGGTCCGCGACATTACCTTCCACTCGGTGTGCGAGCATCACCTGCTGCCCTTCTACGGCCGCGCGCACGTGGGCTACATCCCGCGCGGCGGTGTCGTCACCGGCCTGTCGAAGCTCGCGCGCCTCGTCGAGGGCTATGCGCGGCGCCCCCAGGTGCAGGAGCGCCTGACCGCGCAGATCGCCGACGCCATTGACGAGGTCCTCGATCCTCAGGGCGTCATCGTCGTCATCGAGGCGGAGCACATGTGCATGTCGATGCGCGGCATCTCCAAGCCGGGCTCGTCGACCGTGACCAGCGCGCTGCGAGGCATCATGAGCGACGGTGCCACGCGCGCCGAGATGATGGCCCTCGTCCTGTCGGGGAGGCGCTGACGTGTCTGTCCTGCCTCTGCCCCCCGCCCCGGCCTCGTCCGTGACTCCCGCGCCCCCTACGCTGCCCGGGTCCCTGACGCTGCCCGCCTCGCGCGCGGCTGTCATGGGCATCCTCAACGTCACGCCCGACTCGTTTTCCGACGGGGGCCGCTACGTGGATCCCGCCGCTGCCCTCGAACATGCCCGTGCGATGGTGGAGGCCGGCGCTGACATTGTGGACGTGGGCGGGGAGTCGACGCGACCGAACTCGACGCGCATCAGTGCCGAGGAGGAGTGGGCGCGCATCGGCGCGATCGTGTCCGCGCTGGCGGGCGACGGCATCATCGTGTCCGTGGACACGCTGCACGCGTCGACGGCCCGCGCGGCGGCCGAAGCGGGAGCGGCGATTATCAACGACGTAAGCGGCGGGCGCTGGGATCCGCAGATGAACGCGGCGGTGGCTGCCTCGGGATGCGCCTACGTCGTCCAGCACTACCGCGCGCTGCCCGGCATGCCGGGGGAGCACTTCGACTACGGCGAGGATCTTGTGGGCACGCTCATCGAGCGCGTGACCCACCAGGTCCGGGATGCTCTTGATACGGGTGTGACACCTGATAAAATTGTAATCGACCCGGGCCTCGGCTTTTCGCTCACGAACGACCAGTGCTGGCAGATCCTCGCCGAACTGCCGCGCCTGACCACCTGTGGGTACCCTGTACTCATCGGAGCGTCGCGTAAGCGTTTCGTCAAGGCCCTCGGAGGCGACGTCGACACCGACAGCGCAGCCATCGCCGCCCACGCCGTCACCAGCGGCGCGTGGGCTGTGCGGGTCCACGACGTAGCGGCCACCGCGGCCGCCATCGCCTGAAAGGAGAACGACGGTGAGTAGCCGACGCGTCATCATCGCCCTCAAAGGTCTGGGGGCGCTGGCAAACCACGGCGTCTACGACTTCGAGCGCACCCAGGAACAGCGTTTCAGTGCCGACGTCGTCATGTGGATCGAGACTGCGGGTACCACCGACGACATTGCCGCGACCGTCTCCTACGCCGACATCGCCGACGAGACCATGGCGGTCCTGACCGGCAACCCCGTCGACCTCATCGAGACCCTGGCCGAAACCATCGCCTCGCGCGTCATGAGCCACGAGGGCGTGGTCGGCACGGAGGTCACCGTCCACAAGCCCGACGCCCCCATCGACCACCCCTTCTCCGACGTGTCCGTGAGCGTGCGCGCCGGCGAGACCGAGGCCCTGCCCCTCTCCCTGTCCCTCAAGGGCATTTATGAGGCCGAGGACGGCTCCGTGCTCACCGGTGAGATCGAGGCCTACGGCCGCGCCCAGGCGCCCAGCCCCGCGCAGCAGAAGCGGTCGGCGCCCTCTCGCAGGCGCCGAGGGGAACACGCCGCCCCCCGCGAGGAGGATTCCTCCCGCCCCGCACACCTGCGCGCCCGCCGCGTCGTGCTGGCTATCGGCGGCAACCTCGGCAACGTCCCCGTCAACCTCATGCACACGGTCGAGGCCCTGTCCTACATGGAGGGCTTCCAGATCGAGGACGTCTCCCCGATCATGCGCACCAAGCCGGTGCTCGCCCCCGGCCAGGCACCCCAGCCCGACTACTGGAACGCCGTCGTCGTCGGCTCCGCCATCGCAACCCCCGACGAGCTCTTCGCCCAGACCAGCCGCATCGAGCGCGAGCTGGGCCGCGAACGCCACGAACGCTGGGGCGCGCGTAGCATCGACATCGACATCATTCAGGTGGAAGGCCTGGCCTCCTCCGACCCGGTCCTCACCCTCCCGCACCCGCGCGCCAAGGAACGCGCCTTCGTGCTGGCACCCTGGCTGCTGTGCGACCCCAACGCGGTCCTCGAGGGCGTGGGACGCGTCTGCGACCTGCTCGCCACCACCCCCGACCGCGAGGGCATCATCGACGCCGTCGACGACTGGCTCGAAGACCCCTCCGCCGTCATCGCCGACTCCGACCAGCTCATCGCCCAGCGCAACGCCCAGGCCAACGCCGACATGCGCGAGCTCCTCGAGACGCTGACCGGCGAAATCAGCCACCTCGGCGACCTCAGCGCGCCCATCGGCGAGCCGCCGGCGGCCCCGAGCACCGTCGTCGAAGGCTCCGTCGTTGACGGTTCCATCGTCGAGCCCACACACGCGACGGACGAGGCACCCGCGCCCGCGTCGGAGGGCGCCGACGACGCCGAATCAGACGAGGCCCCGGTTGACGCCGACATCGCGACCCCCGTGCGCGGCGAACACGCGCTCACGGACACGTGGTCGGGCACGTGGGGTCGCCTGGACTCCGCCGACACCGCCGCATCCGGCGCGCCGGTCGAGGACAGCATTGACTCCGAGGCGTCCCTGGGCGAGGACTCTCTGGGCGAGGACTCCCTGGGCGAGGACTCTCTGGGCGAGGACTCCGTCCCGCCCGTCCCCCAGCCCGACACACCCGCCCAGCTCGCCGCCCGCGCAGCTCATGCGTCCGCCCGCCAGGACGACGCGAACGATGCGCGTGAGTCCATTGGCGTGCGCGACTCGGTCGGCGCACGCGACGAATCCGGCCAGGGGCCGCGCGCCGACGCCCCGCACACCGCGCCCGCTCCCGGTGACGACGCGCCCACCCAGCCTCGCGACACCCAGCCCGCCGCCCCCGACAGCGGGGACGCGCAGGAGGCCAAGGCCTCGTCCAGGCCCGCGTGGCACCCCGTGTCCTCCGTGCCCGCGGACTCCCCGGCCGGACGGATGACCCGCAAGATTGGTTCGGGCAACTACACGCCGACCGGCGACGAAAAGCCGCGCTGGGCGCCCGTCTTCCACGAAAAGCGCGCGCAATCGCGCACCGAAATCAAGCTGCCCGACTGGAACTTCTCCGTGGGCGCCGCCCACGACGTGCGCGTCGTCGACGACCGGAGCGGGCTCGGCCGCGAGGAAGAGCCGCCCAAGGCGACCGTCCACGCCGACGGACGATCCACGATCCTGGCGCCCGGCCTGCCCGACAACACGCCCGTGGGTCCCATCCCCGAGGAAGAAGCCACCCACACCGGCATCCTGCGTCGAGTCGTCGTGCGTCCCACGATGACCGGAGCAATCCCAGTCGTCAAGAGGCGTTAAATGAAACCGTTGGCGATCACTTGGGTGCTGCTGGTCGGCGTCGTGAGCGCTGCACTGAGCTTTCTGGGCTTTTTCGCGCACATGCGCACCGGCGGCACACCCATGATCGTCACGCCCGGCCCCGGAGTGGTGTTCGCCGTGGCCACTGCCATCCTGATCTGGTCCGGCATGGCCGTGCGGCGCCTGCGCGCCGGTAAAGACACGTGGATCGACGCGATCGGCGCGATGCGCGTCGCCGTGTTCGCGCGCACGTCCGCGCTGGTGGGCGCGGGTCTGGTCGGCGTGCTCATCGGCGTCATGGGCGTGTCCCTGACGCAGCTTGAGGCCGCCCCTATGGTGTCGAATGCGATTGCCTCGGGTGTCAGCTCGGTCATTGGCGTCGTCTGGGTCATCGTGGCACTCGTCGTCGAACGCTGGTGCATCATCAATCCCGACGACGACACATCCGGCTCCAATAAGCGCAACGCCGCCGCGTGACCTTCACGCGCGGGGCGGCTTGTAGGTACGAATGTGCCGGGCCTTCCGAGAGTTAGCAGCGCGCTCGCGCCCCGGCCCGGTATCGTTGAGACGTGGCTGACCAGCGTAAGAATTCCCCCAGGCGATCCTCCTCCCGCCGCAGCGCGTCGGGAGGCACCTCCGGGCGCGCGCCAGACCGCACGTCGCGCGCAGCATCGGGTGCACGAACGACGGCGAGCGGCAAGACGGCACAGGGCCGCACAGCGGCCTCAGGTGCCGCACAGGCTCGCTCCGCACGCGGCGCATCCCGGCCCGCGCCTCGCTCGTCGGGCGGGGGCAAGCGCCCGCCCGTGAACCTGTGGCCTCGCCGCATCATCACGGGCCTGGGCCTCATTCTGGTTCTCGTGCTGATCGTCTGGGGCGTCGTCGCCCTGGTGCGCGCGATCGCCGGTGCGCTCACCCCCGATCCGGTTCCGCAGTCGGCCCCGCAGTCGGTGCAGTCGGGGACGGTCGACGCCACGGGCTACACGCTTAAGGGCGGCCAGGAAGTCACCGCCGACGGCCTACTCACGAACGGCACGTCGATCGAGATTCCCGTCTGCCTCGAAAAGGACATCGCTGTGACCTCACAGGCCTCCGAGGCGAGCGCAGGGTCGACCATGTACGTGCAGGTGACGCTCGAAAACCGCGGCGCGGTCGCGTGCGCGACGTCGCTGTCGGATTACACCTTGCAGGTCTCTACGGGCGGCCAGCAGGTCTACGATTCGGCGCGCTGCGAGGTCGATGAGGAGGATTCCAAGACGCTGCTGCTGCGTCCGAGCTCCACGTGGTCCGGGTGGCTCAGCTGGGACGGCCACGTGTACGTGGATGGTTGCACGACGCCTGCGGGTGGTGCCAGCGTGGCAGCGGTCGGCACCTACAAGATCGCTGTCCAGCACGGCACTCGTGAAGTGGGGTCGGCTGTCGCAGACGTGACGCCCGCTCCCGTCCCGCAGTCGGGTGCCCAGTCGGGCGCGCAGTCCGGGGCACAGTCCGGCGCCCAGTCGGGGGCTTCGCGGACTCGTTGACGAGGCCGGGGCAGCGTGCGATGCACCTGTCCTGTGCCGGTTTGTCGGGGCCGTCGGTGGCCGCGCGGGTCCTGCTGGTTGCTGGCCGTTTTACCAGCCGACGACGCCCGCGCCGACGGCCTGGGCCTGGTGGGCCAGGTTTTCGGCGATGAGCTGGGCGCGGTAGTGTCCGACGCCGTCGATGACTTCGATGTCGGCGACGGATGCGGCACGCAGCTGGGGCAGGGTCGTGAAGTGCTCGGAGACGGCCTTGATGGCGTTCCACGACAGGTGGGGGACCAGGGACAGGGCGCGCACGCCTCGCGGCATGATTTCGCGGTCGAGGTCGGCGACCTCGTACACGTCCAGGCCCAGGATGTTCGCGATGGCGGTCAGGTCGACGATGCGCTCCGAGCCCAGGGAGGACAGTTCGGCCTCGACGCGGGCGACGTCGGCGGGGTCAGCGATGTAGTCGCGCATGACGAGGGCGCGCTCGGAGGCAGAGCCTCGCACCAGGTCCTCAACCTGTAGCGCGAGGAGTCGGCCCTCGGAGCCCAGTTCCTCCAGGTATTCGGTGATTTCGGAGGTGATGCGGCGGATCATTTCCATGCGCTGCATGACGGTCGCGACGTCGCGCACGGTCGCGCTGTCGCGCATCTCGAGGATCGTCAGGGTCTGGAGGACTTCGTCCAGGCGTTGGCTGTATCGATCGAGGGTGTCCACGGCCAGGTTGGCGCGTGACAGGAGAGCCTCAGGTTCTTCAACGAGGCGGTGTTCGGTTCCCACGTAGATGGAGATCATGCGCATCGATGCCGACAGGGACAGGACAGGCAGGTGAGTCTGGCGGGCGGTGCGCTGAGCGGTGCGGTGGCGCATGCCGGACTCGTCGGTGGGGATCATGGGGTCGGGAAAGAGCTGGACGTTGGCCTTACGGATGCGCCACAGGTCGGGGTCGATGATGACGGCACCGTCCATCTTGCACAGCTCGCGTAGGCGAGCGGCCGTGAAAGCAACGTCGAGGTCGAAGCCGCCGGAGCACATGGCCTGAACCTCGGGGGTGTAACCCAGAACGATGAGAGCGCCCGTGTGGGAGCGCTGGATTCGTTCCAGTCCCTCGCGTAAAGGGGTGCCAGGCGCGACTGCGCGCAGTGCTTCTCGAAGGATCGCTGCGTCGGACGTCAAAGTGCTTCCCTCCCGAATGAGTAGGTTCGCCCTCTATTATTGCGAGTCTGTGGGAAAAGCGACGCGAATCGCCGTCGCTAAATCAGAGACAGTGAACACGGTGATGCCCTCGACGCGGGCGAGGTCCTCGCTGCCTTGAGCGGGGACGATGGCAGATGAGAAGCCCAGGCGGGCGGCTTCGGCCAGTCGGCGCTGTGTGCCCGTGCAGGCGCGCACCTCTCCGGTCAGAGAGATTTCCCCGACCGCGACGAGGTCGGGGCGCGGGGGAGTGCCCTTGAGCGAGGACACGATGGAGATGGCCATCGCCAGGTCGATGGCGGGCTCGACGGTGCGCGCTCCGCCCACGGTCGACACGTACACGTCGGCCCCCGAAGTGTCGGCGCCGATGCGCGCCTGGAGGACCGCCAGGATCATGGCGACGCGCGCGTGGTCCACGCCCGAGGTGGTGCGCCGGGGCGATCCCCCGGAGGAGGGGGCGACGAGGGACTGAATCTCGGTGGGCAGCGGGCGGCGTCCTTCCAGTGACACCGTGGCGCACGTGCCGGGCACGCCGCGCGTCGTGCGCGACAGGAAGAGCCCGGAGGGGTCGGCCAGCCCGTAGATCCCCGAGTCGGTCAGCTCGAAGCACCCAACCTCGTCGGTGGGTCCGTAGCGGTTCTTCACGGCGCGCAGCAGGCGCAGGCGCGAGTGACGGTCGCCCTCGAACTGGCAGACGACGTCCACGAGGTGTTCGAGGACGCGCGGGCCCGCGATACCGCCGTCCTTCGTCACATGCCCGACCAGGAGGGTTGGCAGGTCGGATTCCTTGGCGACACGGATGAGCGAGGCAGCGACCGCCCGCACCTGGGCGACGCCGCCCGCCCCGCCCTCGACCTGGGCGGAGGAGATCGTCTGCACCGAGTCGACGATGAGCAGGGACGGAGCCGAGGCCTCGACGTGACCAAGGACGACACCCAGCTCCGTTTCATCCGCGATGAGCAGGTTGGGTTCAAGGGCCCCGATGCGTTCGGCCCGCCCGCGCACCTGCGCCGCCGACTCCTCGCCCGTCACGTACAGGACGGGACCGCGCCCGCCCTCGGCCGCCGTGCGCGCGGCCTTCGCGGCCACATCCAGGAGCAGCGTCGATTTGCCGACGCCGGGTTCGCCAGCCAGGAGGATCACCGCGCCGGGCACGATGCCGCCGCCGAGCACGCGGTCCAGCTCACCCACTCCCGTCGACCGCGACGAAGCGCGCTCCCCGTCCACGTCACCGATGGGCAGCGCAGGCCGACGCGGAGTGGTTGCGGCCGCGCGCGGGCCGCCCGAGGCCTGACCCGCCTGGTCGACCGTGCCCCACGCCCCGCACTCGCGGCACTGGCCCACCCACTTGGGGGAGGTCCACCCGCACTCGGAGCAACGGTAGGTGATCTTCTCTTTCGCCATGACCCCACGGTAACCCGGCCCGCCCTCATCTGCGGTTCGCCCGCGCGGGACGAGGCCGGGGCACGGACGCGCGGGGTGGGCCGTCGTATGCGCGCGCTGGGTTGAGAGCCTACGGGCGGTTCGCGAAATACTCGAGCAGGTGGGAGTCACCCGACACGATGATCTCGTCGTCAGAGTTGATGCGCGTCGTAGAGTTTGCGTACTCGAAGCGCTGCTTGGGGCGTCGAACTGCCACGACGTTGACACCGTAGCGGCCGCGCAGGTCCAGCTCTTCGAGGGAGAAACCGTGCACTTCCTTGGGGGGACGCAGCTTCATGATGGAAAAGCCGTCCTTTTCCATTTCGATGTAGTCGACCATGCGTCCGCCTACCAGGTGCGCGGTGCGCTTGCCCGCATCCAGGTCAGGGTAGACCACGTGATGGGCACCCACGCGTCGCAGGATGCGTCCGTGCTGGGAGGACGTCGCCTTGACCCAAATGGAGGAAATGCCCATATCCACCAGGTTCGCGGTGATCAACACGGCGGCCTCCAGGGAAGAGCCCACGCCGACGACGGCGCTACGGAACTCGCGCGCCCCCAGTTGCTCCAGCGCATCCTTGGACGTGGCGTCGGCCTCGACCAGGGGGAAGCGGCCCGCGAAGGCTTGCACGCGTGCGGGGTTCTTTTCGACGGCCAGGATCTCGTAGCCCAGCTGGTCTTGCGTCACCGCAACGGCGGACCCGAAACGGCCCAGACCAATGACCAGTGTGCCTGACTGGAGTTCCTTGGAGTCACGTTCTTCTGCCATGCCTCCATTCTTCCCCTCCCGTCCCCCGAGCGCGAACGGTGCGGCGCCTCGTCGCCTATTCCGCCGCGCGAGGAGTCAGGAGACGGCAGCGAACGCGTGAACAGTCGTGCGTGTCTTCGTGTCGACCGGCGTTAGTGACGGCATGCTTGCTGAGCGGCGATAAGAAGTTTTCAAGGTGGTAGACCTTCGTGTGCTGGAGAGGATAAACTTAACGTTAAACCGAGAGGTGCTCCTCAGGGAGTTCCCCTTTCGTCCTATGTCAGTGCCGGTTGACAGAAGTGAGGTCGCGCAGTGGTCGATACAACGAATTATGACAAGCTCAAGAATCTGCTTGATATGCCGCGTCAGCCCTTGGGGGCCGAAGACATGACCGAGAATACGCAGGTCGGGGAAGCCCACAGCAAGGTTGATTCGGCCCATAGCAACGCGCAAGCGTTCATCTCCGATGAGACTGTGGGAACATCGCAGACTC
>ERZ1674163.506-NODE-508-length-9395-cov-30.556852_pt1 | contig 9395 bp, 2 predicted proteins | sample MGYA00581294_ERZ1674163 | MGnify/ENA primary metagenome ERZ1674163 (study PRJEB41354, sample SAMEA4873312) | human saliva metagenome | biome: human-associated habitat [ENVO:00009003]; feature: mouth environment [ENVO:08000002]; material: saliva material...
TGCACAGCCTGACGATAGACTGCGGATTCACCCTGTTCGGTGTCGATATTCTTGGTTACGACCTTTCCAAAACCGAGGAACTCACGTTCGTGGCGATCCTTCTGTCCATCTGAATAGGCAAACATCGTCTTCATCATCGGTCCATCATCACGGATACCATCGTCAATGGTTACGGACGACATTACCCATTTACCACCGGGCAGACCGTAGGTAGGTGTGCTGTGTTCGTAGTCCAGTGTAAAGGTTCCGCCGAGGGAGTTGGTCACGCTCTTGAGCATGTTCGTTCTGCCGATGGCAGAGCGGGTTACTTTCAGTTCACTTTCCTTATCGGATTCCACAATATCGAGGTAGCCGTCGCCATCTACGTCTTGCAGAGAGTAGGTAGGGCGATTGATGCTGTGGCTGAGTGACACCCCAGGATTGACGGCAATCTTGACGTTTACAACAGGAATTGTAACAGGTGTGGTAAAGGAGGTATTGACGGATTCTGAGGTAGAAGAAGCATTTGACAATGATTTAGCACTCTTCCACACTATTGGCTGGTCAAAAGATGAACCATTATTGAATGCAACACGCACGGTGTAGTCCTCCAGTAAGCCATTACCTTCTATCCATACTCTATCCGGCAAACCGTCACTATTCAGGTCGGTAAGGTTGTACTTTTCTTTATTTTCAGAAGTCGTAAGTCCGATGCCCCCAGAATAACTACCACTGCCGATACTGAAACCACCACCGGTACTGAACGTTGTGGCGTTACCACCTTGTATCTTATCAAAATCCCACTTGATTGGCTTGGAGAATGTATATCCGAAGTTTAACCTAACATCACCATTCTGATAAACCCGATCCACCAAACCATCACCATTGATATCAATAAAGCTCTCTTCGCTCCAATCCTCATTGTTAGGAGTGCCCAATGACAAACTGACGCTGGCTTTGCCTTCCAGTGATGACTTCAGGTTATTATTGTTACTCTTAGAATTCTTAGCGTGTGGTATCGTTATTGAGAATGACGCAACAGGGATACTTCCAAGGCTCCATGTCTGTGATAGATTGCTACTCTTGATAGTACCAATATCTGTCTTTTCTCCACTGATACCACCTTGAGTGTTGGTGTATTGGATTATACCGCCGGCAAGGATGTCGGGGTAGCCGTCACCATTGAAGTCCATCATGGTGGATTTAGTGGTGCTGCTGCCTGTGGCATTGTTGACCGTGAGCATACTTACACCTGTCTGTATGACAGTGCTGGTGCTGGTGGTCTTTTGTGTGATGGCAAATGCACCTGTCCCTTGTAGGCAGTCTCCGCTTACTGTATTGTCATTAGCCATCTCTCCAAAGAGATTACCAAGTACAACATCCTGCTCCGTCAATCGAGCTGTTCCGGCTTCCGTTGCCGTAAGGTAGATTTCTGTTCTCTGTCCTGTCCAGCGTGACAAGGTGTTCAAGTCCGTTCCTAAAGGTGTAAAGACCATCTTCATAGGGTCGAGCCTGTCTTTTTCACTTTTTGGGAGTTTTAGCAGACTTTCATCTATAGGCTTGGCATAGCGTCCGTCAGCGGCATTGTACACAAATCCGCCCCAACCACGATAAAGATCACCAAAGCCCTTGTCCTGCATCTTGGCATAGAAACCGGCATTAACCTTAGTAGCGACAGGAGAAGACGAAGGCACCACACTTACTGTCGACAACGTTACATTGACACCATCCAATGTCTCGGAATAGAAGAACTCGAACCAAAGTTTTTCAGACGGTGCGGAAGTAATCTGCATCGGTTCGCCAAATATCAAACCATTAACGATGGAATATTCTTTCTTGGCAATAAGTGACGTTGCCGTTTTGGCTGTAAGTGTTACCTTACCGCTTACGTTGTTAGAGGATAACTGTACGGTAGGTGTTACCGTTAGGCTTGTACCTTGTGTGGAGGTATAGGCTGCTGGTAAACTCTTTGTGTCGGAATAAGTGCTGTATCGCACACCCAAATTCACATTGATAGGTGAACCTACGGAATCACGATAAGTGGCAATGGGTTTCCACGACAGCGATGCCCAATCCACGTTGGAGGAAGCGACAACCTCACAGGAAAGGTTATCAAAGCCGTCTGCTACTTGATAAGAGGCTGTTATATCTCCATTAAAAGATTCTTTGGGAGCAAAAGTACGTTCGAATACGGTACGTTTCCCATAGTTGGGATTGCTGTTCCCTTGTTCATCCGTCTTGTTATTGGCAGCAATGATACGGATAGTCAACTCGTCGGTTGTAGATGGCTTGACGAATTTACCGGAGAATGTTATATCTTTGGCATTAACGCCTATCTCACCCTCACTGGTATAAACAGCCCCCTCGGTAGCCTTGTATACATTGGAGGTGTAGCCATTGGGCTGTATTCCCGATGTTAGTCCTTGATAGATTACTTCCGGTGACCAAGTGACGTTATCGAATGCACCGTTACTCGTTTCGGTATTGCCGGACTGTACACGGAAATAAATCTTATCACCTTTTTGAACAGTGATATTTGAAGCGGTGGCAGGATAACCGGTTTCGTCACCTTTGGCTATCATCTTCTGCCATAGTTCCGTACCACCTTTTTGGATGGCAACACGCACACCGTCTGCCTTATCGTATTCCGACTGGTCGAAGTCACCGGTCGGCTTCAACAAACGTACTTCACCCGAAATATTCACAATACCAGCTGCCGGTGCTTGCCATACACGCACCATATCCTCCATAGGAGAATTGGCAATGACCTCGGCTTGTTCTTCGGGCGTGACTGCTCCAACGGAAGTATCTAACTTGCTATTGTCGTAAATAATGGGACTTGGTGTGTCTGCACTGCTCAGCGTAAAGGTTGGTATGGCATTGCCTGAAGCATCAAACTCTATATGATTGAAATATACCTTTCCGTCAGAAACAAGGTCTACCAATCCGTCACCATTGATATCGGAGAAATAAACTGTAGTCTTGGATGAGGTCTTGGAGAGGTCTGTACCAAGGGTGGCAACAATCTTTTGCCATCCTGCTTTTACATCGGCTCCTCCAGAGTAGGAGTTACTACTAGACTTAGAGAAATTGCTGATACCACGAACTCGGATGGGCTCTCCATAGATAACCGCACCCTCAACGGAACGCTGTTGCGGTCTGTAATAGATAGCTCCATCTTTCTTATACACCTTGTCGGGGGCACCATCACCATTGATGTCCGCAAAGGTGGACAGTCCGCTTGATTTATCATTTGAATAACTAAAAGATGCTCCTGCTGTATTACTTGTCGTTGCACTACCATCGCCAAGACCGACACCGGCATAGAATGATCCACCAATGGATGAACTCAATGAACCGCCCAATGCAGTGGGTTTATCACTGAAACGACCACCCACAGCTGTAATCGGGTTGAGGAACCCAGCATCCAATCTGTCATTATGGGTATCCCACTTCTCTCGGCTGTTCTTAAAAGGCACATACCCCTTAGCAGCCTGTACATCATCATAATAGTCGAAATTCTGATAAGACACTTCTGCACCTTTGTCATCGAGTTGCTTTACACCCGTAAGCACATCTTTGTTGAACGCACCCTCGCCATAGGTAAAGGCATAACTGCGGAGCGTACTTCCTTGGAAGTGCACCGTTAGCTTCTCTAACAAACGATTCGATGAGGTTAGGAAGCCATATCTTGCATTGTTGTTTTTGAGTCGTTTCTGTTTACTGCCTTCTAAGACAACCACAGTGTGGGGTGCTTGTCCGCTATTACCGGCACGTACTTCCTTAAGATAAATGGCTTTTGCCACAAGTCCACCACGAACAGGTTCATCGGCTGTCTCATAGACGTATTCGATATAATCACCGTGTGTTTCTTCCACACGTTTGAGCTTCCATTCGGTAATCACCTCACGGCTTTGACCGCTTGCATCGGTGATGGTACCTTTGAGAACGGCACCTTCTCCACCATAAATATATTTGATTCCTTGTTTGTCGGTTACTTCCCAAGTATAGTCGGCAGGAGAATTACCCTTTCGGATAATACGGCTGAAGTCTCCTCCCTGCCGAGTGTAGAACTGTCTGTCCGCTTTTCGGTTCATCTTCTCACCACGGTGAGCCACACCCATCTTGCCGTCGTCACCCATCGTGGAAAGCATAGAACCCGACATCAAATAAGTCTCGGTTTCTTTACTTGTATCGTATCTTGGAACACCCCAGCGAGTATCCAACGTAATAGAAGGAACAGAGAGATTCCAACCCTCTCCAAGCCATCCACTACCGCCTTCACTGCTGTACTGTATGCCCAAAGAAGGAGCCATACCATTGCGTGCGGGAGGCATTTCAAAGGCATACTGAAGATTGGCAGAACCTCGGTTGTTGGCTGTAGGAGGTGTAATGAGATTGATTTTTGATGTCGGATCCGCTGCCTTGATGTCGTTCATCATTGTTGGTGTGAATCCGTCGGTCTGTGGTGATTCGGGTGCTTTGATGACACCGTTAATCATATCTGTAAAGTGAGTCGTTTTCGATACCACGCAGGCTGTAGCCTTATCCACCTTCACACGTTCCAAAGCCACCCAGTGCCTGGTGTCTTGGTCGAAGTAATAGGTATTGATGTCGTCTTCTGTAAAACCGCTCGGAATTCGCGTGCGGTCGTATTTTATCTTCACCGTCGCACCCTTGCCCTCGAAGTGGTTGCCGTGGGGCAGAAAGCGGTAGCCGTCTCCCTTGGCGGTGACGTTGGTCATGCCATAGTCCAAAGCTGGGATGTCCGTCTCACGGAGTGCCGTGACGGAGTATCTGCCGTTCCTTGCGATGTCCGCAGCCTTCACGGAAAGGACGTTGCCGCCGATGGCGATGCTGTCCGCCCTGTGTGCGAGGAACTGCTTCTCCGCCTTTCCACCGACGGACACGAGGGTACGGGCATAGTCCGCCCTGCCTCCCTGTATGGGTGTTATTTTCCTACTGATGTTCCTGCCATCAATGACTGCCGTGAGCTTGAGCTGTCTGCCCGTCGATGGCACGATGCCCTCGAATTCTCCGTCATGGACGGTGAGGGTTGTGCCGTTTGCTGAGACACGGCTTGCCTTCCCTCGCACGAAGCCGTGGAGGTAGGTCTGACCGTCATAGGCTATGGGGGCGGAGGAAAGGATTATTTCTTCCTGCTTATTGGTATTAGTCTTTGTCTTAGCATCCGCTACGGTCTCGATATGTACGTTCCTGACCGAATAGGCGTAGGAAGCATCCGTCGGAATGGTGAAGAGGACGGTGTTCCTGCCGTCCTTCAGCCACTCGGGGCTTATTTCCTCCCTGACGGTCTTCCAGTCCTTGGAAAGAACCGTAAGGTAGCCGCCGACAGCCGTGCGATCGTTGATGCTCCTGCTGATGCCCTGACCAGAACTTACGCCCTTGAGGTCATAGACCAGCCATGCGCGCATATTTGGAGAGACTTTCTCGACTGTTATCTCGAAGATGTTGTCCTCGGGGTTGTCCGAAACCCGTCCGTCGGGCTGTCCTATGATGCCCGAGGCATGGTCTGCCGTGTAGATGGTCTCCATAACGGAAGAAGTTGCTGCTGTCGTCTTTGACTTATCCTCCTTCCTTGCCATCCGTGATATTCCCTGCGTAGCTTTTTCTGCATTATGGACGTTCTTCGTGGACGTCTCGGTCTGTGCTGTCTCCTGTGATATACTCGTGCCGTTGTTTTCACGTGCACTGTCCTGTCCCTTGTATATATGCGTCGCAGCGATGGCTGCGGTGATGGCTGTCAGTAATGCCGCCGATATGAGGTAATGCTTTGTCTTCATAGCCGTTGGGGTTTAGTAGTTTGCCATTATCTTCCTTGTGAATTCCTCTTCTAAGGTGAGTGCTTTAACGACGTACACGCCCGTCTGCGGTACGGTGAAGTCGGCACGCTTTATGGTGCCTCCCGTCATGTCCGTCCGGCTCAGCAATCTTCCCGATGTATCATAGACGAGCAGTTCGGCATCGGTTTCCTTGGCAAGTCTCAGCTCGGCACTGAACGCCATACCGGTCCCGTCCTTCCTTGTCACGGTGAGGGCAGAATGGGCTTGCCTCTCGATGAAGGAGGTGTTTTCTGCCGACCTTGTCTGTGCCTTGGGCACGCTCGGGCTGCACTCGCTGCCGATCATTACCGCCATGCTGTCCTCGACCGCCTTCTTCGTCTCGTAGGCCACGCCCCTCGACACGCTCGTCAGGGCGAAGTCTCCACCGTCGATGCTCAGCCCGTCGATGGTCGAGAGTCCCTTGTTGAAGCCCATGCCGAAGAGCCAGCCGAGACCGGCTTTCTTGGCCGCACGGTGGACGACGATGCCGTTTACCGTATAGCTTACCGTGTCGGGGGTGAAGATGATGCCGAGTGCGTCACCTCCATTCAGGGTGACGGCAGCACCCATGGGCTTACCCTCGACCACGACTTGTGCCGTGGCATTCTTCACGTCGAAGCCGTGGAGGATGTTCTTTCCCAGTCCGAGCGTGGTGCAGAGTCCCGCCCTGTAGTCGGAGGTGAGCGAGGGAATAGTCCATGTGACCTCTCCCTGCTTGCGGCGACCGACCGCATGGGCATACTCAACGCCTCCCGTACTCTCCGCCATGATGTCGATGCCCGCGTTCTGCTTAATGAGCAGACTGTAGTTTCCCGGGAGCAGGTTCTTCACCGTGTATGTCTTCGTGGTGAAGTTTCCCCGTGAAGCTACGGCACCTTTCTCCATATTCTCCACGGAATCCGCCAGCAAGCTGTATGAAAAACTCGGCAGGCCGACCACCATGCTGATGTCAAGGCTGCCGTCCTTTCGCGGCTTTCCGCCCGTGCAGCTCGCATCGTGCGGTGTCAGCCGTGCCAAAATGCCGTCGAAGCAGGCGAAGGTGAACGTGTCAGATCCGCTGCCGTCGGTGTCCATGAAGATGTTGTCGAAGATGAGTTTTTCACGGCTCGCGTCCTTGCGCGAGCATCTGATGATGGTGTTTTCCTGTATATCGGTCTTGTCGCCTGCGTTTCTGTCTATGAGCATGAAGACGTTGCGGTAGTCCGCACCTGCGAACTTGTTGCCTTTGGCGAGGACTCCGTATCCGAGCTCAACCATGTTGCCGCTGTCTCCAAAGCCGTTCCTGCGCAGCTTGGGGATATTTAATGCAGTCTCGCCGCTTGCGATCTCGAAAATCATGCAGGCTGCCTTTGCCGTGCTTTCAACGGGTATGGTTATCTGCAGGTCCTTACTGCCCCTGCCGTCGATGAGTAAGGTTACGCTGTTTCCTTTCCTGCGTACGATGAAACTCTTTCCGCCCGTATTGCCTGTTAAGACACGATTCCGTATTGTTCCGTCCTCTACGATTCGGATCTCACCCCGTGCGCTGACGTTGAAGCCGTAGGCGCACTTCGTGCCCGATGCCTCGGTGAAGCCTACATTGTAGGCGGGATGGAGCCTCGGGTTGTTGTATTCCATCGTGCCGTTTCCCGTGTCGAGCGGGGAGCTGACGATGTATGCGCCCTCCTTGGGTTCATTCTGCGACACTGCATCCATAAAACCATCGGAGGTGACGGTGATGCCGTTCCGTGTCCAGACGTCCCTCCTGTATTCGGTGGAGTCGATGTTCGTCCTGACGAGCCACCTGCGGTTCATGACGTGCCACGGTGTTTTTCCTTCCGTCTCTTCAGTGGTCGTGGCGGCATTGTCGTCGCCCCATATCATATAGCCGCCGTCGGGTATGGGCGAGCTGTCCTCACGCCCCATGACGAGAAGGCGTTGGCTCGTCGGCAGGCCGTATGGGTCTGCGTCTCTGAAGCTGTCGTATGTCTTTTCAGTAGAGTATCTTGGTGCTTCCTCGTAGCTCGTCGTGGAGAGAGGCTGGAAGAGGTCGCCCGCGTCGTCACGCCCGATGCCCGTCACCCTGTGGTGGTAGGCGGCACTTTCGTCCCTGTCCCATGAAAGGTTGCCAGTCCCCGTGTAGTACGAGCCGCTGAGCGTGATGCCGTATCTGATGGCGAGATAGGTCTCCACCTGCCTGCGCTCCAGCGGCGTGAGCGTCCTGCCGTATGCGATGAGCTCGGGCGTGTAGCCATTGAGCGCACCGCCCCCGAACAGGGACTTGTCAAAGGCTGTCGTGAAATTGACGTCTCCGTCCCTGTATGTTCCCGTGGTGATGGTCGCACGTCTGCCTTCTCCCCACACGGAATGCACGGGGGCGTATGCCCTGATGTATGAGACGATGCGGGGACTCGTGGACTTGAACTCCTCTGCGGTCTGCCTCTCGCTCCCCGAATAAAGAAGGTCCTCGCCGGCCGTGCTTCCGTAGTCGAGCGGTTCTATGCCCTGCTGCCCGACTGTCTTGTCCCTGCTCACGAGGCTTCCCGCACCCTTGCGTCCGCTGACGGCATATAGCACCTCGTCCTTGTTATAGGCGATAGTCGTCGGGGCAAACACCCCGATGACGGTCATCTGCGCGAGGTTGGAGTATTTCAGTAGACTCTCCTTCGGCTGATTCCCCTCGGAGAAGTTCAGGGCGGGGTTGAAGTTGAAAGTCCGTATCCATGTGTGCCGCTGCGTGAACTCACCACCGTAGGCTGCGCCCTTGGCATCGTAGAGGTTGGTTCTAACGGAGTCGCCCGAGAAGTCGCGCCAATGATAGTACCCCTGCAAATCCGTCGTCAGGGGGACGGTCTTCAGCCATGCCTCCGCACCGCTGACCTGACCGGGTGACTGCGCACGGGACTGCACGGGAATGAATAAGGCTGTAACTATTAGAAATGCTGTTTCGTGTAAATGTCGTCCCATAAGTTAATACTGTCTATGTTCTTTTTCAGTCTGATAAGATACCCGCAATAAAAACGGTAAAGAGAGAAAATCCGTAAAATAAAAGTGGGATGGATTGTATCGTGTGTGCGAAAATTGATTAATGCAAAGCCTTTTCGTAGAGTCCTGCATATCTCCCTTGACTGCCGAAAGTGGCGTTCTTTATGTCAAGGGGGCTGAAATTGGTAAAATCAACGTTGTCTTCATAAGCATGAACGTTTAAGTTGTTTTTTTCTAAACGCAAATATAGGTTATTCTTCTTTAATTTGCAAGGAATTGCACAGAAAAATTTTATTTTTAACACGCAAAAGGATGATGAAGACAATAAAAAGGAAGTTTTTAACAGCAAATTCACGATGAGATGGGCTTTGGGCATAAAACGGCAATTCAAGTGTGGAAAAATGAAACGGACTGATAAAAAAGTGTGGCTTTCTCTTGTTTTCATCGAAAATAAAGACTACCTTTGCAACGTTAGGTAAGTGGTCTTTGAGACATTGCAGAATAAAGAAGGGGAAAGAAACTCGCTCGTTTCCAAATCGTAACCCTTTTCTTCTTTATTCGGTGTTATTCTATTGATTATCTGAAAGATATAAAATTCTGAAATCTTTT
>ERZ1674163.512-NODE-514-length-9335-cov-7.208836_pt1 | contig 9335 bp, 6 predicted proteins | sample MGYA00581294_ERZ1674163 | MGnify/ENA primary metagenome ERZ1674163 (study PRJEB41354, sample SAMEA4873312) | human saliva metagenome | biome: human-associated habitat [ENVO:00009003]; feature: mouth environment [ENVO:08000002]; material: saliva material...
CCTACAGGCCCAGCACCTGCTTGATGTCCGTAGCAATCAGCTCGGGATCCAGATGACTTTCTCGCATAAGGTCCGCGATGTTGACGCGATCATAGAAAGCCTTTTTGACGCCGTAGTTCAGCACGCGCGCGGGAGAAGTTCCCAGGTAGCTGGCTATATTTTGTCCCCAACCGCCCTCGATGATGCCGTCCTCAATGGTCACGATGACGTCGTGGTCTTTTACCAGGTTGTCGAGCAGATTCTGATCAATGCCCGAGGCAAAGTATGGTTTGACCAGCGTGGCTTCAATTCCCAAGGTAGAGCTGAGGGCCTCAACGGTTTTCTCGCCAAGGTCGTAGAAATCGCCCAGGGCAAGAACGGCCACCTTGGAGCCCTCGCGCGTGACCTCGTAGGTGCTGAGGTTGTCGAAGTTTGTGCGGACGGAGCCCTCGGCATGGACCACAGGACCGGAAGGAATTGCGATATAGACGGGGTGTTGGTCCTGTTCAAGCGCCCATTCGAGCATGGCAATGTACTCCTCGGCGTTGGACGGCGTGAGGTATACCATGTTAGGGATGTTTGCGATCATGGAAATGCTGCTGAGGCCCTGGTGGGTGGCGGCCATCAAGCCCCTAATGGAGCCGGAACCCACGATAACCGCAGGGTTCTGGTTGAGTGCCAGGTCCTGAGTTAGCTGGTCGTAGGTGCGCTGGATGAAGGTTGCGCTTGAGCCCCAAACTACGTGCGCGCCCGCGTGAGCCGCGCCGGAAGCCATCGCAACTGCAGTTTCTTCGGCAATGCCCACGTCAAGGTAGTGCTTTCCCAGCTCTTCTCGACGTTCCTGCGTAAGACCGAGCAGAGCTGGAACTGCCGACATAAGCACCAAGAACTTTGGGTCAGTCTTTGCGCGCTTGAGCGCATACTCTGCAAAAATGCTGGCATACGACTCGGAAGAACCGGATGCAGGGCTCTGACCAGTCTGGATGTCAAACGGCATGTGCCAGTGCCACTTCTCCTTGTTTGCCTCCGCGGGAGCGTAGCCTTTACCCTTGAGCGTGTTGATGTGGACCACGACTGGATGGGTCGAGTCTTTTACCTGCTCAAATGCGGCGATAAGAGCCTCGATGTCGTTGCCGTCATTGACATACAGGTAGTCCAGGCCCATCGATTTGAAGAGGTTATTCTCGGCAGCTCCGTTGGTGCGGCGCAGCTCAGCGAACTGGTCGTACATGCCGCCGTGGTTCTCGGCGATGGACATCTGGTTGTCGTTGAAGACGATGATAAAGTTGCTGTTCAGCTCGCCGGCAACGTTCAGGCCCTCAAGCGCCTCGCCGCCCGACATGGAGCCGTCGCCGATAACAGCGATGATGTTCTCCTTGCCGCCCATGATGTCGCGAGCCTTTGCCAGGCCAAGCGCCAGGCTGATGGACGTGGAAGTGTGGCCGATTTTGAAGAGGTCATGCGGGGTCTCGGCGGGGTCAGTGTAAGGAGACACCGAGTCGTAAAGCGCGGGATCCATGTATGCCTGCTTGCGGCCGGTGAGCATCTTGTGGGGATACGTCTGGTGCGAGACATCGTAAACGATATGGTCAACGGGCGAATTGAACACAGTATGGAGTGCGATAGTTGCCTCGACGATGCCAAAGTTTGGACCAAAGTGGCCGCCGTGCTTTGACTCCATGACAAGCAAGTTGTCGCGAATCTCCTGCGCAAGCACCTTGCGAGCCTCCGCGTCCAGCTTCTTTACGTCTTCTGGTCCATTGATATTCTCTAGGTACATGTGCGACCTTTCTTTAAACGATACAGAAATGAGCAGCTTGTTTGCTGTGTGACGTGCGGAATCCGAGGGGTGCGCGGGCTGCGCAGAGCGCGGGGCGCGTGGACTGTGGCTGTGCAGGACGTGCACCTGCGGACAGCCACACCGTACGAGCGACGCATTAGACGCACGGGTCAAACACGCAGGTCAAATGCACGACAATCTAAACATAACTTTAAAGTGCTAAGATACGTTTTTCGTTTACCCAGAACGCGTCCAGGAATTACTTGAAATTTAGTTTTTGCAGCATTACTTAGCTGCTTGCACTGTTTTGCTGATGGCCGAACACACCTATGTCAGATAATCTGTTAAAAAGACGTATACATGACGCTAAAAATAGCTAAGGTATGCAGAATATCTTCATTAGGTGTGTAATATGCCCGCAATTGGACAGATTATCTGACATAGGTGTGTTCCTTAGATGCGGAATTTACCTATAGTTAAATTTCTTATATATGTCTATTCATTATTCGGCATATTAACTGAAGTTTATGCATAGAAATGTATATAGGACATTGGCGCTCTTTAAATGTCAGACAATAAGCCCCAGTCGTCCGATTATCTTGACTAGAAACATGACAGTTCTTCAGCGAGGCGCGGCTAAGCTGCACCATTTTGTGCGCCAAGCCTAAAGGCCGACGCTAAACACATTGCAGGAACGCAAAAAACCCTCGCACCTGAAAGATGCGAGGGTTCGTACTTGAAACGTTACGTTTATCTGCGGGTTAGCGCTCGCCGGCGGCGCGACGCTCGGCGTACTCGGCAGCAAGACGAGCCTGGATGTCGTGCGGGACCTGCTCGTATCCTGCTAGCTCAACGGTATACTCACCTGTTCCGCGCGAGAGGGACCTCAGCCTTGTAGCGTAATCGGTAACCTCAGCGTATGGAATCGTTGCCTTAATGGTAGTTTCACCAGCGGAAACACCGGTGCCGGAAGACATTCCCTCAACGCGACCGCGGGAAGCGGAGACGTCGCCCATGACGGAACCTGCGTAACTGTCTGGAACGGTGATCTCCAGGTGAGCCATAGGCTCCAAGAGAACTGGTTCTGCCTGGTCAACAGCCTTCTGGAAACCAATACGAGCAGCGGTCTTGAATGCCATCTCGTTGGAGTCGACTGGGTGGTAAGAGCCCTCGTAAACCGCAACTTTAACGTCAATCATAGGATAACCAGCCAAAACGCCTTCACGCATGGTCTCCTGGACGCCCTTATCGATAGCGGGGATAAAACCGCGTGGAATGTGGCCGCCCACAATCTCGTCCACAAACTCGTAGCCTGCGTCTGGGTTTGGCTCGATGCGCAGCCAGCAGTCGCCGTACTGGCCAGATCCGCCGGTCTGCTTCTTGTGCCTACCCTGAGCGCTTGCAACTCGACGGATCGTCTCGCGATATGGGATACGGAGCGCAACTTTATGTGCGGAAACGCCGGCTCGCTGCTCAAGACGCTCGAGAAGAACGGCTACTTGTGCCTCGCCGATTGCAGAAACAATGGTCTGGCCGGTGTCCTCGTCACGCTCAACCTTAAGGGTTGGATCGGCGTCGGCGGCCTTCTCCAGGAACGCGAAGAGCTTGCCCTCAGTACCGCGCTCATCAGGCTCAATAGCCGTGCGATACAGGGAGTTGGGGAACCTAAACGCGGCAGCCTCAACCTTACCGGTAACGGAAAGCGTGTCGCCCGTCATGGCCTCGAGCTTTGGAACTACTACGATGTCGCCGGCTGCGGCGGTGTTTACATCAGTCGTTTCTTTGCCGCACATGCGATACAGGTGAGAAAGACGCTCAGGCTTGCGTGTGCGAGCGTTGATAAGCTCAGAACCTGCAGAAACAGTACCTGCAAGCACCTTTACAAAGGTAAGCTTGCCGTTCTGTGGATCCTGCAGCGACTTGAAGGCAAACGCAACAGGACGCTCGTCATCAGGTGAAATATCAAGCTGCTCGCCGTTGACCAGCGGAATGCGACCAAAGTCAGACATAGTTGGGAACCAGCCGTCAACAGCATCAAGCAGGGAGATAACGCCCTCTTCGCGAACGCAAGAACCGGAGAAGACAGGAACAAAAATGCGCTCCATAAGGGCCTTACCCAGCAGGCCTTCAAGCTCTTCCTGCGTAATTTCCCCGCCCTCAAGGTAGCGCATCATCAGCTCATCGTCTGCCTCAACAACCAGCTCGGTCAGAGCGGCGCGGGCAGCTTCTGCCTCTGCTTGGAACTCGGCAGGAATATCGGTGACCTCAGGCTTGCCGTCTACCAGCTTACGAGCCTTCTGATGGACAACGTCAATGATGCCGGAGAATGCTTCGCCGGAACCCATTGGAATAGTCACTGCACCAAGCGAAGAGCCAAAACGGTCCTGAAGCATAGCCATCGCGGTTTCGTAGTCTGCATCAGGGCGGTCCAGGCGGTTGATGAACAGCGCGCGGCAGAGAGAAAGATCCTCGGCGGCAAACCAAAGCCTGGTGGTAATAGTGCCAGGTCCACTAGCTGCATCAACAACAAACAGCGCAGTCTCAACAGCGCTCATTGCCGAATAGGCGTCGCCTACAAAGTCAGGATAGCACGGTGCGTCAAGCACGTTAATGCGTGTATTTTCCCAGGTAATTGGTGCGATAGTAGTAGAGATAGAGAATCCGCGCTCTGACTCTTGTGAATCGTAATCAAGCGTGGGCTTTGTGCCTGCGTGGCCGCCTAAACGAGTGGTTGCACCCGTCAGATGCAGCATTGCCTCGGCAAGCATGGTTTTGCCCACGCCACCTTGGCCCACCAGGACCACATTCTTTACCTTAGAAACATTTTTTTCGGCCATGATGCCTCCTCTGACTGCGGCAAGCAGCCGAGAAGGTCAGCCGATAGTACGCGCCCGAGTCTAGCGCGATATGCTTCGGCCCTTCCTGCTACTTACCGAACAAGAAAACCTCTAGCCACCCTACCGTACCGCAAAGCACAAAAAGAGACACCCACCATTCGATAAACGACATGTGGTGGGTGCCTCAAAGTTTCTTCTCGACAGAAGATTTTATACTGTTACCGCAGGTAGATGGTGCGAAATCGCAGAACGCCGCCCGTGTGCATCACTAAAGTTAGATTCTAACTCCTCGGTGAACGGTGTTGTTGAAAATCAGGTAGCCGATAATTGCGTTCACCAGCGACAGCGTGACAAAGATAATGTTTGGAAGCGTCTCGTTAACTACGCCCGTTGACGAGCTAAATGAGTCGATAACCGGAGCAATCATCATCATGAACGTTCCGCCGATAACAAACATGGAGCCCAGCGTACCCACAAGAGAAGATACGGTGACCGAAAGGCTTCTCTTGGTGATATCGATAACAGAAGTCCAGTCAAAGTTTGGCCGACGAATATCAATGGCTAGGCCCACGTTAGACACCAGGAACACAATGCAGAGTGGCAGAATGACGTTTCTTAGGGCCGTTTCAATGGTGATGTGACCAGGAATCAGGAAGAAAATCTGTGTCACAACACTAAAGATGAGCACGTAAAGCATATTAACGGCAATCTTTGCGCCAAAAATCTGCTTTGAAGAAACGGGCATGGTTGCCATCAGCCAGTTTGAACGGCCTTCCAGCGAGTACGAAATGGCAGCGGAGTTGGCAGCACAGAACATCGAGGTGCCAAACCAGGTGGTTATCATGCCAAAGATGGTTCTTGCCAAAGGGAGATAGCGCGGGACCTCGGACGCAGGAACAAAGTAGGCCACGATAGACGACGTGCTAAAGAACAGAGAAATAAAGGCGAGAATAACCATCAACAAGCAGCCAAAAAGCATGTTTATAAAGACTGCTGGATAACCCGTGATGGTCTGAATCTCTTTTCTGATCAGAGCAACAAATGGCGTCGCGGACTTGGTGGAAATCTGTTTGGTGGTGAACTTCTTCTGGACCTTATCCTCGCTTACCAGCGCATTAATGCGGTCGTTGAAGCGAGAAATGATTGCCACAATTGCTGCAGGAGCACCAACAGAAACTAGGACAAACAGTAAGAAACTGATAAGGGAGCCGGAGTTAAAGAAATCCGCAATCCACAGCGATGGAAGATAAACTACGCCAACTGAACTTGCAACGCTAAAGACGGTGTCGCGGAAATTACCCACCACACCTGGGGCAAACTTGTCTGCATTGAAAGATACCGTAAAGATAAAGAACAGATAAGCGACCATAAAGAAAAGGCCAAAAACGCCACCGATGACCATTCCCAAGTTCTTAAAGTGCAGCTTTGCAGCAAGGGCTGCAACCGCAAAGGCCAAGAGAATAGCTACGGAAACCGCAAGGTTAGGCCCAAGAAGAAGCGCGAACAAGGCACCAATCAAGCGTGGAAGTGTAACCGCCTCAAAGGTGAAGTAAGCCAAAAAGACTGGCAGCATAATGACAATAGACCAGATACCCTCTGCAGCATACAGAGCTGCTACGCGAGAATAAATAATGGTGCTCTTTTTGATTGGAAGCGACATGATAAAGTCGTAATCCTTGTACGCAAAAAGCACGCCATTGGCCTTTACAAACGTCAAAATTACACCAGGTAGAGCGCCAACAAGAATTCCCGCGAGAGGAAGCAATCTTGTGAAACCGGCAATGGCTAGAGTTGTAGCAATGCCGTAAATGTAAACCATCATGAAGATAGCGCCAACAACTGCAAAAACACCACCGACAATAGGCAGAGCGTTTGCGCCAACCTTTTTCTCAAAATTCTTTCGAGCTCCCACAACCTGCGTAGTCCAAATCATGGTGATTTGAACTTTAAGCAGCATCCAGAACACTTTGAGATTGGAAGGCAGTTTGAGCTCAGAGCGATCGAGAACAGGAACTTGACCAGCGCTTACTTGAGCTGGAATAAAGACATCTCCTGAAAGTTGCAGGTTCTGCTCAGGCACATCGGGGCGCTGAGGAGCCTGTGGAACATTGTTTGCCATGACTAGTTCTCCTTAGGGAAGGAAGGAGGAACTGGAGCGCCTGGAGGTACTGGTGCGCCGGGTACAGTTGGAGCTGCGGGTGCTGCGGGTGCTGCTGGTGCCGCAGGTGCAGCTGGTGCTGCAGGTGCAGCCGCGACAGGCGCGCCAGGAATGACTGGCTGAACAGCGGCGCCGTCCTTCGTGGTAGCCATATCCTGAGCAATCTCGGCAGAAACGCCAGGAGCGCCAGCCTCAAGTCCAAGGAAGACTTCCTCAAGGGAAGCATTGCCTCGAATCTCGTCCGTTTTACCTGCGGCAAGAAGCTTGCCCTGACGAATAATTGCAATTTTATTGCAGAGTTTCTCGACAACCTCAAGAACATGTGACGAGAAGAACACGGCAGATCCGCGGTCGGCAAGCTCGTGCAGCATCTTCTTCAACTCGAAGCTTGCTGCTGGGTCCAGACCAACAAATGGCTCGTCTAAAATGATGAGCTTTGGCTCGTGGAGCAGGGCGGAAATCAGAACCAGCTTCTGCTTCATACCGTGAGAGTAGCTGCCAATAGCGTTTGCCAGGGAATCAGTGATGCCCAAGCGGTTGGCCAACGTAGTAATGCGCTCGACGCGGTTCTCCGCAGGAACGCCAAAGATGTCACTGACGTAATTGAGGTACTTAATGCCGCTCATGAACTCGTAAATGTCTGGGTTATCTGGGACGTAAGCGATGACCTGCTTTGAGCCAACAGGGTCAACCAGCACATTCTTTGAATCCACAAAGATGACGCCGCCCTCAAATGGCTGAGCGCCAACGATGGACTTGATAAGCGTGGTCTTACCTGCGCCGTTGTGGCCGATAAAACCGTAGATGTCGCCAGGCATAACGTCGAGCGAAAGGTCAGAAACAGCTACCTTGGAGCCATACTTCTTGGTAAAGTGCTGGACGCTCAACACGGGAACAACCTCGCCAGGAGCCGCTGGGGCTGGGGCCGGTGCAGCAGAAGCTGCAGGCGCAGTAGGCGTAGCAGCGGGAGCAGCTGGCACGGGAGCCGCAGGAGCAGCAGGAGCTGCGGGTGCGGCAGGAGGTACGGGAGCGTTAGGAACAGGTGGCTGTGGGATGTTGTCGGCCATGTTAGTTTCCTTCTTCCAATTTATCTGTCTTATTCACACGAGTGTTGTTAGCTTTTGGAGAGCGCTTTGCCCTTCTCAGAGCATCGCGAAGTATCCATTCTACCTGAGCGTTGGTTGAACGCATGTCATCTTGCGCCCAGCGTTCAACTGCCTCCCAGACTTCTGGAGCTACACGAAGTGGATATTGTTTGCGAGGCGCCATGGGTTTCTCGCCATGCTTTACTGCTGCAAGGAACCGGTGTTAAGCACAGGCTGAGCCTCGGACTCGCCGCAGAGAACAACCATGAGGTTGGATGCCATGACAGCCTTGCGGTCCTCGTCGAACTCAACAACGCCATTCTCGGAAAGCTGAGTAAGGGCCATGTCAACCATGGAAACGGCGCCCTCGACGATCTTTTTACGTGCAGCGATGATTGCCTCTGCCTGCTGGCGGCGGAGCATTGCCTGCGCAATCTCGGGAGCGTAGGACAGGTGCGTGAGGCGAGCGTCGTCAACGGTGATGCCAGCAACAGAAAGGTTGCGGCTCAGCTCGGACTGAAGCGCCTCGGAGACCTCCTCGATGTTGGAACGCAGGGTAATTGCGTTGTTGGACTCGGACTCGTCCTCCATGTGGTCGTAGCTGTAGATGCTCGCGACGTGCCTAAGCGCGGTCTCTGCCTGCATAGCAACGTAGCTGTCGTAGTCGTCGACGTCAAAGAGAGCCTTTGCGGTATCGCTGACGCGCCAAACAACAACCTCGGCAATCTCGATTGGGTTACCCATGCGGTCGTTGACCTTAAGGACGTCGCCGTTCAGCGTGCGAGCACGAGTGGAAATGATGGAAGTGTGCACGTTGACCGTTGGGGCGCCTGTACCTGAAGTGAGCGCAGAAAGATCGCTCACATTTGTAGACAGGGTCTTGGCGTAGTAAGGATTTGCCCAGCGAAGACCCTCGTCCTTAACGGTTCCGATGTACTTACCAAATAGCACGCAAACCTTTGCTTGACCAGGCTGAAGGCTGAACAGTCCACTTGAAACAAACAGTCCGGCAAAGAAAAATACCAGCGCGCCAATGATGCTTGGGAATGACGGATCCAGGCGAGGATTTCTGTCTGCAGCGATAGCGCTGAGGACAAAATTCAGCGTAAACAGGGCTGCAACTGCAAAAAGAACAATGGTAATCAGCAGGAACAGCCAGCCACTCTTGGACTTAATGATTTTCTCGGTGCTCATAAGATCTCCTTTGTGACAATGAGCTTCATGTTGGCATCATTGTGATATCACTTTGATTACAAGTCAATAGAAATTTTTATTTAAATATTGTTCAAAAATCGCAGGTAAGACGGTGGTTTTGTTGACCTCGGCGCGCGACATGAGGTGAGCGCTTGATCGCGCAAGGTGCGTGTGGCGCGTGGCGAGAAGTTCGCTGCATGTGGCGCATGGTGAGAAGGTCGCTGCACGCAACGAGAAGGTCGTCTCTTCGAGAAAAGTAACCGACCTGTAAGGCTTGGACTAAGCGCGCCTGATTTCTGCAA